>Ga0163144_10023955_pt1 | contig 12012 bp, 12 predicted proteins | sample OliLak19BULKMAT1_FD_123175 | JGI IMG/M metagenome (GOLD analysis project Ga0163144, IMG submission 123175) | Freshwater microbial mat bacterial communities from Lake Vanda, McMurdo Dry Valleys, Antarctica - Oligotrophic Lake LV.19.BULKMAT1 | ecosystem: Environmental > Aquatic > Freshwater >...
CAGTCCGCCAGTGTGTTGTTTCTGGGTTTGACACCGGGCTTTGTGGGCCTCTCGCAAGCGAACATTGCGGTTCCCGATGGCGCGCCAGTTGGCGATGGGGTAGAGATGTTCGTCTCAGTGAACCGGCAGCGCTCGAATACGGCAAAAGTGAGCGTTAGATAGATGCGAACTGCCGCACTGCTGGTTTTGTTGTCGTTGGCGATGTTCGGTCAAGCGCCGCCCGTGAAAGCAGGCAAGTACGAAGTGACGCTGCGTCCACCGGCAGATGGGTTGTGGGCGGGCGAAGAGATGCAGATCGAATATCGGGTGGTGGACGCTTCCAAGGTGGATCCGCTAATGGGAGCCGCGCCAGTGATTCGGTCGCAGACCAAGAGCCGCATCGATATGCCTCTGATGCCTTCCATGGCGGCGGTGGTGGCGACGGCGCATGCTGAAGGCGTGCCGGGAGAATATGGGATTCATCCTGTGTTTCCGCATGGCGGGGAGTATCGGCTGACTTTGCAGATTACTCCGCCGGGCGATACCGAGTTTGAAGTGGTGTTTCCGTTGCAGATTGCCGACGCGAGTGCCGTCCGGGGACGGAAGCCAAAGCCGGCCGCGTACCTTGCGGAGCTGCAGGCGCAACCGAAATCACCGAAGGCCGGGGAACCGGCCAATTTGCAGATTGTTGTGCGCAAGAGAGAAGGCAATCAAGTGGTCCGCGCTTTCGATGTGCAGCACGAACGGCTAATGCATTTGATTATTGTCCGTTCCGACTTGGCGGTGTTTGCCCATGAGCATCCCGTGCAGGGAGCCGACGGGATCTTTTCGTTGACGTACACCTTTCCGACCCCGGGCGACTATCACCTGTTTGCAGATTCCGCGCCCAAGGAAGCGGGCGGCCAAGTTTTGTTGTTGAAGCTGAAGGTGGGCGGGAAGAAATTGCCGGTGCCCGTGACGCGTGCTTCGCTGCAGGTATTGTTTCCCGATGCCAATTCGACGCTGCCCGCGGGCAAAACGCTGCGGCTGCCGGTAAGCGTTACGGATGGAACGAGCGGCGAGCCGGTTACCAATCTGGAACCGTATTTGGGCGCGCAGGGCCATTTGATTTTGATTCATGAGGACAGCGTAAGCTTTGTGCATTGTCATCCCGATGAGTTGGATGCCAACTCGGGTCGCGATGGCAAGATCGCCTTTCTGGCGCGCTTTCCGAAGGCTGGGAAGTATAAGGGCTGGGCCCAGTTCCAACGCGCCGGGAAGGTGGAGACGGTGGAGGTCACCTTTCAGGCGAAATGAAGTCGAAATGTCTGTCCTTGATTTTGCTGCCCTGCCTTTTGTTTGCGCATGAAGGCGGAAGACGCAATGCGAAGCCGACGGCAGCGTCCAAGGACCTTGCTTTGGCGAAAAAGCAGTTCGCTACCGCAAAGAAGCAGGCGACTGCGAAGGGGCGCTATGCGTGTTGCGTGAAGCCTGCTTGCGACCTGTGTTTGCGCAAGCATGGCAGTTGCGCGTGTGCCGCAAATGTGAAGGCGGGCAAGGGCGCTTGCGGCGAGTGTATGGCGGGCTGGCAGGCTGGGCGTGGGGCGCTGCCCGGGGTGAAGGCTGCGACATTGCAGTTGATGCCAGCTGAAAAGCAACGGTTTCCGGGGGTAGCGCCGGGCGAGCTTTCGCCGGAGTTGCGGGCGGCCATGGATAGTTTGTTGCGAGCCAAGAAGACGCTCGTAAAGGAGAAGCGGTTTCTATGCTGCATTGGGGGCGGTTGCGGGCAGTGTGCGTTTGAGGGCGATTGCCCTTGTGGGTCGGATCTGGCGACCAAGGGCGGTAAGGGTGTGTGCGGGGATTGCGTGGACGGCTGGCATGCGGGGCAGGGTTCGTTTGCCGGGATTTCGCTGGCAGAGGTTACGCTTTCGCGCATGGATGAAAGCATGGCGGCGATGAGCCCGGGGACGAGCGAATCTGGTTCGTACTTCGCGTCCGGGACTGCCCAGCTTCCGGCGGCGCAGCCTTTTGGCATGCTGACGAAAAGGTGGCACGGGTGGAACCTGATGTTTGCCGGCAATCTTTTTGGTGTGTACACGAACCAAAGCAGTCCGCGAGGAAGGGATAAGATTTTCGGGGCGGGGTGGGTGATGCCGATGGCGTCGCGCCGGTTGGGGCGTGGGCTGCTTTCCGTGCGGACGATGTTCAGCCCGGAGCCGTTGCTCGTGACCAACGGGCGCTATCCGCTGCTTTGGCAAGAGGGTGAGACCTGGAAGAATGTTCCTATTTTGAATGGCCAACATCCGCATGATTTTGTGAAAGAGCTGGCGGTGGGATATCAATACAAGCTTGGCGAGCGGACGGCTTTAAATTTTTATTACGGGTTGCGGGGGGATCCGGCGATTGGGCCAGTGGCGTATGTGCATCGGACTTCGCAATCGGAGAATCCGCTGGCCGTTTTGTCGCATCACTACCAGGATTCGACGCATATTTCAGGGAATGTGGCAACGGTGGGAGCGACGCACCGTTGGGTGACGCTGGAGGCGAGCACTTTTCACGGCCGGGAGCCAGATGAGAAGCGCTGGGGGATTGAGATGGGGAAGATGGATTCGTTTGCGAGCCGCGTGACAGTGACGCCGTCGGCGCGGTGGGCTGGTCAGTTTTCCCTGGCCAGGATCAACAACCGCGAGTCGACGCATCCGGACCGCGACACTTGGCGGCAGAGCGCGTCATTGACTTACGTGCGGCCCATGGCAAACGGCCACTGGGCGTGGTCTGGCGTGTGGGGGCGGAACCATGATTTGGCTTTCACGCAGCAGCCCAACCTGAACCTGTTTTCGGCGGCGGCGCAGCCGGCCAAGCCGAGTTCGCAAAAGCAGCATATTGTGCTGGTGCCGACCCGCATCAATGGGCATATCTACAATTCCTATACTTTGGAGTCCACGCTGTTCTTCAAGCGGCGGCACTGGGTGTGGGGCAGGGCGGAACTAACCGACAAAACTTCGTTATTGTTGTTTGAAGAGGCGCCCTTTGTCCGGCTGATTGAAGAGCAGCGCTACACCCGCGTAAAGGCGTACACGATGGGCTATAGTTACGACCTGAAGTCGCCGGTGCGTTTTTTGCAACCGGCCTTAGGCGGGCAGTTTATGCTGTTCCAGTCGCCTGAAAACCTGCGGGCGATCTATGGATCGTATCCGAAGGGGATGCAGGTGTGGCTGCGTGTGCGGATTGCTCCGCGTCTCAACTAAGCTACCGGACCGAGACCACTAGCTGCCTAGGAATGGCGACGCCGCCGATGCGTACGGTCAGCGGGCAGTTCGAATTTGCCACTGTTTGGGCGGGAACTCGGACGTTGACCTGGAGGAGGCCAACGGCACCAGGGGCAAGACCGGCGAAGAGCACCTCAGCGGGACGGTTATCAACGAGCACTTCGACTGTTTGATCTGGGCTGGCGAAGGGAGGGGCTGATGGCCCAGGGGCACCGGTGGGGATGCGAGGGGTTGTGAGGCCTTGCCCGGTGACGAAGAGTTGCAGGACGCTGCCCCGGTCAGCGGGGTTAGTGATTTCGTTCAGGGTGAAATCCTGATTGAGCACCGCCGCCCGTCTGCCATCCAGGCTGAAGAGGCCGGGTTTTACGGTTGTGACGGCGACGGTCTGTTCGTCGGGGTCAAAATTGGTTGATTCGATCCGAACCTTAGTCGTTGACTTGCCTGCAACTTCCATGGGGACTTGCGCGTTGATCTGATTGGCGGAAACGTAAAGGATAGGCGCGGCGACGTTATCGAAAAAGACGCGCGTTCCGCCCAGGGTGGTGGGGAAGCGCTGGGTGGCCACATCGTATTGGCCGGCCAATCCAGTTGCGGGCCCAAGGCGTTGGCCGGCAATGCTGATCAGTCCGCCGGGCGCGATGGCTCCGCCTTCCAAGCTGGCGGCGTTGACGATTCCGCCGGTTGCAATGGAGGATTTCGGCTTGGTTACTGTGAACGACACGGGGATTTCGATGGTCTTGTTGGCGGCTTTCGGGGCGGATACCGTGATTCGACCGACGTAGACGCCGGCGGAAAGATCACCCAACTTGACCGTCACCGTCGCCTCTGAGTTTCCGAGGCCCGAAATGGGGGTTGCCGAAAGCCAGGGCCCCCCGTTAAGGGAGATTACGGATAGGCTCCAATCGGGGTTGGTTTCGCCATTGATTCGGATATTGAATTTTTGCGGGGAAGGGTCCTGGGCGGCTTCCTGGGCGGTGAAATCCAGCTTGGAGGAGGTGGCCTGAATTGTTGCGGGAAGCGGGTCTCGAACGCGCAAAGTGACATTGATCTTAACGATGGAGTTCAGGGCCAAAGGGGCAACGAAAGTGACCACACCCGTGTATGTTCCGGGCCTTAGCGCGGAGGCGTTGGCAGCGATAGCCAACTCTACGTCATCGTAGCCTCTGGCGGGCGTTGCGGAAAGCCAATTGCCGCCAGCGTTGGTGGTTGTCGATGCGAACCAAGCCAAGCCATCACCGAGGAAGATAATTGGGATCTTGATCGGCGGGGCTGATGCCGCACCGGCGACAGCTTCGATCAAGAGATCCGTTGCTGGTACAAAAAGGGTGGTGAGCGGAACGTCAGGAGGCGCTGGTCCTATTGGGGTTGTAGGCGTCGTCGTCGGCGCAGGAGGTGCCGTCGGGCACTCTGGGAGCGATGGCGCGAAGGGACAATGACCAAACAATGAACCTGCAATTGCCAAGTGAAGAAGAAAAATTCGAAGTCGCATCGGATTGCTTTCCAAAATTGTAGTACTTACATTGATATTAGCTTATCGGGAGGGATCGGTGGGCCTTGGCAGCCCTTAGCTGCCCGTGGCAAACCCACCCCTTTTTCGGCCTTCCAGTTTAGCCCTCCATCGGCATCGGTCTGGCGCCCCCTTAGGCCGTTAATGTCTAAACTTCCGGCTGCAAATCAGGAAAACCCGGCACTGGGCGCAAAACACAGGACACGAGCGGCAACAGCGTCAAAATCAAGCCAATAAGCGATTATGTTTACCCTTTTAAACTCAGAGGCGTTCCTGCCTGGAAGATACTCCGAATCTGGAGACTTAGGTAGTTGGAACGTACCTGGGTGAATCAGCAGCCGCTTCCGGGTGTTACTCCGCCCTCGCGAGTGTGTTCGCCTCATGCAACCTTCAGGGTCGATCGGGTGCTCCCAATGCTTGCTCGATGTCCACTTCTTTCGTTTCCGGTTCAGTCAGGAATTCTTGATCGCTTCAGGGAAACTAGACGCGGACGGAATCAGAGGAGGTTTCGGCGGTGAGGGGCTATTCACCGGCTAAGCGAATTGCGAGGTCCGGATATCCGATTTTTCGAGGTGGCGCGGAGTTCGGCGTAGAAGATTTTGGGATTCTTCGGTTTGCGGGTATCGGTTTCGCCGGGGACGCCTTCGGGATGGACGTTTTCGAGGAGTTTGGGCATGGGCGGCAGTCCGATGACGCAGCGGGCCGGGGGGCGGCGGCCGATGCTATGGGAGTGGCGCTCGGCGAAGTAGAGACGGCCTTCGGAGTCGACGGCGATGGTGGTAATCACACCGGGATTCGGAATGGAGGGCCGCGCTCGGGCCTAGGCCGGTGAGCGCGATGAATCTCGTCCGCGATCGTGCCCGGGAGCTAGCTGATAACAGTCACTCGGACAGCGCTAGAATATCGAAATGCGATTTCTACCTTGCCTTCTGGTCGCCGCGGCGCTCTATGCCGCGGAACCGCAATACGTCTCCAAAGCCGTCATGAAGATTCCGCAGGGATATCGTGACTGGGTGTTTGTAGGGTCGAATCTCGGCATCGGCTACTCCGAGGCGAAGCCAACCGATACCAAACAATTCAAGAATATCTACATCACCCCGGAAGCATTTCGTGCTTATAAAGCCACCGGCCGGTTTCCCGACAAGACCATGCTCGTGATGGAGATCTACGAAGCGGCGACGCAGGCTGAACCGGCCAAAACCGGGAGTTTTGAGGGCAAATACATCGGGATCGAAGTGGCCGTGAAGGATCGTCGGGCGGTGGATGAGGTCTGGGCCTACTACACCTTCTTCGCCAATGGCAAGCCGCTCGCCCAAGCCAAGGCGTTTCCCAAGGCGGCGTGCCACGATTGCCATGCCAAGCATGGAACGGTGGACAACACGTTCGTGCAGTTCTACCCGCGATTGCGGGATAGCGACTAGGGGTCCGGGGGGGGCGGCGGAGGATTGGTCGTAGCGATGGCGGACGGATTCGACGTCGGCGCCGTGGTTTTCAGCGTAGGGCCAGATGCCGCAGACGGCCTCGCTGGACCAAGCCGTCGCGTTCGAGTTGCCGAAGGGTTTTGGTGAGCATCTTTAGTTGGAAGAACCCGCGTTCGCCTTGGTGGAGCTCCGCGATTAGGTTCGGAGTCCACTGGTCGGCGATACGATGGAAAGTTTGCTGGACGAGCGCCTCAGTATCCGTTGCGTGAGTCTCGATCATTGCGGTGGCGACTTCCTATTACATACTGGGCCTATGAAGAAACTTGGATTAGGTTGTATGGGGAATGCCGGGCATGTACGGCGCCTCCGATGATCGGAATCGTCGCTGCTGGACACGGGCGACTTTTCCGGCAATGGGCATAATGAGAAGTTGATTCGGGAAGCGGTGAGGAGTTTTCTGGGTTACTCGATGAAGCGGTTGGGGGGTGGAGGAGAAGATTGTGCCGGTGCGGCCTGTGCGCTTTTGAGCGGCGCTGCCGCGGTTTTAGTCGGGGATCGGGGCGGTGATCCGGGTGCCTGGGGGGAGATGGTGGCCGAACGGGGGTGACGGCGAAGCAGTTGACGATCGCTTGGGTGATGGTCAAGAGGTGATGGGGTTGCCGTTGGTGGGAGCGCGGCGGGAACAGTTGGCGGAGACGCGGGGTGCCGTGGAGGTGACTTTAACAGCGGCGGAAGGGTCGCGTTATAACGCACACCAGATGGCCATGTTGGACAGGGAGCGCTAGTTGCGGCTGCGCATTTGGTGAACGAGTCGACGGGAGGCGCGTTCGCCAATCATGTCCGCTACTTGCTCGAGGAGTTCGGGTACGTTTTCGGGTTCGATGAGGAGGGTTCCGGCGGCGCGGGCAGCGGAATACTGTTCGCGCCACGAGGTGATGAGCGCGGTGGCGGGGCGATAATCCATCATCCGAGCGTGGGAGATGACTTGGAGACCGGCTTCCGGGGATTCCATGCTGAGGTCGCTCAGGACGAGAGAGTACTCTTCGGCGTCAAGCATGCCGATGGCTTCGGCGGCGGTGGCGGCGGTGTCGACTCCGTATCCGCCGGCTTGCAAAACGGTCCGGAGAATGATGCGCGCGGTGGGGTCGTCGTCCACGAGCAGGACTCGGGCCACTTCACGGGCACTAAACGTTGGGGCGGGAATACACTTAGCGGTTGCCATTAAATCAACTCCATCCCCAGTGTAGGGTAAAGCCTGAGAAAACCAAGTACCAATTTAGTTTGGGCGGTGGCGAAGGAGGCTGAAATCCGGGGTTTGGAAGCCGTTTAGAGGGGAAAGCGAGTTGGTAAGTCTCAATATTGCAACAGTTACGATGGGACGAAAATATTTTCGCAAAACTGAAACGATCCGCCGGAATTTCGCATCCGGCGGGTGCGGTAGTACTGCCTCTTTGCCAGTTCTAGCTCAAACAGGGTAGGCCTTTGGCCCTAGGTTATGCCTTAAGGACGCGGAGTACGAGATCGATTTCGGCTTCGGTATTGTAGATGTGGGGGGAGAAGCGGAGGCCGGCGGCGTCGCCGGAATCTGTTTTGGCGATGGCGATGCGGTGCTGGGTCCAGAGACGGTTGTAAACGGTGGCGAGATCCTGGTTGGGGAAGTGGACTTTAACGACGGGTCCGGAGACGGAGGGGTGGCCGCTGCCTTTGAGGGCGACGCCAGGGACGGCGGCGAGACCGGCGCGGAAGCGGGCGGAGAGGGCGAGGGCGCGGGACTCGATTTGGGCCATGCCGGTAGTGGCGAGGAGGTCGATGGTTTTTTCGAGGCCGCGGAGTTTGGGATCGTCGCGCTGGCCGAGGGTTTCGAACTTCCGGGCGCCGGTGGGCTTGTCGGACCAGTAATCGATGCTGAGGATGGCGGGGGTGAGTTCGGGGAGGCGGGCGGCGCGGACGTAGAGCATGCCACTTTCGAGAGGGCCCATGGGCCATTTGTGAAAGCTGCCGGAGAAGGAATCGATTTTAAGGTTGGGGAGGTGGAGGTTCATCCAGCCGAAGGTTTGGGCACCGTCGACGTGGCACCAGGCGTTGGCTTGGTGGGCGAGGCCGGCGATGGCGGCAATGGGGTAGAGGAGGCCGGTGGTGTTCGTGAGGTGGGAGACAGCGATGACGCGGGTCCTGGGGGTGACCTTTTTCTGGAGGGTGGCGAGGAGTTCGTCGGGGGATTTGGCGTAGATGGGGACGTCGGCGACGACGACGGTGGCTCCGGCTTGCTGGGCGCGGAGTTGCCAGCTTTGGGTATTGGAGGGGTGGTTGTGGGCGGTGATGAGGATTTCCTCGCCGGGCTTGAGGCGGAGACCCTGGGCGATGAGGTTGTTGCTTTCGCTGGAGTTGCGGGTGAGGGCGATTTCGTCGGGGGCGGCGCTGAGAAGATTGGCGAGTTTGGCGCGGACGGATTCGGAGAGAGGTTTGTAGATTTCGCGGTTTTGGAAGGCGGGATTTTCCTGGAAGTCGGCGAGTTGTTTGAGGTACTCGGCGAGGGCGACCTTGCCGCAGGGGGCGATGTTGGCCGCGTTCATGTAGACGAGGCCCTTTTGCAGGGCCACGAGAGGTCGGACGGCGGCGGCCGTCATTTGGGAATTGACGACGGCCGCCGTCAGGATGGAACGCCGGGAAAGGGACATGGAATTAGCCTCCGAATACGCGAGCGAAGATTTTGTCGACGTTGGCGAGTTGCCGGTCCAACGCAAAGGATTTGTCGAGCTGTGCGGCGCTGAGGCAGGAGAGGACTTCGGGGTCGGCGGAGATGGCGGCGCGGAAATCGCCTTCTTCTTCCCAGCATTTCATGGCTTGGGTTTGCACTAGTTTATATGCTTTTTCACGGAGCATGCCAGCGGCGGTGAGATCGAGGAGGAGCTGGCCGCTGAAGATGAGGCCTTTGGTGAGATGAAGGTTGCGGAGCATGCGCTCCGGGTTGACGCGCATGCCGTCGACGAGCCAGATGGTTTTGGCGAGGAGGTAATCGACGAGGCAGCAGGAATCGGGGAGGATGACGCGTTCGACGCTGGAATGGGAGATGTCGCGTTCGTGCCAGAGGGCGATGTTTTCGTAGGCCGCCTGGACGTTGGAGCGGACGATGCGGGCGAGGCCGGAGATCTGTTCGCAGGTGACGGGGTTGCGTTTGTGAGGCATGGCCGACGAGCCTTTTTGGCCGGGGGCGAAGGGTTCTTCGGCTTCGCGGACTTCGGTGCGCTGGAGGTGGCGGACTTCGAGGGCGACCTTTTCGCAGGTGGCGGCGAGGAGGGCGAGGGCGGCGATGAAGGCGGCGTGGGAGTCGCGGGAGATGACTTGGGAGGCGATGGCGGCGGGTTTGAGGCCGAGGCGTTCGCAGATTTTTTCTTCGGCTTCGGGGCCGATGTGGCCGAAGGTGCCGACGGCTCCGGAGATTTTGCCGGCGCGCATGTCTTCGGCGGCGGCGGCGAGGCGGGCGCGGTTGCGGCGGAGTTCGTCGAACCAGAGGGCGAGCTTGAGACCGAAGGTGTAGGGTTCGGCGTGGATGCCGTGGGTGCGGCCCATTTGGACGGTGTCTTTGAACTCGAAGGCGCGGCGGCGGAGGATGTCGAGGAGTTGGTCGGTGGCGGCGAGGAGGAGATCGGAGGACTGCTTGACCTGGAGGGCTTGGGCGGTATCGACGACGTCGTTGGAGGTCATGCCGTAGTGGAACCAGCGGGAGGCTTCGGCGACGCCGGCGGCGGCCATCTTTTCGGAGACGGTGGTGGTGAAGGCGATGACGTCGTGTTTGACTTCGCGTTCGATTTCGAAGAGGCGTTCGACGTCGACGGCGGCGTGGGCGCGGAGGGCCTGGGCGGCTTCGAGGGGGACGTCGCCGAGTTCGGCGAGGGCCTCGCTGGCGGCTAGTTCGACGGCGAGCCAGCACTGGTACTTATTGTCGTCACTCCAGATGGCGCCCATGGCGGGGCGGGTATAGCGTTGGATCAAGCGAAAGCTCCTGTTGAAAGGGTCAGGATAGCAAGGGGGGAGGGTGGGATGAAATATTTCGCTTGATAGATCACTTGATTAGGTTGTATTCTGAGATAGGATTCCAGATTTCCACAGCTCCTACGAATCCGGTTATAGAAATAACGGTTAATTTTTATGATCAATTATCTCTACCGAATTGTTCGGTCGGAGCTAGCGGAGCTGAGACTATATTCAGTCGCACCGACCGGTCGTTTTCATGACACATCCAGTTCCGGGCCAACTTCGTATACCTGCCTCACCCTGGAATCGGCTTGGGCCGAGATTCGAAAATACCTTCTGGAGGCCGACCCGGCAGCCTTTACGGTTTTGGTACTTGAGTGTCCGACCACCCGGATGGTTGACCTTACCCTCGCCGAAGTTCGGTTGGAGTGGGGAATTACGAAGGACGAACTTCTTTCGGGCGACCATTCTGCGTGTCGGCGGCTCGCACAAAGATTGCGTAAAAAGAGAATACCTGTCGTTCGGACTTATTCCGCAGCCGATCCTCCTGACGGCAGGACCATGGTCGTGTTCTCAGAATGTCTAAAGCACAAATCGCAATTTCGAATAAAAGAGCAAGTTCCCCTGTTAAGGCTGTTGCCAAGCGCTCTGCTTTGATGGATCGTATTCGGCTCCTCCGGACCGACAACCAAATGTCGCAGGAAGAGTTGGCGCGTCTCGTCGGTGCTTCGTGGCCGTCGGTATCGCGCTGGGAGCGTGGGCAGGCGCGACCGACCGAGGATTCTGTGATCCGGATGGAACGGTTGTTGGAGATCGAGAAGCGGATCAAGCCCGCTTTGCAGGAGGGCGCGTTCAAGCGGTTCCTGTTTGCGCCACATCCGATGCTGGATAATTTTCCGCCGGCGGATTTGCTGCAAAGCGGATATAGCTTTCAGCGGTTGTTGGGCTTCGTTGATAGCGCGTTGGGTGGGGATATGACGTAGTTGCCGTCGTGTGGTAATTTGTGAGCAGGAATGCGATACTCGACAGTTTTGTTGATTGGTGTTTGTGCGGCTACGAGCGTATGGGCTCAGGTGGCGCCCGGGAAGGAAGTGCAGGGGCGGCCCGCGCGTCCAAGCCCGGCGGATTATCAGGCGAAAGCCGTCGCCGGCACCGTGACGATCGCGGCTGATTTTGTGGGGCATTCCGTGCCGACCGACCAGAATCCGTTGACGACCGAAGATTACGTCGTGGCCGAAGTCGCGTTTTTTGGGCCGGATGGGGCTCGGTTGACGTTAGCAGCGTCCGAGTTTTCGATTCGGATCAACGCGAAGAAATCCGCGACCCCGAGCCAGCCGTATGGCTTCGTTTTGAAAACGCTGAAAGATCCGGAATGGGTTCCGCCGGCACCGCCCGAAGGCAGCGGCCCGAAATCGAAAGGCGGCTTGAGCAGCGGCGGTGGCGGCGGCGGCGGAGCGGCGGGAGATCCGAAACCGGCCGAGCCGAAGATGCCGTTTCCGCTAAAACGGTTGATGGAACAGAAAGCCCAGAAATCGGCGCTTCCAGAAGGCGACCGGGCGTTGCCCCAGGGCGGCTTGGTCTTCTTTCCCTATCGCGGGAAAGCCACGGGGATTAAGCAGCTCGAACTGATTTATGAAGGGCCGGCGGGCAAGGCGACGTTGACGTTCGAGTTCTAGGACTTCACTCTCCAGGAACTCGCGCACGACGGACTCGGTTGCCGCTTCGGAATGGGGAGAGTTCGTGGATTGAAGGGGGCCGCAACCGGCCTGTGCGCTCTCCAGGAACTCGCGCACGACGGACTCGGTTGCCGCTTCGGAATGGGGAGAGTTCGTGGATTGAAGGGGGCCGCAACCGGCCTGTGCGCTCTCCAGGAACTCGCGCA
>Ga0163144_10023957_pt1 | contig 12011 bp, 11 predicted proteins | sample OliLak19BULKMAT1_FD_123175 | JGI IMG/M metagenome (GOLD analysis project Ga0163144, IMG submission 123175) | Freshwater microbial mat bacterial communities from Lake Vanda, McMurdo Dry Valleys, Antarctica - Oligotrophic Lake LV.19.BULKMAT1 | ecosystem: Environmental > Aquatic > Freshwater >...
CGCCGCTTCCATCATGACGGTTCCCTTACGGTGGAGAACGGGTTTTGCCTCTCCCCCAACCCCTCTCCTCCCTCGCCGCTTGCCACGGCGTTCGCGAACGCCGTGGCTTGCCCGCCAGGAGAGGGGGGCGGTTCTTCTTCTTGTTGAGAAATGCTTCGCCTCGGGGTTACCCGGATGCGCGGACGTAGAATGTATGCAGAGAAGATCCTTCGTTGATAGGTAGAGCCGCTCCCCTCTCCCGGGTGGCGTCGGGGGTTGTGGGAGAGGGGCCGGGGGAGAGGCTAGCAACCTCTTCGCCCATGCATTCCTTGGATACTGCGTTCATCACTCCCTCTTGGTACGTGCGCGAGAGGGGCCGGGGGAGAGGTTTGTACGTGCGAGAGAGGCTGATTTATCGATCCGCCTCCACATAGATCTGCTGCATGCGGATGTTGCGTGCGGCGGTGGTTTCGGTCTCAACACCGAGGATTATGCGCAGCGCGGTGCTCGTTGTCGGTAAGTTGCTCGAGGTCGTGCCCGTGGCGCTCGTGCCGTCGGTGACGTTACGAATTTCCCATATGATCGACGCACACTGCTTGGTACACGTGAAGTACAGGTCGTAGACCTTGTTCGCTGTGAACGCAATGCCCGTGCTGTTCACGTTTTGCGTCGTGTTGTCTTTCGTCGTGAACATCCAGTTGGTGTCGCTGCGGCCAGTCGAAAATTGGAAGCCTACGTGGTTACCCGCGGGGTTATCGGCGCCGACCATCGTCGCGATCGTTTGGTCCGCCATGCCCGAGAACACGGTAATGCTCGTCGCATCGACCACGCCGACGCGTGCCGCGAAGAAGAAGCCGTTGGCGCCCGCGGTGGAACCGCGGAAGAACGCGGTGTTCGCCGAGCTCGTGCCTGCTTCGTCGTTGGCGGTGGTGGTCGTCGCAAAGTTTGCCATGTATCCGAATACCTGGCCCGCGGCCGGGTGCGACACTGTCGTGTCATTGGTCACGGTCGTGCCTTGACCGTTCACGGTCGTGCCGCCGCCGGGGGTTAGAATCATGATCTGGTTGCCAAACAGGCTCGCCTGGAGCGGCGTCGCGGCAAATGTGGAGCCCGAGCTCTGCATGATCTGCGTCTTGCCGGCGATTTTCTGCGCGTAGAGACCCGCCGTGTTCGCCGGAACGGTGCTAGGATCGCTGCGCGTGCCGAGGAGCAGCATGCCGCTGCCCCCGACGCGAACCGCTTTGTTGCCGGTGTCAGTGGCGAGGAGCGCCGTCGCGCCGGTGCCCATGACGTTCAGGCTCTTGCCGGACATCGTGCCGCGCACATTGAAGAGGTTGGCCAGTGTCGCCGCAGCGGAGTTGCCACTTTGGATGTTCAGGGCGCCTGTCATGGTGTCACCTGCGACGTTGACGTATCGACTATCGAACGCGAGTTGCAGGGAACCTGTGTTTGACCAGTTGCCGCCCGAACTACCGCCCGTCTGGTCCGTCCCGCACGAGAAGCGGCCGGTGGTGGCATTCCAGAGCAGTTTGCTCGTGGTGCCATCGCTGCAGCTCGTGAGACCGGCACCGGAGAAGGATTGCGTGGCATAGAGGGTGACGCCCGACATGATGCCGTTCACGGAAAGCTTCGCTTTGGCCGTCGTGACGGCGATGCCCACGTTATTGCTGACGATGAGCGAGGAGCCGGATGCCGCACCTTCCCACACGAGCGAGCCACTGGAGCGCAGCGATTTCGCCGCGTACACGTTGGCGCCTGAGACGGTGTTCGTGGCTTGCACCGTGCCCGCCACGTACACATCGTCGTTGAATTCGAATCGGTCGAGCGAGCGGTTGAAGCTGAGGGTTTTCGCGAGCGTGTCGCCGAAGCGCATCACGACGTCCGCTGACGTGTCGTCGTCGTCGATCACGAGGAACGCTTCGGTGCTTACGAGGATCGTGGGCCGGAACGTACTCGCCGCGCTCGCGGTTGGCACCATCGCCGAAGGACCGCGAACGAGCGTCAGTAGCACGCACAACACCATTACCGCCGCGAAGCGGCTGCGAAGGCGCACATGGATGTGGGTGTGTGTTGGTCGCATTGAAATCTGGTTATTGTAGCACAAAAACCCGATTCGCGCTCCCCTGGTAGAGTTGCGGAAATAAGGAAATATGGTGAAGGATTTTCACGCGATTCGTGGCTTTCCTGATGCCTGCAATCGCGGTAGTCTTCGTGCGCAAATAGGCGCTTAGCTCAGTTGGTAGAGCGTCGGTCTCCAAAACCGAAGGTCGAAGGTTCGATCCCTTCAGCGCCTGCCATCGTCACGACGCCACACGTTCATGGATTCCCTGCCTCATTTGTGGTACAATGACTCGATGTACCTGAACCTGAAAACCGGCAGGCCCGGAATCGTCGTCCTTATGGGGGTGGCGATTGTTGGCTCGGCATGTGCGTGGTCGTTGGCGTATGCCACGCCCGCGATGGGTGGTGAAGAGCCGTCGTCCATGGGGGTACATGCTCTTGAAGGGCGCATGGCCAAACTCCGCACAGAGCAGATTGTGCGTTCGCGCCGCGAAGAAATTTTGCGCTCGCAGCTCGCCGCCTTCGACGAGGACGACATGTCGGATGACATGATCGTCGCGCGCGACGAACTGTTGGAACTCCTGCTCGACCGCCGCCGCGCGGAAGAGGAAATCGGCGCGTCGATCCGCGAATTGTGGGACGCGCAAGGCTATGCGCAGCGCGCTTCTCGTCGCCCGCACGGTTCGTCGCGCGTCACATTCGATTGGCCCGTGGAGCCTGTGCTCGGCATTTCCGCACATTTTGCGGACGACGGTTACCGCGCGCGGTTCGGTTTCGCACACAACGCGATCGACATCCCGGTGAACCAACACTCGACCGTGTACAGCGTCGCCGACGGTGTGGTCGAAAAAATCTCCGATCAGGGGATGGGATTCAACTCGATCGTCATCCGCCACGGTGGTGGGTACGCGACGCTCTACGGACACGTGACGGAATTCCTCGTGGCCGAAGGTGATGATGTTTCCATGGGCGACGCCATCGCGAAGAGCGGCGGCATGCCCGGCACGAAGGGCGCCGGACGTATGACCACGGGCCCACACCTGCACCTCGAAATGTTCAAGGACGGAAATCACATTGATCCCCTACCACTTTTACCACAAAGAAATAACGTGAAGTGATGTACGTTGTCATCTCGAGCCGCGTTGAGGGGCGCTGCCACTTTTGTCATGCACTTCGCGAGTGTATAGCTTGCCAGAACGAGGCGGCGTTATGAGAGCGTCACCGATCCCACATGCCCGTGCACTCCCATTTGCCGCATGATCGCGTGCGCTGCTTTCTCATGATTGCGGACCATCGTCATACCAATCTGCCCCGGGTTTTCTGCTGCCGTGTCGATGATCAGCGTGCCGTAGCGGAAGATGTAGCTGAACAGCCCTGCGTACTGCGGCTTCACGTTCGTGATCGATCCGTACCCGACCTGGTTTGCGCTGCGGCCGAGCAGGTGCTGGTTCTGGAAAATCAGACGCATGTTCGTGATATAAATGACGTCGTAGCTGTAGTCGAGCCACGTGCGCCAGAACAGCACGAACGAAAACAGCAGCAACGCCACGCCGATTGCGATGCCGATGAAGTTGCCTTCGGTGACGATGAATGTGCTGAACGCGGCGGTGATCGCGACCACGCACGGCACGCATCCGAGCAGGAGCACGAGCGGATGTTTGGTGGCGACGTGTTCAACGCTTTCTCCCGGCAAAAGGCCGATGCCGCGCTCAAGGGAGCGTCCTTCATCTGAGTGTGCGGATGGCTCCACTTCGCCGAGCTTAAAGAAGCGCAGCAGGCGCAACAGGCGGACGTATGGCGTGCCGAATACGCTGGCATAGAACGGAGCGATCGAGAGAAGGTCGATGATGCCCCAGAACGAGAAGATGTATTTCCAGCGGCGCGGCGCGCTGTAAATGCGCAAGAGATATTCGATGGTGAACACGCTAACAACGCCTGCTTCCACCACATAGATCACAGCGAGGAATTCTTCGAAGCCGTCGATCCATTCGAGCGGGATCAACGCGACCGAGAACACGATGAGGAATGATAGGCTCACGTTGAACGTGCGGCCTAATCGCCCCCGCCCCGAGTGCATCACCGACCAGATGCGCTGCCGCCGTTGAATGCCGCGGAGGGAGGGGGCCAAGGTGTGCATGCTGGCAGTATACCCCTTACCCGAGGCGAGCGATTTCTTTCGCTGCGAAACTGTCCGTCATGCCCGCAACGTAGTCTTTCACGGCTTCTTCGGCACCCGCGCCGGTACGCGCAGCAAGGGTGTTCAGAGGCGCAGGGGGGTGTTGCATGTATATGTCGCAGAGCATGCGAATCGTCCGTTTCCCCCGTTCCATGCGTTCGATGATCATGGGATGGTGGTACATCCGCTTCCATAGGAATGCCCGCAGTGGTTGCAACTCCGCGCGCAGTTCCGGTGAGAGTCCGATCGTCGGAATATTGCCGCCGTGCGACGTTCGTTCGGCATGGTCGAGCAGGTCGCGTGCGAGGATGTCGATGAGCGTACTGCGAATGAGCGTTCCCCGCTTCGTCGCCACCTCAGCTGCTCGCGCGGTGAGCGGCACGTCGCGCAGTTCATCGTAGGTGAACAGCTCCGCGTGGAGCCCGTCGTCCGTGTCGTGCGCCGTGTACGCGATTTCGTCGCATGCGTTGGCGAGCTGCGCTTCGTGCGACAGAGCGACGGGTCCGTGCTTCAGCAGGCCGTCGACCACGTCGCGCGTGAGGTTTAGGCCGTTGCCATGCCCGCGCGTTTCGAGCACCGTCACGATCCTATGCGATTGCACATTGTGTTCGAATCCCTCGGCGGAGCCTGCTCTGAGCGAAGTCGATACAGGCTTCCGTGATCGGATCCATTCGTCCAAGGCATCTTGGCCGCTGTGTCCGAACGGCGGGTGGCCCAGGTCGTGCGCGAGCGCGATGCATTCCGCCAGCTCTTCGTTGAGCCCGAGTGCGCGCGCCCGGTCGCGCGTGATCTGCGCCACTTCCATCGTGTGTGTGAGCCGCGTGCGGTAGTGGTCCCCTTCGCCCGCCACGAACACCTGCGTCTTTCCCGCGAGGCGGCGGAAGGCTTGGCTATGGATGATCCGCGCGCGGTCGCGCTGGAACGGCATCCGCACGTCGTCGGGCGACTCTTCCTGCATCCGCCCGCGGCTTTCGTGTCGCGCAGCGTAGGGGGCAAGGAGAGCGTTCATCGCTGCGATTCGTTCGGGGAGGGTCTTCATGGGTAGGTAATCATACACGAAGTAGTCCGCTTTTTTGTGGGATATGCGCTGCCGCGTGGGCGGTACTTTTTCGTCCAAAAGTAGCCCCTTCGACAAGCCTGGCTACCGGCAGGCAGGCGGCCCCGGATCTATGGTTACACGCCTCCAATTTGTCGCTTCGAGCGGAGACGAGAAGCGGTAAGTTCATTTTTCAAAGACGGGTCATGGCAGTTCTCGTCTCCGCTCGAACTGACATTGGGCGTTGGATCCCACCCCGCTTGCCACTGGCGTTCGCGAACGCCGTGGGTTGAAGGAAAGGGCCCATGGGAAAACCATGGCTTTCCCATGATGCTCGTATGCCAAAGCAGTGGCTGCGACGGTAACGCTTGCATCCCTGGTAAGCCAGGTGGGTGGCCGCATCCCCGAACCACGGCCCGGAGAGAGTAGGCTTCCCGATGCAAAAGTAGGAAAGAAACGTATACCGCCCTGGCCGACTGCCGAGCGATGTGAATGTACGCCTCGTGCGCGTCAGATCAACGAAATCGTGAGAATATTTCGCGCACCCGCCGCCATCGCTTCTTTGTCGCCGCCGCGCAGCGACCACCATCGGTCCACATCGCATTTCGGGCAGTCAGGATGCCGCTCGATGCATCCGGGCATCACGCCGGCACTCTCCCATTGGTCATCCGCAATCGCGCGCAGGTTCACGAGGCGTCCGTAGAAGAACCGGTGATCGATACCGACGAGTTCCGTCACAGGATCGGTGAACTCCGCACATGTCGTGCAGAGCGACGGTCCGGCGCCGACCATCAGGTTGCGGGGATCGTTGCCCCACTCATGGTGTAGCAGATGGACGAAGGCGGGGATCGCGCCGTTCAGCAGCCCTTTCCAGCCCGTATGCAGCACACCCCCAATGCCGCGAACGGGATCAAATACCGCAAAGCTTTGGCAATCCGCATTGCGCGATGAAAGTGTGAGACCGTGCACGTCCGTCGCAACGCCGTCGGCGCCCGCGATGGTTCCGGGTCCAAGCACGCGTTCTGTGAGTGGTCCGTGCGTCTGTTCGCCGTCGGCCACGGACTGCCCTTCGAGGCGCGCGACGTCCGCAGTATGCATCACGCCGTCGCCGCGGTCGTACAGCCGCACGCGTACGCGATCCTGAAACGGCCGGAAGAGTGCGAACGGTTGTTCGATCATGCCCGCGTGAAGGTGCCCGCGCGGAAGCGTTCATGCGCGTCGCGTACGAGGTTCGTGATGCGCTTTTCGAAGTTGCTGCGCGCACATTCGCGTACGCGTTCGCGGATCGCCGCGCGGTCCCATTCTTTCGCGTGAAAGTGCGCCGCCGCTGCCAGCAGGCTCGTCGCTGTCTGCTCGGAAAAGAGGAGGGAACTCACGTTCTCCGTTGTCAGGTCCAGCGCACCGCCCGCTTTGTACGCGATCACGGGCGTGCCGCACGCCTGCGCTTCCAACAGCACAATGCCGGCATCTTCCTCCTGCGGGAACAGGAACGCTTCTGCGTTCGCGTAGAGGCTCGGCAGATCTGCGTCGGGTACGTGTCCGAGGAATTCCACGCTTGGTCCGGCCATGCGCTTCAATCGTTCTTCGTCGTGGCCCGTGCCGCCGATTTTCAACCGAAATCCCGCCACGTTCGCCGCTTCGATCAGAAGGTCGAAGCGCTTGTACGGTACGAGGCGGCCTATCGCGAAAAAGTATGGTTTTTCCGATGCCGCGCGGAGCGGCTCATCGAAAAATCGGTCGTGCACGGGCGGATGCATCACGATGCTCTCGCGGCCGTAGATGTCTTTGATGCGGCGCGCGGTCGTTTCGGAATTCGCCACGAAAAGATCGACGCGTTTTGATGTCGCCAGGTCCCACGCGCGGAGGCCTTCCAACCGATGTTTTACGAACGGCCAGAGGAAGCGCGGAATCTTGAAGTCGCGCAAGTAATCGTCTTCCATAAACCATGCGTAGCGCATGGGCGTGTGGCAGTAGCACACGTGCACAGCGTTGGGTGGCGGCAGTATTCCTTTCCCCACGGCATGCGACGAACTCAGTACTGCGTCGTATCCGCGCAGGTCGAAGGCTTCCATCGCACGCGGCATCCAGGGCAACAGTGGCTGATGGCGTTTTAGCAGGCGGTACCAGCGTTGCAGGCTGCTCGTGCGCACATCTGCCTTTGCTAATGCTCCGGCCGACCGTTGGTCTGCGCATACGGTCGTGAAGATCGGTGCGCCCGGAAAAGCGTCGGCAAACGCGCCGATTACCTGCTCGGCGCCGCCGGCGGCCATGATCCAATCGGCGGTGAGAGCGACCTTCATGCCCGCATGATACGGAAAATCCCCGACCGGCGCTCAAGTATATGAGAGGTTCCTCCGAGCGTTTATACTGTGTGCCGTGCTCAAGTCCCCGAAGCGCCTCCCGGCACGGTACAACCGTCGCGTGCAGACCAATACGCGTGATTTGGTACGCAAGCGCCATGGCCGCCAGAGGCAGTACGCCAAGCAGCGGTGGATACGCGGTGCGCGGCGCCTGCGAGACCGTTGGATCAAAGGCTGGATGGTTGCCGTCCGCTTCTCGCCGTGGATTGCGCTCGGGATGGCACTCGTGTTCGCAGGCGTCGCGATCTTCTCGCCGCTGTTCCAGGTGCGTGAAATCCGCGTCATCCGGAGCGACCGGCGCGTCGACGTCGAGCAGGTCCAGCAATCCCTCTCGCCGCTTTTCGGCGAACACCTGCTGTTCCTCACCCAGAAAAACGTCCTCCCGCTCCTCGAATCACCGGTGCCGGACCTCCGCAAGGCGACGGTCGATAAATGTTATCCTTCGACGCTTGTGCTGCGACTCGAGCTGCAACCCGTCGTTGCATTACTTGAGATCGTCGACCCCACGGGCACCGTTTCCCCCGCCGTCACCGGCACCGGCAGCGATGCCCTTGGCGACTACCTCACATCTGACGGCATGTACGTGACGTACCCACCTGCGTTGGTGCAGACCGGCACAGGCACCGCCGTCGTGCGTATCGTCGACTGGGGCGTGCGCCCCGAGCCATGGAAACACCTCCTCGATATTTCCGTCCTCGAGCGCGTGGCGCAGGCCGAGCAGATGCTCCGCACGCAGTTTGGTGAAACGATCAACCAGCGAGCGGTGTACCTGCGTTCGCGCGAATTCCATCTTCAGACAAGCAAGCATTCGCTGTGGTTCGACATGCGTAGCCCCTTGGCCCAGCAGATCGAAAGGTACCGCCTGTTTTTGCAGAGCGCTGGCGCCGCGGCGGCAACCCGCTACGTGGACCTGCGTTTACATGACAGGATCGTGTATCGCTAGCAAGGCGAATTCCTTGCGAATCGGCTTTCTTAAGCCACATAAAACCCTTCACATAGGTTGCATGGGGATTGTCTTCCACTAAACTCCACCCGATGGTTGGACCACTGCTCTCGGTGCTGCTTTTGGGCACCGTTCCGGTCTGGGGGATTGGCGACCCGGGTATCCCGGCTGCGCGCGATCTGCGTGTCGCTCCCCCGATCGCTTCGGATCTTGCCCTGTCCATCCCGCGCTCGCTCGCCGGGGGGCTCTCCGCGTCCGGCGTTATCATCATCGACCTCGACAGCGCACAGACTGTGTACGCAGATCACCCGCTTGAGCCGCGCCCTATGGCGAGCCTGACGAAGCTCATGACGGCGCTCCTCATCGTCGAGAACCACCAGCTCGATGAACAGGTTAAGATCGCTTCCGCCGTCGGCGCTATCCGCGACAACACGGTCGGATTGCAGGTCGGGGACGAGTACGCACTCGGAGATTTGCTCAAAGCGATGCTCGTATTTTCCGCGAACGACGCGGCGGTCGCGCTCGCCGTGCATAACGCGGGGTCCGAAGATGCGTTCGTGGAGAAGATGAACGACCGCGCCGCGGCGCTAGGGCTCTCCGACACCGTCTATGCTACGGCGACGGGCTTCGACGCGCCGGGTCAGCATTCAACGCCACGCGACCTCGGCATTCTCACAGCGTTCGTCCTGCGCTTCCCGTCCATTGCCGACCGTATGGCGCTGACGTCGGGGGTTATCAAGAGCAGTAGCGGCACGATGCTGAGCTTCTCCCACACGCACCAGTTGCTGCGTCAGGATAATGCCATCACCGCGGGCAAGACCGGCACCACGGACGGCGCGGGACAGTGCTTGATGTCGGTGTTCGAAGAACGTGGCCATCGCTACGCCGCGGTGTTGCTCCACTCCGATGACCGTTACGGCGACATGCGCCGGATCCTTTCCGCCTTCACTCGCTGACGCCCATGTCATCGCCCGTCCGCCAATGGCTCCTCCAGCGCATCCGCATTCTCTGCGTGTGCACGTTCCTCCTTGGCACGGTTATCCCGCCGTACGTGCCCAAGGAGGCCCTGGCGCAGCAGGCTGACGGCGGCGAAGACCCGTCGCAGTTCCTCCTCGTGGAGGAGGGATTCCTCATGAAGACATCGTCCCTCACCGACCAGACCGCCCGCCGCGCGTACGGTGAAGGCTTGCTGCACACGGTTGAGGCTGGAGAGAGTATCGAGAGCATCGCGGAGAAGTACCACGTGCATCCCGATACCGTGCGATGGGCGAACACCTTCCCGCCGGGTATCGGGCTCAAGGCCGGCACGCAGCTGATCATCCTGCCTGTCAATGGTGTATTACACACGGTTGCTCGCGGCCAAACACTACTCGCTATTGCGGAGCTGTACGACCGTCCGCTCGAAGAGATCATCCGCCAGAACCAGATCCAAGGCGGCGTGATTATCGCGGGCCAGGAGCTCATCATTCCTGGTGGTCGCCCGATCCTACAACGGCCTACGGACATTGCCACGGGCCCCCCGGTGCCGGGCCAGCCTAAGCCCAAACCCACGGCGCCCAAACCGTCGACTCCGACCACCACTCCCCCGCCGAAGGCTCCCACCGGCGCCGTTGCGTCCGCCACGGCCGGCATCTTCCAGAACCCCTGTAATAACTGCAGCATCACCCAGTACTACCATCCGGGTCACTACGCCCTCGATATCCAGACCAAGGGGGCAAACCGTCCGATCTTTGCCGCTGAGGGCGGTACTGTCATCCGCGCCGAAACCGGCTGGAACGGCGGCTACGGCAATGTGATAGAAATCGACCACGGCAACGGCGTCGTGACACTCTACGCCCACAACGAGGTGTTGTACGTAAAAGAAGGCGACAGCGTATCGCGTGGCCAGGAGGTCGCAAAAATGGGTAATACTGGCCGTGTGTATGGAAAAACGGGCATCCACACCCACTTCGAGGTGCGTGTGAACGGCGTGAAAAAGAACCCGCTGCTCTACCTGGACATGAACTGAGTCTGATATTCACAAAACATAAAAAATATGTTATAGTAGTTATGTACATGCACACTCACCACGCCGCCGACAGAACACGCGATGAACGAGTTATCATCGTGGCTGCCATCGTATGGGCGATGGTCGCGGGCGTATGCGTCGTGATGGCGAACGCGTGGGCGATGGGATTTTGAGACATAAAAAGAGCCCCGAAGGGCTCTCGTCGATCCTCTCAGCAAGAGCAGGGATCCTTTCCACAGGTGGGACAGTTTTCCATGGATAAAAGAGGGGAAGAACTATGCGTCAGGCGCTCGTCACGGACGAGGAGGGCTGGATGAAGATGCTGCTCTGACCGCCGCCCATAGAGGCGTTACTATCGACGGAAGAGGAGGTCTCGTCATTCATCATGGATGATGCGTCCGCGGAAGCCGACGAGTTGTTGTCCATCGCTGAGCGGAACACGTCATTGGCCTCGCGCAGCAAGGCGCGAAGTTGCGTGCGCAGCAACGCAGCTGCTTCGAGGTCGCCGTTGGACTCCAGATCCGCGATACGGTTTGTGACGGCGTTCACCCGCATGGAGTAGGTGGCATTGATCCTGGCCTGTTCGCTGGCTGTCAGTTGGCCGTTTGCCTGGAGGTTCACAGCTTCTTCGTAGGCCTCGCGAGCTGCGTCCAGATCCTCCTCCTGGGTTTCACTGCTATCCGCGCCGCTGTAGAGCGATGCACGGAGGCTGTAAAGCATGTCGCCCGGCTCGGCGTCCTTCGCTGCGTAGGCGAGTCCTCCACCGACTGCGACGACCGCTACGAGGGCGACTGCTGCAACGGTGATGGTTTGTGACTGCGTCATGTAGAGAAGGGGTAGGATTCAAATGAATGGAGCAGATGCCGTCCACGGACGCTTCATCGCTCCGACCATGAAGACGGGCCGTTTATGGGATTCTTACAAACGACCACAGGCTTCATGCCTGCTCTCACAAAAACCTTCCTTGATTCTTCGAATAAGAGGCACCGACATGTTGCCGTTATTCTTTATGGCACTCTCTCGTTTTCGAGCAGCTGTTTCTGTTAAATAAGCCTCGTAATAAACTAGGCGAAGCGGCTTATAGAAATTCGTTGATACGACTTCGCCTTGGTTATGTTGCACAAGTCGTCGCTCGAGATCATTCGTTGAGCCTTTATAGAACCAATCCGAATGTTGGAGGCTCTGTAATACGTAAAAATACCACATGGATCGATCGTACAGTGTGCTTTCAGAGGAGGGTGAAATTCTTTTGGCGTCAATACACGAAGGATTGATTCTTCATCAAAAAAAAGTTCTTCATAGCAAGAGAACGCTGAAGTAAGGATGCGCGCCACGGCAATCATGAATCGGGGTGGCGGGCCACGGCAATCATGAATCGGGGTGGCGGGCCACGGCAATCATGAATCGGGGTGGCGGGCCACGGCAATCATGAATCGGGGTGGCGGGCC
>Ga0163144_10023958_pt1 | contig 12011 bp, 11 predicted proteins | sample OliLak19BULKMAT1_FD_123175 | JGI IMG/M metagenome (GOLD analysis project Ga0163144, IMG submission 123175) | Freshwater microbial mat bacterial communities from Lake Vanda, McMurdo Dry Valleys, Antarctica - Oligotrophic Lake LV.19.BULKMAT1 | ecosystem: Environmental > Aquatic > Freshwater >...
AGGGTGCAGCATCACCAGCCAGAGCAGGATCTCGTCGAGTCGGCGCTCGAGCGCGCCGATACTCGGCTCACGTCGATGATAGAGCCGCAGCCAGCCGATCTGCTGGCGCATGAAGTGCCAGACGGCGAGATACGCAACGACGCGCCAGAAGGCGAGCGCAGAGAAGCCCATCAAGAGGACGCCCAAGACGTAGACGGCGACCGGCGTGCCAAGGTAAAGAAGCGCGCGACGCCGCACCTCGGCCGGATCGAGATAGACCCGGAACAACGTCGACCAGACGTGCGCGGCGTCGATGCCGACGACCAGGAGCAGCCACATAAACGGCGAGAGGTCGGCCGCAAGAGCGCCAGTCGCAGCGCCCACCGCCAGTAGCAGCGCGGAGAAGAGCGCCGCACCGCCAAACGCAAGCAGATCCGCGCGCGCGCCAAAGAGATAACGGCGATCGCCGTCGCTGAACACCTCGCGCAGCGCGGCGCCCGCGCTCACGTGGCCCGGAGCGCTGTGGCCACTTCGCCCGCCGCGCGCAGGCCTTGATGGAACGCCTCTTCGAACAGCGCGATGCCTGAGAGATCGGAGTGCGCGAAGTGGACACGTCCGCGCGGCGCCTGCGCGGCCACGCGCCCTCCTGCCCACAGAGCGCCCACGCGCGGCTGCACCATCGCGTGCCCCCAGCGGCAGACATCGACGCGGGTGATGAAGCGCGCCAGATCGCGGTGCGCGCGGGCGAGGTCAGCGACGATCGCGTCTTGCCAATGTTCGAGCGTGTGCTCGAGCAGCTTGGTGCGCGCGACCCGCGGATCTTCGTCGGTCAGCGGCAGATAGTATGTCCACACGGTGCTGCCGTGATCCCGGCCAGTCGCGTGGGTTGCGACGACGTACCCAAGCGACGGGCTGTCGTAGAGCACATTGTCCCAGGCCGATGCAGAGCCCGCCGAGCTCGGGCGTCCACTCAAAGAGATGTTGGCGACGATCCACGCGCCGTGGCTCGCATGCTCGATCGGCGCGAGCTCCGCGACGAGACGACGCGCGATGAAGTGCGGCACCGCGAGCACCGCGCGCCGGGCGTGAAACGCGAGCGGTTGCCGCGTGTGTGCGCGCGTAGCGTTGATCGTCACGTGCTCGGGCGCGTCGGCGACTCGGGTCACCAACACGTCAGCCTGAATACGCGCGAGACCAACGCTCGTACGCAGGTGCTTTACCAGCGCGAAGTTGCCCTCTGGCCAGGTGATGAGATCGGCGGGATCGGCCTGCGACGCGTGAATGCGCGCAGCGTAGTAGTGAACGAACGCCCACGCGCTAGCCTGAGAGAGCGTGAGTCCGAAGTCGTCGCGGCACGCGTAGTCGCAATACCAGAGCAGGCGCGACGAGCGAAAACCTTGCGCGGCGAGCCACGCGCTCGCCGTCACGCGATCGAGCGCGAGCAGGTCGTCGTCGACCGCGCTGCGATCGACCGGGATAGCAAAGGCGCGGCGGCCGCTGGCATCGCGACGCTGCGCGAATGCTCTCATCTGCGCCTCGAAGCGGGCGTGTTCGGCGCGCTCGGCGGGGCTCTCGCCGACTCCGGGATAGAGCCCAGGGTACCAATATCCGCGGTAGTAGAGGCGCTCGTCAGGCTCACGCACGAGGCGCGCCTCGTCGACGCGCGCGATGCCGCGTGAGTCGACGCTTTGGATGACGCCCATCTCCTGCAGGAGCGCAGTGAGCGCCGCGTCCTCTGGCGTTGGCACCGGCAGATAGTGCGCGCCCCACGGATGCGCGATCGCGTTCGTCGTGCCGCCGATCGACGTGCCACCGACCTCGTCTTCGAGCTCCAGCAACAGCAGATCGTCGATGCCCTGCGCACGAAGGGCGCGCGCGGCCGAGAGACCGGCCACACCGCCGCCGACCACGACGGCGTCGTAGACGCGCTCCGGCGCCGCGAGCTGCGGCGTAGTGAGCTGCGGCGTGGCGATCTCGCGACGCAGCGCGTGGCCAAGCTCGAACGAAGGCCCGACGAACTCTCCCTCGAAGCGACGCTGCTCGCGCGCGCGTGGCGCGCAGCCGCTCGGCATGATCGCGCCGCCGAGCGACGCGCCGAGGATCGACCCGAGCCACTCGCGGCGTGAGAGCGTCATTCGATCGCGCCCCACTCCCGGTCGTAGTAGCGCACCAGCTGCTGGTCATTGAGGCGATTGACGTCGACCTCGACGGGGCCAGTATCCGCGCCGAAGACGAAGAGCGTCGGCAAGAGCTCGCTGGTGAGAAAGCGCAGCTCGGGGACCACGACGCGCGTCGGCACGTCGAATGGCGTCGGCGATGCGAGCACATAGCCCCACTCGCCGAACGAGGGAACCAGCGCGTGATACGGGTGCGTGGAGAAGCCCGCCGCTGCGATGCTGCGCTCGATGCACCAGAAGCTGCGCCGCGCGAACAGCGGCGAGGTGCTCTGCACGACGACGCGTCCGACGTTCGACATGCGGCGCCGCAGCAGCTCGTAAAAGCGCACGGTGTAGAGCTTGCCGAGCGAGAAGTTCCCTGGGTCGGGGAAGTCGACGATGGCGACGTCGAACGGCGCGCCGCGATAGCGCTCGATCCAGACGTAGGCGTCTTCGTTGACGATGCGCACCCGCGGATCGCGGAGCGAATCTCCGTTCAAGCGGCGAATTGCGTCGACGCGCGTCGCGAGCTCCGTCATCCCCGGATCGAGGTCGACCAGCGTGACGGAGGTGACCCCTGGATATCGGAGGATCTCGCGCACCGCGAGCCCGTCACCGCCGCCGAGCACCAGCACGCGCGCGTGCCGCGGCGCGCTCGCAAACGCCGGATGCACGAGCGCCTCGTGATAGCGGTACTCGTCCGCGGTGCTGAACTGCAGCTGTCCATTGAGCCAGAGCTGCAGCGAGCCACGCTGCGCCGAGAGCACGATGCGCTGATATTGCGTCTGCTCCGCGTAGACGACGGTGCCGCCGAACGACTCCTCTTCGCCGAAGCGCTCGATTCGACCGCTCACGGTGAACGTCGCCACCAGCAGCCCGATGAGCACGGTGCCAAACACGCGCTGGCGCAGGCGCGCGCGCGGCGTGATCAGATCGTCGAGCACGAACGTCGACAGCAGCGCTACTGCCGCGTTGAGGAGGCCGAGCACCAGCGACGTGCGTAGCATGCCGAGCGTCGGCATCAGCACCAGCGCGAACCCGAGCGAGCCGACGAGCGCACCGATGTAGTCGAACGTCAGCACGCGCGAGACGAGCTTCTCGAACGGCAGCTCCTCGCGCAGGATGCGCATCATCAGCGGGATCTCGAGGCCGACGAGCGTGCCAATCAGCGCGAGCACGCCGTAGAGGACGATGCGGTAGGAGCTCGCGTGCCCGGCGGCGAGCCAGAGCAGCGGCGCCTCGAAGCCGCCCACCAGCGCCGTCGCCAGCTCGATGTCGACGAAGCGCTCCGCGAGGTTCTCGCGCACGTGGCCCGAGAGCCACGCGCCGACGCCCATCGCGAACAGATATACGCCGATCGTCGTCGAGAACTGCGTGATCGAGTCGCCGAGACGCTGGCTCGCGAGCGCGCCGGCGAGCAGCTCGTAGACGAGTCCCGCCGTCGAGATGACGAGGACCGTGACGAGCAGGAGAGCGCTTCGGTGCTTCTTCACTGCGATCTCAGGCGCTGATCATCCGTGGATCGCCGCCGACACGATCAGCGCGATGCCGATCACGATCGACCCGAGCACGATGCCGAGCGCGGTGTTCTGGTCCTCTTCGATCTCCTTGCGGAGCGAGAACGGAAGGACCTTCTGCGCGATCAGAAAGGCGAGCCCGAAGAAGATGAGGCCAATCGTGCTGAACACGACCGACCCGACGATGGCTTTGATCAAGGCATCCCACTGAATCATCACTTGCCTCCGAATCCGGTGGACCAATAGGTGAAGAAGACGGCGCCGTGAGCGGCGGACGTCGGAATGCGCTCGCGGTCGACGCTGGCTGAGCCCGGATCCCAGGCGAGCGACTTGGCCGCCCCGAATCCGAGCGCGACGACGATGCCGAACACAATCCACAGAAAGTCGTATCGTTGCATCAGTCATCTCCATGCGAGATCAGGTTGGAGTTCTCCCAGCGACGGTTCTTCGTCGTCCACGCGCGGAGCACCGCAACGCCGAGCGGAACGAGCAGCAGCAGCAAAGCCGCGAACAAGCAGACCGCGCTGCGCTCGTGCTGAACGACCCGCATGTTGGGCGTGGGCGGCAGCGGTCCACCGTACCCGCTGGTCGCCACGTACGCGCCGTCGCCGGTGAACGACCCCCAGTCCGAGCGCACGTGGACCGAATAGGTGCCCGGCTCCACGCGATCGACGTAGGCAGTCGCTTCGTGTGACCCTTCACTCCAGCTCTCGCCGCCGGCTACACCGGAGTAGTAGCCGGTATCGATCACGAACTCGCGCACATCACCGGTGGTCTCGTTGACCAGCGCACAATCGACGCTGACATCGAGGTTCGTCTGCGGCACGCCGAGTGACACACCGAGCGTCGTCAGCGCCGAGACGACGAACGACGGCGACACTGCCGTGTTCGAGGTGTCCTCGGGCCCGGGCAGCGCAGCTCCAAAACCGGGCAAGACGGTCGCGACGACGCTCGAGGCAGGGTTCGGCCGCACCGGCAGCGCCCACTCGACCGCCGGCTGTGACGGCTTGTGCAGCACGATGCCGAACACGATCATCATGACGAGCCCGAGGACCAACGAGATGACCGGGCCAACCACGCTAGGCCCCGGCTGCGCAGGGGCGATGCCGACGCGGGGCGGCAACGTCACGCCAGGGAACGCCTTGATGACGTCGCGCGGCTCGAGGTACTCGCCGATCGAATATGTCGCCTCGCTGTCGGTGCGCTCGTAGCTCAGTACGTGCGGCGGGCGGATGAAGTCCTGAACCGTAGTTTGGTCGCCGCTCGCGACTTTCCAATAGAACTCACCGGCGACCGAGTGAACCTGAACTACGTTGTGGAAGAATGCCTTGAACGCTCGGCCTTCGTAGGTAACCCCGCCCACGGCGCCGCGGCCGATCTTCGTCGGGTCCGCATCGCGAATCAGCGTGAAGTGGCCGTTGTCTTGGAGCAGCCACAGATAGCCGCGCTCGCTGTGCAGGAGATATTCGAGCCAGTCGTAGCGCGAGCCCTCGACGATCGTCATGCGCCGCATTGCGCCGATCACCAGCACGTCGACGCCGCGCAGCTTGCCGCGTCGCCCGATCGGGATCGTGAGCGCTTGACCGAGCGGCGCGACGGTGGCGAGGTGCCGGAGTGCCACACTGCCGCCGGTGGTCGACGGCTCCATGACGGCGCCGCAATACGCACACGCGACACGCTCTGCGGCCTGTGCGTCGAAGATCTCGATCGGCGCGCCGCAGCTGGGGCAGCTCAGCTTCGCTGCGGAGACCTTCTGTTCGGGCCGCGGACCGAGCGCCGCCCGGACCAGCGCGATCGACTGCGCGGGCAAGACGCGGCCGCGATACAGCGTCGGACGGCTCTGGGTGGTCTCGTAGTCGAGCGTCGCGAACGCGTCGCCGGGACCGACGAGGTCGACGTATTGGCTCGTCTCGTTCGGCGCGAACGGCTCCGCGAACTCGCCGCGCGCCGCGACGACGTGCGCGCGACGGCGCTCCATCACGGTCCACGGGAGCGGGTCTTCGCCGAGCTGCTGCGTGGTCCCCGGCGCGCCGACCGCGTCCCACGACGGCAGCTGACCAGCATAATGATCGACGCGCGAGGTCACGTACCAGCGCCCCTGCGCGCGCGCGAGCCAGGCCCAATCGCCGCCGTCGAGCTCGATCGACAGCTCGTCCCACGGCCCGCTGCCGTAGTCCTTCTGCACGCGCCCAGCGACGCGTGCGCCGCGCGACTCGACGCGGATCTCGTCGCCGACCTCGAACGGCGGCGTGGTCGGCACGAGCTCTGCGATCTTGCCGATCGTCGACAGATCGCGATCAGTACGGACGATTACATGGCTGCAGTGAGCGCAGACCTTCGAAACCGAGCTGCCGAGCTCGAAGGTGATCGGCGCGCCGCAATTCGGACACGTGCCGGAGCGCAGCAACGTCATCGACGGCCTCGCGCGATGGCGTGTCGCTCGATGCGCGTCGGTCGCAGCGCGTCGACGAGCGGTTGCTCGGCGCGCTGTGGATCGCCGCCGCCGCACGTGTAGAAGTCGATCGCAGCGTAGCCTTGTTCGGGCCACGTGTGGATCGAGAGGTGCGACTCCTCGAGCAGCAGCATCCCGGTGACGCCGTGCGGCGTGAACGCGTGCATCACCCGCTTGACGATCTGCGCATCGGCCGCGTGCGCCGCAGCGACGAGCGCCGCCTCGAGCGCGACGACGTCATCGAGCACCAGTGGCTCGCAGCCCCAGAAGTCGAGGATCAGATGTTGGCCAGTCGGTTCCATGGAGTGCGATCGCTGGCGGGGCACAGCCCGTTGACGCTGCGGCCGGAGGGTATCGGGCGCGACCGCGCACGTCGAGTCGCGCGCACACGGGCGGCGCGATGAAGCGCGGGGAGGCGTGACTGGCGGCACGGCGATCTGCGCGGCTCGCTCCCCGCTGCGCAGGACCCGCCGTCAGCGATCGGTGGTGATCTTCTCGATCAGCTGCTCGAGCACGCCTTCAGCGCGCGCGATATCCACCTGACAAGTGCCAGCTGCGTCGTGTCCGCCGCCGCCGTAGTTGAGCATCAGCGTGCCGACGTGCGTGCGCGAAGAGCGGTTCACGATCGACTTGCCCACCGCGAACACGACGTTCTGCGACTGCTTGCCCCACATCACGTGAATCGAGATGTTGCACTTCGGGTGAAGCGCATAGATGGCGAACCGATTCGTCGCCCAGATCTGCGGCTCTTGGCGCAGATCGAGCACGATGAGGTTGCCGTAGACCTTCGAGCAACGGCGCAGCTGCTCCTGCGCTTGGGCCGCCTGCGCGAAGTAGAGGTCGACGCGCTCTTTCACGTCCGGCAGCGCGAGCACCTCGTCGATCGTGTGGCTCCGGCAGTAGTCGATGAGCTGCATCATCAGCTCGTAATTCGCGACGCGGAACTCGCGAAAGCGACCGAGGCCGGTGCGCGCATCCATCAGGTAGTTCATCAGGACCCAGCCCTGAGGGTTCAATATCTCGTCCTCGGTGAACTGCGCGGAGTCAGCCTTGTCGACGGCGCTCATGATCTCTTCGCTGATCTGCGGAAAGCGCGCGCGACCGCCGTAGTGATCGAACACGACGCGCGCCGCCGAGGGAGCGTTGGCGTCGATGATGTGATTGTCGCGCTTGCCAACGCGCAGCGTCTCGCTGAGGTGATGATCGAACGCGAGGTGTACGCCCTCGACGTACGGCAGGTTGGTCGTGATGTCGTCGTCCGAGATCTCGACCTTGCCGTCCTGCATATCCTTCGGGTGCACGAACTTGATCTCGGCGACGAGGTCGAGCTCTTTGAGCAGCATCGCGCAGACGAGCCCGTCGAAGTCACTGCGGGTCACGAGTCGGAACTTGCGGTCACTCATCGGCGATCCTCCGTGGAATGACGGAAGTACCACGTCTGCGGCGCAGATTCGGCGTGATAGCCTGCGCGAATGCAAACGAGCGGCTCTGGTCCAACGCGTCATTGCCCCAAGTGTCGGGTCGCCTTCCAGGTCGTGCGCACGACGTTCGCAGAGATCGATCTCTGCACGCAGTGCGGCGGCGTGTTCCTCGACCCGGGCGAAGGCGTCGCCGACCATGGCGCGGACGACGCCGGCTTTTTGGTCGCGGATGGCCGCGCCGTGCGCGTGCGCCGGTCCGAGTTCTTCTGCCCCGCGACCGAGCACGTCGAGACGGGCATGGACGTCTACGCGATGGGCGAGAGCGGTTCGACCGTGGAGTTCGAATATTGCCAGCGCTGCCACGGCGTGTTTCTCGACAAGGGCGAGGGCGCCGCGCTCGACGCGCTCGACTCGCGCGACGCCGCGGGCACCCTCGAGATAGAAGGCGCCACCGGCGCGAGGTTCGCCGCGCCCGGCGCGGAGCTCGACCGTCAGTCGATCGCGATAGAGCGCACGCGCGCTGCCGGGGATCGCAGCTTTTTCAAAGACTTTCTCTTCGACTGCGTCCGGGCGGTCGCGGTGACCGCCGACGTCGCGCTCGATTCATCGGCGCGTCAGCACCGCCGTCGACGCTTCTTTGGTCGCTGAGGTCGGCTCGCCCGCGGTCAGCCGGGCTTGCTCCGCGGCGATTGCTCGGTGATGCTTCCGCTCATGGCAACTACGCGTCGTCGACGGCAGCTCACGCAGTCTTCGCGCAGCGGTCGCCGCACCGCAGCCCTGCTCACCGGCGCCCTGCTGCTCGCCGGTTGCGGCGAGCACCGCACCAGCGGCGACGCGGGCAGCGACGCCGGCTCGCTACCGGACGCCGCGCCTGACCTCGGTGCGACGGACGCTGGGCTCGACGATCTCGGAGTCGACGCGTCGCTCGGCGATGCACCCGTGCTGCGACATCGCGTCGATATGCCGGCGAGCGCGCTGGCGCGGGAGGCGCTGCGCCTGATGGGTGCGGTCGAAGCGGGCGGAAGCAACAGCTGTCACGACTGTCACGGCATCACGCGGGAGAGCATCGGCCACTTTCGCGAGCTCAGCGACACTGCGTGGTCGACGTGCTTTACCGATCTCGCGGTGACGACGCCTGTCGCGGCCGAGCGGGTGATCAGCTGCTTCCGCGCCGCCGGCAACTACTCCGCTGGCAAGCTCGGCATCTACTCCACCGGCGCGTATTTCGAGTGGTTCCGCTATGTGTTTCAGCGCGCACGCGGCGCCGCATGGGAGGCCGATTACAACGCGTTCGTCGCGCGCGTCGGCATGTCGCCGCGCGGGCACACGCGGTGGACGCAGGCGGAGTTCGATCTCGTCACCGAGTGGTTCTTGCGCGGCACGCCGCAGGTCGAGACGATCTTGCTGCCACCGCCACCACCGCCGGACTGCACATCTTCGGTCGGACCAGAGGTCGCTGCGATCGTCGACGAGAGCGCGCTCACCGGCTGGTCCGCGCGCAACCGCGCGGCCAGCATCCTCATGCACGGCTGCGCCGGAGCGAGCACTGCGAGCGAGTGCCTCGGCACCTATCCGCTCGCGTCGGATCGCGCGATCGGCGCTGGCTGGTCCGTCATCGCCGGCAGCAGGGCGCGCATCTTGTTCGAGATGAACTACGCGTCGAGCTACTGGACGCGCAGCTCGGCTGACGGTCGCTTCGTCGCACACGGTGGATCGCCAGACGGCAGCGGCGCGGCGTTCATCGACCTGCAGCGGGGCGTCGTCATCGGCGCCGTGGCCTCGTATGACCCGGGCTTCTTCCCGGACAACAGCGGCTTTCTGTTCCAGGGCGGCGGCACCTCGCTGTGCGAGCAGAGCGTGCTCAGCGTCGGTGCACCGACGCGAATCACGTTCACCGAGCCGGGCTGCACCACCGCGAGCTCCATCGGGCTCTATCAGCACATGGGCGCGTCGCTCGACGGCGGTGACTACTTCGCGGTGAACAGCGCGTGGAGCGGCGACAACGGCGGCGGCGCTGATCCGACGCTGTTCCTCGACGCGGGAGCGAGCGTCACCTTTATCGCGATGATCAACAGCGGCGCTGGCTTCGTCGAAGATGGCTCGACCAGAGTGGCCATTCCCTGGGAGGGCAGCGCGGTGCTGTCGCCGTCCGCGCGCACGCTCGTCACGCAGATCGCCAACAGCGCTGCAGAGCCGGTCGGCTACGTCTTGCGCCGCATCGACGTCACCCGCAGCGGCAGCGGCCCGCGGACCATCGCGCTCCCGGAGATCGCACGCTATTGCGTGCCGGGCGGCAAGCCTGCCATCTCGCTCGACGATCGGTGGCTGGTCACCCACCACCGCGCGACCGACGCCGACGCCATCGACCTCGGCTTCACCGGCCCGACGGACCCAGGCTTCGCGCCGTATCGCAATGTCAGCAACGTCTATCTGGTGGAGCTCGCGACCGGCGTGACCACGCGAATCACGCGGATGGCCCCGGGCCAACAGGCGCTCTTCCCGCACTTCCGCTCGGACGGCTGGCTCTACTACATCGTGAAGACTGGCACCCTGCCCGAGTACGTCGTCGCCACCGACGCCGCGATCGTACTGGGCCGCTGAGCGCCCGAGCACGAATAGCGCGGCCATCCAACGTCGTCCGTGCGAGCGTCAGCTCTCGCCCGACGCGTGCGCCACCAGTGCGCGCGGGCGGAGCTGATTGACGAGCTGAACGACGAGCGCGTCGAGCCCCTTTGGAAAGCCGGTGCCATGGGCGCGCTCGTCCGCCATGTAGACGAGCGCGTGCTCTCGATGATCGGGTATCCAGGCTTCGTATTTGGCGTGCCACAAGAGCAGGTGTAGCTCGAGCTGGTTGAGCATTTGTGCGAGCTGCTCGCCGCCGCGCGGGACGTGCACGCCGAGCTTGTAGGTCACATCGGCCGCGAGCCATGCGGTCAGCGAGAGATTGAGTCGCCGCACGGCGTGCTCGGTCGCCGCGCGCACGATCTGGTGCAGCTCGCGCTCCGCTGGGAGGAACGACGCGAACGACGCACCAAACAGCGCCTCCAACCCCTCGGCGTCGGCCGGGACACCACGCGCCGCCAGCATCGCAGCGAGCCGCTTCGCCTGCGCGAGCTGCGCGCGATAGAGGGCGTTCCCTGCGAGCAAGAGCGACGCGAGCGCGACGAGTGACGCGTCGCGACGCGCTGCGCGCTCCGATCGCCGTAGCAGCGCCGCGCCGATCAGGTTCACGACGTATCCAATCGACGCGACCAGCGCGCCGAGCGCGCCAGCACCAAGCCACTCAGGCACTGTGTTCATCGTTGCTCCGCGGTACCGATATCATTGATCGCGCCGGCGGTGCTGCGTGATGCGCGTGGCTCACTCGCAAGTCGACGCAGCCGCAAGACAACGCACATGCAGGGTGGAGCCAGGCAGCGGCGCTGCCGCGTTCGTGACCTCCAGGAAGGTGCCGCCGCTCCCGCAGCGGTACGTACGCGAACTCAGCCTGTCGTCGACATAAAAGCCCGAGTTGTGCTTCAGGTCGACGACGTCGGCCTCGGTGCAGAGGCGTGCCGCGAACGAAGAGCGCGAGCTCGCACCGAGGCTGCGCAGGAGATCCCGCTCGTCGCTGGCGCGGGTGACGCGATGGACCCTGCGATCAGCGGCGAAGAAACTCGTCGATCACGCGCGAGATGAGCGACAGCGGCACCAGCGCTGGCTTGCGCTCGACGACGAAGCTGACCGCGTGTCTACGACGGTTCAGCCGCCCCAACGGATCGTACGACACATCACCGGCCAAAAAATCGGAGCGGGCAATCGGATTCGAACCGACGACATTCAGCTTGGGAAGCTGACGCTCTACCAACTGAGCTATGCCCGCAGAGGCCGGAACTCTTAGCGAAATTGGGCGACGCGGTCAAGTGCTTCCGCGACGAGCGGCGCAGCGGCAAGGCGCGCCGATGGCCGGCAGAGGGCCCGCAGGGGGAGAAGTTGCGGCGATGGCGAGACGGGACGCGATCGTCGGTGGTATGGTTCGGCCATGGCAAAACCACTTGAACTCGATGCGGACTTGCAGCTTCTTCCGGTTCCGAAGACTCCAATCTTTCAGCGCAGCAAAGTCGGTCTCGTCGTGGCGGTCGCTGCGCTCGCGTTGAGCGCGTCTGCGTGCAGCGGCGACGACGATGACTCGACTCCGACATTCGACGGAGGAATCTACGCGCCCGATTCGGGCCCGAGCTTCGATGCAGGAATCATCGACATGGGACGCGCCGTGTTCGACGGTGGCGTGACGTTCGACGCGGGCCCCCTCGATCTGAGCACGACGCCGCTCGACGCTGCGCCCGCCGACGCTGGTCCGCCGCTGGTGTTCGATGGCGGCGTGACGCTGCCGGAAGATGGCGGCGCGGACTGAGCGGCAGTGACCGGCGCGCGCCTCGATCGTGCTTGGGAGATCTGGGCGGCAGAGAATCTGCTGCGCGGCAAGCAGCCAACCGCCGTCGTCGCG
>Ga0163144_10023959_pt1 | contig 12010 bp, 8 predicted proteins | sample OliLak19BULKMAT1_FD_123175 | JGI IMG/M metagenome (GOLD analysis project Ga0163144, IMG submission 123175) | Freshwater microbial mat bacterial communities from Lake Vanda, McMurdo Dry Valleys, Antarctica - Oligotrophic Lake LV.19.BULKMAT1 | ecosystem: Environmental > Aquatic > Freshwater > Lake...
CGAAACCGAACGACTCCGTGAAGCCAACCAGAAACTCGAACACGAAGTCGAAGTGCTCCGCCTGCAATTGGGCATGCGCCCGCGACCGGCCGGGCCCGCGACCAACTCCCCCATCGCCGCGGTTTCGGATCCTCGCAGCGCCGCCCGGTTGGGTGCCGTGACCCCGCCACCCCCCACCGATTTCCCGGCCCGTCCCGCCCCAACCTCCGGCAGTGCGCGGACCACTTCCTTGCCGGTTCGACCTGGTTCGACTGCTTCCGCGGAAGGAGGATCCGCGACCCGGCCCCGCACCCATGCGGTCCGGGCCGGCGAGACCCTTGCGGCCATTTCGAGGCAGTATCGCATTCCGGTCTCGAGCCTGCTCGCCGCCAATCCCGGCCTGGATCCAAGGCGAATGAGTGTTGGACACACCTTGAACCTTCCCTGAGCGGAGCGATGTTGTCGCCGATGAACCGACCTTGCCAACCCCGCCAGCCCTTCGCGCCTCCCCCCGGCTGTGAATGCGGCTTCTGAGTAACATGCGGTACCGCCTTTTTTTCACGATGGTAACGGGTTTTTTCCTCACGATGAACTTCCTGCTCTGGCGCTCGGAATTCGGGCCGCGCGGACGCGTCGGCGGCGCCGTTCCGACGGATGTCGTCTGGGAGAAGGTCCTGACCTGTCCGGACAATTCGTACCTGGAGATTCGGCATAAGGGCGCCCCGGTGGGCCGCGCACATTGGGTGGCGAGCGTCGGGGACGAATTGACTTCGGGCAAGATGATGACCGAGGAACTGCCGCCCGAGGGCATGATTAAATCGCTGAGCAGTTACAGCCTCGAATTCAGTGGCAGCCTCTCCCTGGATCCATCGACACGCGTCCGTTTCAGTTGCGATCTCAAGCTCGACACCAACCAGGTCTGGCAGGAATTTAATTTGAAACTCGCCCTCAAGCCGGAGGCCTGGGAAATCCACGCCTCGGCGCCGCAGCAAACGCTGCGTTTTGTCACAGTGGACGACGAAGGCCAGAAGGAGCAGTCGTTCAGTTTCGATGACATGAAGGATCCCGAAAAACTCGCCCGCGCCATCGGCGGACCCTGGCTGCCGGGTGCCCTCGGCGCGCTGGGATTTCCGCTGAAACAGGCCACCCCCTCCGGCCTGGCGCTCCGGCTGCATTGGGAGGCGCGGAACGACTGGTTCACGGTGGGCCGTAATCCCATCCGCGTCTATCGTCTCGAGGCCCGCCTGTTCGATCGTTACAAGGCGGTGATCCTGGTCAGTCCGGTCGGCGAAATCCTGCGCATGGAATTGCCGGACGAAATCATCCTCACCAACGAAGCCCTGACCACCCTTTAGCCCGCTCCGCCGTCCCATGATTGAACTGCTGCACATCGTCAAGAAATTCGGCGACCTCGTCGCGGTCAATGATCTCAGCCTGACCGTCAACCAGGGTGAATTTTTCGCCGTGCTCGGCCCGAACGCCGCCGGCAAGACGACCACGATCAAGATCCTTACCGGCTTGATCAAGCCCACCTCGGGAAGCGCGCGGGTAGCCGGCTACGACGTGCAAACGCATCCGCTGGAGGTCCGCCAGCGGCTGGCGTTCGTCCCCGATTTTCCGTTTCTTTACGACAAGCTGACCCCGTGGGAATTCATCCGGTTCACGGGCCAGATGTTTCGCATGAACGCGGCGCGGTTGCAGGACAATGCCACCGCCTTGATCGCCCGGTTCAACCTCGGGGATTATGTCAACAAACCCATTGAGGGCCTCTCGCACGGCACCCGCCAGCGCGTGGCCATCGTCTCCGCCCTCCTCCACGATCCCGAGGTGTTCGTCATCGACGAGCCGATGGTCGGCCTCGATCCCCATCATGCGCGCGTCGTGAAGGATGTGCTCAAGGAACGTTCCCGCAAGGGCATGACGGTTTTTCTTTCCACCCATCAACTCAGCGTCGCGGAGGAAATGGCGGACCGCATCGGCATCATTCACCAGGGTAAACTCGTCGCCGTGGGGACGCGCGACGAGCTGCGCCAGCAAAGCGGCGTCACCGGAGCCCTCGAGGAGACCTTCCTGGCTCTGACCGCGCAGGAAGCCAATCTCCTGGTGGAGCATGGAGCCAAGGTGGCCCGGGACGAGATCAAGCAATAGATCCCTTCGTTCGCTCGTCGCTCCGGCGGTAGCCGGTTCTTGTGGTTCCGGCGGCCCGGGCGCCCAAAACCCAGCATGCGCTGCACGGAAGCACTTGCCCTGCGCGCCTTCCTTCAGGCACAACAGACGCATGAACCAAACCGCCGTGGTCACGGGTGCCGGCAGTGGCGTGGGCCAGGCCGTCGCCCTTGCGCTTGTCAAACTCGGCTGGCGCGTGGCCATCATCGGGCGCCGCGCGGAATCGTTGAACGAAACCGTCCGGCGCGCCGGAGCGGACAAAGACAAGTTATGGTCCGTGCCCTGCGACATCGGGGACAGTGCGGCGGTCGCCAAAATGGCGACGGAGGTGCTCGCCAGATTCGGCACTGTCGAGGCGCTGATTAATGCCGCCGGCACCAACGCGCCGAAGCGCGCCCTCGAGGTGCTTTCCCTGGAGGATTATCACCGGATGATGGATACCAATCTCAATGGGGCCTATTATTGCACGCAGGCTTTTCTCCCCGGGATGCGGTCGCAACGATCCGGCACCATCGTCCACATCGTCTCCGACGCCGGCAAGCAAGCCAGCCCCAAGGCCGGTCCCGCCTATGTGATGAGCAAGTTTGGGCTGGCCGGCCTGACCCAGGCGATCAATGCCGAGGAACGCGGAAACGGTGTGCGGGCCTGCGCGATTTTTCCCGGCGATATCGACACGCCGCTGCTGGACCAGCGCCCGAGTCCGCCGCCCGCCGAGGCGCGCGCGAAAATGCTCCGGTCGGAGGACGTGGCCGAGTGTGTCCTGCTCGCCCTTCGCCTTCCGCCCCGCGCGCTCATCGAGGAACTGATCATCCGGCCGAGGTGAGATTGTCCCTCCTGCACCATCCCATGACAACACCACGCCTGCCCATGAATCGTTGGTTTGCAGTCCGGGCATTAGCCCGTCCGATCCCGCCGCGCAGGCCAAAGCCAGGACGACCAGCTGAAGGCGCGTGGATTCAATACCCGGGTTGGCACGCGATGAAACTCTTCGTCCTCATGGCCTGCGCCCTGGTTGCCGGTGCCACCGCGCGCCTGCCCGCCGCCGATCAGCCGCAGTGGGGACAGCGCTGGTCGCGCAACATGATTTCGGACGAGCGGGACCTGGCCGATTCGTTCGATCCGAAAAGCGGTCGGAACATCAAATGGATTGCGCCACTGGGAACCGAGTCCTATTCCACCCCCATCGTCGCCGGAGGGCGCGTTTATATCGGGACCAACAACGGGGAACCGCGCGATCCGAAACACGTGGGCGATCGCGGCGTGATGCTTTGCCTGGACGAAACCAATGGCCGCCTGCTCTGGCAACTTGTGGTGCCCAAGCGCGAGGAAGATCCTTATCATGATTGGCCCCGGACCGGCATCTCCTCGCCGGTGACCGTCGAAGGCGACCGTGTTTACCTGGTGGACAATCGTGGCGGCGTCCTGTGCCTGGACGCCCGGGGCCTGGCCAATGGCAATGACGGCCCCTTCATGGAGGAAGCCGCCTACCTGACCCCACGCAGCACCAACCCCGTCTCCAAAGCTTCCAGCCCGTCCCCCATCGCCCAACTCTTCCCCACCATCCCGCTTGGCACCCTCGACGCGGACATTGTCTGGCTGTTTGATCTCACGAAAGGCGCCGGCATCTGGTCCCACGATGGCGCCCACACCTCGATCCTCATCGACGGCGATTACCTTTATCTCAACACCGGGACCGGCGTGGACAATACCCATCGAAAGATTCGCACCCCGAATGCGCCGAGCCTGGTCGTGCTCGACAAGCGCACCGGCCAGCTTCTCGCGCGCGACGATGAACATATCGCGCCGAACATTTTTCATTGCACCTGGTCGTCACCGTCGCTGGGCGAGGTCAAGGGCAGGAAGCTGATATTTTTCGCGGGCGGCAATGGGGTGGTGTACGCCTTTGAGCCCCTGGGCAACCGTCCGGCTGAGGAAGCCGGCCAGGCGGGATTTGCCAAAAAGCGGCCCTGGACGACGACCAACGCCGTGGCGACGCTGAAGAAGGTCTGGCAGTTTGATATCGATCCAAACGGGCCCAAGGAAAACGTCCATCGCTTCACCACCAACCGGAGGGAAGGGCCCAGCAATATATATGGGTTCCCGGTCTTTTACCGCAACCGCGTGTATGTCGCGGGCGGCGGCGATCTTTTCTGGGGCAAAAATGAGGCATGGCTCAAGTGCATCGATGCCACCTCCACCGGCGACATCACAGTTCCCGGCGCGGTCTGGTCCTATCCCCTGGAAAAGCACGTCCTCTCCACACCTGCATTGGCGGACGGGTTGGCCTTCATCGCCGACTGTGGACGACGCTTCCATTGTCTCGACGCGGACTCGGGCAGGCCTTTATGGACGCATGAGATCAAAGGGGAAGTGTGGGCATCCCCGATGGTGGCGGATGGAAAGGTTTATCTCGGAACGCGCAGCGGAGCCTTTTATGTATTCGCCGCGAGCCGGGAAAAAAAGGTCCTGACCGAAGTCGAACTGGGCAAACCGATCAGCGCCACCACGACCGTTGCGAACGGGGTGCTTTATGTCGCCACGATGTCCCAGCTCTACGCGGTGAGGAAAAGCGCGGAGTAACCCGCTGCGCGAAGCGTCGCGCATTCGGTGATTGAACCGGCCGCAGGTTCCTCTACTGTCGCCGCCATGGGCAAATCCAAAACGTCTGGAACTGGAAACGGGTACCTCGGCGAAACCATGGTGCACAGAATCACCCGGGCTGTGGGCGTCGTGGAGAACGTCGTGGAAGCGAAGGCGGGATGGCCCCCGGAGGTTACCCTGAAACTGTCGGACGGTTCATTTTTGAAGGGAAGGCTGAGCGACTTCCGGGAAGCCAGCGCGGGCGAACGAAAAAAGATATCGTGAACCAGCCTTGACGGTGCCGTCATCAAGAGTTGCAGAACCGGTTGTCATTGACCGCAAGGGGCAGGAGCATGCACACCCTTTCGCACACGGCGTGCGTCCGAGTTTCACCGTGGGTCTGCGATCAACGCGGGGCAACTGGCCTGGGGGCGGCTGGGCGCGCGGGCGTTGCCGGAGTGGTGGGTGGAATCGGATTAGGCGGCGGCTGAACGCGGGACGGATCGAAAGCCGGCGTCCCGGACGGTGGCGGTTTGATCCTGGCGGGATCAAAGGGAGCCGTTCCCGGGGCCACCGGTCGGATCCGTTCCGGAGCAAAGGGTGGCGTCCCCGAAGGAACCTGAGGATTGATGCGACCAGGATCGTAAGCGGGCGTCCCTGGCGCCACCGGGCGAATGCGGGAGGGATCGTAAGTCGGTGTTCCCGGAGTTGGCGGCTGAATCCTGGCCGGATCATAGGGCGCAACGGACGGAGCAACCGGAGCGATTCTTGCCGGATCATACGCCGGAGTGCCCGGCGTCACCGGAGCAACATCCGTGGGATTGGCCGGCGCCACCGCTGGAGGAATCGGAGTTGCTGGCGATACAATCGTGGGAATCCTGGTAGGATCAAATGGAGGCGTGCCGGGCGGGATGGGATTCAGCCTGGGGACATCTGCGGGTGATGCGCCCAGGGAGTTGGTGCGCAGTCCGCCCCCGGAAAAATTCGTGTTTCGATTGGTGATCCCCGGCGGAAAGACACGAGGAGGCTGATTGGTGACCAGTCGGTTGGTCAACGCTGGATCGATTTCCCGGGTGGCGGGCGAAGAGAGCACTTTCGCCACGGCACCCGCCAATAACGAGGTGGTGGTTATGACCAGGACGAACTTCAGTAACGTTTTCCTCATGACCTGGTGCGGCCTGCCTTGCTGCGTTGTTTGTTGACGATCCGCGCGGCAATTTCCTTTGCGCGTGTACTGGAGCGACCTTCCTTGAGTTCGCTCTCCTTCACGTGTTCATATTGCCTTTCGTCTTTCTTGCCCCATGCCTTGGGCATACTCGTTTCCTTTCCCTTAAATTTGACTTTAAGAACCCGTTGTCGTCATCCCCTGCGATGACCCAACTTGTTTATCAAGCCAGCTTCATGCCGGGCTTCGTCGCGGAACGAATAAATTAATCAATCCTCCTGCAACCCGCCTTCAAACAGGGACTTGGCCGCCGAAAAAAGGATATGACGCAGTGCTGGCGCCGTTTTGGAGATGGAACGTTCCTGCAATTTGCGCGGTCAGTTGGCGCGCGCTCAGCGCATTCTGCAAATGCACTGGTCAGCGATGCCAACCTCGAACACGCACCGGAACTGCACGACTTGAAAATGATCCCGCTACTCCGCGAGGAGTTGGCGCAGTTTGGCGGCGAGGGATGGATCCTCGAGGAGACGGGTCCGGGCTTTTTCGTTGCGGCGACGATCGAGATCCGTCTGCAACTCTTCGTGGTCGGATTGTTCCTTCGGCACACAGATCAGGCTGAGGCTCCCCATTTCGTCCCGGGATTCCTCCCCCCAGGTGACGCGGACCGGCGGGCTGGAGGGGTTGCGCGGGTTGTCCGCCGAATTGTCCCAGTGGATTTCCGCATCAAGGCGCGTGCCCTTGGGCAATGACACCAGTTCCTTGAAATAATATCGATCCTGCCAGGCAAAATCCCAATCCTTGATGAACAGGAGGGTTTTCACGCTGCCGTTGGTGAGGGTGGCGGTCATCCGGAGTTGTTTGCAGATATAATGCGCATGCGCCCCGATGCCGACTCCCTCGACGGCGACCGGCAGGATGTAAGTATCACGAATCACGAAGTCCTTTTCCCCTGCGGGAATATCCAGCCCGGAAAACAGGGAATATGCCGGCGGCATCTGAATCCGGGCGAGGGTTCGTTCCGGGGCTTTTTTGGCGAAGTAAAAGCCGAGGACGGCTTTTTCCACCTCGGGTTTGCCGGTGGGATGGAAATGGTATTGGACCACGAGGTCGGATCCCTTCGGCACCTTCATGGCGAAACCCTCTGGAAGGAAATGGGGTTGGGCGCCCACGGCCCAGCCGCCCAGCGGGATGGCAGCGCGGCCCGAGGCCATTCCGTTGAACCCGGGTTCGGAGCCCTGGGGCGGCTTTAGATGAGCGCGCCCAGTGGCATCGGCAAAATAAAGGACATGATGAACCACGGCGCGGGCCGAGGGCTTCATGTCGATCGCGGTGATCCATTTGTCCTCGGTCAATCCGAGGCGCGCGGGAATATTGCGATAAATGTCCGGACCGTCGGCGGGAACATGATAGGCGTCGGGCATTTCCACGACGAGGTCAGGGTCGCCCAGGCGCCAGCCGGAGGGGAACGCTGGCGGTTTCGCCTTGGGACCGCGGCCTTCCGGCATGCCGGCGCCCACCCATTCCTGGATGCTCGCTATCTCCGCGTCGCCAAGCCGGCGTTCGTCCCGGTAGGCATAGGAAGCCGGCTCGGCCTTCCAAGGCGGCATCGCGCGTGCAGCCGTCACCTTGGCGATGGTTTTCCCCTTCTTCACCACGTCCTGGTAGGACAATAAAGTAAACGGAGCCGCTTCGCCGGGCCGGTGGCACGAGGAACAATTTCGGTAGATGATTGAAGCAATCTCTCCATTGAAAGTGGGGGAGGGATTCGCGGCGCGCGAAGGGAGGCTGGCCAACCACATGGCCATCATAGCCGCTGGCGTAAAGTTTGTCCTGATGAATACCGAGGCTGTAGACCCAGTTGGTGGTTCCGGGCCAGCCAAATGCCCGGTCCCAATGTTCGTCCCCCTCCGCGGCGAAAAAAGGCGCTGACGACCCCACCCAGGAGGAAGGCACTGGAAATGCAGACCAGCCAGGCGCGGGCGCGTGACGTAATCATAAGGTTCAGATGCATTGGATACAGGGAATGCCAATCCTCGTTCCATCGCGGAATGGTGGATGGAGAAGCAACGCAAAACCCGGTTCCGCGGCGCGTTTTTATCGCGCTGTCTCGATCAAATAACTTACGGGGTGGGCTGGAACGTGACGTTGATGTTTAATTCGGGCTGGATCACGGTGGTGCTGAAGGCGAGCCCGCCGGTCTGAACGGCCACCCCGTTAACCCACCACGATCCCATGGTGTAACCCGCGTCCGGCGTCGCCACCAGGGAAACCATTTGTCCCACCGCCAAAAAGCGGGTTCCCGGGAGATCAATCCGTCCGTGGTTCCCCGCCGTGGCATAAACAAGGCGGAGATTGGAGACGCCCCGGAAAAAGCGTTTTGGAAACGGGGGCGTCACCGGCGTCTGGAACTGAACCATCTGCCCGGGCTGGAACGTGCCCCCGCCAAAGCGGTTCCAGGTTATAAGATCGGTGGTGCTCTCGATCGCGAAGTCGAGGCCCGCTTCGCCCGAGAGCCGGAAGAAAAAGTAATTGCTCGAGGGCGCATGGAGCGGGGCGGACAATTGGATGCGGTTCAAAATATCCGGGCTGGTGTCGAAGGCGCCCGCGGAGACCACCACGCTCCGGATGGTCATGGGATCGGCGGTGGAGGTCATGATCCGCAATTCGCTCTCCTTCCCAAGCAGGGATTCCGAAAGGGAAACGAGCCGGAAGATTTGTGAGGCACTCAGCGTGGTCACGAACTGGCCATCCAGCGTGACCGTGGCGGGACCGCCCTGGTAGGTGACGCTGACGGTCGGCAGGTTGTCGGTCTGGCGGCGCATGGTCTCCACGATTTCGCCGGGCAACGTGACGGGGAAGGCGACGGTGCCGCCATTGGGCAGCACCAGGGTCGGTTTCACCACATCCAGCTCCCAGGCTCCGTGATCGCTCGCATAAAAGAAAAACTGCCTGTTGGGGTTGAGGGAATTGATCAGCGCCGACATGACGGAAATCAGGTTGGCTTTGGTGGCCGCCTGGGCGTTCCAGGCGGCGGGCAGGGCCGCGACGCCGTCCGGTTGATGCAATCCGTCACCGAAAAGAGTGGTAATGGTGACGTTGGCGCCGACCGGACCCCAGGCATTGAGCAGCGCGGCACGCATATTAAAAATGTGGTTGAAATGCCGGGCTTCACTGGCGGCGCCCCCCCACAGGACCGCATGATGGGAAGTGGCGGTGTTGTCCGCGAGGGTGATGGTCTCGCCTCCGCCGCCACTCAGACTCTGGCCATGTTCCCGCACGGTCGCGCCGTGGGCGCCGCGCAGATCATTGGTGGCGGCCTGGTTGATGCCGTCGAGCAGGGGCTGCGATGTTTTGGCCAATTCGGCCTTGAGCGCCTGGGTCCAGTAATCCTCGGTTGCGCTGCCCCAGGCTTCCTCGCTGTGCTTGGAAGCCGCGCCGCCGACCCATTTGACCGTGTCGCCCAAGGTGCTTTTGATCTCGTCCAACATCCCGCCGCCGAATGACTGCTGGAAGAGCAGGGTGGCGGTATGGACATTGTTGCTGGTGCCGTTCTTGAGCAGGGCTTTTTTCAGGAGGTCGGCAAATTCATCGTCGCGGATGGAGGCCCCGCTCACCGGCACGAGCACCGCGTGGGCGTTGGTGGGTTGGATTTCCAGGTCGGCATGGGCGGAGGGTGCAAGAGCGAGAGCCGCGGCCAGCAGCGCGGAGGCGGCGGCAACCGTCTTCCCTGACAAAGCTGGATGGGGACGAGGAGCGGAACCGGAATATACAACGGGCGGTTTCATAGATATGCTTCTTTCAACGTTAATCAGCGACACGGAACGGCCCGCATTTGTTCTGGAATGAAAACGAGCAAAGAGTCGCAATCCTCCGTGTGTCCGGGCCTCTGCGGAACGGGTCGCAGACTAAGCAGGATCCTCCGGCCAAGTCAAGATGCCGCCGCGGCCCCGCCGCCAGGATTTCAAACGGGTTATGAGGCTAAATCCCGTTGCCCCGCGGCCGTCCCTTCCGTTACTGTCCGTGCTTCAGCTATGAAACAAATTGTTCCCAGCCTGCTGGCGTTGGCGTTTTCGTTCTCAACTGTTGCCGCGGCCTACCGGCCCGATGTGAACAAGCCGCTCGGTTTCCCCATCTATACCAACCAACCTCCCGGCAAACAGATCACCTCCAACCAGTTGCCCGCGACCACGCCCCCGCTCGCACCGGAGGAGACCCGCCAGCAGATTCATGTTCCGCCCGGTTTCGAGGTGCGCCTCTTTGCCAGCGAACCGGAAGTGGTCAACCCCGTCGCCATGACCTGGGATGAACGTGGCCGACTTTGGGTTCTTGAGCTCTATGAATATCCCCGGGGCGCCGCGAAAGGGGCGAAGGGCCGCGACCGCATCAAAATTCTCGAGGACACCGATGCCGACGGGAAGGCCGACAAGGTGACCGTCTTCGCCGATGGCTTCTCCCTCGCCACCGCGCTCGCCTTGGGCAATGGCGGGGTCTATGTCGGCGCGGCGCCCAACCTGTATTTTCTGGAGGACACCGATGGCGATGACCGGGCCGACAAGACCACGATATTGAAAACCGGTTTTGGGATGGAGGATCGCCACGAGCTTCTCAACGGGTTCGCCTGGGGACCCGATGGCTGGCTCTACATGACCCATGGAGTGTTCACCCACTCGAAGGTCAAAGATCCCAACAATCCGGAGGACGACGGCGTGAATGTGGATGCCGCGCTCGCTCGTTATCATCCGCGTACGAAAAAATTTGAGGTGTTCGCAGACGGCACCAGTAATCCGTGGGGGGTCGATTGGAACGAACGGGGGGACGCCTTCGTGAGTGCGTGCGTCATTCAACATCTCTTTCATATGGCGCCCGGGGGCCAATACAACCGGCAGGGGGGAACGTGGGCCAATCCCTACGGCTACGTCGGTGACCTGCCGAGCAAGGGTCTGCCGGCCATCGTGGACTGGCGGCATTTTCGAGCGGCCCATGCGGGCATCTGTATTTATCAGGGGGATCAATATCCGTCCCAATGGCGCGGGTTGGTCTTTCTCGGGAACATCCATCAAAATGCGTTGAACCTCGATCGCCTGACGCCCGTTGGCGCCACTTACAAGGCGGAGAAGGAAAGTCAGTTGCTGGGCCCGTCCAAGGGGGACTTCGAAGTGGGCGCGGGGAATTTCCTGGTGAGCAAGGATCCGTGGTTCCGGCCGGTCAGTGTGCAGACCGGCCCCGATGGGCTGCTCTGGGTGATGGATTGGTGCGACAAATATCCGTGCTACCAAAATGCCCAAGCCGATCCTGAAGGCGTGGATCGCGAATTCGGACGCATCTGGCGGGTGGTCTGGGTGGGCAACGAAAAGGGCAAGGTCATGGCGAGCCGGCCGGATAAAGAGATGAATTTAAAGAAGGCCACTCCAGGCCAACTCGCCAAATTGTTGGATTCGCCCAATTCCTGGCAACGCCGGCAAGCGCTGCGCTTGCTCACGGAACGAGCCTGGTCCGGTGAGGATACGACCGACATCAAAGCGGAATTGAAGTCCGTGGCCAGCCAAGCCGGCGTCCAGTCGGTCCACTGGATGCTCTTTCAAGCAGGGCGCTATCCGGGCGGTGACGTGGAGAACGACAAGGATCCTGGCGTTCGTTCCTGGGCGGCGCGGTTCATTGGGGAACACGACCGCGCCAGCGCGATCAAGCTGGGCGCATTGCAGCAGTTCGCCTCCGATCCGGATCCAACGGTGCGGGCGGCCGCGGCGACTTCGCTGCGCCTGCTGACTTCGAGTTCGATGACGGTGGACATTCGTTCGACGGAGCAGGTGGCCACGGATCGCCTCGTGCCGTCCTTCACGGCACTCCTCTCCCGCCCCAGCGTGCCAGGCGATTTCTATTACCCTCACATCGTCTGGATGGCGATGGAGCCGCGGGTGGCGGAAGAGCCACAGCCATTCCTCCAGGCCGTGAGCGCGAACGAGAATTCCGTCAGCGCTTATTGCCTGCGCCGCGTCATGCGTCGCATTTGCGATCTCACCGATGCCGCGATCCGCACCCGGCATCTCAACGAGGCGTTCGAGCATCTGGGCGGCCTGGCCGGCAAGACCCTGCTGGCCGAAGCTGCGCTCGATGGATTGA
>Ga0163144_10023960_pt1 | contig 12010 bp, 8 predicted proteins | sample OliLak19BULKMAT1_FD_123175 | JGI IMG/M metagenome (GOLD analysis project Ga0163144, IMG submission 123175) | Freshwater microbial mat bacterial communities from Lake Vanda, McMurdo Dry Valleys, Antarctica - Oligotrophic Lake LV.19.BULKMAT1 | ecosystem: Environmental > Aquatic > Freshwater > Lake...
CTTCCTCGCCAATCACACCCTCGGCGCGAAGCAGTGCGTCACGCTCTTCGGACGAATGGAAGAAATGTTCCTTCCCTTCGATCACGATCCGGAACAGAGGCAGTTTTCCATTCACGCGCTTCGAGAGGAAATCGGCGAAGTCGATGCCGCGGCGCTGCACGATGCGCACCAGCTCATCGAGCTTGTTCAGCACTTCAATAAGCTTGATCAACTCGACATCCTTGATGCGCCGCAGCTCCTTCGCGTTGTCAGGATCCCGGATGATCAGCTCGGTGTTTTCCAGGCCGAGATTCGTGTAAATCTGCTTCATGTCGCGGTCGTTCAGCACATACTCACTCTTCTTCTTCCGCGTCACAAAATACAACGGCGGCTGCGCGACATAGACACGGCCGGCGCGGATGAGTTCCTGCATGTGGCGGAAGAAAAACGTCAGCAGCAGCGTGCGAATGTGCGAACCATCCACATCAGCATCCGTCATGATGATCAGCCGTCCGTAGCGGCGTTTCTCGATGTTGAAATCATCGCGGATGCCGGTGCCCAGCGCGCTGATGATCGTGCGAATTTCCTCGTGACCCAGCATCTTCACCAGGTTTGCCTTTTCGACATTCAACAGTTTTCCACGCAGTGCCAGAATCGCCTGCACTTCAGAATCGCGCCCTTGTTTCGCTGATCCACCTGCCGAGTCTCCTTCGACCAGAAACAGTTCGGTGATTTCATTCGACTTGCTTCGGCAATCGGCAAGCTTGCCGGGAAGAGCGTTGCCCTCGAGCGAATTTTTCCGCCGCGTGAGTTCGCGCGCCTTGCGCGCCGCCTCCCGCGCCTCAGCCGCAAGAATGCCCTTCTCGAAAATGCTGCGGGCCTCCTTCGGGTTTTCTTCGAGGAACGATCCGAGCCGTTCGTTCATCGACTGCAATACGAATGACTCGACCTCAACATTCAGCAGCTTGTCTTTGGTCTGCGATTCAAAGCTTGGCTCGGGGAGCTTGACGCTGATGATCGCGACCAATCCTTCGCGCAGATCGTCGCCGCTGGGGCGGACGTCCTTGATCATGTTCGCCTTCTCGGCATAGCGGTTGATCGTCCCGGTGAGCGCAGTCTTGAATCCCTGCAGATGCGTTCCGCCATCGTGGTTGTTGATGTTGTTGGCGAACGACATGATGGTTTCGTTGTACCCGTCGTTGTACTGCATCGCGACTTCAACAATCAGCCGGCTCTCGGCATCCTCCTTGCGGAAGTAAATCACGGTCGGATGCAGAACCTGTTTGCCTTCGTTCAGACTCTCGACAAACTCGATCAATCCGCGCTCGAACTGAAACGTCTCGCGTTTCTCGTTGCGTTCATCTTCAAGTGTGATGCAGATGCCCGCATTCAGATAAGCCAGTTCACGCAGTCGCCCGGCCAGGATTTCATATTTGAAATTGGTATCGGGAAACAGCGTCGAATCCGGCTTGAAGCTGACCTTGGTGCCGGTCTTGGTCGTCTTGCCGATGACCTTGAGATCCTGCGACTTTCGACCACGCTCAAATTCCATGTGATGCACGCCGCCGTCGCGCTGCACTTCGACTTCAAACCATTCCGAAACAAAGTTGACGACCGATGCGCCTACACCGTGCAAACCACCTGAGGTCTTGTAGGCACTGTCGTCGTTGTGATCGAACTTTCCGCCGGCTGCGAGATTCGCAAGCACCACTTCGACAGTCGGAATGCCCATCTGCCCGTGAATCCCCACCGGAATCCCGCGGCCGTCGTCGCTGACGGTGCAGCTTCCATCGGCGTTGATTTTCACATCGATGCTTTTGGCATATCCCGCGAGCGCTTCGTCGATGGAGTTATCGACGATTTCATAAACCAGATGATGCAACCCGCGCGGGTTGTATCCGCCGATGTACATGCCGGGGCGCGTGCGCACGTGCTCGACATCATCCAAAACGCGAATCTTGTCTTCGTTGTATTCTTCTGAGGTGATGGACTTGTTCAGCGGGTTTTCTTCGGACATCCTTGCTGGCTCCTTGGTACAGAATCGGTACCGTTGGATTATCGCGAAATCGGGGAGAATAGCCACGTCCAGCGGGTCGGAAGATGCCTGCGGATGCGCAGAAAACGCTTCATTTTCAGCGTTCATGCTTCTGCCTTGCGTGATTGCTGTCTAGGATGATCACTATGCGCAGGATCGTCCCACTCATCGGTTGTCTGCTGGTTGCCTGTTGCGTCACTGCCGCTCGCGGCGATGCGGGCGTGGATGAGCTTCTTGGCCGGCTGAGTCATCCGGATCCGAAGGTGCGGGAGGAGATTGCAAAGCAGATCGTGTCGCTGGGTGCATCCGCACGGCCGGCGCTGATCGAGGCCTCGCGATCGCGAGACGCGCGTCTCGCCGGACGCGCCGCAGAGATGCTGATGAAGCTGCCGTTTTTCCGCGCGGATGATCCCGCGCCGGTGCGCCGCATCCTTGCGGACTATCACACCAAGTCCTCCGAAGAGCGGCTGCGGATTCTGATGAGCGAGCTTCCGCCCATGAAGGACGCCCCGACGATCATCCTGCGGATTTTTCAGGAGGATCCCGATCCGCTGGTTGCCTGGGGGATCGGGGAGTTTTACTCCGGACAGCCCGATGATTTCTGGAAGCCGCTGATGAATGCGGATCTGAGCGATGCGCGTCCGGCGATGATGGAAACCGTGGCGCGGGGGCACTTTTTTGTCGATCGTCCGCGCGCCCTTGAACTGCTGGGACGCGTGATCGCGGAAGAGGAACAATATCCTTCCGCGCCAAATGAACAATCCCGCCGGATGCTCGAGCTGATGGCCGCTGATGCACAGGTGAAGGGGAATCTTGGTGAGGCCCAGAAGTGGCGGCGCAGGCTCGCGACCCTTCCGGCACCGGCGATGCGCATGATGGTGGAGGATGAAGCCGCGCTTGAAACCCCCCGGTTGTTTTCGCTGCTGAGTTTCTACGCGGGCACCGGACCCATCGCGGGATTGGGTGATGATCTCGTGCAGTACCGCGAGGAATTGATCGAGCCGGAGAATCTCTTCGCACTGGCGCAGGTCATGGATATTCCGGCGTTTTCAGAAGTGTCAGCGGCCCTGCGACACCTGGGAATGATGTCGCTGGGCGCGGAGATTCCCGATCGCATTCGCGTTGGAAATCTCGTGGCGCAGCAGCAGTGGGTGTGGGCGACGCGTGCAATTTTCGCGGCTGTGCTGAAGGATTCATCTGAGAATCACAATGACCCTGTGTGGCATGAGTTCCACGCCCGTCGGATGCTATACCTGCTTGCGCGTGAAATCGGTGATGACACCGACGCGATCCGACAGACAGAAGAAGAGATCAAAATCTACGAGCGCAACAATCTCGGTGATGCGGTATCAGCGCTGAACGCGCGGCTGGAGGCGCACCGTCTGCGGCAGGCGAGATTGGCAAAGGACCGCAAGCAGGTCGAAAAATCCGTCGAGTTGCTGAATGGAATGTCAGGTCTTGACGAGGCCGATGCCGATGTCGGGATCGACTGGATCAACGCGCTCAAAGAGCTTGGCGAAACCGAGAAGGCAAAGTCGGTGTTCGAGACATTCTACCAGCAGCACGTCGCGATGATGACAACAACCCAGGGCAGCGCGGCATCATTGAACAACATCGCCTGGCTGTGCGCGGGCGTGGGGATGAAGACCGACTTTGCGCTCGAAGCCGCGCAGCGTGCGATTCGCGCCGAACCCACCAATTACGGCTACATCGACACCGCCGCCGAGGCGTGTTACGCGACGGGGCAGTACGATCGTGCGGTTGAGCTGGAGACCTTTGCTTTGGCGCTGCGTCCAGGGGATCAGTTTCTGTTGAAGCAACTTGAGAAGTTCAAGGCGGGGAAGAAACGGTGATGGTTTCGGATGAAGTCAATTTCCCGTCAATGGGCGGATGGCACACTCTCCCGAAGAGCGGAGAGAGGGTATTTCCAGATCACTCCACATTCCGTCAGGAGAGATTCTCAATCAAACTCCGCGGATCGTTGACATCCAGCAGCGCCGTGTCGATTCCCGCGCCGCCGTTGAGTTGGTCGATGAAACCGTCCTTGGCGGCGAAGGTGTCGTTACCGTCGTCGCCGAAGAGGGTGTCGTTTCCGGCGTCGCCGGTGAGAAGGTCGTTTCCTTTTCCGCCTGAGAGCGAGTCGTTACCGACTCCGCCGTAGAGTTTGTCGGCGGAGGATCCGCCGGCGAGGATGTCGTTGCCTGCTTCTCCGAAGAGTCGGTCGATGCCTCCGCCGCCGTCGAGCATGTCGTCGCCTTCTCCGCCGTAGATGCGGTCGTCTCCCGCTTCACCGAAGAGTTGGTCGGGGGTTCCGAATCCGTTGACGCGGTCGTTGCCGTCGCCGGCTTTGAGTGTGTCCTTGCCCGCGCCGCCGGTGAGCGTGTCGGTTCCCGCGCCGGCGGTCACGCTGTCATTGCCGGTGCCGGCGTCGATGTAGCCGTTTTTGGAGATGCCTGTCCAGTCGACAATATCGTTGCCTTCATAGGCGTAGATTTCGATACGACTCACATCCGCCGCCGTGAAGAACCGGGCGACGCCGTTGCGCATCAGCCGGATGTTGGTGTCAGAATTGATGATTGAAATGACATCATCACCACCGGTGCCATCAATTTTCAACAGGCCGCCCGTTAGCGTCGCATATGACACCTGCGATGCCTTGAAGTCCTTTTTCTCATTGTCAGAGTCGAGGACAACGCTGGAGGTGATGCTTCCGCCGAGCGATCCACCCGAGACGGTCATGGTGTAAGTGCCGCGGGGAACCTGCAGCTGATATCCACCGGCGGACATCGAGGTGGCGGTGTAGTTCACGCCCGCGCGGCTGAGCTTGATCGTCGCGCCGGCCAGACCTTCGCCGTCCTGATAATAACCATCCGCGTTTTTATCATCGTAGATGACACCGACGCAGAATGGATTTCCGAAGCTGAAGCGATTTCCGAAATCCTGAGTGGTCAGCATCGGCCCGACATCCTTGCCGGGGGTTGAATCGATCATCGAAATGCCGACTTCCCGAAAAGCCTGACTCATGTAATTGTTTCGATGGCCGGGGGGATTCTGAATGCCGTTGCTTCCCACGCCCCAGTCAATCGCAAAACCCGCATGGGCGTAAAAAGGATCCTCGGCATAGGCATAGACGTTTTCGCCGACGGTGGAATAGTCGGTGTACCCGGCGTTGGTGGCGCGGGTGCCCAGCGAGGCTTCCCCGCTGACCTGATGGGATTGTGTGTCAGCGGCCAGCATCGCAAGGGTGTGGGCGCGGGCGGCGATGGAAAGTCCTTCGTTCCATGCGAGCGGTGGCGCGGGGGCGAGTTGATTGAACTGCGCCTGCAGGGTGCTGAGCCGAACATTGAAAGTGTTTAGCGCGTTGGCGATGTTCTCATCGCCTGAGTTCACCAAAAGATCATATTCCGCCTGCGGACTCAGGCGCATGCGGTTGATGTACTCCAGCGCCTCCTGCTCGCGGCCGGATGGATTCAGCGCCAGCAGCACCCGCCGTTCGAGGGTGCCGAACAGGGCTCTGGCGACGCGTTTTTGTCGTATCAGCGTTTTGGACATTCAAACTCACTCCTCAGACTCACACATCAGACTTACTTGCCAGATTGTCATCGGCTGGTTGGTTGGGCAGCGGAATTACAATCCTGCCGGGCGAAACGTACCGTAGCGCTCTTAAGGTACGGGATCAACCGCCGTTTGTTTCGGTAAAATACGATACATGTCTGAAAAATGCCGGAGATGCCTGCTGGAAGTTCATTAGAGGCGATTCACGCCCTTTTGAGTGTGGAAACGTTTGGGCATACAGCAATGCGAAACGCGCTTGGCTTTTCGCGAGACACCCGCAAGATAAAGGGATATGACTTCCATGTTGCTGACCCTTGAGGGATGTCTGGACCGCCAGCGACGTTTGCGCGCCTTGTTATCGGAACAACGGATGGATGCGGCGATGATCGTCCATCCGCATCACATCCACCTGCTCAGCGGCTGGTGGATGCGCCCGATCTTTCAGCCGGTGCTGCTGATCACACCGGACAGATCGGTTCTTGCGCTTCCCTGTGCAACCGACGATCCGGCGGCGGTGGATGAGCGCATCGCGTATGTGGGGTCAAAGAAATCAACGATTGTGGATGATCAATACGCCGAGGCGATTCGCGTGCTTGAGCCTGCGTTGAAGGGAATTGCAAATCTGGCAATCGATCAGGTTCCGGGCGCACTGCTGTCAAGCGACATGAAGCTGCACGATCTCGGGCCGATGCTGCGTCAGATCAAGCGCACCAAGCTTGCGGATGAAATTGAGATTCTCCGAAAGGCCATTTCGGGCGCGGCGAGGGCATTTGCGTGGGTGCGCCAGAATCTATCGCCGGGGGTGAATGAAATCGATGTCTATAACGGCTGTCATGCGGCGGCAGTGAAAGCCGTCGGTGAACCGATCGGTGAATTCGGCAATGACTTCACCAGCGGAGGCGAAGGTGGCGCGCCACGCGACCGGGCGGTCAAATCCGGTGAGTTGTATGTGCTTGATCTGGGTGTCACACTGCGGGGTTATTCATCCGATCTTTGCAGAACCTTCGCCATCTCAAAACCCACCGAGCCGCAATTGACCGCGCAGCGGAAATGTGCCGAGGCGCTGGAGTATGTTCAATCAGCGGCCAAGCCCGGAGTGAGCTGCGCGAAGCTTCACGACGATGTGATCAAGATGCTCGACGGTTTCAACGGGTGGAGCTTCGGACATCACCTCGGCCATGGCATCGGAATTTTTCCGCACGAATCGCCACGGCTCAACAATCAGTGGGATGACACGCTGCGCGAGGGCGATGTGTTCGCGTGTGAACCGGGGCTCTACGGAGCTGAACTGATGACGGGAATCCGGATCGAAGATGATTTTGTGGTGACTGCGACCGGGGTTGAGAAGCTCTCGGATATTCCGCGAGAAATTTAGGTCAGGGAATGCGGTTGAGTTGTGTCTGAAATGCAGAGTGAATTGCGGGCTGTGCAAAGCTGAATTTGCTTGACGCGGAAGCAGAGGGATCGGACGCTTGTTTGTGTGTCGGAGCCTGCGGGTCGGTAATCCGCGAGCGTATGGATTGCAGGAAGCGGATATGGAAAACCCGTTGGTTCAAGAAGTGACTTATCGCCAGCTTCAGGCATTCAAGCCGTCGCTGGCAGTGCTACCGTGGGGGGCGACAGAGGCGCACAATTTCCATCTGCCGCACGGCACTGACACGATGCAGGCCCAAGCCCTTGCCGCCGAGGCCGCCAAGCGCGCGAATCAGCGCGGTGCGCGCATCTGCGTGCTGCCGGCGATTCCCTTCGGCAACAACGCGCAGCAACTCGATCAGATTGCGACGATCCATCTCAAGACTTCCACCGCACTCGCGATTCTGCGCGATGTCATTGAATCATTGAAACAGCAGAACATCCGCAAAATCGTCATTCTCAACTCGCATGGCGGCAACGAATTCAAGCCGATGGTGCGCGATATTTGCCATGAAGCCCAGGTCATCATTGTCGTGATGGACTGGTGGCGGATGGAGGCGGAATTTGTCCGCTCAATCATCGAAGTGCCCGGCGATCATGCGGATGAATTGGAAACCAGCCTGATCATGCACCTGCGTCCGGAGCTTGTGGATTTGGACAGCGCCGGTCCGGGCGAGAAGCGTGCGTTTGCGATTGCGGAGCTTTCCCAGCCGGGCGTGTGGACGCCCAGGCCGTGGTCGCGGACGCATCCCGACACCGGTTCGGGCGATCCCCGCCGCGCGACGGCGAACAAGGGGCACGCGATCTTTGATCGCATCGCCGGAAAAATTTCGGATCTGCTTCTCAGAGTGGATCAGACTCCGCTCGAACAATTACCGTGAAAATGTCGTTTCAATTTCAAGGCGGGAAAACGCGAGGAAAACATGGCAACGTCTCTGAACATGCTCAACACCATCAAGGGTTCCCTGCTGGAGAATTTTTATCCGCGCGGGTGGGACTTGGCGCGCATCGACAAGTGCTGCGCCATGGGTCACAAGCGGATTCAAACCCCGGCGAAGTTCTGGCACAAGAGCTTCAAGCCGGTGGTGGTGAAGGATGTGTCTGACATGGATGTCCGCATGGGCAACGCGATCGCGGATGAAATCGAGGGGTCGCGCAAGCGCGGGCAGAAGCTGTCAATCATCCTGCCGGTGGGCCCGATGGGGATGTACAAAACCGTCGTCCAGAGAATCCTCAGGAGCAAAACGCATTGCGATCATGTGACGACCTTCAACATGGATGAGTGGGCCGATGCAAAGGGCAACACGATGCCGGGAAACGCCAAGGCCGGATTTGAAAACGCGATGAAGGGTGCGCTGTTTCTCCCGCTGGGCAAGTACACCGTTCCGCCGCAGTGCAGGAACTTCGCGACGAAGGAGAATCTTCCGACTTATGCATCAAAGATCGCCAAACTCAAGCAGGATGGCGCGCGGCTGGTGACGGTCTATGGCATCGGCCGGGTGTGTCACATCGCTTTCTGGGAACCGCAGCTCGCCGGGAATTATCCATCTGTGGAAGCGTGGAAAAAACAAACGCACATTCTTGGCGTCGCGCTGCATCCCCTGACAATCGAGCAGAACTCGCTTCACAGTTTCAACAGCCGCTTCACACTGATTCCGTGCTTTGCCAACTCAATCGGACCGGGCCTGTTTCTGCAGTCCGATTTCTGCATCGGCGGCGCGGATGGCGCCTATCCCGATCGCGGCGCGATGTGGCAGGGCATGAGCCTGTGCGTCACGCTGCAATACGGACCCACGCCGTGGATTCCAAGCAGTTGGATGCCCACGATGCCGGGCAGACTGTTCTATGTAAAACAACTTTCCGGGCCGCTCGAACCCGATGCGCATTGAGATGATTTTTTGCCGCGTCGCGCGAGAACCAGTAGTCTCGTGTTCCATGAGCGACTCATCCAAAACCGGAAACATCGGCTGGCAGGATCTCACCGTCGCGGATGCAAAGAGCGTCCGCGATTTTTACACGCAGGTGGTGGGTTGGAAGTTCACCGCGCAAAGCATGGGCGATTATGAAGACTTCAACATGATCGCGCCATCGGACGGTGAAACCGTTGCGGGCATCTGCCACGCCCGCGGAGCCAACGCGGATGTTCCACCGGCGTGGCTGATCTACATCATCGTGGATGATGTCGATGCCAGCGCCGCAAAGTGCGTCGAACTTGGCGGGAAGATCATCACCGGTCCGCGCTCGACGGGCGGCGGAAGATTCGCCGTGATCCAGGACCCGGCGGGCGCGGTGTGCGCGATTTTCAAATCCTGATGAAGTCTATCCCTTGATTGCCGCCAGATACGCGCCAACCACAATCAATCCGACACCCGCCCAGTTGATCGCGCTGGGACGTTCGCCGAGGATCAGCACCGCGAGAATGATCCCGATGGGCATCGAAAGTTTATCGATCGGCGCGACCTTGGACGCTTCTCCGATCTGCAGCGCCTTGAACTGAAACAACCACGAGCACGCCCCCGCGATCCCGGAGATCGCGATCCACATCAGCGCGTTTTTGCCGATCCCGCCCACGCCCGTCCACGCGCCGCGCAGGCTGACAAAGCCGACGAGGAAGAGTGTCATGATGCCGCTGCGCACGGTAGTCGCCAGATGCGGATCGAGATGCTCGACACCCTTTTTCCCAAGCACCGCCACAAGCGATGCGCACACCGCCGACGCGAACGCGTAAATCATCCAGAGGGGAATGTTCATGCCGGGGATTGTAACAGTGGCCGGGGGGCAGTGTGCAGATTACGGGAGCAACAGATGCTCCGTCTCCGGACGCAGTTTCGAATCACGGATGGAACCTTCACGCGATTGCGAAATTGGAGAGTAATAGATTAGCCGCGGATGCACGCGGATGGATGCAGATAAGATTTTCTTCATCTGCGTTGATCTGCGTGCATCTGCGGCTGTGAACTCTCCGCGTATCAATTCGCCGGAACGCGGGTGGTTCTTTCACCGGCTGCTGGTGCGGCGCCGGTGGCGCCTGGCGTATTTGCGTTTCCGCCGCCGCGCCGGCGTTGACCGTTTTGTCCGCCGCCCGCACCGTTGGGTGCGGCGTCACCGGGCGGGCGCTTGGCGTCGGGGGCATCGGTTTTGGTGGTGGATCGGATGCCGAACTGTTCGAGAATCTGTCTCGCCTGTCCGATCTGCAGTTCAAGCAGTTGATCGCCTTCCTTGATGCCTTCCTGCACCTCGGCGTTGGTTTCGTTGATCTGCCCGATCTTGATCTTCACCGGCTGAACACGGTCCTCCGAGCCAGCGCGACGGAAAACATACGATGTCTCGCCTTCGCTGTAGACAGTCGTCAATTTCGCCGACATCGCGTTCTCCGCGCGGCCGACCAGCACGTTGCAGTCGGCGCTCATGCCGGGCTTGAGGTTCGGCGGGGTGTAATCCAGCGTGATATCCACGGGATATTCCTTGGTGTCCGGGTTGAACCATCGCTGTCCGGAATCGGCCAGCACGCTGATCCGGCTGATCGTGCCGGTGGTTGAACCGGCGACGTTGCCGATCTGAATTTTGGCGCGCTGACCTTCCTGCAATCTGGGGACTTGCGATTCGCTGACGCGGATCACCACCTTCATGGTGGATGTCTCGGGAAGACGCAAAAGGGTCTGTCGTTCGCGCACCTGCGCGCCTTCCTGAATCTGGCTCTGCGCGTTGCGGTCGCCGCTGGTCGCATAAACAACCATTCCCTCGGCGGGCGCCTTGATGGTGCAGGATTCAAGCTGTTCCTGCAGCCGATCCATGCGACGTTTGAGCACCGCGAAGTTCTGTTCCTTGGCGCTGACATCGGCGTTTTTCTGCGCGATGTTCGATGCGTTCTCGCGTTTGGTGCGGGCGAATTTCTGCTCGGCCTGGCTCACCGCGTTTTCCTTGCTCGCCGAATCCATCTGATGGGTGTACTGCGTCAGCCGCCGCAGCGCGGTGTCGGCCTTATCCACGACATTCTGCGCGTTGTTGAGTTCGACCTCGGCTTTCTTCACATCCGACGCGGTGACGAATCCTTTTTCAAAAAGCGATTTGGTCTGCGACAGATCCTCCTGCCGGTTCTTGAGCGTGATCTTCGCTGATTCAAGATCGGTCTGCGCGTTGGACAACTGCTGGGGATACGCGCCATTGGTGTAATCCTCGATATCCAGTTGCGAGAGCTTGAGCGCGACATCCGCCGCCTCGAGGTTGGCGGCGTTCTGGCTTTCCTGAATTTCGCGAAGCTCGCGCGAGGTGGTCAGGTCGGCCTCTGACTTTTGCAGCTCAAGCTGCGTGTCCTCGATCTTCTGCTTGATCTGCGATGAATCCAGCACCATCAGCACATCACCCTTTTTGACGCTCGTGCCTTCAGGAATCAGCGTTTGAATGGTGGTGTTGCCTTCGACAAGGGAGACGATTTCGATGTTGTTGAGCGCCTGCAGTTCGCCGCGCTTCTTGACGAGGAAATCCATGTCCTGAATCGCGACGGTGTAATAAAGCGAATTGACCGGCACAACGCCAGCGGCAGCGGTGGCGCGGGTGCGGAAAATGGTGTAAACGGTCGCGATGATCGCGATTAGCGTCAGTGAAATCACAATCGCCCGCACGGGCAGACGCCTTGGCGTGAGGATTGAGGATGGTAAGGCAACTTGACTCATATATTTGGACTGTCCCGTTTGTCAGGATCGCAGCATTCTCAAGCGTCCCTGTAACTGCGTCCCGCCACGTGTGCGAAAAAAAGGCCGTGGGCGGGACGCCCGCGCTACGGGGACGCCAAAAGCCGCACGCGAAACGAATTTTCAGGTTCATCAAAGCCGATGCAATCGGCCAACACGCAATGAGAATGCCACCATGCAGGATTGGTTGCAACCCCACCGCCGAAACTTCCGTCCACACGCAGGTTTCACAATTATTTCGGGTCATCTGGCCGCGGAACGCAAGTCCAGCGCCTGGCCGATCGAACCTGAATCCGGATCCACACGCAAAATCCCCGCATCCCTCAAGAGTTGCAAA
>Ga0163144_10023961_pt1 | contig 12010 bp, 12 predicted proteins | sample OliLak19BULKMAT1_FD_123175 | JGI IMG/M metagenome (GOLD analysis project Ga0163144, IMG submission 123175) | Freshwater microbial mat bacterial communities from Lake Vanda, McMurdo Dry Valleys, Antarctica - Oligotrophic Lake LV.19.BULKMAT1 | ecosystem: Environmental > Aquatic > Freshwater >...
CGCCAAGCCCCCCGTCCTCTTCCTCGACGAACCGACGACCGGGCTGGATGTCACCACCCGCCGCGAACTGTGGGCGATGCTCCGCGAACTCGTCTCCGAGGGAACGACGGTGCTGCTGACGACCCAGTACCTGGAAGAGGCCGACCATCTCGCATCACGGATTGCGGTCGTGGACACCGGCAGGGTGATTGCCGAGGATACGCCGGCCGCGTTGAAGGCGCGACTCGGCAACACCGTGATCGAATTGGGGATGGGCGACGACGACACGTCGACGCGTGCGCTCGCACTCCTCGCCGACCTCCCGGATACCAAAGGAGAGCGTGAGGGCTCGACCGTGCGGTTGACCTCGTCGGCTGGCACCCATGCATTGATCGAGGGGCTTCGCCGACTCGATGAGGCGCAGATGGAGCCGGTCACGCTGGATGTCCGCGAGCCGAGCCTCGACGACGTCTTCCTGAACCTCACCGGCCACCACGCCGAGTCCACGCCCGATGACGTGCCCGACAGTAACCTTCCGCGACGAGGAGCCAAACGATGAGTACTGCTACGCCAACGACCTCACCCGCGCCTTCGAGGACCTCCGGCATGGAGTTGGAACGAGTCAGTCCCGTCGTGGCGGCGTTCCGCGACGCGTTCACCGTGACTCAGCGCAACCTGATTGCCCTTCGCCGCGTGCCGCAAGCCTTGATCTTCGCCACGATCCAGCCGGTCATGTTCGTCCTGCTGTTCGTCTACGTATTCGGTGGGGCGATCCAGGCGCCAGCAGGCGGCTCGTATGTGAACTACCTGATCCCGGGCGTGTTCGTGCAGGCGGTCGTCTTTGGCGCGGTTGGCACGGCAGTCGGGCTGGCCGCCGACCTCCAGACCGGGCTGTTGGAGCGGTTCCGATCGCTGCCGATGGCGCGGTCGGCGGTCCTCACGGGGCGCACCTTCGCTGACTTGGCGCGCAATCTGTTCGTCGTGACCTTGATGGGCGTCGTTGGGTTCCTGGTCGGATTCCGGATCGAGACCAACTTCGCGAGCTACCTGCTTGGCATGATGCTGGTGCTCGGCCTCGGCTACGCACTCTCCTGGGTGTTTGCGACCGTCGGCCTCTTGGTGGGAGACCCTGAGGCCGCGCAGGCCGCTGCGTTTCCCGTGATGGCGCCGCTGGTGTTCGCGTCCTCGGCCTTCGTGCCGGTCGAGACGATGCCAAGCTGGCTGCAAGGCTTCGCGACCTATCAGCCGGTTTCGGTCGTGGCGACCGCAACTCGTGCGTTGATGATCGGTCCCGTCTTTGCCGGGTTGCCAGCCGATGCATCGACCGCTGCCTGGTCACTCGGTGCGCTCGCGTGGATTGTCGGGATTGTCCTCGTGGCCGCCCCGCTAGCAGTGCGGAAGTACCGGCGCACCGTCTAACGTCGCGCTAGCCCCCGCTGGTTGCGGTGCACTCGAGTGCGCTCAGCGGAGGTTTGGCCGGCTTGGCGGGTCGTCATCGGTCACGTCGGCAAGGGTGGCATCCAACGACCGCAGGAGGTCACCAGCATGCATGTGCAGGTTGAAGCCGTGCGCGCCACCGCCGATGGCGACGGTTTCGCTCGGCTCGATCGACGCATCCGCAATCACCGGCCACGCCGTGGAGGACCCGAACGGCGTGATCGTGCCACGCTCGTAACCGGTGGCTTCCTTGGCTTCGTCCTTGTCCGGCAACGACAGGCGTTTGACGCAGAGGTGGGCGCGGAGTTTCGGCCAGTCAATCCGCCGTCCGCCTGGCACGAGGACGAATACGTAATCGGCTTCGCCCCGGCGGATGACGATGGTCCGGAGCAGCTGGTGCAGCGCGATGCCCTGGAGGGCGGCACTTTCTTCGGCGCTGGACGGCCGCTGCGTGCGGACCGCAGTGAACGCGAGGCCTGCGTCGCCAGCAGGTTCGCGTGCGAGTCCGTCGGCGAGTCCTCCTTTGAGCGCGCGGATCGCCGGTGTGTCAATCGCGCCTTCGGCGTCTGGTTCGCTCAACAGACGCTCGAGTCCAAGGTCACGCGCCGAGCCAATCGAGGATGACCCGTATCCCTCCGTAGGCGAACAGCCCGGTGACCGCGATGGCGAGGAAGAGCGCGAGCCCCTTGGCCCACGACCGTTCGGCCATCGGGACGAAGGCTCCGTCCTCGTCGCCATCCTCGCCTTCGGCGAAGTCTGCTTCCTCGTAGAGGTCGTCGTCATCATCGAGCTCGATCGCATCCAGGGCGTCCAATGATTCCAACAGGTCGGGGTGCTCGCGCCAGGAGTCCTGTTCATCCATGCGGACACGCTACCTGATGGCCTGGTGATGGCCTGGGAAACCTGTCTCCGGCTACCAGCCGTCGAGTTCTTCCTCGGGATCATCGACGAGGCCAGCGAACTGCTGAGCGAATTCGAACCCATCGCCTTCGAGGGACACACCATCCGCGCGTGGGGCTTCTGAGGGCTCGAGGGTCTTGACGATCGTTGGCTCAGTAAGGGCGTTGATGACGATTGTGGCCTGGCGGGTCCAGGAGTTGTCGACAAACAGGCGAAGCAATCCGCTCGGCGTCTTGATCACGATGAGCGAGGAGCCGTCATGGCGTCGCTTGGACTTCACGAGCGTGCAGCGGTCGACCAGCTCCGCGGACTCGAGCGCATACCGCGCATCATCGGTCGGGCGGACCAACAAGAGTTGGCGGTCGGCCAACACAACGGCCAAGAAGCGGAAGTCCGCGTCGCGCACGAGGCGTCGCGCGAAGCAGAACGTTCGTACCCGTTCGCCGGGGGCGAGTACGTAGTGGACGACCTCGTCGACCGTGCGGGCGATGACTGGCGCGTCAAGCATGAGCTCCGGTGCTGGGGGGCTTGGATCGATGATCTGCAAGGTCTCCTCCTGATACAAGATGCCGAGGATGTGAGGAGCACCTAGAAGAAGTATCGGCAGGCTGGTGCCGAAGGCTTGAGAGGTTCTCGCCCGAAGGGGGCTAGTCATCCAGGGTGGTTCGTGCCTGAGGCATGCGAGCTACGGCGCGTTGATCTCCCGGAACGTGCGGACCCAGTCCCGGGCGCGCTCGTCGAGCGGTTGTCCTTGTCGCGCCAGCGCATCCAGCAGGCCACCGGTGGACCCCGGGTCGGCCATGGCCTCCCGCAAAGGGGCATCGGTGCGAGGGGCGGGATTGTTGGGCGGAGCCGCACGAGTTGGTGCGGCCTCGCTGGGCGCCACAGCCAGAGGGGGCGTCAGAGTGGGCGCCGGCGCAGGTCCCAGGATGGGCTCACCGGGGTCGGCGCCCGGGAGGATCACGATCGCGGAAGACACGGCACGTTCGTCTCCATCGGAGGGACGGTTGATGATGCCTTTGCCCTTCACCCACATCGTGGACGAACCGCCGCCATCCAGATTGAGTGCCCATACGGCCCCTTGGTCGCTCATGAACTCGGCGAGATCCTTCAGGGTCATCCCGACCGAGCGGCCGCTCCATCGCCCATCGATCACCGCGAGGAGGATGTTCCCTTCCTCCGTGAGCCCGATTGCTGTGCGGGGCTGGCGAGAGCACAGATAGGTGTCGCAATTGCCGACCGCGATTTGGCCGTCTTCGATGAGCAGGGGGCTGCCCCCGATGGTGTCGGTAATCCCGGGCCATCCGAGCGACCACGTGAGTTCGACGGCCTCGCCCAGCTCGAGGTTCTTGATGCGCTCGGACGCCGGACCGGTGAGCGAGGACGTGAGCACGACCGCACCCTTCACTGGCAGCGGACTCCCGCCGCAACGCTGGGCCTGCACCTCATAGGGCCTCGCTACCCCGATCTGAGCCGGGCCCCATGTGGAGGCGCCGGCAGGCACGAGACGGGCGGCGCAGACGCCGCTTGGCACGGGATCGACCGTCCCCCCGAAGGGCGTGAACGCCATGATGTCGTGCTGTTTGGGCGGGCCGTTGTTCCAGTCATCGACGAGGAATGCGGCACCGACATCCGGTGAGATCGTGATCGACAGGTCCGGGCGGTCGATGAACGTCGCCAATCCATCCTGCGTCGTCGCGAAGCTCTTGCCATCGATGCCGAGCAGGGAGGTTTGCTTGAACGAGGCATCCTGCGCGTAGGCATGGCCCGGTCGGCCCGGGTAGAGGCCGAAGTCGCCATTGATCGCCGCGATCGCGCGCTCTCGAGTGGCCATGGCGCTCGTCGGTTTGAATCCCGGGAGTGATCTCCGGGCGGTCGTGACATCGAGTGTGGCCGGTGAGCTGGGTTCGAGTGTCAGGACGTGCACGCGGTTAGGGCCTGCGACCGTGGCCTCGTACAGGGTGACGCCGGGGGCGATAGCTCGCGTCGTCGGTGCGCCGACCGATACGCGTCCGGAATCCGTGGCTGGCGCGCTCGCAGGGACCAGGAACGCGAGACCTGCGATCAGCGCCACCGCAGAGGCCGCAAACGTGGGAAGTCGGGAGCGTCTCACGCGCTCGAACTTACCCCAGACGCCCGAACAGCGCTACTGACAACGCTGCCAGCCTCGATACTGAGTTGGCAATCGGGGCGAGCCGCCGTGGCTAGGTACGACAGCGGTAGGAGCCGGTGACCGGGCCACCTTCGTCGCCACCTTCGACACCCCAGAATCCTCCGCGCGCCCTGCCGCGTGGCACCACCAGGTCGACCACGTCGCTCCCGATCACAACGCTGCCGGTTTTCACGTAGATCGTGCACGACACGTGCAACCGGTGCTTGGTGAGGTTGCGTACCTTGACCTTCCCGTAGCTCTGGACCCACCCCTTGCTGCGGTAGGTCTCGGTGAAGTAGGCACCGGCTTTGATGCTGGATCCCTGTTGGCTCGGGGCCTGTTGCAGAGATTGGCGGCCGATGGTATCCGCACCCGCGAAGGCGGGGACCAAGCTGATGGCCAGAGCAATGACGATGCTGAAGACGATCGCGCGACGGTTCAAGACCCCTCCTCGATGTTGGGTGCGTGGCTCGATGTAGGTGCGTGGAGGACACCTTGGCACACCAAGGGGGGTGAGAGCAACTGTGGCTGTGTGCCGTTCGTCGGGTGCTCTACGCGGTTGGGGCGGCGAGGAGGTACGTGACGACGTCGGCGGCGGAGTAGCTGATCTGACCCGAGGGCAGGAAACGGTCGAGATTCTGGAGGTCGTCCCCGGCGGTGAGGATCGGGGTCTCGGTGAAGTCGCCGCGGCGCTGGCCGATTGTGATGGTCGCCAGCAGGCCATTGCAGATGCACTTGCGACCAGCGGTGTCGGCGATGTCGCCACCCTTTGCTAGATAGTCCTCGATGGGCTCGGAGGCGCAGCGGTAGCCGAGAGTGCCGTCCTCCTTGCGATAGGGGTCGCGCAGATACCCGAGGTCGCAGCGTCGTTCCCGCGCGAGGAAAACCTCTTCTTCCGCAAGTGTGCCTTCGAGTTGGACGACCTTGAATGGGAAACCGGTCGGGGAGGCGAGCGGGTCCGTGAACACGCCTATCCCGCCATGCAGGGCCTTGTCGATGACTTCCTTGCGCAGGCCCGGGTCCATGCCGGACTCTTCACAAAACGCGAACGCCGTACCGACCTGGATACCCACTGCACCGTTGGCCTGGGCTTCACGAAGTCGTTCAGGCGTTGCCTGTCCGCCGGCCAGCCAGAAGGGCAACCCGAGTTCGCGAATCTTGGCAAGGTCGACCTCGTCGCGTGGGCCATAGATGGGTTCGCCGTTCTCGAGCATCATCTGTCCCCGCGGGGGCGCGTTGTGGCCTCCAGCAGTCGGGCCTTCGATGATCCAGCCGTCGATCCCGGGGGTCTTTCGGAACAGACTGAGGGCCAAGGTTGCCGAGGCGATGATCGCGAGGAACTTCGGGCGCGGCAGGGGCGGATAGTCGCCGGGCATGACCACTTTCGGATCGAAATGCAGGTAGTACTTGTCGCCGTCGTGCGCCTCGAGCACCTTGATCGAGACGTCGACCGGCTGATGATCCTTCAGCGAGTCAATCAAGCCGGGAATGCCGCGGGGGATGCCGGCGCCGACCAAGACGTAGTCCACACGAGCGAGCAATGCGCCATACAAAGTGGCCGGGGTCGGGAGTTGGATCTTCTCCAGGAAGTTGATGCCGATCAGGCCGTCGTGGCCTTCCTTCGCCAGGAACACCTCGACGAAGCCGCCCATGACGGCGAGGTCGTGACTGCGTCGCTTCGCATCGGCGGTGTACATCGGCGAGGACTTAAACGCCTTGTCTTCGGGTTTGCCGCCTTCGACATAGAAGTCCTTGAGGACGCGCTCGGCAACGTCTTGGTCGGGGAAGGCTGCGATCGCGCGAAGGAGGTCCCCGTCCTTGTCCCCGAGTTGCAGGCTTCGCGACAGCACGACATCCAGCGCGGTACCGGAGACGACGCCCATCTGGCCCATGCGGGCCATCGTGTTGGCGAGCCCGCGACTCGACACGGCAACGCCCATCCCCCCTTGGATGATCTCGGGTAGTTGGGTCAACGCGATGGTCCTTCTGTGTTGGGCGGGTGCAACGTTCGGGCTTCGACCTCAGGCTGGCAGACTCCACGGGGAACTTGAAGCACCTTCCCGGCCTGGGCCTGGGCCTGGGCCTGGGCCTGGTTCTGGTTCGGTCCCAGCGTACTAGGGACGCGCCCGCTGGCTCGTGCCTAGCCGATCGCGCTGGTGTTGCCCTTGTGACCGGCGGTTTCCTTGCGGCGGGGCCATGCGCCAGTGGCCCAGAGCGTCCAGAGCACCAGCAACGGCTGGAAGAGCAGGCGGAACCAGCGTGCACCGGCGGTTTCCATTCCGAACGCGCTCGTGCCGGCGATGGCTTGGTAGATGTTGGCCGGGAAGATCAGGACCAGGAACACCGCGAGGGCCCAGCCCACCTGGCGCCGGTAGCGCTTTGGAGCGGCGAGCATGCCGAGAGCAAGTCCCAGTTCGGCGACACCGGTCACCCACACGATCGGGATCCGCCCAGGCAGCCACGAGGGCATCATCGGCAAGAACGAGTCGGCCGATGCCAGGTGGACGTATCCCGCGATACCCATCCCGCCCGCGATGACCACCCGCGAGAGTGCCCGCGCCGCCGCAAGGGTGGGGGCATCAGCATGCTCGAGTTCGGTGTACTCGTGTTCGGCGTTCATGAGGCGACCATATCGCCGTTTCGGCCAGCGGTTGGGCGTGGGCTCCACCGTAGACTGCGTCCATGCAGAATCCACTCGATCCGTATCGCCTCCCCACCACGGTTGTCCCGGCTCGCTATGACCTCCAGCTCGCTCCCGACCTGTCGACCTTTCGGTTCGATGGTGTGGTGGATGTGCAGCTGATCGTGAGCGAACCCACGAATGTCATCGTGATGAACGCGGTCGAGATCGAGTTCGTCGAGGGATGGCTGCTGGTTGGTGACGAACGTGTGGAGGTCGCCGAGTTCCGCGTGGAACCCGACACCGAACGCGTGCACCTGCATCTGGCATCGAGCGTCCCCGCGGGGGATGCGACGTTGCACATCGTGTTCATCGGCGAGGTGAACGATCGTCTCAAGGGGTTCTATCGCTCGACGTACACCGATGAGGAGGGTGTGGAACACATCGTCGCGACCACCCAGTGCGAGCCGACTGATGCCCGCTCAGCGTTTCCCTGCTGGGATGAGCCTGCGTTCAAGGCGATCTTCGGGCTGACCTTGATTGTGCCCGAGGGCCTTGCCGCGTTCGCCAACGGACCAGAGATCGCCAGCCAGGACCTGGACGATGGGCGCCGACGCGTGACGTTCGCCGACACGATGGTGATGTCGACGTATCTGATCGCGTGGACGATTGGTCGTTTGGAGGTCACCGAGCCGGTCGTCGTCGATGGCGTACCGATTCGCGTAATCCACGTGCCGGGCAAGGCGAACCTCACGTCGTTCGCACTCGACATCGCCGCCGCTTCACTCGCGTTCTTCACCGAGTACTACGGCATCGCGTATCCCGAGACCAAGTTGGACATGGCGGCGTTGCCCGACTTCGCGGCGGGCGCCATGGAGAATCCTGGGCTGGTCACCTTCCGCGAGGCGGCGCTCTTGGTCGACCCCAAGCGATCGACGATGCCCGAGCAACAGCGCATCGCCGAGACGACCGCGCATGAGATCGCGCACATGTGGTTCGGCGATCTGGTCACCATGCGGTGGTGGAACGGGATCTGGCTGAACGAGGCCTTCGCGACGTTTATGGCGCTGCTCGCGGTGGATGACTGGAAGCCTGAGTGGAAGGTGTTCGAATCCTTCGCACTCTCGCGCAGCGAGGCCTTCGAGGTCGATGGCCTGCAGTCCACCCGTTCGATTGAGTATGAGGTGATCTCGCCCGATGATGTCGAGGACATGTTCGACGTGCTCACCTATGAGAAGGGTGGGGCGGTGCTCTGGATGCTCGAGCAGCACCTCGGCCGCGAGCGGTTCCGCGACGGGATCCGAGCCTACTTGGCTGCACACGCGTATGGGAACACCGAGACCCACGACCTATGGGACGCGCTGGAAGAGGTCACCGGCGAGCCGGTCCGCCGCGTGATGGATGCCTGGATCTGGCAGGGGGGCTATCCGTTGGTGACCGTGACGCTCGAGCCCGATAGCGGTGGCGTACGGCTTTCGCAGCAGCGTTTCACGTATGCGGGCACGGATGACGGCACGCGCTGGCCGGTGCCCTATCGCGTGCGGCAGGTTGCTCCTGGCGGCGAGGCCACGACCGAACGCGTGCTGCTCGAAGCCGATGGCGCGGTGCTCTCTTCGCTGGCAGCCGATGCCCAGGTGGTCGGGAACGCGGAGGCGACGAGTTTCGTGCGCACGCGCTACGAGGGCGTGTTGCTCGACCGAATCGCCACGCGCGAGGGACTCTCGCCCCTGGAACGGTTCGTGTTGGTGGATGACACCTGGGCATCCGTGCTGGCGGGTGCGCTGCCAGCAACCGCATTCTGCGGCTTGGTCCAGGGGTTCGGCGACGAAACCGAAGCGCCCGTATGGAAGGCGATCCTCGGCGGCCTCTCGTGGTGCGATCGCTTGCTCGATGGCGCCTCGCGTGAAGGGTTGCAGGCCTTCGTGCGCGAGTTGGCGGGACCGGCGCTGGCACGGGTGGGCTGGGAACCGGGCGCCGCCGAATCGGACCTCGACCGGGATCTCCGCGGCACGCTGGTGCGCTCGCTCGGGTTGCTCGGGCGCGATGGGGACGTGATCGAACGCGCCGTTGCGATTGAGCGCGCCTCGCGCGCCGGTGACCCGGTGGACGGACCCACGGCTGCCGCCTCGCTGGCGATCGCCGCATCGGTGGGTTCGGCCGAGGAGTGGGAGGCATTCGCGGGGATGTACCGCGACGGCGACACGCCCCAGACCCAGCGCCGTTACATCCAATCCTTGAGCCTGTTCCCGCAACCCGGCTTGGTCGAACCAGCATTTGCCAAGTTGCTCGATGGCTACGTGCGCAGTCAGGACCGACCGTTCGTCATCGGCGGGTTCCTCGCGAGCCGCGATCACGGACCGGCGGCATGGGAACTGGTGAAGTCGAACTGGGATGGGTTGATGGAAAACCTCACCGCGCACCTGCGCGTGTATGCGGTCGAGGCGGTTCGCGTGTTCTCGACGCCCGCGCTGCGCGAGGACGTGGTGGCGTTCTTCGAGGCGCACCCGCTGCCCGGGGCTGGCAAGATGCTCGAGCACTGTTTGGAGCGCCAAGGGGTGGCGGTTGCGTTGCGCGAGCGCGAAGCGGCATCGTTGGCCGCGGCGCTTGCCCCTGGTGGCTCGCTTCGGTCATGAAGCCGACCCGGTGACCCCTTCCTCGCCTGAGGAGTCCGGGCTGTCAGCGACGATGGGCCAGCTGCTCGAAGCGGTCGTCGTGTACCTGGGTCCAGATGACTTGCACCATGTGCGACCTGCCGATGCGCCGACCTTTCGGCCGCATTGGGAGGTGGATCTCCAGCCGGGGGAAGTCGTCGTGGATGCAATCGCCGGGTTGGGTCTTTCGCCGTTCCTCGTGCATTCGACGTCGTGGCGGATGGAGGGTGGTCGCGTGGTGCTTACCTATCTCGTGGCGATCGAGCCGCCGGGGGATCTGGCCGCCGGGCTGCTCGATACGCAGGTCGCGCGCTCGGAGCTCGCGCGAGGAAGTGCGATGGGACGAGCGCCGCTGGACGTCGAAGTTGCGCAGATACTGGAGCACGGGCTGCGTCACTTCGCCTGGCTCGTGCGCGATGACCCCGGTGTGCATGAAGCCTTGCCTGAGTGGGTCGAAGCGCTCGCTTCCTACGAACCAGAACCCTTCCGCGCCTTCGATGGACCGCCGAACCGGTAGGTCTTGTTCGTGGTGCTAGTCGTTCCTCCAGTGGGAGATTACCCAGCCGATCCCGAACCCGAGGAGTGCGGCCAAGCCGAGGATGACGATGAGCGGCAACTCGATCCGCCAGAACAGCAACTGCACCGGAGTATCAGTGAGGTTCTGCAGGCAGATGATCCCGAGGACCGCCACCAAGATCAGCAGGAGGATTGACTTGAGACTCGTCTTCTTCGTGGTCGCGCTTCCGCCGCCGCCATCGTTCTTGCTCATCGGACTCCTCCATAATCTTCGGGCATAATCTTCGGGCATAATCTTCGGGCATGATCGTCGAGCTTGGGGGCATCGTAGCCCTGGATGGTGCCAACTACGTGGAGGGGACGGTGGGTTCGTCGGTCTGCAATTCCTCGGGACTGCGGCGCGCGGTGCGCACGACAAGCGTGGCGGTCGCCGCCATCACGATGATGCCGCCGGCGGCGGTGAGGGGCCCAATCTTCTCGCCGAGCAATAGCCAGGCGAGCACGACCGCGACCAGCGGTTGCGTCTGCAGGATGAGGGCGGCGGTCCACGCGGCGACGTGCTGGTGTGACCACGCGAGCAGCGAGTGTCCGACGGTGCCCGCGAAGAAGGCGACGGCGACGAGTCCGATCCAGTCGCTGGTGGTCGGGACCGCGAACCCGCCGGAGGCCACTGGTGCAGCCACCGTGAGGATCAGCGCCGAGACGAACATGACCGTGGCCATGTACTCGAGGGCGCCGGCATGCTCGCGCGCCTTCTTGGAGACGAGCCAGTAGGCCGTCCAGCTGAAGATGCCGATCGCGGCGAGCGTGTCGCCGAGCAGACTGAACGAGGGGCTTCCCGAGGAACCGACGGTGACGATCACCACGCCGATGAGGGAGGCGGCCACGAAGACGAGGTCGCTGCGCTCGAGGCGCTCACCGAACCAGATCCCCGCACCGATGATGATGGCGATCGTCGAGAGCGACCCGATAATCGTGGCGTCGGCGACGCTCGTCAGCCGAAAGGCGCCAAAGGCCAAGCTGATGTCAACGGCGAAGATGACGCCACCCAGCGCGCATGCCTTGAGGGTCCTCCAGGGCAACCGTCGCCGGGTGACCAGGAACAGCACTGCGTAGATCGCCACACCGACCCACAACCGGTACGCCGCGAAGGTGAGCGGTGGAAGGGTTGTCTCCTTAAGGATCAGGGGCGGGAACGCCCACACGAACGTCGTGATGCACAGGGCAGCCATCGCTTCTTGGCGGCGGTTGCCCTTGGGGGTCGAGTCCTGGGTGGGCTCGACGGGGTCCATCTGGCGACGCTACCAGTGGGCATGCGAAACGCTGGCTCCGAGTTGCGCCTCGGTAGACTCGCGGTATGGCTCGCTCGGTTCGCATCGGCATCCAACTTCCCGAGGTCGAGCGCGTCGTGCGGTGGCCGGAGTACGTGGCCATGGCACGTGAGGCCGAAGCGGTTGGGTTCGATTCCATCTGGGTGGGCGATCACCTCCTGTATCGCGACGATGCACTGCCCGAACGCGGGCAATGGGAAGCGTGGACGCTGCTCGCGGGGCTCGCGGCGGTGACCGAGCGAGTCAAGCTCGGCCCGTTGGTGGCCTGCGCGGGGTTCCATTCGCCGGGGGTGTTGGCCAAGATGGCCGCGACGGTGGATGAAGTAAGTGACGGTCGATTGATCTTCGGCGTGGGGGCCGGATGGAACGGTCCGGACTTCTCCGCATTCGGCATCCCATATGACCACCGGGTCGGGCGATTCGA
>Ga0163144_10023965_pt1 | contig 12008 bp, 8 predicted proteins | sample OliLak19BULKMAT1_FD_123175 | JGI IMG/M metagenome (GOLD analysis project Ga0163144, IMG submission 123175) | Freshwater microbial mat bacterial communities from Lake Vanda, McMurdo Dry Valleys, Antarctica - Oligotrophic Lake LV.19.BULKMAT1 | ecosystem: Environmental > Aquatic > Freshwater > Lake...
AGTTCACCGTGACGTCGCTGGCTAGGGCCACCGTCCCGCCGGCGTCGAGTTCCAACCTCCCACTGCCCGTCAACTTCGCAACGGTTTGTTTGAACGCACCTGTTTGAAAGATGCCCGTCCCTTCGATCGCAAGATGAGCGTTCGCTGCCAACGGCTCATTGACGCCGAGCTTCGCATATCCCGACGCGACCCCTGATTGATTCGTGCCAACCTGCAGGTCGCGATCAATGATGTACTTCAGGACGGCGCCCCAAGTGTTCACGACAATCGGTCCGCCATCCAAAACAATGTTCTGCGTCGTCACGATCGGAAACGATGGTCGCAGGACAATTTGTCCCGCGCCGCCTTCGGCTCCGAATGGTCCAGGATTTGGAATATTGCTTGAACCGACAACCGAGCCGCGAGACGCCGAAAATCCCGAACCGGCGGGCGTCGTTTCAATGGGAACGCCGCGCGACGCGGGGTCGGAGCTCTGCAGTCCGTCGATGATGATTTTGCCGCCGCCGCCGCCGCCGCCTTGATAGGTCGCGCCGCCGCCGTTAGCAGTGATGATTTGCCCCGGCAGCGGAATCACTTGCTTCGCATGAAGATAAATCTGCCCCCCCGCGCCGCCGCCGCCGGTGCCGGCGCCGTTCGTCCAGCCAGCGCCGCCGTTGGCTGAGATCCAAGACTTCTCTTCCCCATATTCAAGGTCCCATGGGGTAAAGCTAATCGTATCCACTGCACCGAACTCAATCGCCCCGCCGCCGCCGCCGCCCGAGCTGAACCCACCGCCGCCGCCGCCGCCGCCGCCGACGAGCAAGCTGGAAACGTTCGCCGGGCCGCCAGTTCCGCCGCCCGTCCCGGCGCCGGTTCCGCCCGCGCCGCCGTTACCGCCGCCGCCGCCGCCGCCCGAGACGCCCGCCGCGCCGCTGCTCGGGCCAACGCCGGCTTGTCCGTTGGCGCCGCCCGCGCCGCCACCGACTCCTGGCGTTCTCGTTACCGACGACGGGTTCGACTCGACGACGCCGCCGTTAACCGAGACCGGAATCATTGTGATGTTCTGGTGCGACAAAATCCCCACCGGGTTCGACCCAGTGGACGACCCAGTGATCGTCAGGTACCGAGCCTTTCCGCCAAGTTCCACACTGGTAAAGGTAAACACCGCGATATCAGGCCCGCCCACCTGCGGCGTCATCACCGCGTTGTAAACCGTCGTCCCGTAAGTGAACTGCGCGCTGGTCCCCGTGGTGACGATCGTCGCGGTCGCCGTTCCAGACAGAATGGGGTTCAGCCCCACGCCGCTGTCGAGCGGCGCGTAGCTGAGCGGATTGAGTTGAGCCGATGCCAAACCAGGAGCCATCAGCAAGACGGCAAGTGAAGCGACGATCCTTCGCATGATCTCTCCGAGATAACTCGCAATGCGCGCACGGTCTTCCATGAACCGAGCAATTTCTTACCAGGATGCCGAGAATCGGCCTAGAGGAATTCAGCATGCGGCAGCTTCAAAGCGAAACCGCCAAATGCAAATAGCCCGGCCATCCTGGCCGGTATTAAAAAAAATGAACCGCCAAGGACGCCAAGAGCGCCAAGGGAATACGGGGGAAATGAGAACACTAATCTTCGCTAAGAGGGAATTTATTAGCGAAGATTAGCGCAGATTAGTGTTCTCACTTTCTTCTTTTTTTCCGTCGTGTCCGCTGTGTCGTCGTGGTTCAATTCCTACCCGCATTTCCTTGGCGCTCTTGGCGTCCTTGGCGGTTAAATCAGAACAACGCGCGGCTACTGCTAGCACTTGCCTTTACGAATCAATATTCCCGCGCCGCTGCTGCTTTTTCTCGGAATTCCGCTGCTTCGACTGAATCCGCCGCTCGACCGCCCCGCGCGACGGCCTCGTCTTGATTCGCCGCGTTGGCGCTTTCGCCACCGACAAAATCATCGCCCGCAGCCGCTCGTAACAAGCGGTCAGGTTCCGCGGCTGCTCGCGATGCTCGTCGGCGGCGATCACGATCTCGCCGTCGTTCGTCACGCGACTGCCGAAGTGCGCCAAGAATCGCTGCCGCACCGCGGCGGGCAGGCTCGGCGAATCGATCACCCGCCAGCGCAGAATCGCCTTCGAGTTCACCTTGTTGACGTTCTGTCCGCCCGGCCCGGCGCTGCGGGCGTACGAGATGCCGAATTCGGCCGCCGGAATCGAGATCGCGGCATTCACAATCAGCGGGCGGGCCATCGGCGAACCTAACTCCGCTCGCCGCTAACCGGCGCCAGCACCCGCTCGAAGAAATCAAGCGACGACGTGAGAACGCCCTCGTACTCGCTCTCGTCGAGTTGGCTGTCGATCAACTCGACGTCGAAGTCGCCAGTATATCCGGCGTCGACGAGCCCGCGCACGATCTCGGCCAAATGAAGCCGCCCGTCGCCGAGCCGTCGCCGATGTTGGTCGAGCGCGTGAGCCTCGACGCGATCAGCCAGATGGACCACGCCAATATGGGGCGCCAACTCCGGCAAGTTCGCCAGAACCGCCTGATCATGACCGAAATGATAGGTGTCGAACACCAACTTCAAGAACGGCGTGCGATAGCTTTCGACCAATGCCACGGTCGATTCCACGTCGGTCAAAAACGTCCAATCAGCCGCGCACGCGGCGTGCATTGGTTCGATCGCGAGCGCCACCTCGACGTCGGCGGCGTAGTCGAGCAACTGATCGAGCGCGCTGCGCAACAGTCGCTCGGCCTGCCGGTAAATATGAAAGTTCCGCCCGCCGGGGTAAATGACGAGGCAACCAGCGCCGAGCGCCCCCGCCAAGCGAATCGCCTGGACCGCGTCTTGAACGCTCTCTTCCGGCGTGCGGCCGCAACTCCCGGTGAAGCCGCCGGCCCACAACAGGTTCGTCACCCGCAGGCCCGACTCGGCGATGAGATCAACCGCCGCCTCTTCGCCGTAGTCTGAAAGCTTCTGCCGCCAGACGCCGATCCCCTCGAACCCCGCCGCGGCGTAGCGGCGAACGTCTTCTTCGAGCGGCCAACGATACGTCGTGAGCTCATTCATCGACAGCGTAGGCATAACGCGCGATCTCGCGAAGGATCTTGCAAGGGACAATGTCTTGCAAGGGACAAGGTCTTTCAAAGGACACAGTGGACTCCATTCACGCGTCCCTGATTTAGGGACGCGACTGCCATCTCGATGCCGTGCCGAGTATGCGTCATCGTCGCGCGCATGTAAAGCTGTTGACAAGATCAGTGCGGCGCCACTTCGCCGAAGCGCCGCGAGTCACTGAAAAGCCGTTGCCGCACCTCATGACGCCGGCCTGGCGCCCCCTGAGATTGCAACGCAGCTCGGACCGCTGCGTCCAGCGTGTACGCCCCGAAATCGCCGAAATCAGCTAGCGTCGCGACCACGCTCAGTCGACGTCGCGCATCCCCGCTCGCGCCCCAAAATCCCTATTTCCCGCGAATTCTGTTGCCCGCGCCGTTGAACCTGATATTGTTTAGGAATCGGGCGGCATGCGTCGGGGGACGCAGTCGCTCGCGGCGCTAGCCGCAATGAGCCGCTGCTAAATGCGTACGGCTTTTACTCTGCATCCTGTGTTCTGCAACTCGACTGTTCTGCAACTCGACGACGCGCTTCCGGCGGCGGAAGGCAATTTCGCGCGATGACTGTCCGTCTCCTTATCGCTGATGATCACGAAGTCATCCGCGCCGGTCTGCGCAGTCTGCTCGCCGACGTCCGTGAAATCGAAATCTTGGGCGACGCCGCGGACGGCGATGAAGCCATCCGCCTCGCCCGCCGCCACCGCCCCGACGTCATTCTGCTTGATGTCCGGATGCCGGGCGTCGACGGCCTCGGCGTCCTCAGCCAGCTCCGTTCCGAGCTTCCTGGCAGCGCGATCGTGATGTTCAGCTCGTACGACAATCCCACCTATATTGCCCGGGCCGTCGCCCTCGGCGCCGCCGGCTATTTGGTGAAGAACGCCAGTCGCGACGAACTCATCGCCGCGATCCGCCGCGCCGCCGCCGGCGATATGCTCTGGTCGCGCGAGGGGCTCCGCCGCGTCGCCGGCGCCCTCTCGACCCCGCGGGCCACGCTCGACTTCGACGCCCCGCTCACCCGTCGCGAAGGCGAAGTCCTCCGCCAGCTCGCTCTCGGCCTCAGCAACAAAGAGATCGCCCAGGCTCTCGAGATCAGCTACGAGACGGTCAAAGAACACGTCCAGCACATCCTGCGCAAGCTCGGCGTCGCCGACCGCACGCAAGCCGCCGTCTGGGCCGTGCGCAAGGGCATCGCATGACGTCGTGGCTGTCGGCTATCAGCTATCGGCTGTCAGCCAGACGGAATGCACATCCAGGCCGTGAGGTCGACCAACGAGAACTGCTTGACGTTCCCTCGGCCTCCTCTGGCCGATAGCTGACAGCCGATAGCCGACAGCCTCTCCACTACAACGCCGCCGACCCCGTCTCCCCCGTCCGCACGCGTACCACTTCGGCCAACTCGGTGACGAAGATCTTCCCGTCACCCACCTGACCCGTCTTGGCCGCCGCCACGATCGCCGACACCGCCTTTGGCGCCAGTTCCGACGCCACGGCCAGTTCGATCTTCACCTTCGGCACGAAGTCGACTTTGTACTCCGTCCCGCGGTACGTTTCGGTATGACCGCGCTGCCGGCCGAAGCCGCGCACTTCGGTGACGGTCATCCCCTGGAGCCCCACCGCGATCAGGGCTTCTTTGACTTCGTCCAGCTTGTGGTGCCGCACGATGGCTTCGATCTTCTTCATGACGTTGTTCCTAGTTTGTTAGAGTTTCAAGCAGCGAGTTGCGAGTTCCGAGAAAGGAACGCGCAGAAAACCTTCGCACGCTCCTAACTCGAAACTCGCGCCTCGCAACTCGCAACTCCTAAGCAAAAATATACCCCTCTTCGCCATGCTCGTTGACGTCGAGCCCGCGCATCTCGCCTGCTTCGCTCACGCGCAGACCCATCACGGCGTCGAGGACCTTCAAAATGATGAACGTCGCCACGATGCTAAAAATCCACGTCACGGCAATCGCCACGAGTTGCCCGATAAACACGCGGCTTTCGCCTTCGATCAGCCCGAGCTTATGGACGCCGTCAATGTTCCAGCAATTCCGCGTGGCGAAGACGCCCGTCAGCACCGCCCCCAGCGTGCCGCCGATGCCATGCACGCCGAACGCATCCAGCGAGTCGTCATATCCCATTTTCGCTTTGAGCTTGCTGCAGGCCAGGGCGCACACAATCCCCGCCGTAAAGCCCATCGCCAGGGCCGGCATCGGCTGGACAAACCCAGCCGCGGGAGTAATGCAGACCAATCCCGCCACGGCGCCGGAGGCGGCGCCCAGGACGCTCGGCTTGCCGTTGTGCAGCCATTCGTACGCGCACCAACCCAGCAGACCCGCCGCCGCCGAGAAGTGCGTCACGGCAAACGCGCTCGACGTGAGGTGGTCGCTCAGCAATTCGCTGCCGGCGTTAAAGCCGAACCACCCCACCCACAGCATCGCGGCGCCCAGCACCGTGTAGGTGAGATTGTGCGGCCGCATATCCTCGTGCCCGAAGCCCTTCCGCTTGCCGATCAACAACGCGCAGACCAACGCCGAAACGCCCGAACTGATATGCACGACCGTCCCGCCGGCGAAGTCGAGCGCGCCGCCGGCCAGCGCCACCGACTTGCCCGCCTCAATGTTTTCCGTCGTGGTGAACGCCAAGAGCCCCCCGTCCCACACCCAGTGGCACAACGGACAGTAGACGAACGTCCCCCACAGAATCGAGAACGCCACCATCGTGCTGAACTTCATCCGCTCGGCGAAGGCGCCGCAGATCAGCGCCGGCGTGATGATGAAAAACATTCCCTGGAACAACACGTGGCAGTACATCGGGATCGGGACGCCGAAGACGTCGTACATCGGCTCGGTCGGCAAGCCCGCCGCTTCGTCCCAACCGCGCTGCACTCCTTGCATGAAGAGGTATTCGCCGTTGCCGATGAACCGCCCCGAGCCGCCGAACGCGAGACTGTAGCCGTACAAGGCCCACAAGACGGTCATCAGGCCCATCAGGAAGATGCACTGCATCATCACGCCGAGGACGTTCTTCTTTCGGACCAAACCGCCGTAGAACATCGCCAGTCCGGGAGCGGTCATGAACAGCACGAGCGCGCTGCTGGTCAGCATCCAGCCGGTATGCCCGGCGAGTCGCGCCTGCGTGGCGATCGTATTGACGGTCGCCAGATCGAGCGGCGCTTCCGCGGCCGCCGCAGCGGCTGGCGTCTCCACCCGCTCGGCATCGGCCGCCTCGTCGACCGCCACTCCCTCCTGGGCACGCACCGGCGGCGCGACCATCGCGCCGACTAGCGCGATCCCCAACAATAAACTCAGCCAACGTCCGTCGGGGGCAAAACGGATCCAATCGCCGAACTTTGTCATCGCTGACGTCTCCACCAGGAAGGGAACAAGTTTTAATCTCAATCCGCCGTCAAGAAATCGAACGCCGCTCTTCGCCTCATTCGGGAAAGCCGCGCAACGAGAAGCGTCGGCATCATAGCGCACGGAACGCGCGCATCAAAGTGGCCCGCGGAAAAGAATTCCGCCGCCTATTGATGCTCAGCTTAAGAATCGAACATATGGGTGCCACTGGCATCCTGCCAGTGAGAAGTGCCGAGCGAGTACCCACTTCCGCACTGGCAGGATGCCAGTGTCACCCGCTCTCCCTTCACGCCGCGCCCCTCTTTCAGCCTCCGGGGCTCCGCCGGGGGCTGAAACGAGCGCAACGCAAGACCACAAAAAAGGAGGAGCGTCCGCAATTTCAAATCGCGCACGCCCCTCCCGGCAACTCTGAACTCAATGGGCGGCAGGCCCAAAACGCCCTTACAGCGCCGCCGGCCCGCTCTCGCCCGTCCGCACGCGAACGACTTCCGCCAGATTGGTGACGAAAATCTTGCCGTCGCCCACCTGCCCCGTCTTCGCGGCGCCGACGATCGCCGACAACGCCTTGTCGGCGATGTCGTCGTTCACGGCGATTTCAATCTTCACCTTCGGCACGAAATCAACCGTGTATTCCGTCCCGCGATAAGTTTCCGTGTGTCCGCGCTGCCGGCCGAAGCCGCGCACTTCGGAGACGGTCATGCCCGGCAGCCCGACGGCCACCAGGGCTTCCTTCACCTCGTCCACCTTATGGTGGCGAACGATCGCTTCGATCTTTTTCATGATATAGCCTCTCGGCCCAAGATGAATCGAATGGAATAAATCGCCGGATCAGGCGACTTGGGCGGCAGCCTCTGCCGCCCAAGCCAGCCCCTATCCTTCTAGCCCAACGAGGGCCAATGCGATGGCAACGTTCTCAAGGACTTTCAAGGTCAAACGTGAGGCGCCGGCATGAAGTCCGGGTAACCGATGGCGCCCATCTCCGCCATATCAAGACCTTCCTTCTCCACGTCGGCGGGCACCCGCATCGGCGTGATCAGGTTGCTGATCTTGAACAAGATGAACGACGCCACGGCTCCGAAAACGAGCACGGTCACGGCGCTAAGCGCTTGAGCCATGAGTTGAGAAGAGTCGCCGTAGAATAGTCCACGAACGCCATCCGTCAACACGCCGTCGGAGTCGAGGGTCGAGTCCCACTTCTCCCGCACGACGCCGTTCCAGCCCATGCCGTATTTGCCGTTGGCGAACAACCCAAGCGACAACACGCCCCAGATGCCGTTGACGCCATGCACCGAGATGGCGCCGACCGGATCGTCGACTCCCATCCGGTCCCAGAAAATCACGCTGATAACCACCAGCACGCCCGCAATGGCGCCAATCAACACCGCGGCCCAACTGTCGATGAACGCGCAGGGAGCCGTCACCGCCACCAGGCCGGCCAACATGCCGTTGCAGATCATCGAAGGATCAGGCTTCATGCCGCGAAGCATCATGTAGAACATGCAGGAAATCGCGCCGGCCACGCTGGCGAGCATCGTGTTGACGACCACGGTCGCCAACCGCAAATCGGTGCCCGACAAGGTCGATCCGGCGTTGAAGCCAAACCAACCGAACGCGAGGATAAATGTTCCCGCCACGACCATCGGAATGTTGTGACCTGGGATCGCTCGCGGCTTGCCGTCGACGTACTTGCCGATGCGCGGGCCAATCAGGATCCCGCCGACCAAGGCAATGATGCCGCCCATCGAATGGACGACCCCCGATCCGGCAAAGTCGACCGCTCCGTGGCCCAACCCCCAATTCTTACCCGCCTGCGCCAGCCAACCGCCGCCCCACACCCAGTGTGCGTAGAGGCAGTAGGGAAGGGCGATCCACAATCCGAAGAGAATAAAATTCTTCCAGGCCCACCTCTCCGCCAGAGTTCCTGTCGGAATGGTCGCCGTGGTGTCCATAAACACCATCATGAAGAAGAACAACGTCATGATGCTGACGTCGTCCATGCCTGCCAAGCAAAAACCTTCCGTGCCGCAAATGCCAAAGCTCTTCGCAGCGTCGCCCACGCCCGTGGTGATCGAGTAACCGCTATCGAGCGCCACCGTTCCCGGGCCCACCGGCGAGTACCATCCCGGCGCCACCGGAGCGTTCCACCAATTACCCCAGCCAATGCCGAAGCCGTAGACCCAGAAGGCGAGACAACCGAGCGGATAAATCATCAGGTTCATCGCCGAGGTATGCGCCGAGTTCTTCGCTCGGCACAATCCGGTTTCAACCATCATAAAACCGGCCTGCATGAACATCACGAGGCAGCCTGCCAGGATGACCCACACCACGTTAATCGAGAACATGTTGTGGGAGATGCGATCGTACAGCTTGTCGGGAGTCATCTCGGCTGGTGCGCCGTCGCCAACCGGACCGGCGCCAGGCGTCGTCCAGTAACCAGCCGCGCCGCCACCGGCGTCGGGCCAAGGACCCCCGTCCGCTGCCGGGGCGAGATAAGTCGGCGGAGCAGCTTCTTCTTCGACGACAACCGCCGCTTCCTCTTCAACAACCTCGGCGGGGGCGGCGTCCTCGGCGGGCGCTTCTGCCTCGGCAGTCGCCGCTTCTTCGGCGGTTTCAGTGTCCGCTTCTTGCGCTAACGCCCGCGGAGGCGCTGCGACTGCCAGTGAGACGACCAACAGCAGGGACAATAGCCCCCACCATGGCCCGCGTAGCTTGGGGGACCAGTGGCTCGTACAACCCATTGCGACACTCCCGCAGAACAGAGGAAAGGATGCTCGTTCCAGCGACTGCGCTGGAGATAAACGGAGCCGAACCCTCGGCGGAGAGCCCAACGGCTATCCCGGCGCGGCGAATCCGCGCAATGCAGAACAAGGCGACTTGGAAAGCTTTCCCGGCGACGCTGCTGCGCCGCCGCCCCCCCAAGTAACGCAAGGTCCCCTTCGAGAGTCCGCCTGGACGCTTTTCGAGGTCTCTACCGGCACGATCCCTGGCGGCCTATTTCGACGCCTACGGTGATAGCAACGACCGTGCCATGTCGCGCCGCTCAAGTGTCTAGCAAGTCGCAACCCGTTGACGGATAAGGGATATATCGCGTTAAGAATGTGTTACGCCATGCGGCGTAGGAGAGTCGATGCCCCATCCCTAGGCACGCCATGCGTAGCTTCTGCTCAAAACCATTGAGCCACTGCGCAAATCAATTGCTGCGCCGCGCCTCCTCCCCAAAGCACCCCCCCAAAATTCGCAAATCTAGGGTACAGAAAATGGCCACCCAACCCGCTATGGTGAACGGATGAATATGTCAAAGTGAGCAGTGGGCAGTGGGCAGTGAAGAGTGGATAGGTGTGGGGAGTTGGGGGCAGCAAAGCCTGAGGCCCTCGTGCGCACCAGTCCGCAGCTGCCCAGCCCACTCACAAAGGAGCACAACCATGCCCCCGTCGGCCACTCGCGTGTAGGTCCTCACACTGCTCGGAGGCTCGTCCTCCCAGCCACCAGTCATCTACAACTGGCCAATTCCATAAGAACTGACGCGACAAGCTGTCGCCCTGTCGCCAATCGCAACCTTAACGCCAAAGCCAACTTAAGACTAGTGTCGCCAAAAATGAAAAAGGCGACACAAGCGACAACACGACACAAGGACGTCACCAGCATCCAGCATCCAGCAACTGACAACTGACAACTGACGACGGACCACCTTATAATCACGCTCCATGTCAACCTTCGAATTCCCAGACCTCCCGTCGCAGTTCCGCCAGTTGCTCGGCAAGTGCCGCGATCTCTACGTCTCTAGCGGCGAGTTGGCGGCGCGTGACAATCCGCAGCAGCTCGAAGCAACGTCGGGGCCGTTCGTCCAACTGATGGACGACCTCCACGGCGCCCTGCTGGTGAAGGTTTTCGTCAGCGTCTGCCAATGTGACCGCCGCTGGAGCAAGAACGAAAAATTCCTGGCCGAGGTCCTCGTCTTCCACCTCTGGGACAAGTGGCTCGAAGGCGACGCGCTCCGCGATGCGCTCGTCGAGATGTCCGAGAAGGCGACCGACTTGAAGTGGTACGCCCTGGTTCGCCCCTTCGACCAGATCCCGGTCCTACGTAACCGGGTCGGCGAGCTCGAAGCCCTCGTCGTCCGCCTCGCCAACCTCGTCGCCCGCGCCGACGGGCCGATTCAAGAGGTTGAAGCGGCGCAGATCAAGTCGATCCAAGAGGAACTGAGCCGCCACCTCCGCCCGATCCCCATCGACGAACCGAGCGAACACGCCGCCGCCGACCAGGCCGGCCCGCAGGCAATCGAAAAAATCTTTGACGCCCGTTCCGAACTCCCCCCCTTAACCGCGCCGCGCCAGCGAAGCGCGTCGACCCCGCCCCCCGAACCAAAATTAGCCGCGACGCGCGAGCGGAGCGCTGCCCCCAATCAACCCACGCTACCCAATCAACCAAGGCCCCCCATCACCCCCGAGAAAACGCCCGCCGAACGTCTCGCCGAAACAATGGCCGAGCTCGACCGCCTCATCGGCCTCGCCCAGATTAAAGAAGAGGTCCAAACGCTCGCCAACTTCCTCAAAGTCCAAGCGAAGCGCACCGAAGCCGGCCTGCCGACCACCGACCTCACCCTTCACATGGTCTTCAACGGCAACCCCGGCACCGGCAAGACGACGGTCGCCCGGATCGTCGGCTCGATCTTTGGCGCGATGGGAATTCTCAAAAAGGGCCACCTCATCGAGACCGACCGCAGCGGACTCGTCGCCGAATACGCCGGCCAAACCGGGCCGAAGAGCCATAATAAGATCGACGAAGCCCTCGACGGCGTCCTCTTCATCGACGAAGCCTACACCCTCATCGCCGGCGAGAGCGAAGATCCCTACGGCCACGAGGCGGTCCAAACGCTGCTCAAACGGATGGAAGACGACCGCGAACGGCTCGTCGTCATCCTCGCCGGCTATCCCGACGAGATGGAGACGCTCCTCCGCTCGAACCCTGGCCTCTCGTCGCGCTTCAGCCGGCAGTTGGAGTTCGTCGATTACACGCCGCTGGAACTTTCGAGCATCTTCGGCATGATGTGCGACAAGAGCCAGTACCGCGTCTGCTCGGCGACACGCGCCAAGACAATCGTCGGCCTCAGCTACCTCCACGCGAATCGAGATCGGCACTTTGGCAACGGCCGCACCTCGCGCAACCTGTTCGAACTCGCGATCCGCCGCCAGGCGAACCGCATCGCCGAGATCGCCGACCTGTCGATCGAGCAGCTGTCGACGCTGCTGCCCGAAGACGTCGAGTTCGAAGACACGCCCCCCGAGGCGCTCGCGCCGCTCGCCGACGAGAAGCTGCGGTTCCGCATCGAGTGCCCCAAGTGCGACCACGACAAAGACGTGCCGCAAAAGTTCCTCGGCGAAAAAGTCCGCTGCCCCAAGTGCAACGAAGGGTTCAACGCCGCGTGGGGGGAGATTGCGGACTCAACCACCAAGACACAAAGTCACGAAGAAAAACACCAAGTAAAGAAAGAAGAGAAGTAGGAAGGTGCAAGCTGAGGCAATGCCCCCTCATCTCAACAACATTTATCTCTCTTCGTGCTTCCTTAGTGCCTTCGTGTCTTGGTGGTTAATCCTAAAACC
>Ga0163144_10023966_pt1 | contig 12008 bp, 10 predicted proteins | sample OliLak19BULKMAT1_FD_123175 | JGI IMG/M metagenome (GOLD analysis project Ga0163144, IMG submission 123175) | Freshwater microbial mat bacterial communities from Lake Vanda, McMurdo Dry Valleys, Antarctica - Oligotrophic Lake LV.19.BULKMAT1 | ecosystem: Environmental > Aquatic > Freshwater >...
AGTAACAGAACTTGCAGCGTTTGCGACAGAACGGAATGTGGAGGTACAAACCCAATGGAGTCGGAGTTTCGTCGGCTAGCACGCGCGGCGGCTGATTCAAAGCGGATTCGATTTGCGGCAGGTTCTCTGATTTCCACTGCGAAAACGGTGGATAGTTTGAAATGAAGTAACTGCCGACTTCGGTTTTTGTAGCTTCTGACATGGGGTTTCGCTTCTTGATTCACTTATTAAGCGGAAAGCATTCGCTTGGTTTTTCAATGAATTTACGGTTAAAGTCTAACGCAAAGCGGCCCCGAAGCAAAACACAGTCCCCTTGTCCGAGGCCACCACAATCTTGCCATCAGCGATCGCAGGCGAACCAATAAAGGCTCCTTTGATCTCGTAAAGCCACTTTTCCCGACCGGTCTTCAAGTCCATAACGATCAAACGTCCGTCAGCAGCCGCCACCACAACGCTGCTCCCTGCGATCACAGGCGAACTGTCGGCACGCTTGCGAAGCACAACGTCCCAAACAATCTTGCCCGTCAACGCATCCACCGCGAACACATGCTTATTGCGGCTGGTAGCGACGACCAAGTTATCGGCCGTGGCCACGTTGTTTTGAAATTCCTGAGCCAACTTGGGATCAAAAAACTGCCAAACTTGCTTATTGGTCTCCACATCAAACGCGAACAACTTGCCGCCGTGCGTTGGCACAAAGACGTTCTTACCCGCCACACTCGGCGTGCTACCCGTCGGGCCGTCGAGCGGAATTGGCTCTCCGATCGCTTTGCCCACGGTCACATCAACCACATGCAGCTTGCCGTCGCAGCCGCCCAAATAAGTTCGATTGCCGGCCAGCGAAGCGCCGCAGCGAAGTTGATCACCGGTTTCGTATTTCCATACCAGTGAACCATCCGATTTCTTCAAGCAATACAAAGTCCCATCTTCCGAAGTGACAAGTAAGTTATCTCCGAATGAAGTGGGGCTCGCATCGATTTGCATTTCAGTTTTAAACGCCCACACTTCATTACCATCACTTGCATCCAGAGCGTGCAACACGCCATCGTAATCGCCAATGTAAATCCGTTTATCGATGTACGAAGCCGAAGCGACGAAGCCGGTCTCCAGTTCAATTCTCCATTTTTCTTTGCCGGTTGCGAAGTCGATCGCGAAAAAGCGGCCATCTGGATCGCCAACGAAAACCGCACCCTCCGCAATGATAGGCGTGGCTTCAAATCCGATTCCGCCCAACGGCAATTCCCACAGCAGCGCGAGGTCTTCCGGCAGTTCCGCTTTCGTCGCTCCCGTCCCGGCCGAATCTCCGCGCCCCAGTGGCCAACTGTCAGCCAGCGAACAGGTCGCACTCAACACCACACACAGTCCACTTATCCATATTGCATTCGCTTGACTTCGCATCAGTCTTCTCCCGCGTTTTAAGAATTGCCGAGCGCTTCGATATACAACTGACGAAAATCACCTTCTTGCAGCGGACACGGATTGAAATTACCGGTCCATTGCTTTGTTGCATCCACAGCCAGCTTCGACACATCATTTTCGGTTATTCCACAGCTTGCCAATTCAGTATGCAACCCTGCGGTTCCAGCCAAGTTCTTCACGTAACTGGCAAGTGCATCAAATGGCGAAAGGCCTGCACCGACAACTCTACCGAGCGGCGTGTGTGCAACGTCGCGCCACAGTTCTGCATACCAAGCGTTTACATCGGACGAACGCGACGCATTGAATCGCACCACATGCGGCAGCATCAAACCCACCGCTTGTCCATGCGTCACGTTGAACTGAGCCGTGAGTGGATTGGCGAGGGCATGCGCGGCGCCAAGCATACTGGTTTCAATGGCCAGCCCAGCAAAAAAAGCGCCCAGTTGCATTTGACCTCGAGCCTCAACGTTCTGCGGATCATCAAGCACGACCGGAAAACCATGACTGAGTAACTGCCATGCTTGTCGACTGTAACAAATGCTCAGCGGATTGCGGCGACGCGTGACATACGATTCAAGAGCGTGAGAGATTGCGTCGATGCCCGTTAAGGCAGTCACCCGCGTCGGTTGTGTCATAGTCAACTCGGGATCGAGCAAAGCCACGCGACAGGCCGCGCGTCGGTCGCCACAAGCCATCTTTGCATGCGTGTCCGCTTGACTGATCAACGCGAACGACTGCGCTTCGCTGCCTGTACCGGCTGTGGTCGGCACAGCAATCATGGGCAGCATCTCACCCGTCGCTTTTCCAACTCCCCAATAATCTTCCATGCGACCGCCGCAGCTATACAGAAAATTGATCCCTTTCGCGCAGTCCATCGAACTGCCCCCCCCCAAGCCAACCAGCAGATCGGGCTTGAACTGCCGAGCGACTTCGAGCCCCGCGTCGACTTCAACCGTCGATGGATTTTCTTTCACTCCATGAAATGCTGCGACCTCGAGACCCGCCGTTTCAAGTGCCGCGACGCCTCGCGCGAAGTGCCCCGCCATTACCACTCCCGAATCGCTGACCACAAGCGCGCGGCTGCCACCCAATTCACTCGCGATCGTTCCCAGTCTCGCAATCTCGCCATTGCCAAAGACGAGACGCGTTCGATGTTCAAAATCGACTTTTTCCATAGGAGGCTTTCGCAAACGGCAGGTGGGAGTCGGAGGAGCCGATCAGTTCGTTTACACAAATTATATCTGAACTCGACCACCCGTCCCACCGCTTCCCGTCAGTTGCCACCTTTGGAGCTAAACACTTTTGAGCGACGGAATTTCAAAACCTGAACGATTGTTATCTTTCAGCAACATATTCGCGGCGGTCGCATGCTCGCCAGTATGCTGCTCGGTCGCTGGATCGAACGTTAACCAAGGCCCAACGACGTAATTCGAACCGTCGACCGGAACGCCCACACCATCGGCCATGACCGCGTGCAGCCGACCGAAATGCTCCGCGGCGTCTGCATTGTCGCCAAACCGTCCCGCTTTTTCATTAAAAGGAACTTCAGCTCCCAAACGATACGAATTATTGATCAAGTGTCCAAGCACGCAACCATAGTGCGCATCGGCTGCGTTTCCGTTGGCCATTTGCGGATCCCCGGCGCGACACGCCGCAATGAACGCACCCCAATTGCCACCTGGCGTGACTTTGCCCGGATCGACTTTCACTTTCTCGCCCGTCGTACTCCCTTTTTCAAAGTACTTGCCACCCACGATGCGCCCGCCATCTTCGAAGTAATACTCGTTTTCAACTTGGCGTTTGTAATTGTCGTAGTTGACGTTGCGCACGTTGAAGAAAACCTGCTGACCATTCGGATACTCAGCGATACCAAACATAGTGTTCGGCGTTTCACCTTGATCGTTCCACATGAAGCGGCCACCGATGGCCATAGCGCGAACTGGGTGCGTTTGATCCGGCGCAATGGCCCAGCGAGCGATGTCGAGTTGATGAGTTCCTTGGTTGTTCAAGTCACCGTTGCCGGTCTTCCAAAACCAGTGCCAGTTGTAATGCACCAAATTCGCATGAAACTCTTGCACATCCGCTGGACCTCGCCACAAGTTCCAATCAAGGTTCGATGGCGGTGCACTGAGCGGCTTGGAACCGATCGACCCACGCGGCTTGCAGCAGTACCCGTAAGAAATTTTCAACTTGCCGAACTTGCCCGCATGAATCGCTTCGTGCAAGCCCGCGATCTCAGCGCTACTGCGACTCTGCGTTCCGTGCTGCACGACAACGCCATATTTCTTCTGAGCCTCCAGTGCGATACGACCTTCCGCAACATCGTGACTCATCGGCTTCTCAACGTACACATGCTTACCCGCTTGAGCACCCCAAATCGTCATCAATGAGTGCCAGTGATTCGGAGTTGCAATAGAAATTGCGTCGAGCGTTTTGTCTTCGAGCGCGCGACGCACATCCGCTACACCTTGCGGGTTCGACTTGCCGCCCGATTTTTCCTTGACAATTTTGATTCCGTTGGCAAGAGCGCGTTCGTCAGGATCAATGACCCAAGCGATCTCAACGTTCTCTTGCTTCAACCAGCCATCGATATGGCTTTGACCTCGTCCATTCAAACCCGCCACCGCAATCCGCAATCGATCATTGGCCCCGATCACCCGCGCGGAAGCCTTCCGCCCAGTCATCAATACCGCAGCCCCCGCGCCTCCAGCCAACAACAGCTTGCGACGATCAAAGTTGAGGTTGTTTTGAACAGCCTGAGGTGAGAAAATTGGCTGCGACATGATCAGATACTCCTGAGGTGGGAAGGGAAAGGAAGGTCCGCATTATACACGCGGCGATGAGCCAGCACTTTTCTCTTAAGCACTATTCTCTTAAGCACCATTTGCAGATCACCATTTGCCGAGCGCTAGCTACGACAACTAAAAATCCGAAAATGGCGGCTTCTCCCTCAAGCACGCGTTGAAGGTAAGGCACAAGCAGCCGCCCGCCTCCCACAATCACCGCTACCACCGTAGTAATGATCATCAGGTGCTGAATCCCGAACTGAGCTGCAATCGGAATTTCGGTACCGGAAGCGTCCTCAAGCTGTGCGTTTTTAATTCGAAACCCTAACCAAAGGCGCAGTGGGACTATCGCCATCTGCACTAGGAAAACAAGCGCCAATCCACTTACCCATACGATACTTGCGTCTTCAGGGTACGAATAAAAGGTTTCATTGATGTACCATGCAAATGGGATTGCGAAACACCAGAGAATCGCAATTGGCCATCTTCTCCAGTCCCCAGGCCCCAGCACAACCCACGTGGATGCAAGGATGCAGTGCCCATAAAATGAACCCAGGAGCAGACCAATTCCGAAATGCTGCGGAGGGCTCAGTGTAGGATAAACTGCGATGGTTACCCAAGTTAGCAGGACAAGAATTCCGAAGGCTAATCTCGCGAGTGAATTGGACCGCATGGTACTCTCAAGCTGACTATTTCGTTCGCTGGAAAAGAATGTTCCTCCGCTAGATTCTGTCGCCATTGGAACATCTCCTGCCCTCAAAGTCCACCGCGCCTCACGCCCAACCGGACCTGACGATCGGCTATGCTAGTCAAACACATCAGCCGGCCAGTGGCGATTCCCACCGCTCGTGCATCCACTACTCCTCTCCCTCCATTCAACCCAGCAACTACCATGCGAACCCACACCCGCCTCTTCGCTTACTTGACCATCGCATCATGCGCACTGTTCACCCAACTGAGTGCCCAACAACCTGCTCCTCTAGGAACACCGCCCGATGCTAAACGAATTGTCTTTCTTGGCGACAGCATCACACATGCTGGCGGCTATATCGACGCCATCGAAGCAGCTTTACTCATCCAATTTCCAGAACGCAAAATCGAGTTACTGAATCTTGGTTTGCCCAGCGAAACAACATCAGGGTTATCAGAACCAGGACACGCCGGCGGCCAATTCCCGAGGCCCGATCTGCACGAGCGACTTGAACGTGCGCTTGATCAAACCAAACCAGACCTTGTCGTAGCCTGCTACGGCATGAACGATGGCATCTACTATCCGCTCGGCGACGATCGCTTTGCCAAGTTCAAAGCTGGCATCGAACGCTTGCACTCTGCCGTCGAGTCACGAAACGCCAAGATTATTCACATGACACCTGCCTTGTTCGATCCGGTTCCTATTAAAGCTCGACTCCTGCCCGCCGGACTCGAGAGCTACTCGCAACCTTACGAAGGCTACGACGATGTGCTCGATGCTTACTCGCAGTGGTTGCTCAGCCGCAAGGCCGACGGCTGGCAAGTAATCGATGTACACGGAGCGATGAAGCAAGCGCTGCTCGCAAAACGAGTGCACAACCCATCGTTTACTTTCGCCAGTGACGGAGTGCATCCGAACGCAGCGGGCCAAGCCGTATTAGCCGGGCCGCTGGCGGCGACTTGGGGCTTGAAGCTCGACGCCGACGGCTTGCCGCCACACCCGAAAGCAAAAGAGATTTTGAATTTGGTGCGCGAAAAGCAAAAAACGTTGAAGCTCGCTTGGCTATCCGCCACTAAACATCTTCGCCCCGGAATCCCCGCCGGCTTGCCGATCGAAGAAGCACAAGCCACCGCTGCAAAACTAGACACCCAAGCTCGCGCGCTCGCCGCGACCGATACAAATAAAAAATAACTGACACCGTGCGACGCTCGCAAGCGTTCCTCTCTAAAGCCCGAGGCTAGCGACTTTTGATGTTGCGCATTTTGGTTTTGTGCATGCCACTGGCTTGCCAGTGAATCGAAGTAGGTGAGTTTGTAAGCCAGTGGTCCTACAAGTTGCTATCGACTATGTGCAAAAGCGGCCGCAGTTTTATTGCTGGCCATCCTTTCGTCGCTCTAGGGATTGAGGGCAGAATGGGTGAAGCACGACATGTCGCAAGTCTTCAAACGCACCACGTTGATAACTTCGGCATCTTCTAGTGCTTACCGCCCAACATCGAGACGATTTTTCTGAGTCGAACACCAATGCTCCGGTTCACTGGCAAGCCAGTGGCACACGCAGAACCCCAAATAGCGCAACATCAAAAATAGCGCCTGCGACTCACCGTGAATGGTTTCGTTAAACAATCAGCGTCGTCTTACTTTTTCGTTTTCGGCTGTCGAGGGGTGAGGAAACTATCAAGCTGCGCGACGTCCATTTCGCAAGCTGCCCCATCGCTAGGAATTTCGACACCGGCTGACCAGAGGACGCCATTGGTTACTAACTTTCGCATCCCTACCAGCGACCAAGCCGAGTGAGCATCTAAACCTGTAAACCCAAATGATCGGCCCCCTTCTGGTCGTTCATACGCAAAGCCTACGATATCAGCATCTAAGCCAGCGCGACTGCCCTCGTATTTCTTGCCGGACCAGACCAGAGGCGTAATCCCTTGCATGCCTTTGACAAACTGCAACTCGTTCAACCATCCATCGTTAACCTCCCAAGGCTCAACCCCGCGCGTGACGACGTGGCTAGGAAAGTCGACATGGCGACTCGGCCAATGACCACGGCCGGACTTATCAGCAGCATAGATGCCGCCCAGCCAACTCAACGCTCGCTCGGCATGCTCCGACGGATAATCAACCGCTTGATGGATCATCACGAGACCGACACCAGCTTTAGCAAGCTGCTGCATTTTTTCAATGCGCTGCGAGTTGGCCAAGAAAGCTTGCTTGCCACCACCATCGGTGTAAAACACCACTGCGGCCGCATCATTGAACAACGATTCGTCCGCTGGCCAACCTCCCAGGACGATTGACGTGGAGACGTTGGGAGTCTGGGTCAAACAATCCGCTAGACATTTGCAGCCAGCGATGTAATCGTGATGTCCGACTGCATCGACCTTGGCAGTTTCCCCCGCAACCAAGACGATCTTTTTGGTTGAGTCGGTTTTACTAGTTTGAGTTTGAGCACTCGTCTCTTGGCAAATGCCAAGGCACATCAGCAATGTTAACAGCGTTCGCATAGTCGGTTGTCTCCGCCAAGAAGTAACTCGCCTTACCCTTAAACACACCACAATTTAACGAATCCCGAAAGACAAGTTGCCCAGTCCATAGTTTTCGCCTTGAACAAATATAGTTGGACAGGCTGGAAGCGATGGAAGCCTAGCCTACGTTTGCTGATACCGCCAGCGAACCTCGCGCAGTTGCCCTAGTGGCGAACCGGGCAGGACTTCATATCAGCTTGATTTGCGTCAATGCCCGTAGCTCACCAGCAAACGCTCATCACTGAATCACAACGAATGCGATGGCAATCCCCACACACCGATTGCTTTTTAGTGCGTACTCGGCGAGCACCCGCGTCCACAGATTCCCAGCGCGGCGCACTAAGCACTAAGCACTAAGCACTAAGCACTAAGCACTAAGCACTAAGCACTAAGCACTAAGCACTAAGCACTAAGCACTAAGCACTAAGCACGCACATTTGCTAAACCAGCTTGGAAATTCCATCGGCAGAGGGCATCAATAAGATGTCGACTCGCTGGGCGACCACGAGCCCAACGAACATTTGGGCCAGATTATCAGTTGGGCCAGATTATCAATTGGCCCGACTTAACACTCCGGCTCAATACTTGCCGTCATGCTGCCCGAACATCGCGCCAGCTGCGGGTCTTTACCGAACGCGTGAATCTGATCGCGCTTCAGCTCGGCGTGCTCTTTTGTGGTCGTCAAACAAACAGCTTTACCCGACGTGTCAACTTCTTTGGCCAGTTGCATCGCACGCTCTAAAGTTGCGCCAAACAACTGCTGAGTCATCATGATCACATAATCAAATGTGTGATCAGGATCGTCCCAAAGAATCACGTGGTATCGCGGTTGCTGCTTGGGCTTTCTCGGCGCCGGTTTGCGACTGGTGTAAACTTCCGGTTCCAGCACTGCAGTATCAGAATCAGCCATCGATCTCGAACCTCCTACTAACTCCAACGCACCCACCTGTGGCCGTTAACGCCGAACTGTACGAACTTCATTACTAACATTCAAGTTGCAATCTGCACATCGGGTTTCTTTTGCCGATCACGCATGGAACACACGATCAGGCGAAGCCGCTTACCTGTTGCACTGACTACATTGTAATGCAATGCCGGGGCGGTACATCAAGATCCTTCGTTATAATTCGAATCAGAAATCTCGCGAAACGAACCCCAAGCCGCATTCGATCGGCATCTTGAGCAAAGTCAACCCAGCCACTCAAGTCAGCTTGCATTACCGACTCAGCAATCCCAGCATTTCCTGCCAATTCCCCCGCCAAGCTCGCGAGCTCTTCGCAGCTCAAACGAGACACCTTGTAATTCGCCCCTTCATACCCAATTGTCAATCCGATTTTCCGGCCAAAAGCCTGCCAAACTCAACCAATGCGAATTAAGCTAAAGTCGAGCTAGGGTCGCCTTGCCAGCCTTAGCCGCAACTGTTGGAAACATCGGTCTCGTTAATTGCACCCGTTCACTTCGGCAAATTTCTTGACTACAGAATGCTAAGCTCCGGCATCGCTTCAGCCACCAGCCCGATCGACTGCGCACGTCGCGACAATTCACGGAGCGACTCGCGGCCGACCTCGCCAAGCTCAACCGTCCAGTCATTCACATAAAGCTCAACGTGCTGCATGAGCACTCGGTCATCGAATTCTTGAGCGTACTTTCGCATCGTCGGCAGCGCCTCTTCGCGGCGCGTCAAAGCGAAAGCCAACGAATCACGAACGACCGCCTGAATCGTTGCCAGCAGTTCGTCACCGAGCGACTTCGCAGCCAATATTCCGCCAAGCGGCAGTGGGCAACGCGTTTCCGATTCCCAGCGAGTCCCCAAATCCTCCACCAAACTCAAGCCTTCATCCTGCCAAGTAAAACGTCCTTCATGGATGCACACTCCGAAGTCCGCGCGATGCTGCTGCAAATCCGGCATGATCGCCGAGAACAACACATGCTTTATCCGAGTCGTCTGCGGATAGAACAACTGAAACAGCAAGGCCGCCGTGGTCAATTCACCGGGACACAATGTCACTTGCTCGGTCGTTTCAGGCAATGTGTTCGGTGAAGCCGCCAACAAAAGCGGACCAACTCCAAAACCCAGCGCAGAACCACTGGGCAACACCAGCATCCGATCCGCCAACTTCAGCGCCGCATGAAAACTGGCTTTCGCAACATCGAATTCATTGCGAAACAATCGCTCGTTCAACTCCTGGATGTCCAGCAACTCGACTCGAAACTCCAAGCCGCGCCAATCGACTAAGCGATTCATCAGCGCATGAAATGCAAAGGTATCGTTCGGACAAGTTGAAATGCCTAGGCGGATCGTTGTACTCATATCTCATCCATCTCTTCTACTAACCTCACCGCCGCGATCATCGCTTCAGCTATTTTCCAACGACTGTGATCGCGATCTCCAGCACAGTTACTGATGCCGCGCACGATACTCAGCGGCACTCCGGCGAGTTGACAAGCGGCGGCGACGGCGAAGCCCTCCATATCTTCTGCCAACGCCTTGGGAAACGACTCGCACTTTAGAGCTACCTCAAGCTTGTTTTGCGACGCCGCGCACGACGTCAGAAGCAACTTGCTCTCTCCCAACTCGTCCGGCTGTCTCAGTTTAATCACATCCTCAATCGGCGAACTCAACGCTTGACCATCGCCGTCACCTGGCCATTGACGCCAACCCATCGTCGACGCCAATCTAAACGCTCGACCGTCACCAACGCCGATTCCATAACATGCAACGGCATCAAAGCGATAAGCACTCGCCACTTCCAACGAATCGCTGATCGCACCCGCCACGCCACACAACACGACGCGACTTGGCCGATGGCTCGCAATCAAACTCGCCGTTCGAGCCGCTGCGACAACGGGCCCGAACCCGCACAGCTCGATCGCTGCCCCCTTACGTTCGATCACCTGGACGAAGTGCACCGGCAAGTGCTGCAATTCAATCGCGGTCGGAACCAAAATCAAACAGCTTGTCATTCACTTCCCCAGCTTGTCCAAAACGTTTTTCGTGATCTGCTCCACGACGCGATCTTTCCCGCGTAAACCATGAGCCCAATCTGTGCTGCCAGTTGTCACTACGGTGCCGCCTCGCGTGTAAGTCCCCAACACAGCCGCACCTTCGCGATCTTTTGGAAACTGGTCATACCAAAACGCATCGTCAGGAGCCCACCGCGCTGGACAACTTCCAAGCACCACAAATTCTCGCGGCGTGCCATCGCTCCCCGTGGGTTCCGGCAAGCCATCGATCCACTTCATTTCACATCCATCGCACTCGTATCCCACAATCGTATCTTTACCACCGAAGCGATCTCCACGTTTCAAATTCGTTTCCGCGAACAACCAATGATCGGGTCGATGCACTTCATACGACGCCGGACCATCCATAAACTGACCATGGCTGCGATGATATCCACCCCACAAAAAACCGACTCCCGTCAATTGATTCTCAGGGCGCTTCACCAAGCGGTGACTCCAGAGCGTGGAGAGCAAATTTTCGCGATCGGTGCGATACAGCGGATCGCCATTGAACCACTGCTTCCAACAGGTGAGCGCCCGCCCCTCGTCTTCGCTGCGCACTTGCCAGCAGCACGTGTTGCCGCTGAAGAACGCCACGTTGCCCCCTCCCGCAATGAACTGCTCCAAGCGATCACGCATTGCCGAAGACCAATACTCGTCATGCCCCACACTCAACACCAACTTGTAGTCCTTGAGCAGCTCCGGGTGAAACTCCAAATCGCTATTGGCCGCATACTCGAGCACATAGCCATTGCTTTCGGCCCAGCGAATGAAGGGTCCTTCCCAGTTCTCAAACTGCGATTGCTGGGGTCGATCGAATGACACACGATGCCCTTGCACGCCGTCGCGATCATGATAGGCATAAAGACTGTGCCCGCCCCAGTTCGTGTAAGCGTTGTAAGTGTTAGTTGATAACTGCAAAAGAATCCGCGAAGTCGAACCAGGCACGGCGGCTCGTACGATAACGAACAAGTTTGACGAGACTTTCTTACCATCTTTGTCAGCGCTCAATGCGACTTGGTAGTAGCCGCTTTTCCAATCGTTGGGAATCTTGACTACCGTTGTCGCTGGCCACTGGCAACCGTGTGACGACGCGCGATCTGGAATCGAGTGCGCCGATACGGCAATGTCTGGTTTCTCAAGGACCAACTCAGTCGCAAGGCCAAGCCGTGAGATTTTCATCGTCAGCTTGTCAACGTTTGCCGAGAGATGAAAAACGACTTCTTCACCGGGTGCATAGCTGCTCCGATCAGTGTAACCAGCGATGTACAACCCAGACGGCGGCATTTGATCGGCGAGCGAGGTGACAATAAAAAGCCAATTGGCAAGCAAAAACCAGAGCAAGGTTCGCACGGTCATGTTTCGGATCCACAAGTTGTTTTACACGTCGATTTTTCAGATTTCCCTCGGTGTCGTTATATCATCTCCGTTAGCACCATTGGCTTTCTAGACTCGGACGCCGTTAATTTAGGAACAGTCCCGAATTAAGTTCCGCAACGCAACTTTAGCGGCAGGGCGCGAGCCCTCCGGTTCTTTGATTCCGGACGGCTTGCAGGCTGCCGCTAAAGAAGGAATCTATTTCGTG
>Ga0163144_10023967_pt1 | contig 12008 bp, 7 predicted proteins | sample OliLak19BULKMAT1_FD_123175 | JGI IMG/M metagenome (GOLD analysis project Ga0163144, IMG submission 123175) | Freshwater microbial mat bacterial communities from Lake Vanda, McMurdo Dry Valleys, Antarctica - Oligotrophic Lake LV.19.BULKMAT1 | ecosystem: Environmental > Aquatic > Freshwater > Lake...
CCCCAGCGAACACGGCCGTCAGCCCGTAGGGAGCGGGAAACTTATTGAAAATGGCCTGGCGGGCGGGCTGCGGCAGGCGCGCCGTCGCCATGACTAGGCCCTTGAGCATGGCTTTTTCGCGGCCCGACAGCTCGTCCTCGTTCTTCATCAAGAAGTCGAGGGATTTGTCGAACATCTGGTTGTTCACCGTGGCTTCGATGGTGAAGATGTTCAGGTGCTCGTGGGCCAGCTTGCCCATGCGCTCGATGTCGCGCGCCAGCTGGGAGCCGCCCGGGTCCATATAGCTGTCCGACTTGCGTATCGAGGTTGGATTGTGGTGCGGACGCAGGCTCTTGTAGCTGCACAGCCCAACCGCGACCGACTTCATGCCGCCATTCATCGGTACGAAGTTCAGGTTCACGTAGATGAGCAGGTCGCTCTCGGCGGCGCGCCGATTCAGCTCCAGCACCTCGCCGTGCGCGGTGCTGCCGATCTCGACCATGTTGTCGCGGTCTTCCGCGTCGTGGTTGTAAAGGCGCTCCGGGTAGTAGGCGTCGAAAATCTTGTCGCCCACGACGTGGCGAATCTCACTCGCCTTCATGCGTCGGTGTATACCGGTGGCGACGATGATTTCGATGTCACTGACGCCGTGGTCAGCCAACAGCTGAAGCACGATCTTCAGCACACGCTCGCGCACGTCCGGCCGCTTCATCGGCGGCAACGGCACCGAGATGTCGTCAATAGCGATGGTGACGCGCATGCCAGGTCGGAGCTTGGCGTAAAGCGGCTCCGAGCCTAGGGGGTGGTTGATGGCGTAGCGAATGGCAGCGTCCGGGTCGCGGAGCGGCGTCATCGGTGGCTTGGGGTAAATGCAGCGCGTTCCCGGCGGCAAATCCACCTCGACCAAGCGGTCGCCAGCGAAGAGCACACGGGGAGCGCTATCGCGCTCCAGAGTAACCAGACAGGGATGATTCATGCGGCGCGACTCAAATCGAAACTCGGCCAGCCGTAGGCTTTGGCTAGCAGGGACAAGCGTTTGTCCGGATTGACGGCAGCCGGGTGGCCTACGACACTCAACATTGGCACGTCCGAGTAGCTATCACTGAAAGCGAAACACTCACCGAGATCGTAGCCTTTGGCTGCTGCATGCTCGCGTACGAGGCGGGCCTTTTCCGGACCTGCGACGACCGGCTTCAAAAGCTTGCCGGTGGCGATGCCGTCTTTCATCTCGAGACGGTTGCCGATCACCTCCGTCGCGCCAACATGCTCGGCGAGTTTCTCCAGCACGCATTCCAGGGCACCGGAGACGAGCACCACGTCGTGCCCGGCCGCCCGGCTCTTGTCGACCAAACTCCGAGCCCCCGGGAAGAGTGACGGACGCATGACGTTGTCGAACGCTTCCTGCGCTAGCAGCACCATGCGGTCTTCACTGGTTCCCGCATACGAAGCGAACAGCATCTCGTTGAAGGTACGCCGGTCGATCATCTCCGCCAGCATCATGCGCGGTGAATCGAGCAAGGCACGACCGAGCTTGATGGCGCTCCGAAGCGGCGTTGCCTGGTTCATCAAATAGTAAAGCGTCGGGTGGACGAGATTGGTCGCCACCAAGGTGCCGTCGACGTCGAAGTAGCAGGCAGCCATTGGGTTTCGGGGAGTGGGGTCCAACGGCCTGCTCCCCGAGTCAATACGGCTGGCCAAACCATCGAAATGATTAACGAACCGAACGGCCGACCAACGCTTTGCGCGTCCGCTGCCGTCGGCGGCTTTCGCGCTCTGTAGGCCCGATGGGAAGCTCGCGTGCTCCGTCGGGCGGAGCTCGGGCTGCGGCGGCCGGGCGCGCGAGCCCTGCCGTGACGTGACGTGTATATTACGCGCCGTGCCGAGCTCGGAAGCCCTCACACGCGGCGTGCGCGTAGTCGTCAACGCCCGCTATTCAGCATCCCATTCTGATCCCGCCAAGCGCGAGTGGTTCTTTCTTTACACGGTGACCATCACCAACGAGGGCGAGGAAACCGTGCAGCTCGTGAATCGCCACTGGGTGATCATGAACGCCAATGGGCACGTGGAAGAAGTGAAGGGCCCGGGCGTTGTCGGCAACCAGCCAACGCTCAAGACCGGCGAGACCTTCGAGTACACGTCCGGGTGCCCGCTAAAGACAGCCTTCGGCTCGATGCACGGCAACTACGAAATGGTCACCAACGACGGCGACAAGTTCCTAGCCGAAATCGCGCCCTTCGCCCTCCGCGAATCCGAGACGTTTCACTAGAAGTCTGGCTTCAAACTGCAGCCGTCACTCGACCTGGTAGATCCCTTAGCCGCAAAGACGCAGACCCGACGGGTCCGCGGACTGCATTCTGGGGCTCGAGCGGGCGCTAGCGGGCGTCTCACTCTCTCGAACCCCAAAGAAGCTGCGCGGGCGAAGCCCTCTGCGCCTTTGCGGCAAAGAAATGCCACTCGTCGCACCAGCCTGACCGGCTCGAGCAGCCAATCCCGGCTCGAGCAGCCAATCACATGTCGAGCAGGAAGGCGGCGACTAGGGGGAAGACGATGGTGGCGTCGGATTCGATGATGAAGCGGGGGGTGTCCACGTCGAGCTTGCCCCAGGTGATTTTCTCGCCAGGCGGCGCGCCGCTGTAGGAGCCGTAAGAAGTCGTGCTGTCGGAGATTTGTGCGAAGTAGCCCCAGGTACGCACCTTCCACTCGAGATCTTGGTCCATGAGCGGAACGACGCAGATCGGGAAATCTCCGGCGATGCCGCCGCCAATTTGGAAGAAGCCGATCGAGTGGTTGGCGTCGGTTTCCTTGTACCAATTGATGAGCGAGCCCATGTACTCCGGGCCGGACTTCATGACCTGGTAGCCATACTCACCGCGAACGACCCCAGCTACGAACATGTTGCCCAGAGTCGAGTCTTCCCAACCCGGCACGAACAGCGGCAGGCTCTTCTCCGCGGCGGCGAGCAACCAGGAGCCCTTCGGATCGATCTCGTACTCTGGTTCCAGCTGCTTGCTGCGCAGGAGCTGAAAGAAGTACTCGTGCGGGAAGTAGCGCTCGCCTTTGGCCTGCGCGCTCTCCCAGAGGGCGAGCATCTTCTTCTCGATTTTGCGCATCGCCTCGTGCTCGGGGATGCAGGTGTCGGTGACGCGGTTCAGGCCCTTGTCGAGTAGCGCCTTTTCGTCCTCCGGCCGTAGCTCACGGTAATTGGGGACCCGCGTGTAGCTGTTATGAGCGACGAGGTTGAAAACGTCTTCCTCCAGATTCGCGCCGGTGAGCGAGATGCCATGGATTTTCTCTTTCCGAATCAGCTCCGCCACCACGAGCCCCATCTCGGCGGTGCTCATGGCGCCTGCCATCGTCAGGAGCATCTTTCCGCCTTTGGCCAGGTGCGCCTCCCAGGCCTTGGCGGCATCCACCAAGGCTGCGGCGTTGAAGTGGCGGTAGTGGTGAAGGATGAAGTCGCGAACGGCTGCCATGGAACTACTCTCTTGGGTCAGAGCGCAGCCAGGGCGTTCTCGGCGGCGCGGCCCGCTTTAAGCCCCTGGAGGTTCGGAGCGTCAAGGCGGCAAAAATGCTCGCCTCACGTTTCCGCAGGATCCGGGAATTCCTGGGCCTACTTGGTGCCCAAGCTGAAGCCACCAGACGCTTTGGCTCCCCCGCCGGCTTTAGCTCCGGCTGAGGCGCCTTGCTTGGTACTGATGTCCACTTTGGGCGGGATGACCTTGAGGGAAGCGCCAGCAGCTTTCGACACGCTGGCCTTGGCGTTGGCGTCGAGCTTCGGGTCGAGCTTGGCCCTGGCGCCGGTATCGAGCTTAGCGTTGGCATCGAGCTTAGCGTTGGCATCGAGCTTGGCGTTGGCGTTGAGCTTGGCCGCGGCGCGCAGTGAAGCGACGCCTCCGGAGAAAGCTTTGCCCGAAGCTGCTAGCGAAACGCGAATTGGCTGCAGCGACAGATCGATGTTTGCAGCCACCGAGCCCTTGTAGCTCAGACTGGGAGCGTCCCACTTCATGACCAAGGCGGACGCGGCGCCGGCACCCACATCGAGCTTTAGCTCGAGATCTCCAGAAGCGTGGGCTTTGCCGTGAGCGTCGAACACGAAAGCCCTAAGCTCCGTGCCTTTCGCCACGAGCTCAACGGAGTACTCCCCGACCGCGATCAACTGCCCGCCGTGACTCGCGTCTATGCTGAGCGCGATACTCTCGAGCCGGCCAATCCCCGCTCCGACCTTGGCGTCGACCACGAGCTCGATGGGACCTGGCGCGAGCTCGACCCCGGCTTTCGCCTTTCCAGAAAAGCAGGCGTGTGGAGCGTCGTAGCTCAAAGCGATGGCTTCCTGGACGCCGCCCTTGGCGCTGGCAAGCGCCTTGAAGCTTGCCCCGGCATCCGCGCGCAGCTCGGCGCCAGCGCTGTCCTTTACGAAAGCCTGAACCTCACCGCTGGGTCGCGCGAAAAGCTCGGCGCTGTAGCCGCCAGCGACGAGCACGCTGCCGCCCAGCTCGGGCTCGGGGGCTACTACCGCCACCATCAGCTTGCCGGAGTGGGCCTTTCCGCCGACATCCAGCGCAACGTCTACCGCTCCGGGGACGAGCTCCGTGCCCGCCTTCGCGCGTCCTTCGAAGCGCGCGCGCGCCGGTACGAACGCGAGCTTTACCTGCTCGCTTTCGCCCGTTTTGGCCCGAGCCGAGAGACTTAGCTTCACGCCCTCACCCATCAGCTTTCCCCGAGCGTCGCTGACTACAGCCTGCATCAACCCGCTCTTCTGCAAAAGCAACTCAATCGAAAAATCTCCGAGGACCGCGACGCTGCCGCCAATGCGTCCTGGCGCAAGCGAGACCTTGACGTCCCCGGCGACAGCTACGGAGCTGGCGGAGGCCGCGTTTTCAGCGACGGGAGAGCTGGCTTTCTCCTCGGTGTCGCAGACTCGAGTCGAGCCCGCGGCGAACAGACATAGCGGAACTACGAGTAGTCGCATCGGCCACCTCTTAAATGTTGGGACACGAGTATGTCTTGGGCGCGACGTTGCAGAGCGAATTTCGAGCCAAGCGGAAAGTTCCTCGTGGCTCAAGCTCATTTTCGAGCTCTTTCACGGCTGGCTAACGCTCTCCGCGACGCGCCGAGGCGAAATTGCGCGAACTACGCTGGCCCTCTGCGAGATTTTAGACTGGCCGAGTTAGGGCAGTTAGGGCGCGCCCTGCGGCGAAGCTCTCGTGGATTCTAGCCTCTCTCGCCGATCGTGATCTGCTCGTGCCAAAGACTGACTGAGTAGTGCTAGTTGCGGCGCCCGACTTGGTACCAAAGAGTCGAGTGACCCAAATCGAACCAAAGTTTTCCGTCGGATAGCTCGGTGGCTACTCGCTCGGTTGCATTGCCACGAGCGTCGAGAGCCCAGACTTCCATCTTCTCCATGTCCTGCAGGCTAAGCCCGACACGGCCACGTACGGGCTCCAAGAGCACGGGAGCGACTCCGAGATCGTGGAGTGAGCTCCGCGGCGTGCGCCCTTCGCGTGGATCCGGTTCGTTCCAGGTCTGTCCCGTGTTCTCGGCGCGTGCCACGGTGGTAAGAACGACTCGGTTGGATGTCGCGAGTGGTTTGTCGTTCATCGCCACTAGGTTGATGGCCGCAAAATCCCGGCCGCCCGTGGTGTTGACCCCGCGCAACTCGAGGTGCTTCAGCTGAATGTCCTCTTTCAAGAAGCCGACGGCGCCCTGCCAATAGGAGTTGTCGATCGTAAAGAGCCCCTTGGTATTGTTCCAATGGAGCTCACCGTGGCCCGTAGTGAAGTCGTCGCCCGAAGCCACCAGAGCGGGCGGGACCTGGGTCGTGTTACCGAAGAAAGAGCGGACGATTGGCGTCTTGAGGAGAGATGTCAGCGAGGGTCCGTCCGGCACGATCATCTTGTCGCTGCCGACGCGCCAAATGGTGTCCCATAGGTCGGGTTCGCTGTGGACCACCTCCGCGAAGGCGGTGGCCTCTTTCAGATCCCCCGCCAGGTAGGGTTTGGCCAACAGGAACTGCGTCATCAGGTGAGGGCTGTTCCCGACTTCGAACATGTCGTTCAAGTCTGGACCGTCGATGCGTGCAGAGAAGTTATAATACGCGTGCCACAGAACGCCGTCCCCTCCTACGAAGTTGAGGAAGGCGTACATCATGCCAGGGCCTTCCATCTGATAGGAATTGGGGAAGTTGTAGTTGAACTCGCTGACGATGACCGGCAACCCCTTGACGCGCCCTTGGCTGATCCGTGTCACGAAGTTTTGAGTGTCGTGCAGGTTGTTCACCACGGGGGCGTCGTAGAAGCCGAAGTACCTGCCCGGATTGCGCTCCAAGCTGGACGGATGGTGCCAATAAATATTGTTGTCGATGAAGTCGCCCTGGGCTTGGGAGGCGACAGATGCCAGGCCGAATTCCTGGGTCGTCATGGTTATCAACATGCGGGAGCCCAGCGTGTCCTGGATGTAGCCCCTCAGCTGATTGAGGTACTTGCCCTCCGTGTCGTAGTAGAAGCGTGCGTCGTCTCGAATCCGCGCCTTGGACGCGCTTGCGAAGCTCGACTTCGGGGTGCGCGCGATCGACGAAGTAGCGAGACTTTCTCCTGCACCGAGCGAGCCCCAAGCGGCTCGAACGGCGTCGTCGTTGCCGTACTTGGCCTTCAGCCAGGCGTTGTAGAGGTTGTCTAGTTGACTCGAGTAATAGGCGGAGAGGCAGTCCCCGCAGCTCGGCGAGTAGAACGCCTTGTCGGGCATCCAGGCGACCCAACCCAGAAAAATCGCGTTTTCATTGGCTAGGATCCCGAGGGGGATGGCTGGATCGTCCTTGTACGCAAGCTGGGTGTAGGGGTTGACGTGCGTGAGTAGCTTCTCGATGAACTCGCGTTGCAGCTCGATCAGCGTGGGGTCGAACAGCGTGCCGACTTTCTGCCCCAAAGTAGAGAGTTGGTTGGCGACGCCGTCACCGGTCAGGAACGGGCGCGCGGAGAGGAAGTCGAGATGGACGTAGATGCCGTGGAGCTTTAACTGATGAAGAAACCAGTCCAGCTTGTCCAGCTGCCCGGGGTCGAGCTCCCGAGTATTCGTCAGAGGCTCCTTGAACAGGCCAAACGGAGGAATGAAATCCTGAAATGTAACCCGAACCATGTTGATGCCAAAACGCGCCATGCGCGCGGCGATGCCAGGAGCCAGGGTTTTGTCGGGAAAGTTCGCGCCCGCGGTGATGGTGACGCCATTGAATCGAGCCCGCACTCCGGGCTTACTCTCGAAGTGGAAATGGCCGTCCGTAGCTACCTTCAAGTACCCGTGCTTGCCGGCGGGTGCATCCAGCAGGTGCTTCATGTTGGTGACGTTGGGGGAGTCGTCGTCCCAGGGCATGTTGAAAGCGAACCAGCAAGCCTTGTCGTTGTCGACAACGCCTCCGCTGATCTTGGGGAGAGAAGCGTCACACTTGGCCGCCACGACTCCCGGCTCGTTGCCGGTTCCTGGCAACATGGCGTCGTCGCCACCATGTGTACTTCCGCCAACACCCGGACTCGCGCCACCGGGGCCGGCCATCGCGTTCCCGCCCAGCCCGTTCCCGCCCTGGCCATCGCTTCCGCCCGTCGTTGCACTGGCCGCGGAGGCTCCGCCGCCAGTCGGTGCCATGCTACCGGGCTGCGGCGTGCCGGCTCCTCCCTGACAGGCAATGACGACAACGGCGGTGGCGGCCCCCGAAAGCGAGCGAACCCAGGTGACGGCCCTAGCGAGCGCACTGCGTTTGATGAATCGATAGTGCATGTTGTTACAATCCTGGAGCGTCGGAGGCTGACGTTTGCGTGGCTTTCAGGCCCGGTGCCGCCAATGACGTTCGCGATGGGGATCCACCAGAGCCGCTGCCGGACCGACCTCGTGACCTGCCGCGGCGGCCAATGCAGCGGCATCGCAGGCGCTGCTAACCGCCACTCCACCTACGCATCCTGCGTTCGCTCCCGCCGCGCCAGCGCTGCTTTGCCCTCCACCCCCACCTGCGTTCGCTGCCGTGCCGGCCGTTCCAGCGCCACCATCCTCCAGTGCAGCCGCCCCGCTACTACCGCCGGTGCCCGCCGCGCTCGAGCCGCCCCCTGCCGCCGCCTGCGGGGCCGGAGCATCGTCAGCGGAGCAGCTCAGGGGCAGTAAGCAGCTGAGAGGGAGGCCGATCGATCGAGCAACTAACGAAAACGGCATGTTGATTCTGACGGTTGGGACGCGGGCGGAGGGCCGCATGGCTCACAAATATCGGCCTGGGCCGCGCGCTCTGCCGAAACGGGCAAAGTGCCCGGGGCGCGCGCCCTCTCCCCGGTTTTAGCGAGCAATCTGCGCTTTGAGCAGCAGAGCCAGGCCGCTCGGACCGTGATAGCGTCTCGTTCGGCTGCTCGTTTTTGTCCCGGGACCTGGGCACCGGGGGGCAGCGAAGCGACGCATGTCGGACCGTTACTCCAGTACCCCCCCTGCCTCTATGGACGGTCGAGTAATCGCGTCCGAGCTCCAGCGTGACGTTACCTATCGCCTGGAGCGTCAAATCGGTGAGGGCGGGATGGGCACCGCCTACCTGGCGCTGCGGCAAGCGCCCGACGGGCTCTCTCCGGTAGTAGTCAAGCTGGTGCGTCCGGCGTTCGGTGCCAACTCCGACCGAGCCGCCGCGCTGGTCGTCCAAAAGGAAGCCGTAGCGCTAGGTCGCTTGAACGAGCGAGTGCCTCCCTGCCCGTTCGTGGTGCGGCTCGTAGATACGGGCGCCGCTCCTCTTCACGGTGGTACGCAGCCGCCGACTCCGTGGCTCGCGGTGGAGTACGTGCACGGCGGCGTCGAGGGCACGACCCTCACGGAACGGGTCACCTACAGCGTTGAGAAAACTGGGGAGGCCTTCAACGGAGCCCGCGCGGCGCACCTCGTACGTTGCTTGGCCAGCGGCCTCACGGCGATCCACGGCGTGGGTGTCGTCCACCGCGATCTTACGCCGGGCAACATCTTGTGTTGTGGGTTCGGTGAAGTAGAGATTTTCAAGATCTCTGACTTTGGCATCGCTCGCCCGTCTGGACTAAACGCCACTTTCGGCGGCGTACCGGTGGGGACGGTTGGCTACGCCGCGCCAGAGCAATGCATGCCGGATCTGGGTGTGAGCGGCATGACGACGGACATTTGGAGCTTCGCGTGTGTCGTCTACCTGGCGCTGACGGGCGTGGACTACTTCCCTGCCGACACCCCGATCCAGGCAATGCTGCAGATGCGCGACAAGAGACGGCGCAGTATTCTGGAAGGAAAGGCGCTCAGCCCCAGCTTGCGAAAGCGAGTCGACGCTTGCAAAGCCATCGACACTTTCTTGGCGCGCGCTACCGCACTTTCTGCGGAACAACGGCCACAAGATGCGCAGGAATTCGCGGCCGGCCTTTTACCGTGGCTCACCGAAACGCGCGAACCACCCAAGCCCAGTCGACAGCTGGTGAACAGCCTGCTCAACCTGGCACCGCCGGGAGATGTCTCGAGCTGGAGTTGGACGATGCGGCATCCTCCCGGAGGAGACCGCGTGGTGTTGAGCGCTGCTTGGGACGTGGACGGGCACTGCTTCGCATTCACCTCGCGCGGCCCCGAGTTCTGGAACGGGCAGGATTGGGTGCCCGCTCACGATGTCGCTCGGGATTTGCCGGCAGGTATGGCCTTCGCACGCCGCTTCGAGGCCGGCGGCTGGCTGGTAGGCGGCGCCCACGGCACTTTGGCCGTGTACGCCACGGACGGGGTCCGCGAGGTCGTGCGCTGCCCCGATCACGACGTCACTTTCAGTCACGCAAGCGGCCGCTTCGATGACTTGCTCACCGCGGTGGGCCAACGCCCCGGCGAGCCGCCCAAGCTTTGGGCGATGGCGGCTCGCCGCTGGCTCAAACCACTCCCGCTCGATGGTGCGGCTTACATCGCTTCTCTATTGCGGCTGGACGATGAGCGTTGGGTGATTTGCGGGAGGCTTCAGCACGGAACCGGCTTCTGCTCCATCTATTCGCCGATGCAGTGGGAAGCGACCGTGCTGCTCACTCCGCGCACACGCGCCTTCGTCAGCGGCGCGTCCGAGCAGGAGCGCGGCCTGGCCTTGGTGGTAGGCAGCGACGGCGTCGCGCTGCGTATCGAGGGGCAAGAAGCCGTTAGCTCGATCGCCGAAGGAGGCCCGGCGCTGACGGCCGCCGCGATGGACGTGTTGGATCGCGAGTGGGTTTGTAGCGTCGGTAAACTTTGGGTGAGAGACCCCGCACGCGATCTTGCCTGGCGTCCGGTGTGGAGCGACCCCGCTTGGGCAGCGCCGTTCGTGAGCATGATTGCGGATGCCGGTATGGTCGTGGCCATGACCGCCGATGGAGCCATCCTAGAGGGGCGCGCTGGCTGGCGCTCGGTACAGGGACGCGGCAGCGGCGAGCAACCGCGCGTGCGTCGCACCCCGCTTCGGGCCTGAGCGCGCTCTGCTCACGACCAAAAGGCCGGCGCGGTAGGCTCAAAAGCGCACGGAAACGTTCGCGTCGGCGAAACCGACTTGCTGGGTGTAGTGACCGCTTGCGTCGGGCAACCTACTCGGCACGTCGAAACTCGAAAGACGACTCCGCGCGTCGCGCGGCGCGGCCACGATGTGCGTGTACGAGGCTGCCACGGCGAACGTATCCGAGAGCCGCTGGCGGGCACCCAGCGTAAACGAGACCCCAAAGAAATCCGGCAAGCTCGCGTCCAGGGTTTCGGCCGGAACCGCCGTGCTCAGCACACCGAGCCCGCTGAAGACTTCGAGCGCTCTCTGCAGCCATACGCCTGCGCCCAGCCGTGCTTCGAAGGCGTCATGAAAATCCCGAGGGACATTTTGAAGCACCGTCCCGCCCTCGGGCTGCCCGCCGCCTGGGACAAGATTGCAAGAGGCTCCGGCTTCGCTCACGCACTGCCGGTCGAAAGCGCTCCAACGCTCCCAGACGCCGGAAACTCGCAGCTCGAGCCCAGGGTCCGGCCGAACCGCTAGGCCGAGACGCAGGCTGTCCGGCAAGTCCTCGTGAAGCTCGATGTGAGCGCTGCTAGGCCCGCCGATGTTGTTGGAGAGCTCGCCCTGCAGCGCCATGCCGCCGGTCACGTTCGGGCGTGATTGATAGGAAAGCCCGAGCCGCAGCGCGTGCTCGGCGTTCTCGTAGAAGACGCCCGCGGCGAAGCCCCCTGCAAAACCCGATGCCTCGAGCAATGAGCGGCCTTCACCAACGACCGAATTGCCGCCGCCGCTCCAGGCACGCACGTCTTGCACCAGCGAGTACATGAGATTGGCGGCGACGCCGAGCCGTAAACCACTCTTGCCGAGTGAGTAGGAGGCGCCGACCGAAGCGTAGGTCGTGATCGAAACGCCCTCGATGGAGTGAAAGCGAGAGACGCCGTCGACTGGGCCCGGATAGGGCGCCTGCGCGTAGGCCCCTCGTTCCTCCCAACTCACCGGTCCGCCGAAGGGTGTGAAGATGCCCGCCGCCAGCACGAGGTCGGGATGAATCGGCAGCGAAAACCAAATGGATGGCCCGACCAACAAGTTGTCGAGTGTCGCGCGACCGACGTTGGCGCCCTGCGCACCCTCCAGATCTGGAGCGTCGCTCGGCTGGCGCGCGCGGGTGTAGGTCAGCTGGCGGCGGCCGAACAGGCCATCCAGAAACAGCTCCGGTCGCTGGGCGCGCAGTGCCGCGGGGTTGTGATAGAGCGCGGTCGGGTTGTCGGTGACCGGATGCCCGTGCTCCCCAGCGAAGCGGGCCACGGCGAAACCGCTGGCCAGCGAGGGCGAGGGCAAAGAAAACAGGGCGGCCCAGGCAATGGCCGGGGGAACAGCGGGCGAGAAGCGACGAACCAAGGCTGAAAACCTTTACCCTCCCGGGAACGGAAACGCTATCTTGTCGAGTATGCGCGAGCGCGCTTGTTTGGCAGTGCTGCTCCTCGCCTCTGGTTGCTCGAACGCGGCAGCACGCTTCGATGCGTTCGAGGATCGACGAAGCTCGCTCCAAGGAGACGCGGGCGCAGCCAGCAGCGCAGTCGGCTCG
>Ga0163144_10023968_pt1 | contig 12007 bp, 13 predicted proteins | sample OliLak19BULKMAT1_FD_123175 | JGI IMG/M metagenome (GOLD analysis project Ga0163144, IMG submission 123175) | Freshwater microbial mat bacterial communities from Lake Vanda, McMurdo Dry Valleys, Antarctica - Oligotrophic Lake LV.19.BULKMAT1 | ecosystem: Environmental > Aquatic > Freshwater >...
ACGTGGTCCAAAATGCGCCCAGTAGTTATTGACAAACATACTCTTAGCTTTTTCATTTGCCGCTGTTGCGAGCTTTTTGTTGTATGTCAACGGTTTGACGTTATTGAGTTTACGTTGTTCATTCGTGTACTCTGTCAACTTGATGACAGATATGTCCTTGGCGACTCCCAAAACATTGCTGAAAGGTACAGCAAAGTATCTATTCAGACTTACCAACAAAAAACCCATTACGACATAGGCGGTCAAAACGTCGTGATGAATAAGCTTTGCTCGGTAGTTGTTATGCTGAGCCGGAACAAAGAAATAAGAAAAGAATTTTTTTATCGAATTTATCATACTCCTTCGTGTATTAAATGATAGTGTGAATACACTTCGGCGACATATCCTACATTGAATTCCTCTGTAGGGTACCTCGACGTAGCTAAAGATTTATTCTGATTGCGTAGGCGGGTCATAGGAAACGACTTATCGAACTGAACCGATACTTAGTATAAATATACATCAAACTCATTCCTATAGTATCGATCCCAACATCTAGCAGTCTTCCTTCACGAGTTGGGACTAAGCTCTGATGAACCTCATCGCTTACCGCATATATAAATGCGATGAGTAATGCCAGCAGTCTGGCCTTTTTTTTATTCTCTGGATTTTCCTGAAGCGTTGCTCTAAACAACAGAAAATATAATCCCGCATACTCCAGAACATGCAGTGATTTAAAGAATACAAAGTTCAGCGTGTATTCATCAGAGACAGAAACTCGTTCGCGTGAAGAAAAAAAGAAAATTAAAACCATCCATAACAAGGGAGGCCCCCAGTATTTTAGGAATTTACTCATAACATGATTCTAATGAAGATGAACCCCGCTGTCAAAAAAGAAACCAGCGCAGAGATGAGAGTAGCAGTTCTAACCACCTTGACCGCATGATTGTCTGGACTGCTTTCTGTTTTAGAAATATTGTTTTTTAGACTGTTTTCTATAGTTTTTTCTTCATCTATCGTAGGTCTCTCATAGTACTGAGTAGGTCTCACCGGCCCATAATTATTACTTGCGACATCGTCGGTAGCCGTCCCCAGTACCGCACTGTTTAAATCGTTTGACAATGTTTTGTAGCTTGGTGTTGGGGTCGCAGTTGGGGTAGTTGTTGAAACGGTTACTGAAGTTGATACGTTTATACAGGAATTGTTTGAGTACCCCTTCGAAGGATTTTGAACACAGTATGTGGTTGATGAAAAAGAAATTCGCCCAATGCTTTTTCCCTTTTCAGCTTTTTCGTACGAAAATGAATCGACAACCAAGTCGGTTGCATTTAGAAGACGTGCATCATCTCCATCGTTATTAAAGATCGAGCTCGTCAAATCAATAACCTTGAACGAATATCCAGGAATAGTGATGGTAAATTTTTTTGACGAAGAGCCTCCGTTTGCAATATCATCTAACTTCCAATCAATTAATGAGACAGAAAAAGCATTGTCATTAAATAACTCCACCCATTCATTTTCACCCTCACCAGGATATGGATAGACCTCAGACAAATAAATCGCTTTTATTTCTGTTGTCGGTGTGGGTGTCGGAGTTGCTTGATCCGATGTAGGAGAGGGGGTTATTATTGGCGTTACTTGACCCGACGTAGGCGTTGGAGTAATGGTTGGCATTGGTGATGGCGTTGGTGTTAGAGTTGCTGTGGGTTCAACCTTGCACGATAAGCCAGTTAGATTATAAAGATCAAAGTTTGCAGAACCGGTTGCCCAAACTGCTTGACCATCAGGAATTCTCTGGAACGTAACTCCTGACCCAGAGCTCGATTTGTAATCAAATGAATCAATTAAAACTGCGGAACTTGAGGTTGGTGGTCCAGTAGAGTCAAATAAACGTATAGTATCTGACGTTGTTCGATTGAGATTGAACGATCCTGTGAATGTCAGGCAGGCATTTGGATAAAGTTGCGTACCTGTTGGAACGGTGAAATATGTAGTTCCGCCATTGTCATCAATGTACCAGTTAGAAAGATCTACAACCTGCGAACCAGTATTTAGTAGTTCAACAATCTGCGGAGTTGGCTCGATAAGAAACTCGTTTATTTTTATAGTTGACGCCTGCCCAAACACAAACGGAGCAAGGATGATGTAAAGAAAGCACAGTAGAAAATATCGCAATCTCATATTAATTATTCATTAAAGGGTTTGGCGAGTAAAACGGGTGAAACGGGTTGATTAATAATTAACTATTAATATTCAACCCAGAAATAAACTCGCTAAACTCGTTTTACCCGCAATAATAAATACCATAATTAGTATTTCGATTATTGTCAGTCGCTTATATGCTACAAAAACGCTGTTTTAGGCTTCTGCAGAGCTCTCCAATAGGCCATGTACCACCCTGCCTGCCGGCAGGCAGGCTCGAAGGTGGAAAGATAATTTTTCGCGCTTCGTCGAAGCGAAGGTCTCCTTCGCGATCTACTTAGCGGACTTTGTCATATGAAGGCGGACTGCGTCCGCTGAAACCCAACGAAGCCCTCCTACGCCCTACGGGCTTCGGCGGGTGAAAGCGGAAGGTACAGGATTCGAACCTGTGAGGGATTGCTCCCACTAGTTTTCGAAACTAGCGCCTTTAGCCACTCAGCCAACCTTCCTCACCTATTATATCATCTAGCCTCAGGCACAGACTATACGCGGGAAAATTATGGTAAAATATAGCCTTGGAAACCATCGTAAAGTTCTCGCAAGTCTCCTTTGACTTTGGGCACAACAAGACCATTATCGATGAAGTGAGTTTTTCCGTCCGAAAAGGGATGAAGGTTGCTCTAATGGGTCAAAACGGTGCCGGGAAAAGCACTCTATTCAAACTAATTACTAGAAAGTTAATGCCAATATCTGGAGACATAGCCGTAGATAAACGTCTTGTCGTTGCTACTGCCCATCAGGTTATAGTCCGTGAGGAAATGGGTCTAACCGTAGAGCAGTACTTCCAAAAATACTTAGGAAATGTTGAGCTTCATGAGCTGAAGAAGAAACTAAGCTCAGTACTATCTGTCGTAAATCTTGTTGCTCCGTTGGACAAAATCATCAAATCATTTTCCGGTGGACAGCAGGCCCGCCTTCTCTTGGCTACTGCCGTAATTCAAGAACCTGATTTGTTACTGCTAGACGAGCCAACAAATAACCTTGACTATACCGGCATCACACATCTCACCGACTTTCTCATCAAATATAAGAAAAGTGTAATCGTAATTTCCCATGATGCTGAGTTTTTGAACTCCTTTACTGAGGGAGTTTTGTATCTAGACAGTTTTACTAAAAAAATTGAGCAGTATGCGGGCAACTACAATGACGTGATGGATCAAATCGCGCTTCGCATCGAGCGAGAGCGCCGACAAAATGCCCAGATGGAACGAGGCATTCTGGAAAATAAAGAAAAGTCCAACTTCTTTGCTCACAAAGGAGGACGCATGAGGTTGGTGGCAAAAAAGATGCGTGAAAAAGCAGAGGTGATGGAAAGTGAAAAGGTTGCCGTTCGCCGAGAGGACAAAACAATTCGTCAGTTTACCATCCCGTCTCAAGAAGGACTCGTAAACGAATTCCTAAAGATATCGTCCTTCACAGTTATGCAGGATCATAAAGAAGTTACGAAACCTGCTCGAGTCTTCCTAGAAAAAAATAAACATTTACTGATAGTTGGGCCCAACGGTATTGGGAAAACCACATTTATTGAATCCTTGATTAACGGAACGGCCAAAGGAGCAACGATGTCCCCAGGAATTCGTGTAGGAACTTATCGTCAGGACTTCTCCTCTCTCAACCCAGATGAGACCGTATATGAATCCCTCTCAAGAACGATGAAAGAAGCCACCGGAGTAATTTATGAACAGGAAATTAGAATAGTTGCGTCAGGATTTCTTATAACTAACGAGTACATTCATGCAAAGATCGGAAAACTGTCTGAGGGTCAAAAAGGGCTGGTTTCATTTGCGCAACTCGTGTTGCAGAAGCCTGGACTTCTAATACTTGATGAGCCAACAAATCACATAAACTTCCGACATCTACCAAGAATTGCTCAGGCACTTGATGCTTACAAAGGGATGATGATCTTCGTCTCTCACGTCTATGAGTTTGTGGCGCAAATCAGGGTCGATGAAGTAATGGACCTAGAAGATAGTATATCACTGCACTAATCGATTTTTTTACCTTCTCCAACAACCCAAAATTAGATTTTTGTAGCATATAAGCGACTGACAAATACTTTAATTATTTAAATAATTAAAGTATGGCCAGAATTTCTAGATTTTACTTAAGTAACCGTGCCACAGAAAAAATGCTCTCAGTTTTTTATGAAGTATTAGGAAAAACAAAATCGATGGGTGAATTCTCCAATCTAGTCGATGAAATTATTTCTCCTGTGGAGAAAATAATGATTGCAAAGAGAATAATTATTATGTACTTGCTTCTAAAGAACGTTGAACAAGATACAATCTGCATGACATTAAAAGTATCCTCAGCGACAGTGGCAAAATTTTCTCTTCTACTTGCTAGTAGTTCTCATGTCAAGGTAAAGCTGGACCACATGGTTAAAATTGATAACTTTAAACTTCTTATTGAAGAATTAATGTCTTCGATATTCGAACCTGGGACTATTGGAGCTGACTGGAAGGGCGCCTGGCAAAGAAAGTTAGAAGTAGCGCGAAAAAAAACTACAGGCATTTAGCTTCACTTTAATTATTTAAATAATTAAAGTGAACATGTCTAATTGCTAGAATATGACCTTAATTTATAGTTTGATTATTTCGGTGGGGATTTTATGTTTTTTGGCGAGATTAATGATTTCTGTATCGGTGGTGGAAGCGATGGTCTGATATTTTTTCACAAGTTCCAGTATTAGCTCTTTGTTTGAGCTATCAAACTCCGAGAATACATCATCAAGAAGTAGAATAGGATCAAACTTAGAAACTTCCTGAAAGTATCTTATCTCTCCTAACTTAAGCCACATGAGCGCCAGTCGCTGCTCACTTCGAGAACCAAAACGCTGTATATTCGTACCATCTTTTTCGCCACCCTCAGGGTGTCCTTGCCTGTCTTTTTTCTGAGTAAAAAAGATTTGAAAATCATCTTTTTGCGGACCGAACATTGTCCTTCTCGTTTTCAACTCAAGCTCTGCATACTTTTCTATCTGGCTCTTATCAAATTCGTTTTTTAGATAATCTATGCGAAACTTTTTACTGTCTATTGACCGGTTGTTATTTAGAAAGTCGCCGTACTTCTGACGAACTGCAGTTACATACTTAGCGCTTTGAGTGCAGACTTCATTCCAGTACGAGATCTCGGCCTGCAACTTTCCGACATCTTCAAAGTTCTCTAGTATTTTATTTCTTCTTCGCATTGATCTCTCGTATGCATCTAGATTTTTTTTGTATTGGTAATCAAACTGCGAAATTAATTTATTAAAGTATGACCGTCTCTTGTCTGGTGACCCTGTCAGCATTTCCATCTGTTCCGGAGCAAACAGAACAACTCCACGTGGTTCCTGTCTATACTGACGTAACTGTTTTTGTGTCTTGTTTATAAAGAATGATTTTTTATATCCAAGCTCGTAGCGGACCAGCCCAACCTTGCATGATATTTTTCCAGACTCATCGGTGAAAACACCTTCGACATAGGCACTCGCTTTGTCACCAAACAAGACAAGCTCCTCTTCTCTACTTTCTCGAAATCCAGTTCCGTTGACCAAAAAAAACACCGCCTCAAGACAGTTTGTCTTACCCTTAGCATTATCACCAATAAAAACCGTGAGATGCTCACCGATATCAAAAGACGAATCCTTAATGTTTCGAAAGTTGTGAAGTCCCAAAGATGCAAGACGCATAGGCCAGATTATATCATCATTATTACGGGCTTATTGTTGTGCCAATGAATGAAGGATCGCCATCAATGATCTTGTCCAGATTATCAAACTTTTCACCATGGGCAATCACAACCGTAAGTCCAAGTTCTTTGGAAAGTTTTACAGCAATTGGATCAAAAGGAATATTTTTTCCAGGCGTCCATACGGACCCTACTAATTTTTGAAGATCATCCCAGTTCATGGAAACAAAAGGCTTAGCGTCTGGAAACTGATTCGGATCCTTGTCAAAGACCATGTCAATGTTGGACATGTTTACAATAAGCTTTGCTCCGTAATCTCGTGCAAGTATAACTGTGTCGTAGTCGGTAGACCATCCCGGTTTCCAACCAGATGCAATCGCAACCGGCTCATGCCAGTCTTCAAGCTTTCTATCATAATCGTCAGTGATACGCGGATGTGCAATGTCCTGAAAAATAGTTCGCAAAAGATGTCCGTTTAGTCGCGTAGCATGAATTCCTAACCAATCAAGGTCTTCATTGGTCAAGGTTCCAATTACCGCTTTTCCTGCATCACGGTATGTTCGTGCTAGCCTCCCTCCTCCAGAGACAAGAAAGAATCGCTTACCACTGGCCACATGTTTTCTTATAAAAGCATTGAGATTTTGAAGAAAAGGAACGTTAATCCCTCCATTGGGAACTATCAAACTTCCCCCGACAGAAAGTACGATTAGCTCATTTTTATGACCTTCTTTAACCATTATTGTTCTATTGTACGCAACTGTAGGCAATTACACAATTAAAAAAGCTCCGTACCCAGTCCAAATATTTGCGAGATAAACTGAGTGACAAGGAATGCAAGAGCCAAAAGAACAACGCCAATAATTCCTGAGGTTATCTTAGCACGAGCTGTTTTTAACTTTGCTGGGTCTCCGCGAGAAGTCATCAAATCGAAGCCTCCCCATATAAAAACAAATAGGAGAACGACCAAAGAGAATCCATACACAAACGGCATTATCTGATTGACTAAATCGGCGGGAGTCGAAATTCGTGTTTTACCATCAAATTGCATTGCAGGTCCGCAAATCGTCTGTCCGCTTATCGTCACACACTGGGCCAATAGTCGTTCTGTCATCGAATTATTTTCATCAAGAATTTTAACATCATAATGATACCACCATTTAGAAGAAGCGAGAAGATAAGAAATGAATTAACAACCGAGAAAAAACTAGAGATAGCTCTTCCATTAATCAAAACTGTAAACTGGCTGACATCCAGCTTCAGCACAAAGAACACAATAACTCCCACTATCACTATCGGAAGAACATATATCAAGTCGATCAGGTCTTGCTTCGATGAAAACATAGTTGAGGAGATGGTAAACACAACATAGGAGAAAAGCGCGGTCATCCAGATATTGCCGGATAACAACTTAAATGCATCAACAAGCCAGAACGCATACATTGCTGCAAAAAAAGGAGCTATGCCAACAATGAGTCCGCGCACCACATCTTTCTTCTCATAGGTCACCGTCCCAAGCTTCAGGGTATTCCCTCTGATTTTGGGTATCAAAGAAATATCACGAACCTTAAGATTTAAGACCATCGCCATCACCAGATGCGCCATCTCATGAACCGCAGTTCCCGGAAAGTACAGTAGTGCAATCATGCGGTATGCAGCTTGAGGATGTTTGAGAAATCTCGAGAAAAAATAAAAACAGGTATGAATTGTCTTACGAGACACGAAGTACAAAGCTAACGACAGCACAAAAAATAATGCAATCTGGTTCATGGAGTGATGGTGGCACTTGGTGACGCCACTGGAGTGATAGTTGCTTTTATCGGTGTTGGTGTGGCGAGCACACTCACCGTTGGTGAAACTGTTGCAGACTGGCTTGCCACAGAAGTTGGAGAAGGCCCCTCCACGACAATTTGTTCTGTCCTTTGCTTAAATTGTTGGATTGTGGCATTTGCTTTTTTTTCTTCATTTTGCTTCTGTACTATGAGAAACCACATAAGTACACCAAGTAACAACGTTATTCCTAACGCAATCAGTACAAGAAAAACGTTAAGATCAAGTCCGGACTTTGGCCGAACTATAGATGTTGGTAGTGGAGTGTAGCTGGTCGACATTACATCATTGTATCGAATGATTTATACTATAGAAAGTGTGAAAAAAAACTTTGTAGTCCTAATTACGGTAAGCTTAATAATCCTGTTTGTCTTGTTGATAGTTATAAATTCATTTAGTAAAAAAGATTCAACACCCGACTCTCCTATTACAAACAATCCCGTTCCTACTACCATAAATTTCAAAACTCTAATAACCCAGAGAGACACCACCAACCCAACATCAATTCAGCTTCGTAACGATACGGATCTTTTATCGACGGACGAGCAAGCCACCCTCAGATCAGTCCAACTTAGTCTTCCAGCAGAGGATTCTGACATTGCCATTGCATACTCGCCTATTACCGATCAGTTTATAGTTCAAAAAAAGACAGAGAAGGCGGTTGAACTATTTAACCTTTTCTTAGCAAATAACAAACTTCAGAGACTATACAAAGATCACCCTTCCTACTTTGTTTTCACAAAGAACGATCTCAATACCGAGGTACTGACTCTTGAGAACCGTGTAATTGACCAACTAGATGATGACGATGAAGCTGAAGTTGAAGCTGAAACCTCACAACCTCCAAAAAACTCCACGGTAGATAAACAGGTGGAATCACTATCGCGACTCTTTAGCCTTATGACATCATTCAATTTTAATTCAGGTACTCGGGCCGTCTCACCCTCGCAAACTTCACCACAACCAACTACCTCAACAACACCTGAAGAATCTCAAATTAAGTCATCGATCGATCTTGATGTGGCGGCTAAAGCTAGCTGCTATAAATTTCGCATGAATAAATGCGGTGGTAGCGAGACCGAGACTACTGGCGAACTCCGTCCTGGAGTCACAAGTAATACTTATCCCATTGACAAGGCTCTAGTGAATGAACTGTTCTCTAATCCTAATGCGTATGGACTTCGTAATCGCAAATGGCAGTTTGATGCTGGAATGGTTCACCCCAAACTTGTCAGATTCTTAAACGAATTTGTAAAATCCAACACGCTCGACAAACATCTGGGAATTGCAGATGGCGTTGGCAGATGTTGTGCGAGAAATGGGAGATCAAAAGCCCCTGCTGTTGGCTGTAGGCTAACCCCTCACAGACTAGGTGTAGCAATTGATCTTGACACCTTGAACGGGTCGCGCGTTATTAAATCGGAACGAGATGACCCCGGCATGCGCAAAGCAATGGACTGGATCAATGCGCAAAGAGGATCGCTGCGACCTGATAGCGTTACTATGTCGCCAATATTTGCAGGACTTTATCCATTTCATCCTGACTCAGGCCACGCCGACCATCTACATCTAGATTTCAGCCGATCGTTAGCGTGCCAATAATTTTGTAACTGTCACATGAATAAAGTTTTTATTGCAGTCCTTACTATCGCCACGGTCATACTGATAGTTCTTATTAGCTTTGTAAATGTTCTTCAACGAAAACCGTCTGAGTCTGAAACCGGCAATAGCGGATCAATTCAACCCACGCCTTTTCAAAACAACAGATCTGGCTCGATGAGCCAGTCGAGGATCCCAACACTATCGCCTCAAGAAATAAAGAATAAATTCATAACGCTTAATGATGAACAACTAAACTCTCTAAGCTATCTTCAGACCAAACTCCAACAACCAGTAGAAAATAAAGATTTTGAAATTGAATACTCTGATCTTCTGCATCGGTTTTTTGTAAATAAACTTACAGATAATGCTGATGAAGAACTGCAAAAATATTTTAACAATGACAGTATTTCAAGTCTGTACATAAAAAATAACGAATATGGTTTATTTCACATATCGAATAGATCTAGTCTAAATAATGAAAAATCTAGAGTTGAGGAAGAGTTTGAAAAAGAACGAGAAAAATTCCTAAATGATATATTTTTAGAACCACCAACTCCTACAATTACAGATTCTCGACCTACCGAACAACAAAAGCAAATTAATGCACTTAGTGGTTTGTTTGGCATCATGTCCAACTTTTCCATTCCTACACCCGCACCAACTATTAGTAGAACCTCAACGCCCACTACTCTTCCTCCGTCAGGTGACCAAACCGCTGCATCATATGGATCAGATGCATTGAATAAAATAATAACCGAAGCTTCTCAAAAAGTAGGCACACCAACTAAAATCATTAAAGCGGTCATGCGCGTTGAGTGTCCTCTTACTTTCAAGTTATCTGACACTGAGGTAGATCTGTACTCCCAACCAGGTAAAGGAGTACCATTTTGCGTTGGCAAACCACCTTATTACGACTCTGGGTCAATGCAGTTTATTACCACCACCTGGCCGTATTATGCCAATAGTGTTAATGTCTATGGTGGATATGCTCATAAGCCATATGTGATGAATATACGTGACAGTGTCTATGCAGGAGCGGTCTTACTAAAGAAGGCAAGTAAAACATCAACGGCAGATAACTGGAGCTATCAGGAAGTGTTAAGAACCATTACCTGCTATAACGCTGGATGCGCTAAATATCCAAATAATATTTCAGATAAAGTGATGCGGTATTTTAATCGCGTCTGGAATGAATACAATCAGCGGTAATGAACTGTTATCATGAGATAAACACGCATGAACAAAAAGTTCGCAATAATCATTTCTTTTTGTGCCATTGTCCTAGTTGTGCTTCTTATTTCATTAGCGTTCTTTCGACCAAAAACTGCATCAGAGACTATAACTTCCTCGGTTATAGCCCCCACCACAATTCCAATTGACAGATCCTTTACTCCTACTACTCAAAGCACCGGCATAGGTCTTATTGAAGATGACGCCATGAGTGCAATAGAAGCATCGCGGCAAAAACCTCCGTTTGAATCAGACACGCTTTCTGTAGAGTACTCTCCATTTCTAGAATCCTTTTATGTTCAAAATACCGCAACGGATGACGCCAACCTCAAACAGTACCTAGCTGATAACAACCTTACCGACGTATTTCAAAAACATCCAGAAGCTTTTAAATTTGTGACTAAAAAGCCTTCTCTTGCTATAGATGAAGATGAGAAGAGAAAAATGTCTGATCGGGAGCAGGATTTTCCAGGAACTGGTAATGCCACTACCGAACAACAAAAACAGATTAATGCACTTAGCGGTTTGTTTGGCATCATGTCTAACTTTTCCATTCCTACACCTGAGCCGACAATTGATAGAACCTCATCAAGTGCTAACCAAACCCAAGTCGCGCAACAATCACAACCCACCACTATCTCTTATAGCGCAGATACCACCAACATACCCTGCGCTACAGGTACGGATGCTGGAACGACAGATGGATATAAAAATGGGCAACGTATTAAAATTCGCCTGTGTAGAGTTCGGGGATCGGTAATAAATTCACAGGTATCAAAGCAGGTTGACAGCATGTTTGGCGCAGCAAGTTTGGTAGGACTAAACCTAAGCGGGGGAAGCTTTAGGAATATGGGTGGTCAAATTGGCATATATCAAAGTTGGTGTCAACGCAATGGTATTGTAGGCAGCCCCCCTCCATACCCCAAACTACCAGGACAGACAATTAGATGCCCAGGAGGCGGTGCTCCAGGCTACTCCAATCACCAGATGGGACTTGCTATAGACATTAGCTGTAATGGCTCACTCATTCCACAGAAATACTCGTCAGCAGTTAACAATCCTTGTTTTAAATGGCTTCAGGCAAACGCTGGGAAGTATGGATTCTTTGAAGTTGGACTTGGGAAGGAATCGTCAAGAGCCAGCGGTGGCTATGAGGGTTGGCACTGGTCGGTGAATGGAAACTAACGCCCCTTCGTTGACAACCTCGTGCCAGATTCATTAGAATGACTTAATGAGGCAGTTACTTCGCGCTACACATTCTTTTCTTTCTATATTAAGTAAAGCATCGATAATTATTGCTGTTTTTATCGCAATAATCGGAGTGTTCACCTACTCCATCTCCAAAGACAAGTCTCAGCTCAACCACAATGATACTATTAAAGAGACTCGAGCAGATTTTTATAAAATCTTCAACGACCCCAACCTCACGAAGACTAAGCAAGACAAGCAGATGATGGCACTCTATCGTATGGGAGTCTGTGGAATGATAGGAGAG
>Ga0163144_10023969_pt1 | contig 12006 bp, 9 predicted proteins | sample OliLak19BULKMAT1_FD_123175 | JGI IMG/M metagenome (GOLD analysis project Ga0163144, IMG submission 123175) | Freshwater microbial mat bacterial communities from Lake Vanda, McMurdo Dry Valleys, Antarctica - Oligotrophic Lake LV.19.BULKMAT1 | ecosystem: Environmental > Aquatic > Freshwater > Lake...
AAACTTTTCCTCACCGCCGAGCATGATCCCAGCGACCTTTCACTTGTCCGGATCCGGGTGGAACCTCGCAATCCGCAACTGCGTTATTTCCTGGATCGGACACCGGAACTCGGCGCGGCCTGGGAATCCACCCCATTGGACCCGAGTGCATCCTCGGCGGAGTTCAAGTCGGAACGAAGCATGTTTTACCGCGTGCGTGTGCATTAAACGGCGGTTGCATAGCTGAAACCTTGCCCGTGATAAACCGTCGTTGTCAGAAACGGAAATGGTCTCTATTAATGCGCCCTGCCATTTATACCGATGTCAATCCTGAGGAGACGGGAAAGTTGAAATACATATGAAAGGTATCATTTTAGCCGGGGGGGCCGGTTCACGGTTGTTTCCGCTGACGCTCGTGGCCAGCAAACAGCTTCAACCAGTTTACGACAAACCAATGGTTTATTATCCATTGACCGTTTTGATCGAAAACGGAGTTCGCGAATTTTGCCTGATTTCAACCCCGGCTGACCTGCCCCGGTTTCAACAGCTTTTTGGTGACGGCGGACGATGGGGCATTTCCATCGAATACCGCGAGCAAGCCAGGCCGGCAGGAATCGCCCAGGCGTTTCTGATCGCGGAATCTTTCGTTGGAAAAGATTCGGTGACTTTGATTTTGGGCGACAATATTTTTTACGGAGCCGACAGTTTTAAGAAATCTTTCGCCGAGTTTCAGAGCGGTGCGACGATTTTCGGCTATCATGTGAATGATCCGCAGCGTTACGGCGTGGTGGAGTTTGATGCGCACGGAAAAGCCGTCTCTATCGAGGAAAAGCCAAAAAAACCGAAAAGTAATTACGCCGTTCCAGGACTTTATCTTTATGACAACAAGGTGCTGGAGATCGCGGGAAAATTGAAGCCTTCCGCCAGGGGCGAACTGGAGATCACCGACCTGAACCTGGAATATCTGCGCCGTGGCGAACTGCGCGTCCACCGTTTATCCAGGGGTTTTGCCTGGCTCGACGCCGGCACAAGCAGCAGTCTGCACGAAGCCTCGGCTTATGTTCAGACCATCGAAAAAAGGCAGGGGATAAAGATTGGATGTCCCGAAGAAGCGGCCTATCGGCAGGGATTCCTGCCGCGCGCCCAGATGGAATCTTTGATACTGAAAATGCCGGTCTGCGAATATCGCGAGTATCTTGAAGGCCTGTTCGAGGAGATTTGACCCGGAACAATCGCGGATCAAACCGTGGTTCCAGGCTCGATGATTTTCGGCCGTGGTATCGGTACAATGAAACGCCCACCCCTCTCCTGATATTCTTTTTCGCGTCCGATGATTTCGGTGGCGAAATTCCAGGCGAGGATCAGCGCGTAATCCGGCTGGTCTTGGAGGAGATGTTCAGGTGACCGCACCGGAATCCAGCTTCCAGGCGCGAGTTTGTCTTGTTTGAACGGAGTGTTGTCGATGATGTAATCCAGCTCTTTTGTGGTTATGCCGCTGGTGTTCAATAGTGTGTTGCCTTTGGCCGAGGCTCCGTAACCGATGATCCGTTTTCCCTGCGCCTTGAGGTCGCGCAATAATTTCGGAAGTTCCGTCCGCACCTGCTGCACCCGGTTTGAGAATCCCGCCCAGGTTTCCGGCTGGTCCAGCTTTAAATCATTTTCAACTTTGATGCTGGCCTCGACCGATTCATGCACCGGCTCATTGAGAGACCGGCGTCGCAGATGGAACAATATCGATCCGCCGTGGATTGGATAATGATCCACTCGTTGCACCATAAAAGGGGAGTTTTTGGCCAGGGTCACCAGGCTTCGGACCGGCACGTAGGAGAGATGTTCATGATAGACCGTGTCGAATTCGGTTTTCTCAAAGAAATCCACCAAGTAAGGAACCTCGAAAGCTATCAAGGTGTTGGAATGAGAGATGGCGTCGAGACCGCGGAGCAGGTCTTCCAGGTCGTCAATATGGGCAAAAACATGACGCCCGACCACAATGTCCGCCGCTCCCCATTCTTTCCGGATCTGGCGGGCGTTTTTTTCGTTGAAAAAGTCGGCCCAGGTCGGAATGCCCGCTTCAACCGCCACTTCGCTGATGTTCCGGGCGGGCTCGATTCCAAGCACCTCGCAGCCTCGCTCCTTGAATTTCTGCAGAAACACGCCGGTGTTGCTGGCGATCTCCAGCACCCGCGGTGTATGGGAAAAATTTCCAACGCTCAGCAAATGTTCGGCTTGAGCCGTCAGATGGCTGTTCATCGTTTTTGAATTGGAGGTCACATAGGCGTAACGCGAATAAAGAATGCCCGGATCAACAATTTCCGCGAGTTGCACAAAGGAGCAATCGAGGCAGAGCTGAAGGCGCAACGGAAGAAAGCTGGTGTAAGTTTTTTCCTCGCCAGGATGCAGGAAATCATTGGCCAGCGCGGTCTTCCCGAGATCAAGGATCAGTTTGACGTGCGAAGACTGGCAGGCCCGACAGGTGGTGCGTTCGTGAATCATAAAGTTTGAAACTGTTCAAATTGAAACGGGCTCGAAGGATTCAGTTCATGGCGGATTTCATCCACCGGTCCCTTGCGTCCCGGCCCGGGCATCACCATGTTCGCCACGTTTACGCCCAGGCCGGGCTTTTCCCCGACATTGCGGTAAGCGTGCACCACACCGTGAGGAATGTAGATCCGGGAGGGAAAAGGTTCGCCGGTTTTCAACAACCAGGCTTCCTCACCTCCCTTGCCGCCGGGGCGTGCATCCCAAAGGGCCACCAAAAAAGCCGAAGGCCCCGCGAAGGTGAAGTAATCGTCCTGCCCGACGTGTTCGTGCGGGCCTCTCGTGATTCCAGGAGAAGTCCAGGACGTACAGGCCATCAAAGGTTGAAAGCCTGCGGGAGTTTCATCCACGCGGAAAAGTTCGTGCAAAGTGCCGCGGGCATCGCCGAAAACAGGCAACGCCTCGATGCGCACTCCGGGGAGATTTTCGACCAGTTGAACACCGGTGGTGACCGGTTCGATTGTATGCCAGCGAGTCGCCATATGGAGCTGCTAGATTCATCGAACCCGCCTCCAAACTCTAGAACTAAAGCGTAGATTTAATGGGGTGGGTTTGGAACCGTTAGACTTCTTTGCGAACGGCAAAGCGCGACCCACCAAACACAAATCATGAGAACCGGCTGAAGTGGCAGTCGCGCCCACAGAATCCATGGCGATATTTCAAAACGATCCGAACGAAGAGCCATGTAGATATTGGCGGGAAAAACCGCGACGAGCAATGCGATCAATCCCCACCCGGCCACGGCGCGCAGTGGTCGAATCAGCAATCCCAAGCCACCGGCGATCTCGGCGATTGCGCTGGCGATGACGAGAATTCTGGGCGACGGAAATCCCGGGGGCACGATTCGTTCGTAAAACTCCGGCTTTAAGAAATGATTGATGCCCGCAAAAATAAAGAGAAGCCCCGCCAGCCAGCACAGGATAATGCGCCGGGATCCAACGTGCTGAATGGATTTCAACCGTTCCATATTCATAACCCTCTCCCCCCGGGGATTATGCTCACTGTCCAGTTGCAAATCCAACGCGGCGTAGAATCGTTCCCTCTCCCCGGGGGGGTTCATGCCAACGTCCGAACGGACTTTTCCCGGTCCCATTGCCGGGTCTTTGCCGCCGCTATAAATGCGGTTGGATCATTGGCCGGCACGACCCCCGCATCGGATCCGACATCGGCTTTTTTCAAAAGCGCCTGGCCGCCTTTGTCCACGGCGATGGCCTTGAGATGACCGAACGCATCGCGAACGAAATCAATCGCGCCACTTTCCATCGAGAGTTTTTTTGCACCTTCGTCGGAGAGAAGCACCGCAACCGCATCAAAAAGCACAGAAGGCGTCCCAGCCAGTTGACCGTCCGCCGCTAACGTAGAGCCATCGGCGAGTTTCGTGCCGCCCACTTTGGGTGCGATGATTTTGACAGTGGCCCCCGCATCGGTCGCAGCCTTTTTGATTTTCTTGATGACCAAGCCGTCGGAACCATCCGCGATCAAGATGGCAATCGCCCTGCCTTGGAGCGTAGCTTTCATCTTGCCGATGAGCTGCAATGCGGGGGATGGCTTCAGCTGCTGCACCGGCGCTGCTGCTCGCGGCGCGTCAGGGAGTTTGGCCAGCGCCAGACCCGCAGCGACCCGCTTGGCGAGGTCTTCTTCGATATGTCGGAAATGACCGACCATCGCCTCGCGGATGTGAGGATGTTCCAGCTTGGAAAGTTCCAGCACCAAAGCCGAGGCGATGTGCGCCTGCTCATAAGTGGATTGGCTGAGATAAAACTGCCGCGCCTGACTGTAGTGGTCGGCAAAGCTCTCGGGGCGAATGCGGCCCTTTTCACCTGACTCGGTTACGGCAGCGCTGTGAAAACCTTTGATCGGGTTTTCGCGGGGCGAGTTTGGGGACAAAGAATTAGGTTCGTAAGCCACCCGCCCCGTCGGTTGTTCCATCTGCATGTGTCCGTCGCGTTGTTGGTTAGCGAAGGGGCACTTCGGCGCGTTGACGGGGATCTGATGGAAATTCGGCGATCCCAGTCGGGAAAGTTGCGTATCCTGATAGGAAAACAACCGACCTTGCAGCAGCGGATCATTCGAGAAATCAATGCCCGGCACGACATGGGAAGGACAGAAGGCTACCTGCTCCGTTTCTGCGAAGAAGTTGTTTGGCCAACGATCCAGCACCAGGCGACCGATCATTTTCAGCGGCACGAGTTCTTCGGGGATCAGTTTGGTCGCGTCCAGATGATCGAACGGAAATTTGTCCGCCTCTGCCTGGGTGAACAGTTGCACGGAAAACTCCCATTCGGGGAAATCCCCCGCCGTGATGGCGTCGAACATATCGCGCCGATGGTAGTCGGGATCGGCTCCGGCAATCTTCACGGTTTCATCCCAAATGGTGGACTGCAAGCCCAGCTTGGGCCGCCAATGGAATTTGACGAAGGTGGATTCGCCTGCCGCGTTGATCAGCCGGAAGCTATGCACCCCAAAGCCCTCGATCATTCTGAGCGAACGCGGCAAGGTGCGATCCGACATGATCCACATCACCATGTGCATGGATTCCGGTGTGAGCGAAATGAAATCCCAGAAGGTGTCATGCGCCGTGGCCGATTGCGGAAAGCCGCGATCCGGCTCCATTTTTACGGCATGGATGAGGTCGGGAAACTTGATGGCGTCCTGGATGAAGAAGACGGGGATGTTGTTGCCCACCAAATCCCAGTTGCCCTCCTTGGTGTAGAACTTGATGGAGAATCCGCGCACGTCGCGAGGTGTATCGACCGAGCCAGCGCCTCCGGCGACCGTGGAGATTCGCGTGAACACAGGAGTCTTCTCGCCCACCTCGTTGAGTATTTTGGCGGTCGTGTATTGGTGCAAGGAGGCGGTCAACTCGAAGAATCCATGCATGCCCGTCCCGCGCGCGTGGACGATGCGTTCCGGAATCCGCTCGTGATCGAAGTGCGTGATCTTATCGCGCAAGATGAAGTCCTCGAGCAATGCCGGGCCACGCGGATTGGCTTTCAGCGAGTTTTGATTATCGGAAAGTGCGACGCCCTGATTCGTCGTAAGCGAAGGATGCGCGCCCCCGGCGCTTTGGTGCAACTCGCCTCCAGCCGCTGGATGTGTGCCTCCTTCGGAAGCCGAGCCTTGTGAGTGTTTGCCCTTTCCAGAATTACGCGTTGTCTTTGATTTGCTCATAATTAATAAGAGAGAGTTGCACGGGGAGACGCGCCCATAGAATCCACGTTGGAATTGTGACGCCGTCCCAGCCGTGGAGAAATCCGGTAAAAACCGTGCGCCTCATGGACCGTGGTTATCGCGCGCTTTCAGCGACTGTGACTCCGGTTCTGATTGCTTCGTTCTGTCGCCCGATTGGATTGGCGCGGAGCGGAAGTCATCTGAGTCTTGGCTCGGATTTCCTCGCGTCCCGCCGACCCGCGCGAATCGCGGGCCATGGGATACTCCCGAGGATCCAACGGTTGTTTGTTGCTGGCTGATTCTTTGTTTTGTTGTGTTCGTGATTCTTTTTTCATGGGTGTTGTTAGTTTTGGCAGAGCGATGTGTTTGATAATGAGTGGCGCCAGAAAAATTCGTAATTAGACCGGCATAATCAGATTTTCATGTTTGTTGAATTCAGTTTGAAACTTGCTCTAACCCGCCATTTCCTTCAGCGACGGAAACCCGTGTTGTTCGCGTCCAGGATTGCCATCGAATTTTTTGGAGGATTTGTAGAGTTCAAAGTGTCCATCGGCGGCGTGTTTGGCGCACCGGTCGCGCAAGGCTTGCATCGCTTCCGGCTTCATCGGGGTGAACGTGCGCGCGATTTCCAGGTTCTTGTGGAATACGTCGAGGGAATCCATCCCGCTGACGAGCGTGGCGACGGGGAGCGACATGACGTAAGTGAGTGCTTCCTTCGCCGTGAGCACGCCTTGCTTCACCGCCGCCGCCGTGCCGTTCAGACTTTTCATGCCGATGGGCGCAATGCCGCGGCGCGTGAGTTCCGGCAAAACTTTTTGCTCGAAACTGCGAAAGCTGGCGTCGAACACACCGAGCGGCATCTGGCAGGCATCGAATGGATAATCGTGCGTCAACATTTTCAAATGGATGGATGGGTCTTTATGGCCGGTGAAACCAACGAACCTCACCTTGCCTTGTTTCTTCGCCTGATCGAGCGCTTCGATGACGCCGCCCTTGGCAAAATGCAAATCGGGATCGTTGTCATATATCACCTCATGCACTTGCCAGAGGTCCAGGTGATCGGTTTGCAACCGACGCAACGACTCTTCGAGCTGCTTCATCGCCACTTTCGCATCGCGCCCGTGACTGCATACTTTGGTCATGAGGAACGCTTCCGCACGACGACCTTTCAAAGCTTTACCCATCCATTCTTCACTACGACCGTCGTGGTATTCCCAAGCGTTGTCCATGAAGTTCACTCCGGCATCCAGTGCTTCGTGCATGATGCGTAACCCCTCTGCCTCCGTCTTGGCCATCGCCACCGTGTGCCCACCAACGCCGATAAGTGAAACTTGCACCCCGGTGCGTCCAAAGGCTCGACGGGGCACTGATCGTGAACTAATGGAGGGAGAATCTGCCTGGCCAACGGCAGCGCTGGGCACGAGATCTTTTGCCACAAACGCCGCGCCCAGGACGCTGAAGCTTTTTAGAAAGCCACGCCTGTCGCTGCCAGCAAATCCTACTGGTCCGTTGAAGTCGTTGGTCATAATTTTCCTTTGGTTGGCTCCTCGACGAGGTTATTCCGTTTTCCTTTGGTAGAAGAACCATCCCACCTTCAGGATGGCGAGAACGGTGATGACGGCGACCGACGGATGAACGTGAACGTCGCCGGAAAGATGCGCGAGAATTGGCAGGGTGTTCATGCTTATCGGCCTTTCAATGCGTGTGTAACGATTCCTTGCGCAACTCTTTCTTTTCGGCGCTTTTCCGCGTTATTTTTTTCGCCGAGCCATTTGGGTGCAGGATGACCTTGGTCCATCCTTTGTCGCGGCTACAGAAATGTTTGTAGGCGTCCGGGGCCTCGTTAAGCGCCAGTTCATGCGAGACGATCCACGACGGCTTGGCGCGATCCTTGTGAATCAAATTGCGCAGATGCCGGTTGTAGGATTTGACGTTGGCTTGACCCGTCCCGATGCGCTGCCCCTTGGACCAGAACAGACCGAAGTCGAAAACAATCTTTCCCACTTTCGCCAACTTGTCCGCCGCGCCCGGGTCCAAAGGAACAAATACTCCCACCACGCCGATACCGCCGGTGGCCCGCACCGACTTCACCAGATCATTCATCGTGGCATTTGGCACTTCATGGCCCGCCGGATCGTGGCATTGATAACCGACACATTCGCAGCCGCGATCAGCACCTTCGCCGCGCGTCAGTTCCAGGATTTCTTCCACCGCTGTTCCTTTGGAATAATCAATCGGGATCACCCCGATTTGTTTCGCCAGCGCGAGCCGGTCAGGATGGGAATCCACAATCATCACTTTGCTTGCGCCTTTGATCATGGCGGAGTGAGCCGCCATCAAGCCTACGGGACCGCAGCCATAAATCACGACGGACTCGCCAGGTTTTACGCCAGCCAGTTCGGTGGCGTGCCAACCCGTGGGGAAAATATCCGACAACATCACGTAGTCGTTTTCTTTTTCCTGCGAGTCTTCGGGGAGCTTGAGACAATTGAAATCGCCGTAAGGAACGCGAAGGTATTCGGCCTGACCGCCGCTGTATGGACCCATGCCGGCGAATCCGTAAGCCGCACCCGCAGTCCCGGGATTGGTGAACAGACACGCGCCCGTCAGCCCGGCTTCACAATTTTTACAGAATCCACAGGAAATATTAAACGGCAGACAGACCCAATCGCCCACCTTGATTCGATCCACTGCGTTGCCTACTTCGGCGACTTGGCCAAGGTTTTCGTGGCCGAGAACCTTTCCTTTTTCCACATTCGTCCGGCCTTCATACATGTGAAGGTCCGACCCGCAGATATTGGTGCTGGTAATTTTGACCAAGACGTCGGTAGGCCGCTCGATTTTTGCATCTGGAACCTCCTTCACACAGACATCGCAAGGTCCATTGTAGATCAGTGCTTTCATAGTTTGCTTTTTGGTTTGTTGCTAAATATACCGTTTTAATTGTTGGAACCTCTGCCTGACGATAAATGGTGATCACGGGTCTATTTGTTTTGTTGATCAACTGAGCGAGCGTCGGAGGTGGACTGCCGCTCAATTCGATTTTGTTTCCGCACGCAATTTGTTCATCAGAAGGAAACAGTTTTCATCCTTCACCTTGGAGCGTGACGGTAATTGTTCAATGGGGCGTTCCCCCTTGTTTGAGACAGAAGCCGGGATGAGACCAATGCTGTGTTTACCACTTCACGCAGCACAGTTCACCCGATCAAAAAAAGGGCCGGAATTAAGCTCGCCACGCACGAAAGAAAAAAGCCCCTATGGAGTGCGGCGGCACGACGGCACGACGCCGCTTTTCCTACACGCTTCGCCAAACAAAAGGCGCTCTTGCACCAGTGATGTGTCTCGCAAAAGGCTGGTGTTATGTTGCGCCGAAAATGGCCTGGGGCGAGGCGCGACGAGGGAGCATAGCCTTGCAGTGCTCTGTAACCGAGAAGCAACGAAGCCCCAGGCCATTTGCGGCGCAACCCTCCGGGCCGCAGTTTTTTTGGCCTCCCGCGTTGTTCCTCGCTCCTTACAGACCCATCCAGGGTATGCGCATCGCTCGCGCCTCGCAGGAGGCCAAAATCCCTTGCTGCATAACACCAGCCATTTGCGAGACCCATCACTAGCTGACGCCCCGCCTCATCAAGCCGCCCTACAGCGCTTTACCTCCCTTACCTCCGTATAATCCTTGGGGTCGCGTCTACGCATGCTGCTTTTGACGTGGGGTTGAAGCAGAATGTGTTGATCGAAGTTTATCACGGAGGAGAGGCCCAAAACGGCACGGCTGCCAAAGATCCAAAGAAATCACCGTGGGCTACGGGGTGGCTCACTTTTGAGGCCAGTTCAGATAACACAAATACTGCGCTTATTGTCGATGACCGCTATTCGAAATTCGCCCGGTATTACGGAAATGAACCACGGATTGTAAAATGTCCGTCGGATAATTACCTCGGTGCCGCGCAGAGATCCAGGGGGTGGAAATCGAGGGTCCGCACTTATTCGGCCAACGTGGGCATCGGCGCCGGGAACGCCGAGTCCGGACCGTGGTCCCAGCAATATATTCACGCCAAAACGCTTTTCGAAATTCCCGATCCGGCCATGACGTTTGTTCACATTGAAGAGAATCCTCAAAGCCTGAATGATCCCGCGTTTTTTAATCCCTCCTTCGCCAGCGCCTTCCTGGAACAACCTGCCAGCTTTCACGGGGCGGTGGCCAATTTGTCGTTCGTGGACGGCCATACCGAAGCTCATCGCTGGAAAGCATCGCTCAGCCGTCCGCCTGCCAAACAAGTTCAAACGACCCAAGCCGTCACCGCCAAGCCGTTGCCTGGCGACGAAGACATGGCTTGGTTGAGTGCGCGAGGTGGTTTGAGGAATCCTGATGTCTGGGTGGGAGCACCGCTGCGTTGAATCCGGCCCAAAAGTTTTGCCGACTTTGACAGACGAATTGTTTCGAAGGGGATTAGTTTTCGGCAACTGAGTGAAAGAATGGGGATAGCCTATTCGAGTGCCGCCGCAACGTTCGAACGATGCAATCGTCGCACCCGAAGCGACAAGACCGTTGCCAGCATGGTCCAGAAGGCGCAACTCAAAATGCAGAATGCATAAAAGCGACCCCAATCGCCCTGCGCTTCAGCGAGATGTGCGACGGTTCATAAATCCGCGGCTCGCTTCGCGGATTGCGAGCCCCCGGCCCTTTCCAACACTACGTTTTTTTACGCTACAAAGTCTTCGTTTGCTTTGTTCTGGTATCGTTCAAAATTAGACTATTCCTAAGGGAGCCGAACCATGGCTGAAGCTGCATTTTCAAAACCGGTGGAGGAAGTGGTTGCGACATTGACCGATATGTACAGGCATCAAGGTCAGACGGATATCGTAGAACTTCTTGAAACCGCCAGCGCACGCATCGACCAGATAGATTATGACAACTGGAACGGAGGGACTTATTCCTATGCGTTGATGTTGGATGTTCCGGTCTCCGTTTTCACCAGCTTGGAGCCAAGGCTGGCCGAGATTGAAAAAAGCATTTCCACAAAGCTGACGTCAATTTGTCGCAACCTTATCAATGAGCATTTGGACAGCGTGGCTATCGCGCCATCGACATCGAAATTGACCAGCGTGGGCCAGAGAGCGAAGCCAGCCGATGCCGAGGTAAGCCACATTTGGAAAGCGGGTTTCTTCCGGCTCTTTCTGAGCCATGTTTCAGCCCACAAAGTTGCAATTTCAAAACTCAAGAGCGAACTTCACTTGCTCGGCATTTCGGGCTTTGTAGCTCATGAGGACATCAAACCGAGTTTGGAATGGCAAAACGAGATTGAGCTGGCGCTTCGTTCAATGCACGCGCTCGCGGCTCTACTTACTTCTGATTTCCATCCAAGTAATTGGACTGACCAAGAGGTTGGATTCGCCCTCGGAAAGGGCGTACTTGTGGTGCCGGTCCGCCTAGGATTGGATCCTTACGGTTTCATCGGCAAGGTGCAAGGATTGAGCGGCTCATTGGACGATCCCTTTTGGACAGCAAGCCTTCTCAAAAGCACTCTGTTAAACCATTCGTCAACTCGCCGCCAGATGCGCAACGGATTAGTGCGCTCTTTCGAAGCTGCCGAATCATTCGTCCACGCTATTGCTCTCAGTAAGGAAATTTCAGCCGTGAAGGATTATTCGGAGAGTGAAAAAGAGACGATTCTTCGCGCCTGTAAAACAAACGGCCAGGTATTCAACGCGACAGGTGTGGTTTCCAGGGTTTGCTTGGCCATCGAAAAACCCGAGCCAAAGCGAATTCCCGAGAGAGATAACGAACCGTTCTAACTCCACAACATCTATGGCTAATGCCTTCCAATACGACGTTTTTCTCAGTCACAGCTCGAAGGACAAAATCGCTGTGCGCGAAGTGGCGGAGCGTTTGCACAAGGATGGGGTGCGTGTCTGGTTCGATGAATGGGTGATCAAACCCGGCGACAGTATCCCGGCGAAGATCGAGGAAGGCCTGGATAATTCCCGTGTGCTGGTGCTCTGCATGTCGGCGAATGCCTTTGGCTCGGACTGGGCGCAACTGGAAAGCTACACCTTTCGGTTCCGAGACCCGCTGAACAAAGAGCGCCGTTTCATTCCATTGCGACTCGACGAGGCAACCATCAAAAGGTCCCTGGCCCAATTTCTTTACATCAACTGGAAGCTGGAAGAGCGTGAACAGGAGTACGTGAAACTCATGGAATATCAATCCATCGTTTTGCGTGGATCGGGCGGCTCGCAACGGATTGAAGTCAAAATCGAGGCTCATCAGGGAATGCGGGGGAAGTGTTCGAAATGCCAGAAGTCCTGCCCTGGCTACGACCT
>Ga0163144_10023970_pt1 | contig 12006 bp, 10 predicted proteins | sample OliLak19BULKMAT1_FD_123175 | JGI IMG/M metagenome (GOLD analysis project Ga0163144, IMG submission 123175) | Freshwater microbial mat bacterial communities from Lake Vanda, McMurdo Dry Valleys, Antarctica - Oligotrophic Lake LV.19.BULKMAT1 | ecosystem: Environmental > Aquatic > Freshwater >...
GTGCCGGTCGCAGTGCAGGTCGTGGACGCGCCGACGGCGAGGCTCGTCGCCAGGCACGACGAGGTCACGTTGCCGATCTTGTCGTCGACCAGCACGATGCCGTGGAGCGGGACATCGCCGGTGTTGGTGATCAGGTAGGTCCAGGTCACCGTCGAACTGGTCATCACGTTGACGCCGGGAGCGGTGTTGTTGTCCGTGCCGTTGGTCTTCTTGATCAGGGAGATCGACGCGTTTGATGCGAAGTAGTTGTCGGGATCGGTCGCAGCAACATTCGCGCCCTGCGGCGGAGTGCCGGTGACCGTGCCGATGTTGGTGTACTGGCCTGGGGTCGCGATGCCGGTGGCGGTGCACACCATCGTGTTGCCAGTGGGCCCAATCGGCAGGGTGGTCTGCGGGCACAGGATGGTGCCGATCTTGTCGTCCGCGAGCGTAATGTTGCTCAGGACGGTGCCGCCAGTATTCGCGACCTCGTAGGTCCAGGTGACGTTTGCACCGGTGGTGAGCGGCAGGCCGGGTGCGCTGTTGTTGTTGGTGCCGTTGGTCTTCTTGACGAGGCTGATCGCCGGAGGCGTAAGGACAAAGCCGAAATCCCGACGCTCCTTCGCGCTCTTCGGCGACGGACCCATGTCGAGACCCGAGAAGCTCGCCGCCGTGGTCCGCGTGTAACCGTTGAGGACGTTGGTCCAGGTGATGGTGCCGGTCGCGGGAGAGGACGGCGTGGTTGCGATGATGTAGGTGAAGGTGGTCGGCGTCGGCGTGGTGTTCACGACGATGCTGGTGCCGTTGTACTGCGACTCGTTGGCGCCGGCGATCTTGACGATGGCGCCGGGCGTGAGACCGTGGGCGGTGGGTGTCGTCACCGTCACCAGCGAACCCGTGCGCGTGACCGAGACACTCTGGGTCACCGGCAGTTCGACGCGCACCGAGTAGAGGCCGGTGGCGACGCGGAAGTTGAACTCACCGAGCGGATCAGACACCGTCTGCGAGAAGACGCCTTCGACGGCGGGAGCACCGGAGGCCGGCGACGCCGGCGTCCCGGACACCGCATAGGTAAAGCTGGATGCGGTCGCGACGGTGTCGACCGTGAACGTGCCGTTGTACTCGGATTCGGCGGCGCCACTGACAATGACCGTCGACCCGGGCAGATACCCATGCGGTGCCGCGGTGGTGACCGTTGCGATCGCCCCCGAGTGCGTGATCGAGGAAACGGTGGACGGACGCAGCAACGACACGACCGCGCCGGCAATGCCCGGCTCGCCGGTCTGCTTGACACCATCGCCGTTACTGTCCAAGAAGACAAATCGCTCGATCGTGTAGAACGCGCCCCGCGGCGTGGGATTGCAGGCGCCCGCCGAACCGGTGCAATTCAAGCCGAGGAGGTCGAAGCCGAAGTACCAGAAGTTCAGGTTGCCGAGGTCGAGACCTTGCAAGTCAACGCGGTAGAGACCCGCGGGCAGATCCGAAGCGAGGTGATCCTGGCCGGTGGGAGTTGGGCTGGTGGCGACCTTGAATCGCTCCCATTCGGTGTTGCCACTGGGATTGGTATTCGCGAACTTTTGGCCAAGCGGCGTGACCAACCGATACCCGACGTTCGGGCCCAGCGTTGCATCGGGCACGCGCACCCGGATGCCGGCCGTGGTGTTGTCGTCCGGCGGACTGCCGATGCCGAGGGCGGTCATGCCGCCTCCCACCGTCGGCGAACAGTTGGTGGCGACGCCGGTCGCGACGCCTTCGGCAAACGCGGCGGGGCTCGCGAACGGAAACGGCGTGGGAATCAGCGTATTCGGAGTGTCGGGATCATCGGTGTCCTTCGAGAGGCACAGCCCATCGCCGTAATCGAAGTCGCCGTCCCACAGTTCGATCGCGCCGGTCGTAGCGGCCGACTCAAAACCGAAGGTCCACTTGCCATCGTAGTTGGCGTTCGACTGCGCCAAAAGGCCGGGCCAAGTGCCCGGGTTCGGGCCAATGAAGGAGAACACCTGTCCCGTGATGCCGAGCGTGCCGTCAGTGCGGATCTTGAACTGGTTGCTCGAGCCCGCGGTCCAGTTGTTGGGTGCCACACCGAACGGCACCATCGAGATCTTCAAGGTGTAGATGTACGGGCACGCGGTCACGCATCCGGTTTGCGTTGCGCCATGGGTCGTGTTGCTGAGCGAACCGAGATCGGTCCAGACGTTGTCACTGAAGAGCCCGGGCGTGGCCGAATTCCACGAGGTGATGAAGTTCAGCGGGTTGGACACACCGGACCCGTCGCCATTGGGATCACGGTACAACTCGAACAGGATGTCCGGCGAGCCGGCTGGCTCCCAGAAGCCGGTTCGGTTCCCGTCGAACACGCCGAGACTCATCGTCGCGCTGTCAGGCGCCGAATAGATCTCAAAGCTGATGGTCTGTCCGCCGAACGAGGTCGGGTCGTAGGCGATCGACAGCATTCTGCCGTCTGCGGTGCCGCAGGTCGGGAAGCAGACGTACGATGCTGATGGCGCCTGGGCTCCGGTTCCTGGCTGCGTAAAAATTGCCAACGCAGCAAGAAACATGAGGCCGGCGATCGATCGAATTGTTTTGGACAAAGTTTTTGTGACCATCGATGTGCTTCTTGTCATCTTCGAGCCTTAAGGGGGCCGATTACCGCTCAGATCCGTGCGTCGGTAAGGTATTGTATATGACACTAACTGTCAACGACAGAAACGAACCGTAAGCCTGACCGGATGATTCCCGTGACATTGTGTGCATTAATGAGACATGGCGTTCGGTAACGTCGGGGCGCTGATTTCGGGTTCGGTCGAGGCGGAAAATCAGTTCCACGCCATGTCCGCGGCGCTGGAAATGGGTGGGGCCGACCGCTCGGTTCAGCAAAAATTGATCGAAAGTGACGGTTTTGCTGGTCTTTTCCAATCGACGATTGCCACAACCAGCGAAGGGCCACCGGCGGCGTCTCCGGGTATCCATGTCGTCGCTGACATCCGGCTGGACAACCGCCGCGAACTGATTGAGTCCCTCCTGGGTGGCGTCGCTGACACCCCCTCCGACGAGTGTCTGGTCGCGGCTGCGTACCAGCGTTGGGGCACGGACTGTGCCCGTCACCTTCGGGGTGATTTCGCATTTGTCGTTTGGGACGCCAACCTGCGGCAGCTCCTGGCGGTGCGCGACATCTTCGGGGTGCGAGGGCTGCTCTATTCGCGCGATGGCGACCGCACCCTCGTCGCTTCAACGGTCGCTGGTCTGCTGGCGGGGCATCGCCGTCGCCCCACGCACAATTTCGAATACCTGCGACAGTTCGTGCAGGTCAGGTTCTCTGGACAGGTCGGGCCGACGGCGTTCGAGTCGATCCGCTGGATTCCCGGCGGCCATCAGCTGGTGGCACGTAACGGCGACGTCCGGGTGCATCGATACGACACGCTGCAGCCCAAGTCATTGCCGCGGACGGCAGACCCTCTCCGTGAATTTCGCGCGCATCTGGAAGCCGCCGTCGAGTCGCGGCTGCGTGCCGCCGGTCCGGTGGCGATGATGGTCAGCGGCGGATTCGACTCCTCGGCAATCGCCTGCCTGGCCAACGAGGCGGTTGACCGCGGACGCTGCGAGGTCGGCCTCCGCGCATACTCGGCAACGTTCGAGCGCTTCCCGGATGCCGATGAGCGCTCTTACCTGCGCGCCACCATGGCGCGGTGCGGTCATGTCACCGCAATCGAGCTGCCGTCTGATGACGTGCTGTGGTCGGTTGACTCGGTGCTCGGCGACGACGGCTTTCCCCTCGAAGAACCGGCGCAGGCGCCTCGCATTCTCGGCGTCGCCCTGTCGCAAATGGCTCGTCGGGATGGCTGCCGCGTCATCCTGCGCGGTACCTGGGCCGATCAGCTCCTCATTCGGCCGGCTTACTTTTCTCCACCGCTGCTCTGGGATCTGCCACTGCGGCGAGCGTGGAGCGAATGGCGTCACTTCTATCAGCGGGTCGGCGCCAAACGCATGGCCATGGGAACCGCGCGCGGCTGGTCGCGACGCCTTGCCCGCGCGCTGTCGCACGTCGGTATTGGCGAGAAGCCGCCAACGGCGTCCCAGGCGTTGATCGCCGCACGCGTGATCTCAGCCAACGATCACTGCGTCTTGACCTTCAACGATCGCCTGGCGCGCTGGATTGGCGCCGAGATTCGCTACCCCTACCTCGACCGGGATCTTTATGAGCTTGTCCTGGGCCTGCCGGCCGAGTGTTTCTTCGCCGATGGCCGCAACAAGCGCCTGCTCCGGGTCGGGCTGGCCGATGTCCTGCCGGGCATGTTCCAGGCGCGTACGACGTTCAGCAACATCACGCACGTGTTCGTGGAAGGGATGAAGCGCGAGCGCTCGCGAATTGCCTCCCGGCTTCGCGCCCCGATGCTGCTAGACGCGGGACTGCTGTCGGCGGCCGAGCGGCGACGGTTGCTGGACGCTCTCAATTCGGACGAGCAACTGCCGGCATATGTCGCGCGAATCCAGCACGCGTTGGCGGCGGAAGCGTGGCTGCAGCGAGAGTCAGGTCAGCCGGTGAAATAGGCCGCTCGCCAGCATCTGGCGCGAGAACTCATCGAGGTCGACCCACAAGGTTTGCGGGTCGCAATCGTAGATTTCGGCAAGCTTGGCATGGACCTCGCCAAGCGACCGCCCTTCCCGTATCAGCTCAAAGATTGTCGTGCCGATTTCGTCGAGCCCGAAATAGCGGCCACTCACCACATCAAGCAGCACCAGGTCGGAACCGACGCGCGACACCAGCACTTGGTCGTCGGGCTTCAGTCGGTCGCCTTCCGAGAAACTGATCTGCGTTATCGAATCCTGATTGTCAGCCATTTTCGAAGTTGCCGGCGCTAACCGTGGGGACGCCGCGGGGACTAAGATATCCCAATTCGCGCATCACGGCGGCGTGATGCTCAATCAACCGCCATCGATCGGCCGCGGACAATTCGCGGAGGCCGTCACCGATCCGCCCGGCCCTGAAAAACAACCCATCGCGCGAACGCCGGCCGCTGAATCCCTGGATCCGCTCCTGGGCCTGCAGCCGCGAGAACGAGGCGTACTCCACGGCCCGGCTGACCCGCGACGGCTCGATCGGCTCACCGGCGCCACGGAGCATGCGTTCGAGGGCGCCAGCGGGGTCGGCCGTCAGGTCTTCGTAGCGCACCAATGTCAGCGGCAGGCCCGAGCTCGACCAACTCGCGACGTGGCCCGACCACGATCCAACCGCCTGCGGGAACGGCAGCCCGATTCGGGTGGCACCGCGGCCCAGGACGTACTCCGGGTCGCACATCTGATCGACAGCCGCCGATAGCTGGATGTTCATGTGATGCGCAAGCGAGACGGCCACGTCGAACGGGTTGCGAACGATGTAGATGACCGTCGCCGTCACATCCTCGGGAAACACCGCAGCGCCGTCGGCCCGCCGAACATACGAGTCGTGGACCTTGAGATAGAGGGTCCGGCGAGCAGCGCTCGCGACATGGCGAAACACGTCGGCGCGCCGTCCGAAGATCTCGTCGTCGTCCAGGTCGGACGATTCGATGGCGCTCCACTCGTCGAAGATCGCCCGCCAACTGGCGAGCGTCCCCAGCAGGAGTTCATTGACGTCAATGCCCCCGGCGTTCTCGCTCTGCAGGTAATTCGCCAGCAGGAAACGCACCCAGGTGTTGCCGGACTTGGGAAAAGAGGACAGCCAGACGATCCGCTTCATGCCGGAACCGAGGCCAGGCAATCGATCAGCGCGTCGACCGACTCGATGGCGTTGTCCGGGCGCGCCAGGCGAAACACCGGAACGCGGGCCGCCAGGTCCGCAACCCCCTTAAAGACGGCCGCCGGTTGCACCGCCTCGGCGATGCGCGCGGCACGAACTTGTGCGCGCAACAGCGCGAACGCGGCGGCGCCGTCGACCCGCTGGAGTCGTATCGCCGGAGGCTCGGTCGGCTCGATCAGCACGATCGCCGAGAGCGGCTGCGCCTCGTCCGGCAATACGGCGACCGGCCATCGATACTTCTGCAATTGTGGCCGGACGGGAAGCAGGTCGCGCGCCGGCACCTGGAAATAATCGAGCGCCTCACGCCAGGCATGAATGACCGGCCGGCCGGGGGCGACGCACGGTTCGGCATCCGCATTCGCGCGAACCGCTGACAACTCGTCGGTGACCATCGACCAGCCGCGCCTCACACACGCCATCAGCAAAGTCGATTTCCCGCTGGCGGACTGCCCAGCGAGGGCAACGACGCCCCGGCCTGGCACGGCGACTGCGGCAGCATGCAACACCAACACGCCACGCAATTGCAGGAGGGGCGCCAGGCAGGCCTGCACGATCACGAACGCGAGCTGTTCGGGGGTGGCGCGGCCGTCCGGCGTGACGACAATCTTTTGCTGATCGATGAGGAAACGGCCGACGCCAGCACTGGAGATCAGCACCCGATCACGTTCCGCCTGCCAGTCGATGCCAGCAGCAATTGGTGCGCTCAGCCGCAGTGCTGTCGCGCCAAGTCGCACCTCCACGTCCGGTGGGTCTGACGACGGACACAGGTCGGGCAGAGGAAGCTCCGATGAGAGGGTTAAGCCGTACGCGCGATAGGTCATTGGCGGCGCCAGCTTTACGCGGGAGACGATCAGGCGGTCGGTTGTTGTCTCAGCAGGCCGTGACTGACAGCAGCGCAATGGTGTCGCCGGCATTCAGCCCGGCGCCGGCGGTCAGCTCCAGGACCGATCCGAACTCTTCAACCTTCGGCTTGTGATACGGACGCTTCGCTCCCGAACTGGGTGCGGAAACGCTTGGAAGTGGGCCGGGATCGGGCCGTTTCGATTCCATTGATTACTCCTGTGTCCCAAATACTACCACGCCTGCCCGCTGCGGGGCTCGGCGCACGACTGAAACGACGGGCGGCGCGAACTGCCGTGGGTTTTCGGCGATTGCCGCGATGAGGTCGACAATCGTCCGTGCGGCAGTAATATCTGCATCGGGCCGGCTGATGCTGAAGACCGGGACGCGGTCGGCGGCTGCCGCGATTCTCTGGAATGTGCCCGGGAGGTGCTGCGCTTCGGCGACCTGCAGGCCCCGGACATTCGCTCGGAGCGCCGCGAACGCCCGTTTACCATGCAGGCGCTCGCAGTGCACCGCCCGCGACTGGCTGCGTTCCAGGACGACAACGGCCGACAGCGGCGCGGATCGGGCCGGCGCCGCCGGCGCGGGCCACTTGAATTTGTCGACGCGCGACCGCACCAACTGCAGGTTGGTGGCGTCGACGGCGAAGTGGTCGAGCGCGTCGCGCCACAGGCTCACGACGGGATTGCCCGGCGAAATCCTGACCTCGCCCGCCGGCGGAATCTCGAGCGCCGCGATGTCGTCGGTAATCATGCCCCACCCTCGTTGCAGGCACGCAAACAAGACGGTCGACTTGCCGCTCGTGGAGGGTCCCGCCACGGCAACCGCGCGATCTTCTCGCAGCCGGACTGCCGAGGCATGGAGCACGAGGACATGGCGCTGGTGCAAGAGCGAGCCGATCGCCGCTCGCATGATCGCGTAGGCCACGTCATGAGTGGAGGCCGCGCTGAAAGGGGTAACAACGATCTCGCGACCGGCGATGATGTGGATTCGGGCGATATCGGCAAGCGTGACGAGCACCTGGCCCGGAGAGGCCTGCCACCGAATGCCCGACACGGTCGGCGCGGCCAAGCACTCCGGAGTCGAGCCAAGGCGAATGATTGCGTCGGGCTCACCACTGCCGAGCTCGACATCGTCCAGCTCGAGTTCTGATGTGACCGTGAGTCCGAAGAGGCGGTAGGTTCTCGGCGGACTCAGCGGTCTCAACACAAATCAATTGAAGTTACGGGGCATGATGTTATCACGCGGCACAAATCGAGACTATAGTCGAGTCCGTCTATGCATCGGACGCTTGACGACCATTGGCGCTGGCTGCACGATTCACGCCGGCTCGAAGCCTACGAGAGCGCGATACGGTCGCTCGTGCGCGACGACTCCGTCGTCGTCGATCTCGGGTGCGGCACGGGCATTCTCGGTCTGATCGCCGCGCGGGCCGGCGCGCGTCGCGTGTATGCGATTGAGCGGCGGGGCATCATCGACGCGGCCTGTGACATCGCCCGCGACAACGGCGTGGCCGCTCGCATTTCCTATGTCGCCGGCGAATCAACAAGCGCCGTCATTCCGGAACCGGCCGACCTGATTGTCGGCTACCAAATGGGGCCGTTGGGTTTCGAGGCCGGTCTGGTTCAGGCCTACGCTGATGCCGCACGGCGCTTCCTTCGGCCGGGCGGAGCCTTGATCCCGGCTGCCGTTGAAACCTGGCTCGCTCCGGCCCAATCATCTGTGGCACGGCAGCTGGTGTCGCGATGGGACGCGCCCGCGTACGGGTTCGATGTGGGGCGCTTGCGTCGGCTGGCGGCGAATGGCGCGTGCGAAGTCGCTACTCAGGACGTCGCTTCACTCGCGCCAGGACAGCGACTGGCGAGATTCGTCCTAGGCACGGCCGACGCCGCCACCACGGTAAGCACCGAGTTCGAGTTCGTAGTGGAAACGGCCGGATCGTTCGACGGCTTCTGCGGCTGGTTCCGCGCTGCCTTGACGCTGGCGGTCGAACTCACCAGCGATCCGGCCGATCCCGGCCGGATCAACCGGGCCCTCGCGTTTTTGCCCGTTGAGCGCCCGATCGAGGTTCGCCCTGGCGATCGCCTTCGCGCCGTGGTCGGGGTGCGGCCGGCGTTCCGGCTGGTCGAATGGAAGGGTACCGCCGAACGGGATGGCCGGGAGATTGGACGGTTCCACCACAGCACGCTGCCGGGCCTGGCGCTCGACACCCTGGTCCAGTCGGTTCCGCGATAGCTACATTGAGCCGTGGCCTTGAGGGGCGCGGTCCAGGATCTCCTGCGGGACCACGTCAAACGCCACGCAGATACGCTGCTCGGGCGCTTCGAGGGGGCGGGTTTCGTGAAAGAAGTAGGCCGGCATCAGCACCATGCTGCCGACCGCCGGCTCAATCCAGGCCTCGGGCCATCCGGCATCGTCGCCCACGCCGAGATGCGACGGCGCGGACACGCGTAACCAGCCCCTCCTGGCCGCGCTGTCGTGTGACACGGGCGGCCGAACCAGGTAATAGACGCCGCTCAGCCATGCGCGGGTATGGATGTGTGAATGGTGGTAACTTCGGTCGTCGGAGACGACCGCCCAGCCTTCGAGGCCCCATTCAGCCGGCCGGCTTCGTATGAACGGGTGATCGGAGTCGGCGGGAAGTGACTGAAGGTAGTCGCGAACCGCGGCTTCGAGCGCCGCTCGGAACGCGGTCGCGGCCGGCGCGGTACTGAGCAAGAGCGCGTCGTTCCGCATGGCGTGGCGGATCGCGCGGTCCCTCGGTTCGTAATAGGGCGTCAGCTCGTGGAGAATCTCGGACTCCAGGGCGCGACGGAACGACTCGTCCGGCTGGCCGGTAGGCGGCAGGCGGCGCACGGTCAGGAACCGTGCGTAGTCGACGAGGGAGCTGAGCTCCGCCCGGCGGCCACACCGCGCGTAAGCAATGGCCAGCGTGGCAATCACCGGCGAATAACCGGCGGCGGCGGCGATCAGCGCTTCGGCGCGACGAATCAACCGGTCGGGGCTCTCGGCCTCGATCGCGCGGAGAAGGTCGGCTCCCGGCTCTTCCAGATAGGCCGCGCGAAACCAGGTCGCCGCTTCTGCGTCTGATTCCAGTTCGAACAACACGTCCGACAGAGCTCGCATCAACGGCGCCGTCGGGTGCCTGGCCACCGCTTCGCGCAGCAGCGCGGCCCGCACCGGGGCGCCGGGAAGGTTGACAGGGTTCGCCATCACCGGTTCACCGTGGACGCCCCACTGCCGGCGCGGCGAAAGCCGCGGGTTGCTCTCCGCAAGATTCGCCTCACGCCGCGAATCGCGTCGACCAAGTGGTGCCGCAGGACCGCGGAGATCTGCAGGTGACGGGCCAGTGACAGGTCCGGGTAGTGCCCCGTGAGATCGACGAATCGGAAACCGGTCGCGGACTTGCGGATCAGGAACTGGTCGTACGGCAATGCGTAGATGACGGCCGCCATCGCCTCAGCGAAGTGAACGGCGAACGGGAACACCAGTGTCGGATCGAATCGCGGCGGGTGCTGCCAGATAGTGGGAGTGAAATCATCGCCTCCGATCCAGCCGCCCTCGCGAACCTTCGGATAGCTCCGAATGAGATCCAGAGTGATGCCCCGAAGCGTGTGGTCACCGTCGATATAGACCAGGTCAAGCGTCGCATCAGGAATGTCGTCAATAACGTCCGCGGTCCGGCCCCGGAGCATGCGAACGCGATCAGACCACCGGGCCGTGCGCGCCTGGACCCATAGGTAGTACCGCGCGAAGGTCACATCGTCGGTATTGGCGGGCTTGTTCCAGTTGTCCAGATGACGCCACGGATCGACCATGTAATAGGTCTGCACGGCCGGGCAATGGTCGAGGATCTCAACTGAGAAGTCGCCGCGGAACACGCCAATCTCGGCCATCGACCCGACGTGTGCCGCGGTAACGATCAGGCGCCACAACTCGGCACGCGATCCTGCCGTGGCGGCAATCACTCGAATCCGGTCTTCACTGAGCGACAAGGCGTGCGGCCCGACGGCGTTGACGAACATGCGTGGCTCACCAGCCGGTTTTATTCTCAGTGTTGCGAGTGATGAAGGCGGTAATCAACTCGGGGGCCGAAACCGATGACAGCTGTTCAAGAATCTCGGCCTTCATCGCCGCCTGCTCGGCCTGGACCTCGAGAGCGTCGCCGGACCGGCCGACCGGGCGCCGGAACTGCGGTTGCGCCTTGAGGTCCTGGGCAAACGCCTGCACCACGTTCTGGGCGCATGGCGGTTCGAAGAGGATCGCCACATGCAGCGAACGGCCGTCGCCATTAACGCAACGATGCGACAGGCCTGCGGGCACGAATAGTCGCTCTCCGGTCTTCAGTTCGGCATCAAAGGCGATGCGGCCTTCCGGCTGGCTGGGGTCCCGCTGCATGCCTCGCACGGGATTCGGCACCGGGTCATCAAACACGAGCCATCGTTTCGCGCCTTCAAGCTGCACGACCAGAACGTCTGCGGTGTCGTAGTGCAGCGGCAAGGCCGCTCCCGCGCCTGTGGTCACCACGAAGGCTACGTTAATTCTCTCCTGCAGCGTGTCGCGGATGTCGGCCACCAGGGTCCGGATCTCAGGAACCATCAGATGCAGGCGCCGGACCACGAGACTGCTGCCGGCTTCAAGTATCTTCAACAGGCGCGAGGCGTCGACATGGTCGCCAGCCGCGTAGAACACCGACGGCAGGTTATGCGCATCGCGTGTCACTTGCACGCTGGCAAGCGGCCACGGCTCCTCAGCGAGCAGCCGCGTCAGCCGATTCCAGGAGAACAGGCTGGTCACCAGATCCGGAACCAGAGCGGGCAGCCGCGTCAGAGCTCGCGTCGCCAGCAGTTGGCGCATCTCGCCAACCGTCAATGGCGACACCAGCCGCTCCAACGTCCAAGCCGACTCCGGTAGGTGATCATCCATGGGCAAGTCCCGTTTCCTGTCCTGCGCGACGGCGGCGCGGAAATTATGTCGCGGTGCTCATGATATCGCGGTCACCCCACCAGGCTCCGATCAGTGGTCGGCGCCCCGTCACTTCTCCGTGAGGGCGCCGAGCTTGAGCACGGTGTTCCAATTACGGGCGGTACCGGTGGTGCCGAGATGTCTTTCGATCACCGTCATGGTGAGCTTCGAATTGCCGATGCCGTCAGGGTAGAGAAAGTAGGCGTGCCGGCCCTTGGCGTTCACCGTCTCGCGACCCTTGATGGCGTCCTGCAACGCCTTGACCGCCGCGGCCGTCGGCGTCTCCTTCAGGCACATCAACACGGTGTGGCCGGGATCGAGCTTCGCTTCCTTCGGGAACGGATTATCGGCGATCGCCTGCTGCCATTCCGCGCCGGTGCGGACAAACCAGTCGGTCGTGAGTCCCAACGTCTTGGCCGCGCCCGTTTCGAGCAGCTTCTCAA
>Ga0163144_10023972_pt1 | contig 12005 bp, 11 predicted proteins | sample OliLak19BULKMAT1_FD_123175 | JGI IMG/M metagenome (GOLD analysis project Ga0163144, IMG submission 123175) | Freshwater microbial mat bacterial communities from Lake Vanda, McMurdo Dry Valleys, Antarctica - Oligotrophic Lake LV.19.BULKMAT1 | ecosystem: Environmental > Aquatic > Freshwater >...
GCCGCTTTTCCAAAATGCCGGTGCTGCGCTAGCGCGAGCAAATACTGCAAATCCCGCAAATTCATGAAGCCTCCGCTGCTATTGCCACAGCATATCAGCGTCAATATGCTGAGCGCGCGTCGGTGATTTGCTTGGCTGCGGTTTAAAGCGATGCGGCATGTAGCGGGACATTGCATGCGCCCAAGCCAGGTCTTGAAATTTGCGATGAATTGCGATGAATTGCGATGAGTTGCGATGAATTGTGATTTGGGCGCATCCAATGCGCCCCTACTTCAAACCCGCGTCTGCGCCGCCATTGCAGCCAGTTTCGCTTTGAGGAAATCCGCCAAATTTTGCACACGGCCATCGGCGTAGCGAAGCTGATATGGCTCACCAGTACTGGAGGAGCGGGTGCCGATTTTGTCGATAAAATCTTCTGCAGAGGTGATTTTGGAGCCTGCCGCTTCCCATTTGCGCTGCATATGCGCAACGGCCTGTTCTGCGCTGTGTGCGCGGCCATTGCGGATAAAATTCACGTCCTTCAATTCGCCTAACGCAGCGAGCAGCTTTTCAATTTTTGCGGTTTCCGCAGCGCTCATCGGTGGCAAACGCACAGCTTTCGCCGCAGCAATTAGCGGCAGCGCAAGCAGTGCATCGCTGCGCTGGTGCAGTCCAAAATAAGCCGTGTCAGTACCGAATAACCGATTGTCAAGATTCAAAAGCGAGAGCTGATAGCTTGCGCTCGCAAAGTCGAAATCTAGCGAACTACCGGGCGAGAGCGATACTTGACCGGCCAGCAGCATACCTTCCTGGGTGCGGATGCTGGTCAGCACTTGATTATGGGTAATGTCGCCAACGCTAATCAGCAGCTGCGATTTATCACCCGAGCGCGTCGGAATAGCGCTGGTGCTGCGCTGCGGCAGCTGCAAACGCTCGGCTAGTTCAGGCATTAGCGTTAATCGGCTGGTTTTTTGCTCCGCAAAAATGCTCCACAGCACCATCGCCCCCAGCAAGATCGCAAGAAAGGTGATGAGCTGCTTTTGACTAGCTTGACTTAGCATAGTGGGTTCTCAGTGCGCTCCGCGCGGTATCGGGATGGTGGTAAGCAAGTCTAGTGAAGCTTCGAGGTTTTTATGTTGCGCCAAGCAAAAGGCGCAATTCAAATTCGTCGGTCACTTTATCTTCTCGGTCTTTAGCGAGTTAGTGTCAGCTCGCTTTTGCAAAAAAATCACACCATGGCTGTCAAGTCTAACAACGTGCGCCCTGCCGCTATGCTATGATGCGAATACTTCTCATTTGTGTTGACAACTATGCGCACCCTAGTTTTTGCATTGCTTTACTTGACGATCTCCAGCGCTGCTAATGCGCAAAAAACCGACGAACCGCTGGTGATTTATAGTGAGCGCAAGCCGTTTTTGCTGGAACCGCTGGTAAAACGCTATCAGCTTGAGACTGGCATCAAAATTCAGATATTGACCGATCAGGCCTCGGTTTTGCTGGAACGCCTAGCGGCAGAGGGCGAATACACGAAGGCCGATATTTTCATGACGGTGGACGCGGGCAGCCTGGTGCAAGCGGCCAAGCGTGGTGTGCTGGCAAAGATCAATTCGCCGACGTTAAATGCGGCTATTCCGGCTAATCTGCGCGATCCAGAAAATCGCTGGTTTGGCCTTAGCCTGCGCGCGCGCACCATGATTTACAACCCGGCAAAAATTGATCCGGCGCTAATTCAAAACTATGCTGATCTAGCCAAGCCTGCACTCAAAGGCAAGCTTTGCCTGCGTTCCAGCAAAAAAGTCTATAACCAGTCGCTGATTGCGATGCAGCTTGCTAGCTTGGGTGCAGCCCGCACGGAAGCAATGGTGCGCGGCTGGGTTACTAATCTTGCCGCGCCAGCATTTGCCGACGACACGCTGTTAGTCAACGCGGTGGCTTCAGGCCAGTGCGCGGTTGGGGTCGTCAATACCTACTACTTTGGCCGCGTGCAAAAGGACAATCCAAGCGTGGCTGCGAAATTGCTGTTTGCCGATCAAAAAGGCCAGGGCACCCACGTCAACATTTCCGGTGCGGGCGTGATTGCGGCAAGCAAGCAAAAGGCCGAGGCGCAGGCGTTTTTGGAATGGCTAGCAGGCACCGAGGCGCAGGCCATATTTGCCGAGGTGAACTTGGAATACCCGGTTAATGCTAAAGCTAAGCTTGATCCGGTAGTCGCTGCCTGGGGTAGCTTCAAGCGCGACCCGCGCAATATTCAAATTGCCGGGGATCGCCAGGCCGAGGCCGTAAAAATAATGGATCGCGCCGGTTGGCGCTAATCCAGCTTATCGTGTGAATCAAGAGCCGCTCAGGTTAGACTAGACGCTAATGTGAAAAAGGCGCACACATGCTGACTCAGGTAAAAAATTGGCTGCTAGCGTTATTGGGCAAAGCACCGCCCGATACCGAGCCGCAAATCTGGAATTTCGTTCTTAAAGGCGAACGTCGTGAAATTGGCGGCATCAATGAGGCTATTGAGCGCGCAGCCGGTGCTGGCAACGTGCCAGAGGATGCCTTGCGCAAGCTGCAAATAGCGCTCGATGAGCTGCTTACCAACGCGCTGAGCTACGCCAACGTTAGCCCGCAAACGCCGGCTAAAGTCGATATTGTGATTGATAGCCGATCTGTGCGCGCGCTCATTCGCTACCAGGGCGTGAACTTTAATCCCTTTGAAGACGGGGAAGCGCCTGATGTCGACGCCGGTGTAACCGATCGCCCGATTGGCGGTTTAGGGCTGTTTTTAGTAAAAGAGCTGATGGACGAAACCACGCACCGCTATGAAGATCACCACAATATTGTGGTGATCGGTAAGCGGCATCGCTAGCACCCGTTTTAGAGCAACCTACTTTTTAATCGTCGCAAATTAAAAATAGCTTTCCCAAACGGCGTGTTGACTGGCTAAGGTTTGGCAAATAACTCCGCGAAAAAGCTTTGCATGCGCGCATAGGCGCGTTTCGCGACCTTTGCATCGTAGTGCGCTTGGCCGACCATTTTGGCATCTAAATCGGTAAACGAGTGTACCGCGCCGCCGTAGCTGACCAGCTCCCAGTTTGCTTTTGCAGCGCGCATTTCTGCCTCAAACGCCTTGACTTCATCGGCGGGCACGTAAGGATCATCAGCGCCGTGCAGCGCTAACACGTCTGCGCTCAATCCGTTAATTGGCAGCGTGGCGCTGGCGCTCAGGCCGCCGTGAAAGCTAACCACGCCAGCAACCGCCGCGCCGCTGCGCGCCATTTCAATAGCGGTGGTGCCACCAAAGCAAAAACCAATTGCACCGAGCTTGCTGGCATCAAGCGCCACTTTCTTCGCCTTGCCAGCGCTTATCAGCTGAGCTAATGCAGCATTTGCCCGCGCGCGCATGAGCGCACGATCTGATTTTACCGCACCGGATATTTTGCCCGCCTCAGCCGCATCTTTCGGACGCACCGCTTTGCCGTACATATCCGCCACCAGCACCACATAGCCCATGCTGGCAATAAGCTCCGCCTGTTTTAAGTTGGCCTCATTAATGCCCATCCAGTTCGGAATCAATACCAAACCTGGCTTTGGGCCGGCTTTCGCATCGCCAATTAAAACGCTGGCGACTTCCGTTTCGCCGACTTTATAGCTAATCACTTCACGCTTAAGCGCCGCGCTTGCGCTGCTGCTGACCAACATGGCTGCGCTCGCCGCTAAACCAAAAAATGTGGAGGTAAAGTTCATGGGTTTTCCTTGATTGAGTTGATCGGATCTGATTGATCGGGGAGATGGTTCGGGGTTGGTTATATGGGGCTGGTTATTCGGGGCTGATTTTCTAGGCAGGCCGCGCAGTTTACGCGCAGCGAGAGTTATGACCGCGCATTCATGATCGACGCAGCGCTACCGCAATGCCGGAGGCCGCCACATCCAGCATTTCGTCGGTTTCGTCGTTGCTCAGGCAAAACGGCGGCATGAAATACACCACGTTGCCGAGTGGCCGCAGCAGCATGCCGCGCGTTAGGCCGTGCTGATAGACCGCCATCCCGCGCCGTTCGCGCCAGTCAAACGGCGTTTTGGCGGCAACGTCCTGCACCAGTTCAATCGCGGCAATCATGCCGGTTTGGCGAATGTCGCCGATATTGGGCTGATTTTCGAAGCGTTTGAGCGATTTTTTTAAGTGCTCGATGCGCCCGAGGTTGACCTGCAGGGTGTTTTCTTCCTGCATAGCGCGCACGGTGGCGAGCGCGGCGGCGCAGGCGAGCGGATTGGCCGTAAAACTGTGAGAGTGCAAAAAAGCCCTCAGCGCTGCGTGCGGCGCGTAAAACTGCTCAAAGATCAAATTGCTGGTCAAAACCGCCGCCAGCGGCAGCACACCGCCTGTCAAACCTTTGCCAACCAGCTGAAAATCCGCGCGAATATTGGCCTGCTCGCAGGCGAACAAAGTGCCGGTTCGACCAAAGCCAACCGCAATTTCATCGGCAATCAGATGCACGCCATATTGATCGCAGAGCTCACGGGCGCGCTTTAAGTAAATGGGGTGATACATGCGCATACCACCGGCGCACTGCACTAATGGCTCCACAATTAGTGAACACACCTCCTGATGCTGCACGCGAAGGATTATTTCCAGCTGGTCGGCCTGATGCAGTGCCCAGGCTTCAGCGGAAACGCCGTTCGGCGCCAAATAGGCATCAGGCGAGGGCGTAATGATCGGGTTGAGCAAAATTGCGCCGTACGTTTTGCGATACAGCGCCACATCCGTGACCGATAGCGCGCCTAAGGTTTCGCCGTGGTAGCTGCCGCTCAGGCAAATAAAACGCGTCTTATTCGGCTGGCCGATATTTTGCCAGTAGTGAAAACTAAGCTTAAGCGCAACCTCTACCGCTGCCGAGCCGATGTCTGCGTAGAACACTTTGTCAAACCCGGTTAGCTTACATAGTTCGCTAGCCAGCAAAGTGGCGGGCGCGTGCGTGCAGCCGGCAAAAATGACGTGATCAAGCTGCTCAAGCTGCGCGTGCAGCGCCGCCATAATTGCCGGGTGGCGATGCCCAAGCAGGCAAGTCCACCAGGAGCTAATCGCGTCGAGATAGCGTTTGCCGCTGGCATCGAATAAATAAGCGCCCTCAGCGCGCGCAATCGCCAGCATCGGCAGCCATTCGTGATCCGACATTTGCGTACACGGGTGCCACACGTGCTGGCGATCAAGCGCAAGCAGTTCGGCCGAACTAAGCAAGGAAGTTGACGTATTCATGTCTGAATTTTTGCTCCAAAAAGTGTCTGAATTTTCCGCAATCTCGCTGAGCTTGCCACAAGCTAAGCTATTCTGAGTCAACTTAAGCTTTGACTAACCCGCATGAATCGCCAACGCGCTGCATTTGCACGACCCCTTCGACTCCGCGCAGGCGCTTTGGCCGCCAGCCACACTCAGCGCGGCTTTACGCTGCTGGAGATTATTGTGGTGGTGGTCATTATTGGCGTGCTGGCCGCAATGGTTGCGCAAAATGTGCTGCCCGCCGCCCCAAAGGCGCGCATTGCCGCCGCGCGTGCGGACGTGCAGTCGATCGCCAGCGCGTTAGAAATTTATCGGCTGGATAATTTCAATTACCCCAGTACCGAGCAGGGTTTAGCTGCACTAGTCGACAAACCCGGCGGCCAGCCGGAAGCGGCGAACTGGCAGCAGGGCGGCTATATTCGCGACGGCCTGCCAAAAGATCCGTGGGGGCAGCCTTATCTGTATCTAAATCCCGGCCAGCGCGGCGCGATTGACGTCTACACGCTCGGCCGTGATCGCAAACCCGGCGGCGACGGTGAAGACGGGGATTTCGGAAATTGGAAGGATTCAACCCCGTAAAGCTGTTTGCGTGGCTCAAGTTCAGCTGAATAAAATGAGCACGCTAAAACTCCACGTCGATCATTACGGCGATCCGCACGCACCGCCTTTAGTGCTGCTACACGGCTGGGCAATGCACGGCGGCATTTTTGCGAGCTGGAGCGCGCAGCTGGCGGCGCATTTTCATGTGTTAGTGGTTGACTTGCCCGGGCACGGGCATAGCCGCACGCTCAATCTCAGCTTTGACGATACCGCCGATCAGCTGATTGCGCAGCTAGCGGAATTTCCAGACGCCATTTGGTGCGGCTGGTCGCTCGGCGGCGCGCTTGCCACCCGCATTGCCACCCGTGCGCCCACCCATCAGGTGCGTGCGCTCGTGTGTATCGCCAGCAACCCTAAGTTTGTCGCAGCCCCAGATTGGCAAGATGGCATGCAGGCCAGCGTGTTTTCCGGCTTTGCGCAGGCGCTCGCCAACGATTGGCAGGCGGTGGTGCAGCGATTTTTAGCGCTGGAGGCGATGGGATCAGCCAGCGCTAGCGATTCGCTGCGGGTGTTGCAAGCGCAAGTGTTTGCGCGCGGAGAACCCAGCATTGCCGCGCTAGCGCAGGGTTTGCAGAATTTGGCGGAGCTGGATTCACGCGCTGAGCTAACATCGCTACGCTGTCCAAGCTTGTGGATTGCCGGCGCAAGAGATCGGCTGGTGAGCCCAGCGGCCATGCAAAAGGCCGCTGTGTTGGCAAACGGAGATTTTGAACTAATCGCCCGTGCCGGACACGCGCCGTTTTTACACGCGGCTGAGCAGCTAAGCCTGCTTTTGCAGCGCTTTGCAGCTCCAAAACAAATTTAACGCAGCGCAAAAATGCTGAGCCTGAACTCAAAAATGCTTGGAAAACAACGCTGAGCAATGGCTTTAACAAAGCGCAACTACTCTTATCGCCAATTCTTAAAGGTGTTTTGGCATGTCTGAAGTCCACCATCTAGCCCATTTTGATTCGCCGAAATGGCTGATTTGCTTACGTATTAGCTATCGACTGCCCCTGGTGCTGCTGCAAGTGCTGGTGCATTTGCCGATTACGCTGCTGCTTATCAATCCGTTGACGAAGCGCGTGAAGTGGGGCAAGGAATCAATGGCTGAGCGCGTCACAAGAATTTGGCAGGGCAGCTTGATGCAGATCTTTGGTTTTAGACTGCAATCATTTGGCAGCCCGCATCCGGGCGCGTGCTTGAGCGTTGCCAATCATGTGTCGTGGCTGGACATCACGCTGATTCACAGCCAGCGGGTGGTGCATTTCATCGCGAAAAGTGAAATCTCGCGCTGGCCGCTCATTGGCTGGACGGCGCGCAAAGCCGGCACCATTTATCACCAGCGCGGCAGCACTGATTCACTCCAAAGCGTCGGGGCAGTGATGCGCAATCGCCTAGATGAAGGCTTTTCAATCGGCGTGTTCCCCGAGGGCGGCTCAAGCGTTAGCTTCACCGTACGCACCTTTCACGCGCGTATATTTCAGCCCGCGCTTGATTCTTGCGTGCCGGTACAGCCGATTGCGCTGCGCTACACGCGCGGCGGGCAGCTGGCGCACAGCGTGCCGTTTCGACATAATGAGGGATTTTTGACGAATTTTTTGCGGCTTTTAGGCGAATCTGGCGGCGTAGCCGAAGTGCATTTTTTGCCGATAATTGTGGTCGAAGGCATGCCGCGCCGCGCGCTTGCTGAATCGGCGCGTGCGGCTATTTCAGCGTGCGTTGGCGCGCAACCTGAGATAAACCGCGCACAGTTCCAGGCAGGCCCAACCGAGCTCGCCGAAGCAACCAGAGCCCCACACGAATGAGCGCCATGATTGAATCCACGTTTCAGCCCAGCCGCTGGCTGAAAAACCCACACGTACAGAGTATTTTGGCCAGCTCCGGGTTTCGTTCTGGGCGCGCGCGCAAGCTGTATCCAGCGCTGAGGCAGCACGAAACGCTAAGAATTATTGACTGCGGCAATGGCGTTCGCTTAAGCGGCCTGATGGCAAAGCAGCCTGGCCATTCTCGCGGGCTGGCGTTTTTAATTCACGGCTGGGAAGGCAGCGCGCAGTCAAGCTATCTACAAACCACCGGCGGGCGCCTGTTTGATGACGGTTTTGACGTATTTCGCTTAAATCTGCGCGATCACGGTGATAGCCACCATTTGAACGTTGATTTATTTCACTCGTGTCGGCTTGATGAAGTCGTAACGGCGGCATTGGCAATTCGCGGTGAATTTGCCGGCCGTAAAGCACTGATCGGTGGATTTTCGCTAGGCGGAAATTTTGCGCTTAGGGTCGCGCGTGCAACCGACACCGCTTTCCAGTTTGTATTTTCCATCTGCCCACCGCTGGTACCGAAAAAATCCTTGGAAGCCATTGAACTGGCACCTTGGTTTTATCGCTATTATTTCATGCGTAAATGGCGCGAATCTTTGCAGCTCAAACAGCGGCTATTTCCTGAGCGCTTCAATTTTCGCAGCTGGCAATCGCTCAACATGCGCGATTTGACGCGCGTGTTGATCGAGCAAGAAACCGATTTCCCCAGCGTTGATGCCTATTTGGACGGCTATTCAATTGGCCTTGATCGCCTGCTTGAGCTGCGCTGTCCAAGTTTAGTAGTAGCTGCACAGGATGATCCGGTTATTCCGGTGGCTGATTTTCATGAGCTGCTGCGCCCTGCCAATATGCAGCTTGAAATTTTGCCGCATGGCGGGCACTGTGGCTTTCTGACTAACCTAAGTATGGAAAGCTGGGCAGAAGCACGTATTGCGCGGGCGCTAAAGGAATTGCAGTGGCTTTAGCCTGCTATCTCCAGTAGTCAACCGGTAGAATTGCCGCCTTCACAGGCTTTCAGACATACTTGGGAACCTCTTCTTTAAGCACTTTTACACCTGTTTAATCAAGACTAAAGATAAATCTTCGGAGCAACTATGCAAAACGCGAGCACGGACGCCGCACTGGTCAACAAAGTTCTACAGCTGCGCAAGCTGCTCACCAAAAAAGATTTCCACGGCGCGCGCAAAATTGCCGACGCGCTGGCACCCCAGGCTGCGGGATCGCAAGATATTTCGCACCTAAGCGCCATCGCTTACGCCAATACCGGCGAACCTGAGCTTGCGTTGGCTTGCTTTGAACAAGCGCTACTCGCCGCCCCTGAGAACCCGCTGCTGCACATAAACTTGGCGCACGTACACACTCAGCGCGGTGATATAGAGCGGGCGCAGCGGGCGTACAAATCGGCCTCCGCGCTTGATCCTAATTTGCCGGATGCACACACCGGCTTGGCTAATTTGGCGGTAATGGAAGGCAAGCTCGGTCAAGCGGAGGAGCTGTTTTTGACCGCATTGCGCGCGGATGCCAACGATGTAGCGGCGCTGCTGGGCTTGGGGCATTTACTAGCAGATCGCAACGATGTAGCCGCAGCTACCGAGCGCGCGCAGCGCTTGATAAAATTGGCACCGAACGACGTGCGCGTGCTCACCCTATTTGGTCGAGTGCTTTTAGCGGCTGGAAATTTAGATTTTGCCGCGAAAGCGCTTGATTCAGCGCTAGCGCTAGCGCCGCAGCATCATTCGGCGCTGCTGCTTCGCGCGCAAGCTGCGCTGCGCCAAGGCGATTTAAACCGCGCCGAACGCACGCTAACGCTGGCCGGACAGCAAAGCCAAGATAGCGTGGTGTTTCGTATGACACGCGCTGAGCTAGCGCTACGATTGCAGCAGCCAGCAGGCGTTGTTGAAGATTTGGATTGGGTACTGGCGCGTCGGCCCTGCTTTTTGCAGGCGCTACAGCTGCTCAGCAACATTGATTTGCGTTCTGGCCGGGGCGCCGAGGCCTTTGCTAGGCTTGCAAAAACCAGCGCGGCGTTTCCGCAAGATCTTATGGTCAATCACTTGTTTTTGACCCTACTGCTGGAAGCCGGCTTACCCAAAGAAGCGCTGAAAGCCAATCGTGCCTGGTGTGAGCGCGCAGCAAATTCGGCGGCAGCGTTCAATCATTTGGCCGCTATTGAAGAAGCCCATGGTGAGCTTGCCGCAGCTTATAAAGCTGCCGAAAAGGCGCTAGCGCTGGATGCCCGGCAATCGCAATCGGCGATAATTCTAGCGCGCGCCAAGCTTCGCGCAGGCCACCCAAGCGAAGCGCTGACGCTACTCACGCAGGCCGGCTCGCAGCCGCTCGCTATGCAGGTTAAAATTGATTTGGAACGCCTGCGCGGCCGGGCACTCGATGCCAAAGGTGATCGCTTGGGTGCGCTTTCTGCGTGGCAGCAAGCGACCGAGCTGAGCGGCAAGGGCGCAAAACTGCCGCTATTAGAGCCGGTGCAAGCTGGCCCGGAAATTTCCGGGCAGACCCATCGCAGCAGCCGCAAGCTAACCTTTGTTCTGGGCCTGCCACAAACTGGATTAGAGTCTTTGCTTGCCGCCATACCTGAGGCAGTCAGCCTGTATGATCGCTATTCGAACGAGCCGCGCCAGGATTTTATCCATAGCATCAGCGCTGATCGATTAGCGCTGCCGTTTAGTGAATCTGATCTTGAACACATCGCCAGCCGCTATTTAAAATCGCTGTACCGGCGCCTGCCGCGACTGCCGGAAAACGCGCATTTATTCGACGTGCTGCCGGTACTCGATGTGCGGCAATTTCGCGTCATGCGCGCCGCACTGCCGGAAGCGAGCTGGCTTTTTATCGAGCGTGATCCGCGTGATGCGCTGCTATCGATCATGGCAAACGGTGTTCCTGGGCTCGATTCGAGTGAGCCCATGCTGCTAGCGCAGATTTTGCACCGGCAGGATCAACACTTACAGGCAATGCAGCGGGACGGAGGCACCCAGTGTTTGCGCGTTCCTGCCTTGGGCAAACTCGATTTTGTCGGCCTAACGCAGTTCCTAGGGCTAACGCAACCCATCGACCAGGAACGCTTCAAGCGCGCCTGCATGCAGTTAGGTGAGCTGCCTCAATACTTTCCCGCACAGCGCTGGCAGGCGTTTGAGCCGCTTAAATCAGTGTTTGAAGTTTTTAACCAAGCCTAGGATAAATCATGTTTACCGGCTTGATTCAAGAATTAGGTGAAGTGGTAGCAGTACTGCCGCAGCACGGCGGCGACGTGCGTATTCAAATTGCAGCGCCAGCGTCCTTCATGGCCGATGTTCGACTTGGTGACAGCGTTGCGGTGTCAGGCGTGTGCTTGACCGCTTTGGCGCTCAGCGATACGCAGTTTTCCGCTGATGTTTCGCTTGAAACGCTGCGCCTGACTACACTGGGCCGTTTACAGGCAGGCTGGAAGACCAATCTGGAAAAATCCCTACAGGTGGGGCAGCGCCTAGGCGGGCATTTTGTCAGCGGCCATGTTGATGGCATTGGCCAGGTGTTGGCGATAAGTGATGAAGCAAGATCGCAGCGCTGGGATTTTAGCGCCCCACATTCGCTGGCTCGATTCGTAGCTGAGAAAGGCTCCATTGCCATTGAGGGCGTTTCCTTGACGGTAAACGCAGTTTGGACGATTGACCGCGCCTGTTTTGGTTTTAGCGTGAATTTAATTCCGCACACGCTGCAACACACCAACTTAGGCGCGCTAACGCAGGGCGCTGAGGTAAATTTGGAGATCGATTTGATCGCCCGCTATTTGGCGCGCCAGCAGGATGTTTTGTTAGCGAGCGCTCAGTGAGTAGCGAAAATCAGCTGCTGCCAGCGGTGATTTTTTTATCCGCAGCCGTGGTGGCTGTGCCGCTGAGCAAGCGCTTCAAGCTAGGCGCGGTACTGGGTTACTTGCTGGCGGGCGTGCTCATTGGGCCGATGGCGCTCAATCTGATTCAAAGCCCGCAGGCGGTGTTGGCGATTTCTGAGCTGGGCGTTGTACTGCTGCTATTTTTGCTGGGCTTAGAGCTATCACCCAGCCGCCTGTGGGCTATGCGAAAACTGCTGCTTGGCTTGGGCGCTATCCAGATGATTTTGGTGACGCTTGTTATTAGCGTGATCGCCTGGTTGCTGGGCCTGGGTGTTCTTGCTGCCTGCATAGCCGGCTTCGCGCTCGCGCTTTCCTCTACCGCGTTTGTGCTGCAAGTGCTAGCTGAAAATTCTGAGCTGCAAAGCCCGCACGGGCGCGCCGCGTTTGGCGTTTTACTGTTTCAAGATTTAGTCGCAGTTCCGGTGCTGGCAATCATCCCGCTGCTGAGCGTGCACAGCGCCAGCGCCAATGGCAC
>Ga0163144_10023974_pt1 | contig 12004 bp, 5 predicted proteins | sample OliLak19BULKMAT1_FD_123175 | JGI IMG/M metagenome (GOLD analysis project Ga0163144, IMG submission 123175) | Freshwater microbial mat bacterial communities from Lake Vanda, McMurdo Dry Valleys, Antarctica - Oligotrophic Lake LV.19.BULKMAT1 | ecosystem: Environmental > Aquatic > Freshwater > Lake...
GAATCATGCCAGGCAATGCCGTTTCCGACGAACTTGTGCCGAGCACGAGCAGCAGTTCGTCTTTGATATGAACTAAAAAGCGAACAATCGAAAAACCGGCGCACCAAGCGATGCAGCCCAAAACACCGAAGACGAAAAAGCCTGAAGTGATATAAAAACTTGCCATCAGTGCCAGCAAGTTGTTCAGTGCTCCGATGCCATAACTGCCAACCGTGAACGCCATCGCTCCGAACGCACCGACCGGGGCCACTTTGACGACGATGTTCATTACGCCAAAGAACACTTGTCCGGCGTAGTCGATAACATGCAGCACCGGTCGACCTCGCTCGCCCATGCCGACGATGCCGAACGCAATGAACGTTGAGATCAGCAACACTTGCAGCAAATCACCCGAGACAAACGCGCTGAAAAATGTTTTGGGGATAATGTTCAGCAGGAACTCAGTCGTGCTGAGTGCCTTGGCTTTATCTGCGTAGTCTTGTGTGGCGCTAACCGCTTGCGCTTCCGCATGAAAGGATTGCCCCGGTGGCGTGAATCCGTCGCCGGGCCTGAGCACGTTGATCACCAACAACCCGACGACGAGCGCTAGGGTAGAGACCACTTCGAAGTACAGAAGCGTCTTGCCGCCGACACGACCAAGTTTCTTCAAGTCGCCCATCGAGGCGATGCCGTGAACAACGGTGCAAAAAATGATCGGCGCGATCATCATTTTCACGAGCGCGATAAATCCGTCACCCAGCGGCTTGAGCGACTTGCCGGCATCAGGAAAGAGTCTTCCGACCAAAATACCGAGCGCCACTGCAACTAGAACTTGAACGTAAAGCACTCGGTAAAGTGGCTTGCGGTCGCTCAGCGTCGGTGTCGTCAAGTGTGCGCCTTATAATCTATGGTTTGATCGCCAGCACAACGTCTAGCGGTGCCGTTGTTCGATATCCGATCACATTGACAAAGCCAGCTTTGGTTAACAATTGCTCATACTCACTTAATGATCGCTCGCGACCTTCGGTGACGATCAACATATTGATGTCTTGCAGTTGCGCCCAACGGGGGCCATCTTTCTCTTCTCGCAGCATCTTTTCACCGATCATCAAACCACCGCCACTGGGCAAGGCCGCGAAAGCCTTGGCTAATAGCAATTCAATCTTCGCTTCCGACCAGTCGTGAATGATGCGACCGAGCCAGTAGAGATCTGCCGCTGGCAACGGGTCAACAAAAAAATCGCCTGCCACAAAATCGATTTGCGATGCGACATCACAGGTCCCCGCGATCTCGCGAGCAAGCGGGATCGCATTGGGAAGATCAAACACAGTTGCCTTTAGGTGAGGATATCGCCGACACGCAGCCATCGGCAGATGCCCGGTGGCTCCACCGAGATCGACCAATCGATTGAATCGGCTGAGATCGATGGCGGCGACGACTTGCGGCGACGTCATCATGCCGAAGCCGTGCATGCCCATCAGGAACTCGCGTGCCGCTTCATCGGTATTGAAGAAGCTTGAGAAAATCGGCCCGTCCCAGCCGTATGTCTCTTGCCAACGATGCGTCCCCTCGCGAACAGCCCCTTCGAGATTACCCCACATCTTCCACATCACACGATTGGAATACTGAACGTAACCGGTCATGCGACGAGGGGACTGGCTGGTCAAGTAATCTGCTGCCGCTGGCGTGTTCGAAAAAATCTGCTCGACCCGGCTGAGCAGTCCGACGCCAACCAAAGCTTCCATCAAACGCCGCAGTGAGTCCGCATCGCATTCCAGTTGCACTGCCAAGTCCGCAGCCGTCCGTCCTCGTTCGGCCAACGCATCAAATACGCCGAGAGAAACGCCGGTAAACATGATCTTAGAGCGTCGAAACGCCTCCAACAGTTCTAGCACCACACCCGGATCAGCGGGCGTCAAATCTTTGGCCATACCGGCAAACTCCAAAACCATTGGTAAAGACGACTAACGACAGCGACGAATTTGACACGAAAAAGGCTGAGGTGGCACGCCCTGAGTCTTCGAAGGACAGGTCCTTAATCGGCGGTGGCGAGAGGGACGGGTTCGACGTCGACGCTGACACGCAAGTCGGTGTTGCCGCCTCCGAGGACCACGCCTCGCATCGGTGCGACATCGCGATAGTCTCGACCTACACAAATGGGAACATGATCGGTTCCAACAAGACAAGCGTTGGTGGGATCGAAATCGATCCAGCCTAACTCCTGACCAGCGTACAGGCTCAGCCAAGCGTGAGAATGGTCGGCACCAACAAGACGCGGCTTACCTGCGGGTGGCAACGTTCGCAAGTAGCCGCTGACATATCTCGCCGGTAAGCCAATCGACCGGAGGCACGCAATTTGAATTTGGGCAAAGTCTTGACACACACCAGCGCGTAGTCCAAAGGCATGCTCAGCCAATGTGTCGACATTGGTCGCTAACGTATCGTACTTAAAGTCACGGTGAATACGTTTTGTCAGATCGAGCGCCGCGTCGAGGATCGGGCGTGAGGCGATGAACGATTGAGCCGCATAGTCCGCAAATTTCTTTCCCAGAGCAATCATCGGCGACGGATTGCGAAACTCCGAAGCCTCGAACCAATGGCTGTCGCCGCCCATGGAAACCGAGTCGCGAGCAATTTCCCATCGCGCGGTCTTATCAGCCGGGGGAAACGAAGTCGCCGTGACTTCAACGTCGCTGGCCACGACGACGGACAGCTCACGATGCGCCGATTCAATCGTAAACGTGTGAACTAGGTTGCCGTAGTAATCGACATGCGAGTGCGAAAGCGTTGGATCGGGAGTGATTGTCATCAACGTGTCATGACAACGGACTCGCGGCAGATCGCGAGGCATCATCATCACCTGATTCTGGCAAATCGCTACCGGATCGCTGTAGCGATAGCGAGTGCGATGCGTGATCAAAAATCGATTGCTCAACGGACTCATTGCTTAGAAGTTACTCCGACCTTCGATGGGTAAACTTGCTCGCGGCATGCCCGGTGAGAGCCTGTGCGGCGGTTGTGTGGATCAGATATCTGGCAGCGATCTCGTTGGACAGGTCGGGGAGTCGTTCTGTCAAGGTTTCCAGCAACGTATCGAGCAATTCTCGTTTGCCACTTGGATTTTGCGAGGCCAGTTCTGCGGGCTCTGCCATCCGCACGACGTGCAACAAATCAAACGCCGTGCGTCGATCCATCGGCATGGCCACTTCATCAGCTTCAAGCGGTAAGCGATCCATGACTTCGACAATGCGCTCAAGCTGAAACAGAATCGATCTCGGATTCGTGTCGTCTGTGATCAACAGGTCCAACGTTGCGGCGGGTTCAACGCGTAGCAAGTAACGCGACCGATAAGTCATCAGGCTGTCGCAGGCTTCCAGCACGGCTTCTAACGTAGGCCGTTCGTCGGCCTTGGCGACGATATCTTTCTTGCGCCGATTGTCCGTGGTTACCAGCATCGCTCGTAGCAGCTCTGCGGTTTGACAGGCGCGTTCGATGCGGCGTCCCAATTGTAAAAAACGCCAACCAAGTGTTCGCGTGATGCTCTCTTGGCCAAGACCCGCGAGCGCGAGCAATTCAGTAATCAGCCGCGACAGACAGTTAATTGCCGTACGAGCATCTAACCGCGAACCCGGTTCGTTCGATTGAACAAGTTCGTCTTGAATTCGTCGAATGATTCGGTAAGCATCCAGCGAAATTCGGTCGCGTACCGCAGTAGCCTTGTCTGCCATCGCGTTGACGCTGGGGCTGAGCCCTCGTTGTTGATCGATCGCATACAGCGACTTGGGAAGTGCTTCATCAAGCCCCGGCAAGGTTCGACTGAAACCTTCGACGGCATAGTCGGGCTCGATTTGTCCGATCGCTGCCAAGGCTGCGACCAACCGCGGCATCTCAGCAATCGTCGATACCGATTGTTCACCGGACAACCGCATCAGCGTCGTTCGCAGCAATCGCGCAATCGCTTCGGCGCGCTCGCTGTACCGCCCAAGCCAAAACAGATTCTCAGCAACACGGCTAGGCAGTTCCGCACCGCCGCGAACAAGCTTAAGTGGTTGATCCGCAGAAGGCAGCAATGTCACGCCCGCGTCGACGGGCTCATCCGCGATGACCCAACAATCCTGGCCAAGTTGAACCGCACCGTGGACTTCCTCGACACCGTCAGCGGTAGGACTGACGCGAACCATGCCACCGGGCAAGACGTCGATCGAGCCCGCCGTTTGCACCTGGAACGATCGCAGCGACAAATACCACGGTTGCAATTTGCCATCTTGCCAGACCGGTGTCGTGCTGCGCGTCACATTGGCCTGAGCAAGATACTGATTCGGTTGACTGCGAATCGCGGTGATCAATTCAGCACGCGCCGCTGCGGAGAGCTCTGCCGGGATCGTCGGGCGCTCACCGCGAACGGCATACGCGGGTCGAATTTTCAGTTCGTCAAGATGGTCAAGCACATAACGCAAATCATCAGGCTTGCCGCACCAATAAGTTGGCACTGTTGGCAGAATCGGATCTTCGCCCAGCAGAAACCGACTAGCAGCCGGTAGATAGGGAAGCAATGCAGGTGTCTGTGCAAGCTTGCTGCCAAGGCAATTGGCAACGGCAACTTTTCTATTTCTCACCGTTTGCAGCAAACCTGTCGCCCCTTCGACTGCTGCGGGGTCAAGCTCAAGCGGATCGCACTGATCATCAGAAACATGTCGCCACAGCACATCAATCGGCAGCAACCCGCCGAGTGTCTTCAGGTTCAACGCACCGCCTCGTACAGCCAGGTCACGGCCCTGAACCAGCGTGTAGCCGAGATAGCGGGCCAGATACGTGTCTTCAAAGTAGCGATAACTTTCTTGGCCTGGAGTGAGGATCGCAACGCGTGGATTGATACTTGGTTGAGGCGCGAGCGACTCCAGCGTTTGCCGCAGTTTTACGAAAAACGGTGCGAGCCTGCGGATATGGCTTTGGCGGACTAATTTTGTATAAGATCGGCTCGTCACAATTCGGTTCTCGACCAAATAGCCGAGTCCCGATGGAGCGCGAGTACGGTCTCCCGTAATCCACCACGAACCATCCACATCGCGTGCTAAGTCTGTGGCAACCACGTGCAATCGCACACCGCCAATTTTCGGCAGCCCGTGATAAGTCCGTAGAAACTCTGGGTTGTTGAGCAATAAATCCGTTGGCAAAACGCGTTCACGAAGCAATCGCTGCTTTCCAAGCAAGTCGTCCAGCACCGCTTCTAGGATGCGAACCCGCTGCTTTAACGCCGCCTCAAGTCGGTTCCAGGCCGTCGCCTGGATGACCAGCGGAATGAACGTCAATTCCCATGGTCGTGTGCGTTCGCCTTCTTCGGCAACGACGTTGTAAGTTGCACCGCTTTCGCGGGCCATTGCGGCACCTTCAGCGACCATTTGCTCAAACGCATCACGTCCGAGCGAATCGATGTATTGAACCAGCGGTTTCCAAGCTGGGCGCGGAGCCCCATCGAGCCCGACGCATTCGTCGTAGCTACCGCGAAGCGGTGCGTAGTCCGCAAAAAGGGCGTCTGGCGAAACGGAGATGCTCAAGGGAATGAACTCGAAAACGAATGTGCTATTTGCTAAGCAGCATAACCGTCATCGCCTTCAAACACGACGTATGCGGGATGGCAGGTTGCTTTGTCTCAAATCAAGCGTGATCGGGAAAGGGTCGCTGCCCATGGGCGGCATTTCTTCAGGAACGTGTAGCTTACCGCCAATGAATCCTTCGACGCGATACCGACTTGCCCGTCGCGCTTCCGCTTCACTGGCATTGATGGGAAACGAAGCATAGCTGAGTCCGCCGGGATGCGAAACGTAATACGTGCAGCCACCGAGGGAGCTTTGTGTCCGTAAATCAACGATGTCAATGTGCAGCGGTGCATGAACCGGAATGGTCGGTTGCAAACAACTTGGTGGCTGCCACGCCCGATAACGAATTCCAGCCACAAACTGCTGTGCCACGCCGGTTGGATGCATCGGCACACGCACTCCATTGCACAGAATCGCGTGCCTTCCCTGAACAAGCCCAGCGGCGCAAATCTGCAGCCTCTCCAGGGATGAGTCAACAAACCGCACCGTGCCGCCTCCGCCCGGTTCTTCCCCCAAGACGTACCACGGCTCGATCGCTGCCCTCAGTCCAATGTGGACATCGTCGCGCGTGAACTCACCAATATGGGGAAACCGGAACTCGAAATGTGGCCGGAACCACTCAGGGTCCATTCTCGTTCCGAAATTTTCCAGCTCTCGCAATACGTCGCAAAAATCTTGCCAAGCAAAGTGTGGCAGCATGAATCGATCGTGCAACGACGTGCCCCAATTCTGCAAAGGTTGTTTGTACGGCTCACGCCAAAACGCTGCGACCAGTGCACGAATCAAAAGCTGTTGCGTCAAGCTCATTTGTTCATGTGGCGGCATCTCGAAACCACGAAGCTCGACCAGTCCCAGCCGACCGGTCGATGAATCAGGCGAATAAAGTTTGTCGATACAAATTTCCGCGCGGTGCGTGTTGCCGGTTAAATCGACCAACAAGTTGCGAAACAAGCGATCAACAAGCCACGGAGAAATATTCATCTCTCGCGCTGGGACCTGCTCTAACGCGATCTGCATTTCATAAACCGAGTCACGTCGCCCTTCATCAAATCGAGGCGCTTGGCTTGTCGGTCCGATGAACTTGCCGCTGAACATGTAAGACAGTGACGGATGGTTGTTCCAAAAAGTGATGAAGCTGGCGAGCAAGTCCGGTCGGCGCAAGAACGGACTATCCACTGGCGAACTGCCTCCCATCACGATGTGATTACCGCCCCCGGTACCGGTGTGCATGCCGTCGAGATCAAACTTCTCCGTGCCCAAGCGAGCCAAACGAGCTTCTTCATAAAGCGTCTCCGTGATCCCAACCAATTCTCGCCATGACGAAGATGGCTGCGTGTTGACTTCGATCACACCTGGATCAGGGGTGACTTTAAAGTAAGACACACGATGATCGTGCGGCGGCATGTAGCCTTCAAGCAGCACCGGTAAGCCAAGCTTTTCGCAGGTCTCTTCGACCGCTTCGACCAACTCAAGATAATCCTCCAACCGCTGGGTCGGCGGCATGAAAACATACAGCCGACCATGACGAGCTTCGATCGCTAACGCCGTTCGCACGACGTGGTTTTGGTCGAAGACGGGTTCATCGTCATCTGTCTCATCATCACTGCCATCGTGTTCCGGACGTCGCTCCAGGATCTGCTCATTGACGACCTGTGGACCGAACGCATGAGTTGGCTTCTCTTCCGATTCCGTCTGCGTTGGGTTTTGCGATGACGATTGCTGGCGACTCTGATTCGACGTCCGCGGCGATTGCCCCTCAGCACTCGCGCGTGGGATCGGCAGATTGCCACGTGGTGCTGTCGGGTCGACCGGAGTTGTATAAAAAGCATCCTCGGACTGACCGCTGACCGGTAGCGAATCCAGCGGCAACCGCAATCCGACCGGTGAGTCGCCCGGTAGTAAAAAAACCTTATCGGCTCGAACAGGCCATTTGCCGGTGATCCAGCCTGTTCGCGGCGGCAACGCGGGCTTCGGTGTGGCTGCGTTTGATTGCCACCATTGCCGTTGGATAGGAAGCACGTAACCAACGGGATTACTGAGCCCGCCTCGGAAGACTCGCATCATCCCCGCACGCTCGTTCGGATCAGCCAGCTTCGGGTCAGCCGGATCGACATCGACAGGCAGACGATTCTCTTTCCAAAGATAATGGAAAACGTCTTCGTAAACCGGAAAACGCGCCTTGGCGGACACGCCCAATTGCCGCGACAAATGCATGACAAATTGTTCGGCATGTTCATGCGTATGTTCATAGTCGCGACCTTCGTCAGCAATCCATTGCGGATCGCGCCAAATCGGCACGCCATCAATCCGCCACAAGCAAGTTAGCGCCCACCGCGGCAGTGACTCGCCTGGATACCACTTTCCCATGCCATAGTGCAGCATCGCGCCCGGTCCGAATCGATCTCGCAACCGAAGCAGCAATACATTGCTAAGCACTCGCTTGTCCGGCCCGACCGCTTCTGTTGTCCATTGCGGATCGTCCATCGAATCGATCGAGACAAACGTCGGCTCACCTCCCATCGTCAATCGCACATCGTCGCCAGCTAATTTCTTGTCGACAGCGTCGCCGACTTGCATGATCCGTTGCCATTGCTCGTCGGTGTAAGGCTTTGTTACACGAGGGTCTTCATGAACCCGGCGAACCGACATCTCATGCTGGAACTCCACTTCACACACCTCCAGGCCGCCCGTGATCGGAGCCGCATCGCTCGGTTCCGGTGTGCAGGCCAGCGGAATGTGTCCCTCGCCGCAGAACAAACCGCTGGTCGCATCCATGCCGATCCAACCGGCACCAGGCAAGAACACTTCGGCCCAAGCGTGCAAGTCACAGAAATCTTTCTCCGGTCCCGATGGTCCATCGAGCGCCTTTTGATCGGCCGCAAGCTGGATCAGGTAGCCTGACACGAACCGCGCCGCCAGCCCGATGCGTCGCAGCGTTGCAACCAGTAACCAAGCTGAATCTCGACACGAACCGCTGCCGAGCTGCAGCGTTTCCTCCGGCGTTTGGACACCAGGTTCCATCCGCACCAAGTAGGCGATCCGCTTCTGCAATCGCGTGTTGACATCGACTAAGAAATCAATCGTCCGCGCAGCCGACTTCGGCATCGACTCAACCCACGCGTCCAACATTGGCATCGGCGAGTGGTCGGCGCTGAACGACTCCAAGTCAAGACACGGCAGAAGTTGCTTTTGAAGGTCACGCGAATATTTGAACGGGAACGCTTCCGCGTAATCCTCAACAAAGAAGTCGAACGGATTGATAACGGTCATGTTGGCGATCAGGTCGACGGTGATCGTCAAGTGATCGGTCGGCTTGTTGAACACAAACCGTGAGACCGGATTGCCGTGGGGGTCTTGCTGAAGGTTGACAAAATGGTCTGCCGGGCTGACCTCCAGGCTGTATGCCTCGATGGGTGTGCGGGCGTGATAGGCTGGCCGTAAGCGGACTTGATGCGCTCCCAATGTGATGAGGCGGTCATATCGGTAGTCAGTCTTATGATGCAGCGCGACGCGGATCGTCATCGGTTCCAGTTTCGCTTAAAAGTGTATTAGTTTTCGATTTTCGATTTTTGACAATGGTATCGGTATCAATTTCGGCATCTGCGAGGATCTGACGATAATCCCCGCCGCTGCGCCTGCCAATCGCCCACCGCCAAGTTTGCCCTTAGGCAGGTCGAAGGAGGCGATCGACGCCATCAATGGCGATCAGGACCTAACGCCTCGGCAATACCCTGCAGTTTCGATTTGATGGGCTCGCCGACAAAGCGAATCTCGGATCGCTGAACGAAGCGGAACGTGCGGAGTACGAGAAGTACGTCAGCTTTGCCAGCTTCGTAACGCTTTTACAGATCAAAGCAAAGAACATTGTTGAGCAGAAATCGGGATCACCGTAGATGCGTGCTGCGGTCCGTCGATTGGTCGGTGAGCGAGCGAATGATCGATGTGAGTATTGTCGACTACCACACTTCCTTATCAATGACGGCATAATATTCGGTTGTACTCGAATTGGCGAAGCGACTGTCATCGTCTTCCAAATCTGCTCTTGGTCTCTTTTCCACCTTCGGAAAGGTCAAGTAATCGAAGCGAGTAATTTCTGTCGCTAAGTGAGGCGGCTAAAAAAAACTTCCTGCATGAATTCACGTGCGATTTGAAGTACGTCGACATCGTTGTCATAGACTTCTTTATCGTAGACTTCTTTGTCGATTGTTCTTTCTAGTCGCTTTCGAGCCAGCTTGTTATCGACGATCAGTATTTCTCGCAGGGTAATCGGGCAATTTGGAACATCGGAAAGACGGACCGCGGGGCCATCACCGCGTTGTTCACTGATAAGAAGATTTGCTCCAGGACCAATCTGTGGCAACTCGCGGTCCGCTTCAGAAAACCAGTGTCTTCCAAAAAAGAAGCAATACTGAACTCGCTCACCTCCCTGCCGAAAGTTTGCCCAAAAATACCAAGTCTTGCCTGCGGAACCGCCGGAGCGAAGCGTTTCCCAAGTTGGCTGGTCGATAATGTCAAATGGACGAACTTGTACTTCAACACTTCCATCGGACGCATTCGTGATTTGCGTCGCACATCTCTCGAAAGCGTCTCTGACTTGTTCCATCTGTCGAACCCAACGGAGGTACTCAAGCTGCCGTTTCTCATCGACTCGAGCGTTCGTTTCGCCGACGATGATGGCAGCCCAATCCTTGAGTTCGTCAACTTCACGTTGAGCATTGACGTAAATCTGAAGCGTTTTGCTCAGAGAACGCGTGGTTAATTGAACAAGAGAATCGAATTTCCCATCGTCTGCGTCGGTCAGTGCGTTGTAGTATTCCTTACGATCCTCATGTCGAATAACCGCTGCAGTAAAACGATTACCGAAAAGTATGAGGTCTTGCCATAACCTCGCCATGCGTCCATTGCCATCCATGAACGGATGAAGTCTCGCAATCGCCCAATGAGTCCATGTCGCCAATTTGATTGGTTCACAGTTTTGCGAACCAGCTAATTGAATCGAGAACGATCGCAACAGATCATCAAGCTTCTCGGGCCGCGGCGGCTGCCGTACTGCACCAGTAATCATTACGCGTTCGTTTCGAATCGTTCCGGCTCCGTATGCCAGCACGTCAGTCATCAGTGTGTGGTGGATTTTAGTTAGATTTTCAAGAGAAGCCCATTTAGATCTGTCGGATACTAATGCCTGTACCTGCTCGATCGCCTTTCCCAGATTCAAAACCTCGGTCGCTTCTCGCTTCTTGCCTACATCGACGATGCTGCCAGTATCGAGAATGCGTTTTGTCTCGCGCAACGTCAATGTGTTCCCCTCAATCGCGTTGCTGTTATAAACTCGTTCGCCGAGCAATTCTTTCTGAATCTTCTCAATAACTTCGTAAGGCAACGGTCGGCGATCGTTGACTTGTACCGCGAGGGCCGTTGTGTCAGCAATCAATTCTGTAGAGACTTGATTCAATGCAATTTGATCAGGACTGATAAGATCCATAGCGCCACCTTGAGGAAAGTTGACCTTTTATCGCAAGGCAAATGTGACAGTCAAACGTCAGAGGCAACGGGCTGAATTCCATCGACCCTTGCAGCAAAATTTGGTGGGAAAACGTCTAAAACAGACCAGTACTGTAGTTCATTTGCGGCTACAAAGCCACCCTGGCGAAACGGCAGATCGAAGGTGGTTGACTGACGTTACTCAAGCGGGACAATAGAGACGAAGTAACGACTGCGGCTGTTCATCGCCGCGTTGGCTTCGGACACTTATTTCCAGCTCAGTGCTTACGGTTGATCTGAGATCCCACGGGTGAGCATTGCGATGGTGTAAACGCTGTCGCTGGCGGTGACGAACAAGGTGCGATGATTCTTGCCACCGAAGCAGACGTTGGCGGTCCAGTTCTCGGGAACCTCGATGACACCGATTCGTGTGCCGTCAGCGCGATAGACGGTCACTCCTCGCTTACCGGTCAAATACAAGTTACCGGCATCGTCGAGTGTCATGCCGTCAGAGCCTTCTTCGCAAAACAGCGTTCGCTTGCCCAGCATCCCCGCAGTATCGATCGGGTAGGAATAAGTTTTCTTGTCTCCGATGTCAGCGACGAACATGACGCCTCGTTTGGCGTCCCCAACGATGCCATTGGGCTGTTTGAATGGCTCGGGCTCACGCTGCAAAGTCGAACGATCTTTGGCGACGCGATAGAGTGCTTGTACGGGTTGGGGCTGTTGCTCGTACGTCCACCAAGGTCGTTTGTAAAACGGGTCGGTGAAGTACATCACGCCGCTGGGATGAATCCAAACATCGTTGGGACCGTTCAGACGCATGGTTTCAAATTTGTCGAACAGCATTTTATGTGTGCCGTCTTTCACATCGATTTCCCACATTTGGTTTTGCTCATCCGCGCAGGCAAGCAATTTTCCATCGGGGAGAAAGAACATGCCGTTGC
>Ga0163144_10023976_pt1 | contig 12004 bp, 11 predicted proteins | sample OliLak19BULKMAT1_FD_123175 | JGI IMG/M metagenome (GOLD analysis project Ga0163144, IMG submission 123175) | Freshwater microbial mat bacterial communities from Lake Vanda, McMurdo Dry Valleys, Antarctica - Oligotrophic Lake LV.19.BULKMAT1 | ecosystem: Environmental > Aquatic > Freshwater >...
CGTCAAGCCCCCTCATCCGGCCTTCGGCCACCTTCTCCCCCGATCTCGGGGGAGAAGGGACGACGGAATGGCATTACCGAATCGTAACGAAGTCGTTGTGATTCAGCAGAGCCTGAACGAACAACTCGCGAGCAAGGATGATCACGGAATCTGATCCGCTGGAATCTTCATCTGAAGTTCATGGCACCGGGAATTGTGCGTATCTGCAGATTGACGAACTGGAACCTCGGCTCCTGTTGACGGCTCGCGTCGACGGCGGCGAGCACGCTGCCAGCCAACCCGGTCACACTCAATGCGCACGATTTGGCAAGGCGCTCCGGGAAATCTGCAGATTTCTTCAGCGGAACGGCGCCAGCCACAACTGTCTTTGGTGGAAAAAAGGATTGGCGGCTAACGCCGCGCCGCCTATTCGGTCATCGTCATGCGTCGATACAGCCACGCACGGGCGTCGGTGAGACAGTGTCTGCCCGGGCGTTTCCTTTTGCAGACGCGCTGCCGCCAATTGCCGCAGTTCCTGATAGACAACCGCGAACAATGCCTCGGAATTGTCACCTGCAGGTTCGTCGTCCATTGGTCACCCTGGTTAATGGCAGCCGGACTCGTCGGCATCGAGCACCGACAGGGGCGTATTCGTGAGCCGATCCTTGAGGTTCACATCAGCGCATGGCGCGTTTGGCAGAGACCTTGCCGCTCGACTTTCCTGTCGCTGTGCCGCTCTTGACTGACTTGACGCCCGCCCGGACTTTACGCTGCTTCGGGTTTTCGGCGACAACGGTTGCCGACTTTGGCACCGACGATTTTCTCTTCTCCGCCTTCGTCGTGGAGGCGTTCCGGTCGGCGGCCTTTGCTGCTGCACTGGCAATGGCGGACGATTTCTTCTTTGTCACCGCAAGGACTTTTTCAGGCAACGGCGCAGAGGCGGTCTGCTTCATTGCACGTCGCTTGCCGACTGTTGGTTCAGGAACTGTTTCGCCTCCTGAATCCAGTTCAATCCCGAAGATCGCACCAAGGTCCTGTCTGTCGAGGCTGCCGCCTGTGCTGGCGAGTTCGCGGTCCAGGTTTCCGGCGGCGATAGCCTGAGAGACCAGTTCCTGATGATCTACGCCGCGAAGCAGGAACAACAGTTCCGGTCGTGTGTCGAGTCTCGCTCCGACGCCGTACATGACCGCCGCAAGGTGCTTGCAGCAGGAAGAATAATCCGGGCAGCTGCAGGACATCTTGATTTCTGCGGGTGCTGGAAACAGTCCGGTCTTCTGTTCGGTCAGCCGCCGCATGACGCCGTCTGAAAGTTTGCCGGACAACAGGTCCAGCAGTGAATCTATGGACTCACTGCAGTCCGAACGGATCGCCTTCCACCGCTTCGTTTCAAGTTGCCTGATCTCAATCCGGATCTTGTACGGTTCCGATCCTGCAACAATCGCTTCAACCAGTTTTGGCTTGATGACAAGGTCGACGACCGAGCCATTGCGGACATAGGTCGCTCCGCGCGGCAGGCGGTTGGAGTAGTCCTGATACGACGTCAGGTTGTCACACCATGACTTGCCCCAGAACGTCTTAGCGATCTGACGGCTCTGCAGTACCACCGGTTCGGGGTTACGCTTCTGCTTCTTTGCGATTTGTGCTGCGTGCCTGACAGCCTTATTCAGCTTTTGTGCGACGGAAACGTATGGTGCCCACTGTTCTCCCCAGCTCATGTGGAATCCTTTCGCAGTCGGGTCAGGTGTGAATCGCAAGCAATCGGAATCTTAGTCGGGTGAAGGGTCTGCAGTCAAAACAAGAAAATGTCGAGGCGGGACGACGCAAAACGCACAATCCGGCGAGCGGAGGGTGTGAACCCTCCGAGGATCCCGCGCGATTCGTCGCACAACTCGCTGGAATGCTCGGGAAGTCCAGTAGAACTGGCGCTGATGCGGCCGATGCAGGTGCAAATCCTCGGGGGCTTGACAGCCCCGCTCGCTTGCGGCTGGGCGCTCAACGGAGAACTAGTCCTCCAGCGTCGCCCGGTTGACGTCGAGAGCCACGAACTTCAGAAGTTCGGAATCGCTCATCTCGGTCAGCAGTGTTTCTCCGCCTCCCCCGAGAACGCTGTCAGCCAGTCCCTGCTTGTCACGGATCATCTGGTCGATGCGTTCTTCCAGAGTTCCTTTGCAGACGAACTTGTGCACAAGTACGTTGCGTTTCTGACCAATCCGAAACGCCCGGTCGGTTGCCTGATTCTCCACGGCCGGGTTCCACCAGCGATCGAAGTGAATCACATGCGACGCCGCGGTGAGGTTCAGTCCGGTGCCTCCGGCTTTGACCGAGATCACGAAGAAGGGAATATCATCCTGCTCCTGAAACTTCCGGACCAGATCCTTTCTCTTTGCGACCGGAACGCCGCCGTGCAGTACCAGTCCGGGACGCCGAAACAGGGTCGCAAGGTACTCGGACAGTGGCTCACAGATCGACTGGAACTGAGTGAACACGAGGACTTTTTCCTGGCGATCAAAGATCGGTTCGCAGATGTCGCGCAGGCGCTGGAACTTCCCGCTTTCGTCCGGAGCAAATCCTGCCTGAGCCAGAAACAGTGACGGGTGATTGCAAAGCTGCTTCAGTCGCATGAGCATCGAAAGCACCATGCCCCGGCGCTGGATTCCATCGGCGCTTTCGAGCTGCATCGCAACGTCAGCGACGACCTGTTCGTACAGCACGGCCTGCTTCTTCGACAACCCGCACGAGACCTGCACTTCAGTCTTGTCGGGAAGATCCGGGACGATGTTCGGATCGGTCTTCATGCGCCGCAGAATGTAGGGCCGGACCAGTTTTCTCAGTGAAGAAAACGCTCCGGCGTTTTGATTCTTCGTCATCTGTTTGACGAAATCACGAAACTGTTTCGCGGATCCGAGCAGCCCCGGAACGCAGAAATCGAAGAGGGACCACAGGTCACCCAGCTGATTTTCAACCGGTGTCCCGGTCAGCGCGATACGCCCGCCGGCGTGCAGCTTTCGCACAGACTTGGACTGCGCTGACAAGGAATTCTTGATGGCTTGTGCCTCATCCAGCACGACCATTCTCCAATGAACTTCCGCAGGCCAGGTCGAACGGCGGATCAGTGTGTACGTCGTGACGACGACATCGAAGGCTGCCAGTTCTTTCGCCGGGTGTTTCGCGATTCTGTCGAGCGTCACTGCATCACATTCGGATCGATGGGCAAGGAAGACGTTGAGTTGCGGTGCAAAGCGATCCAGTTCCTGCTTCCAGTTTCCGATCAGCGACGCGGGCACGATCAGTAGAAACGGGGCGCTCGAAGAGTCACCACTTGCAGGACCTTGTTTTGTGCGGCGACCCTGCGGCTTCGCAGCATTTCCTTCGTCCCTGAGTCGCAGGATCAGATCGATCACCTGAATTGTTTTGCCCAGTCCCATGTCATCGGCCAGGCAGACTCCGAGTCCCAACTGAGTCATGAACCACAGCCAGCGGACGCCGTCGGCCTGGTAAGGTCGCAGCGCCGCATTCAGCCCCGTACCGGGTTCGCAGCCCACAACGCCGTGCGGGTCTCGAATCTGCCGCAGAGTCTCTGTCAGCCATTCTCCGGACGTGACCCTTGACCATTGCATGGTCTCATCATCAGTGGCTTTCGCCGACTGCAGCTGAGTCCCGGCAAGCAAACGCATGCCTTCCAGAAACGAGATTCCGCCTTCGTAATCGTCCTGCAGTTCCTTCCAGTGCTGTAGCGCTTCGGTCAGTTGTTTCTGATCGACTTCGACCCATTTTCCACGCAGCAGAGTCAGGCCATCCGTCGCCGCCAGCAATTGCCTGCGCTCCTGGTCGGTGAGCGGCGTACCGTCGATAGCGAGGTTCGCAGAAAAATCCAGCAGAGCGTCCATACCAAACGCGCCGGCTCGACCATCACCGATACGCACCTGAACCTGAGGCCGCGTCGTGCGGCGGGACTTCCACCAGTCCGGGACACGCACAATCAGCCCGGCCTCTTCCATCACCACGACATCGCTCAGAAAGCGATACGCCTGCGAAACCGACCATGCCTGAGGGTGAAAGAGAGCTCGCGTTGACAGCAGCTGACCGACGACTATGCTGCGTTCTGCGGCATCACGCACGGGAGTCAGCAGCTCAGCCAGCTTCGTCTGATCACGTTCCGCAGCGTACTGCCGCAAAGCCTCGGCCAGCGGCAGATGCTGCACCTGTGCCTTGCCGGATATTCGATGGGCATAGGTTGCCAGAAACGCAAACGGACGATCGGGATCTCGTTTATTCTCAGCCAGATGAAACGTGACTCGTCCCAGCAGATGTGCGTCAGGATTGAGTTTCAGCAACAGTCCGCGGCACCCGCCGTCGGTCATGGCGGCTCGTTTCGGAAACCGCTCCAGCAGCTCGGACCACAACGAACGAAGCAGATCATTCGTCAGGTACTCGAGCCCTCGCATCGGTGGCGCTTCGGCGACGATTATTGCCAGAACCAGGTCGTCCGGAGGCGTGAGGCTTGCTCCGATCTGCTTTGAAGACGGAGCTAGCTTGCCGGTGGCGGCTGTTTTTTCGAGCGCCGTGAATCGCTCGTCATCCAGCTGCGCGACGGCTTTGAGAAACCGCTGAGCCCAGCCTCGCCAGAACACAAACGGCAGCGGCAGCGTCGCTTTGCTGCTGACCGTGACAAGCTGCAGCAACCCGTCCGCGGTTGACGCCGTGAATGCGTCATGCAACTCGGTGATGATTGATTCATCCATCGCGACGTCGGACCAGGCGTCGTCCTCGGGAGTTGACTCGCGCTCACAGAGAATCCGGCCGGTCGGAGTGATCGAAAGCGTGAGCTGCATGAACAGTGGATCGCCTTGTTCCGGGAACTATGGTCGCGGTTCGCACTGCGAACCTTACACTTTCTCCGCGATGAAGCATCCATATTTCATCGCGCCCGTCGTGTAGGCATCCAGCAGTGTCTGAAACCGGTCAATAAAAATGATCTGTTCCGGATCGATCCAGGACGCAATCCGCCGAATCCCAAACCGGTTGACTCGATCACGGCAGATCTCCCATGTGCGGGACACGCGACTTGTCCAGTCATGTACACGATGCATTTTCAGACCTGCGGCTGTCAGCCAGTCGACATAGTCGGATTCTGATCCAAGCGATGGACAGAAGAAGCCTTCACAGACATCGTAGACCAGTTTCTGCTGAGACTCTGAGAGCGGGGCATCTCCCGCCAGCCAGGCACAGATTGCCACTTTACCGCCGGGCCGCAGCCACGACGCCATCTTCTGAAAGAAGGCCGCTTTGTCAAACAAGTGCTCGGTACACTCGATGCTCCACGCCACATCAAAGCTGCCCGCGGAGAATTCAGACTTCTCTGCATCCTGACAGAGAAACTGAGTCGATCCGGATGTTCCGGCAAGTCGTGATGACCAGGTGGACCATCGTCGCTGAAAGGAACTGATCGTGACCCCGGTCACGTTGCAGCTGTGTTTTCCGGCGAGATGAACGGACGAACCACCCATGCCGCAGCCGATGTCAACAACTCGATCACCGTGCTGAATACCGGCCTCAAGAATCAACTGCTCCGTGAGCTGCCGAGCGGCAACTTTTGGAGACTCATTCCCGGACCACAGGCCATGATGAATATGCGGCCCCCACAAGACTCGATAGAAGATCGTCGAGACATTGTAGTGCTTGCGGATCACGTCTTTGCGAACATCAGGGCACGAAATCATGACAGATTTTCAGTCAGGACGGCCGCTTCCGGATGCGGCGTGGAGAAATCAACCTGGCCGGGGTCGATCAGGACTGCGATCATCACACTTTAGCGGTCGGCGGCGTTTTCGTCTTCCGCCAGCCACGGGATCCTGCGCGAACCGATTGTCAGCAATCGACGTCTTTGACATTTCTGCGGACGACTCGCCTGTGCGTCCTGTCGGATTCTGGTGTATCGAATAGAATGCCTGCACGACTGAACGTCCAGCCCAAGGAAACTCTCCCGTCCTCACACGCTGATTCTGAACGGGAGCATTCACAGCCGGACTTGCTGCTGAACAATGGCAGTCAATTGAACAATGGCGGTCAATCCTGATTCCAGAAATCTCCAGTCTGAGTTGATGGACGACCCGTCACTTGATGACTTGGAACATCGTCAGGCGTTGCTGGGACTGCGACGGGTTAACTGGTGGAGCCGTACCGATTCAGTCGTGTGGCACGCCATCAAAACACGCACTTTTCCTGCGTCCGGAGCCGGACCGCTCACGATTCTGGACATTGCTTCCGGCGGCGGAGATCTGGCAATCCGTCTTGCAGGAATCGCGAAACGTGAGCAGCGCGCTGTATGCATTGACGGGTGCGACATCAGCCCGACAGCGATCGCGTTTGCAGCGGAACAGGCCGTGGCAGCAGGGTTGAATAATGTCCGCTTTCATCTGTGCGACGCACTGCAGCAACCGTTTCCGCAGGCGAAATACGATGTCGTGATGTGCAGCCTGTTTCTGCATCATCTGGCTCAGAGCGATGCCGTCAGATTGCTGCAGCGCATGCGAGAGGCCGCCGTGCAACTGGTCCTGATTGACGATCTGCGGCGAACGGCCTTCGGATACTGGCTAGCCTGGCTGGGATGCCGAATCCTGACGTCGTGCCATGTCGTTCATGTCGACGGCCCCCTGTCGGTCGAGGGTGCGTTCACGACACACGAAGCACATGTCCTCGCGGAGAAGGCAGGTCTCCATGGTGCTTCGATCCGGATGCACTGGCCACAACGGTTCCTGCTGACTTGGCGTCCCGGTCAGGGAGACGCACTTGAACAGCACTGAGACTTTGAACGGACAGCATTTCGATGTCGTGATCATCGGAGCTGGTGTCGCGGGGGCCATGACAGGACTTCTCAGCAGTCGCGCAGGGCTGCGTACGTTGTTGGTGGATCGACAGCACTTTCCGCGACACAAAATCTGTGGCTGCTGTCTGAACGGACGGGCCGTATCGATACTGAGGCAGGCGGATCTGGAATCCGGACTGACGATGCTCGGCCACACGACAACGACGGCACTGTCCATTCGATACCGCTCACGCGGCGTTGACGTGCCGATGCCGGCGAACGTCGTACTTTCCCGACGAGTCCTCGACCACTGGCTTGTCAACGAAGCGATCGCCGCGGGCTGCCGGTTTGTGGATGATGTCAGCGCCACGATGACACCATTGCCGTGCGATGCACAATCGCGGAGTCACGGTGCCGCGGGTCCGGCAAATACTGATTCCGCGCTGGAACGGACGATCGAACTGCGGCCGACTGCCATGGGCCGGAAAGAGCAGCGTCCCGAGGCGAGTTTGCAGACTTCGGACCACTCGGCGATTCGAGTTTACGCCACGGTCGCAGTGATTTGTGATGGTCTTGGGCATCCCAGTCTGCAGCAACTTTCCGGATTCCAGGCGGTTGCAAAACCCGGTTCAAGAATCGGATTGGGGGCCGTATTTCCTCGAACTGCCGCTGACCACTGGATCCGGCAGGATTCCGTCCTGATGACCGTCGCTCGCCATGGTTACGCTGGCGTCGTGGAAATTGAAAATCAGCAACTGAATCTTGCCGCCTCGGTCGATCCTCTGCATTTGAATCAGACCAAATCGCCGTTCCTGTCGCTGGAGGCAATTTTTCGGGCAGCCGGTTTGGCGGTCCCGCAGGAATTGTGCAACGCCACGATCAAAGGAACCATTCCGCTCACGCGGAGAGCCCAACGAATTACGAGCCATCGGTTGCTCCTGCTGGGCGATGCCACCGGATATGTGGAACCGTTTACCGGCGAAGGGATGGCCTGGTCACTGACCGCTGCCACCGCCGTCGTTCCGCTGCTGCTGTCAGCAGTTCGGGATGGCTGGCCAACGGAGCTTGAATCACGATGGCAATCCTCGTTTCGCAGCATTGTCAGGCGTGAGCAGCGGATATGCCGTGTACTTTCCGCGGCACTCCGGCAGCCCTGGCTGTTGTCGCCGCTGATGACATTCGCCTGTCGATTCCCCGCTTTGACTCGACGGATTGTCGGTCAGATTAACCGTGTCCCTGCAGCACTGGACTCCCGCTGATGATCGGCTTTGACATTCTTGGCCTTGGCACGGCGTTGCCGGAGCATTCGATCTCACAGACCGGAATGGCCACGTTTGCGGCAACGTGTGTGCTGCCGGAACTGTCGGATTCGAAAAACCCGACCGCACTGGTTCAGGCTTTGTATCGCCGTGCAGGCGTTCAGACACGTCACAGTGTCCTGCTCGAATCCTCGTCCGATGACGAAGCCACCGCCGAACGATTCTATCGGTTTGCAAAAGGAGCGGATGATTTTGGTCCGGGAACCGGAGAACGGATGAATCGCTTCGAACGTGATGCGCCGGCGATCTCTGCGCAGGCGTCGGATATGGCTCTAAAGGATGCGTCGATTGATCCGACCAAAGTGACTCATCTGATCACGGTGTCGTGCAGCGGCTTTAGCGCGCCTGGGGTTGACCTGTCGCTGATCGAAGATCTTGGATTGTCAAGGACAATCGCCAGAACTCATGTTGGTTTTATGGGATGTCACGGTGCCCTGAACGGCTTGCGCGTCGCTCATGCTTTTGCAGCAGCGGACCCGGCTGCCATCATCCTCGTGTGTGCCGTGGAACTCTGTACTCTGCATCATCAATACGGCTGGGATCCGCAGAAAATCGTCGCCAATTCTCTGTTCGCCGACGGCGCTGCGGCCGTTGTCGGACGAGCCTCGACGGACAATTCTTCGCAACGCAATTCGCTGCCCGGTCGGCTGGTCGACAACTATTCGTGCGTCATCCCCGACACGAATGACATGATGACGTGGCGGATTGGCGATCACGGATTTGAAATGACTCTGTCGCCGGAAGTCCCCGGTGTCATTACGAGGATGTTGCCCGGCGTGCTCGCCGAGTTCCTCAGCCGCAACCAACTGGCGCTGTCTGACATCAACAGCTGGGCCATCCATCCCGGCGGCCCCAGAATCCTCGCTGCCACTGCCGAAGCCGCCCACCTGTCGGATGAAAAGATGAATGCGTCTGTCAGCATCCTGCAGCGGTGTGGGAACATGTCGTCACCCACCGTACTTTTCATCCTGAATGAACTGCGCACCAGCAACGCGGAATTGCCGTGCCTGATGCTGGGCTTTGGCCCGGGGCTGAATGTCGAAATCGCGTTGCTGAAGTAACTCAATCCGCCGCTTCTTATGATGGAAGCCCGTCGATCCCGGCGCGCCGGGCCGGGCCGGCAATCTCCAGCGTTTTCCGGACAAAGGCGCAACCCTAGCGCGTTCGGCTGGCGTTGAAATGAAAACCGTGTGATTATGATCGATCAGGTTCCGACCAGCGGCGAAGTCTATTTTCAGTAACGCGAACGATCATGCCTGCCTCATTGTCACACATTGATGACCAAACGCCGATGGGGGCGAATCTTGTCGCCGACGGCGCGACATTTCGTGTCTGGGCGCCCAAGGCTTGCTCCGTCCATGTGATTGGGGAATTCAACGATCGGCAGCGCCACGACGCGAACATGCTCAACCCCGATGGACGCGGCTTTTGGCGGGGATTCCTGCCCGGTGTCGAGGATCGGCAACGATATCTGTTCTATGTGGTCGGCGAAGGCAGCGAAGGGCCGAAACGAGATCCCTATGCTCGGGAGCTGGAGACTCCGTTCCCCGGCGACTGCATCATTCGAAAGACGGACTTCCCGTGGCACGAGACCGGCTATGTCACGCCGCTCTTTCACAACTTCGTGATTTATCAACTCCATGTGGGCACGTTTTTTACTCCCCAATTGCCAAACAGGGGCGGTACGTTTCTGGATGTGGCCCGCAAGATTCCGCACCTGGCCGAACTGGGTGTCACGGCGATTCAACTCCTGCCGATTCAGGAGTTTCAGACAGCATTCAGTCTCGGTTACAACGGAACTGACTACTTCTCGCCGGAAATGGACTTCGCCGTCGATGTGGCTGACCTGGCTCGTTACGTCGCCGACGCGAATCATTTGCTCGATGCCAAAGGGCTCAGGCGTTATGACATTGTTGATCTGCGCGGTGAGATGAACCAGCTCAAGGCGCTGATTGATCTGTGCCATATTTACGGGATCGCGGTACTGCTGGACGTCGTCTATAACCACGCGGGAGGTGAGTTCGGCGATCAGAGTTTGTATTTCTTCGACCGCCAGTCCGAGACCGGCGGCCGCGCCAATTCGCTGTACTTCGGGCACGGAGAACACGCCGGGGGTTTGGTGTTTGACTTCGGCAAGCCTGAGGTCCGCGATTTCCTGATCCAGAATGCCAGGTTCTTCCTTGACGAATACCAGGTCGACGGATTTCGCTATGACCAGGTCAGCGTGATCGATCACGACGGCGCACCGCACGGCTGGAGCTTTTGTCAGGATCTGACGTCCACGCTTCAATTCCATCAGGCCAGGGCGTTGCAGCACGCCGAATACTGGAATGTGAATCCGTACATCGTGAAGCCGCCCCGCGAGGGAGCGGGATTTGATACAACGCTGACTGACGGACTGAGGGTCGCCCTCCGCGACGTGATCGGCAACGCCAGCCGGCCTGATGAGCGGCCATTGAACATGAGCGGCCTTGCCCGCAGCCTCTGGCCCGACGGCTTCTCCGCGCATTGGCACTTTGTCCAGGGCCCCGAGAACCACGACATCGTCTACCGTGATCGTGAACAGCGAATCGCACGGCTCGGCGATCCGTCGAATCCTCGTTCCTGGTACGCCCGCAGCCGCGCTCGAGTCGCGACGGGCCTGAGCCTCACGGCCCCCGGGATCCCCATGCTGTTCATGGGGCAGGAATTTCTGGAAGACAAACAATGGGCCGATGACTTCGAAAACCACGCCGGCCTGTTGCTCTATTGGGCCGGTCTGAATCGTGGCGACAAGCAGATGCTGGACCACCTCCGGTTCACTCGCGAACTCATTGCACTTCGCTGGCGTTACCCCGGTCTCCGAGGTCAGGGCTTTCGAGTGATCCACGCCAATGACCAGAACCGAGTCCTTGCGTTCCAGCGCTGGGTCGAAGGAGAAGGGCACGACATCGTTGTCGTCATCAATCTCGCGACAGATCACCGCTATGACTACCGCCTTGGCTTCCCCACCGCTGGCCGCTGGCAGGAGATCTTCAATAGTGACGTCTACGAAAACTGGGTCAACCCGGATACCAAGGGCAACGGCGGCGAAGTTTTCGCCGATCAGATCCCGCTGCACGGCTTCCGAGCCTCTGCCAGCCTGATCCTGCCGGCGAACAGCCTGCTCGTGTTTGCTTCCTCACCCACCTCATCACCCACCTCATCAGCCGCCACGCGCTAGCGGTCTGTTGTACGGACACCGGGAACGGGATGCTGGCGTGTTCGGACTGATGACGGGTTCGACGGATCAACGTGCCGAGCGTCGACCGACGGTTGTCGGGAGGTCGGCAACCGGACACATGTCGCAGGAATCGTCGGGGCCGACTGTTTCTCCGTGATCTGAACTCGCACAAAGAGTTCATGGTCGTCGTGGCCGCCGCAGGAAAGGAAGGCTTTTCTGATAGTACTCACGGCGCGACGGGTAGCGCGTACCGGTCCATTTCCATCACTGACCCGGGAAATGCCGCACGTGTGATTACCGTGGGTGCAACGCACCGCGATATGCCGCATACTTATGGTGTGAGCAATGTTTTTCAAGTCGCGGTCCCACCGGTGACGGACGCCTCAAGCCTGACCTGGTGGCTCCAGGCGAGAAGATTGATTCCGTTGCTCCCGGAAACAGCATGCTGGATGTGCTGCGTGCGCTGCAGCATGTCTGAGGTCCGAGCGAGGAGACTGGTTCGCTGGCTCAGGCTCGGATAGATTCGGGTTTTGCTGCACGACCCACAGTGTGCATCAGTGTGCCGCGAAGCTCCGCGTCGCGAATTCCTGTGCCGCGAAGGCCTGTGCCGCGAAGGCCTGTGCCGCGAAGGCCTGTGCCGCGAAGGCCTGTGTCGCGAAGCTCCGCGTCGCGAATTCCTGTGTCGCGAATTCCTGTGTC
>Ga0163144_10023977_pt1 | contig 12003 bp, 8 predicted proteins | sample OliLak19BULKMAT1_FD_123175 | JGI IMG/M metagenome (GOLD analysis project Ga0163144, IMG submission 123175) | Freshwater microbial mat bacterial communities from Lake Vanda, McMurdo Dry Valleys, Antarctica - Oligotrophic Lake LV.19.BULKMAT1 | ecosystem: Environmental > Aquatic > Freshwater > Lake...
AAATCCTAGGATCACAGTTCAGTTACCAACTCCCCTAGGCTTATCGCAGGTTCTCACGTCTTTCATCGCCTCTCGACACCAAGACATCCACCGTGTGCCCTTGTACCCGGTCCCCAACCTGACTCCGCGACTCGCGAAACTCAGCACGTTTCCGCACTTCGATTCATTTGCCCCGTTCTCAGATCAGAAACCTCGATCCGCCTTTCAAGGATGCGGAATCGAGCCACGACTGGCCCGAACACTCCATCGCCTCGGTCTTCACGGTTTCCCGAAAAGCCCGAAACAACTTTGCGATCGTGTCGATCGTGGTTGGTTCTTCAACAAAGTCTCTCAAGCGCTGCTCTAATCTCATCGCATCTTCAATTCATCGTGCCCTTGACTGATTCGGGCTTTCGCCCTTCACAGTCGCCGGCATGACTGTCAAAAATCTTTTCTACTTGCAGCATTTTGCGCCTCCGGAGGGAAGACCCCAGAAATCGACACCCGCCTCACCGTCTCAGAGAGACGCCAAGCCGTCGCCGACTCCGGAAACCCTATCGGAGGTCGCGTTCGTTCGTATCCGGTTTTCAAAGAGCCGTGTGGAACTCGGGAGCGTCCCGCGTCCCAACATCAAAGGGCTTTGCACCCTTCAATTTTTTAACTTCCCGCCCCGGTTCGAACTCCCGAAAGAATCGGGGGGCCGTCGTGAGAGGGAAGGGAGTGTAGACCGAACCGGGGATGGGTCAAGCGGTGTGCTTTACCTTTTCTTCACACTCGCTCGCAAGACCCCAATTTGCCGCGACTTAGCCGCCGCCCCCGCCCCCACTTGGGGCATCGGGGGCCTTCGGCCGATCGCGTCTCGTGGGAAGCGTCTGTCCGGGCGCCGCCGCCTTCAGCACCGGAACGCCCTGCGTGAGGCCAGCCTTGGCCGAAGCATCGAACTGTCGGTACATGCCTTGCGTTCGCTCTGCATCTGCGACACGGGTCACCAGGCGCCCCGCGCCGTCCCGCAAGACCGCGAAATAGCGGTTCCGCACGTCCCCCGCAATCTCGCTGGGCGGGGCCGGAGCCTGGGCCACGTCCAGGAACGTCGCATCGACCACCATTTGACGTTCCTTCGGGGCACCGATTGTCAGGAGCGGATCGCCCGAACTTGGCTGGGCGGCCAGCGCTTCATCTCGATCTCGGCGAAGAGCGGGGCCGTCAGGGCCTCCACCACCGGGAGCCAGACCGCCCCGGCGTCCGCCACCTTCGCGATTCGGGCTCGCAGGAGCCTCAGGGGCCGCCGCGGTCGGCCTCGCCAACTCGGCCGCGTCCGGGTCGAGTTTGAGGAGGTCCATGTCGGCGAACTTAAGCTCCGGTAGTTTGGCCGTCGCCATCAATTTGTCGCCCGGTTCAAGACTCACCGACGCCTTTCGGTAAAAGCCGTAGTAATACACAAAGAGTTCCGCCGTCGCCCGGGGGCGGGGCGTGATGTCGTTCCGCGATTCGGCGCTCGTCACGAAGTAGTACTCGGCGGGCAACACCGTGACCGGGGCCGACCACGCCGACCACGGGCCTGCGAGCGTGTTCTGCGCGGCCAAGGCGGCCTGAGCCGGCTGAAGGGATCGTCCGAAAAGCGGATTGTTGGTCAATACCCGCAGTCGGTACTGATACGTGGCCCCGCGTTCGGCGGTCACGTCGTGTCCCCACACCTTCACCTCCGGATTGTCCAACAGGGCCAGCCGGGGGGCCGCGGGTGCCGTGGCTCCGGTCGCCACCTCCTCGACCGCAACGCCCAATTCTCGGAGTTCCTTCACAAGCCGGTCCATTTCCTTCACGAGCGTCGGACGGCGACGCTCAAGCACCGGCTTGCTCGGACCCTTCTCTCGCTCCGCGTCAGGACGGTCGCGCCTGGTTTCCCCACCTCCCGACGGTCCCCGGCCGCCCCGCCCTCCGCCCGGAGGGGGTGGAGGCCGCTCCGCGCGATCGTCGCGGTCCCGCGGATCGTTGGCGGCGGGCGCGGCAAGGATCTGGGCGTCAAGGGCGACGAGGTCGGCGCGGACTTTGCCAAGCCGCCGCTCTTTGAGCTCGACCACCCGTTCCGCGTCTGAATCTTCTGCGGTCACCTCCACCTCGCTGGGCGGGATCCATTCCGGCCCCGCGATCGCTTGGTAATAATCGGGCCGTTGAATCAACTCGGCCGTCGACCAGATTTGCTCAAGCATGGGGCCGACATCGCCCGCTCCCACCACTGAATCCCGCCACATCTTCAGTACGTCGGGACGCCCTGGCATCGCTCCCACGATGACGGTTTTGTTCCCCCCGCTGGTGCCATCGGCGTTCGTGACGGTCTGACGCTCCAGTTCGACCCCGATGACTTGGAGCAGGTCATTGCCGCGATCGAGAGGGTCCCGCCACCAGGACGTCGGCACGGGCGACAACGGGCCGGGGCCATCCGGGTCGGCGGCGAGCGCCTCGCGAAGGCCCAGACCATTGAACGTTCCCTCGACCGACACCGAGGCTTTGTCAAAGGGTTGTTGCGCGGGGAGGAGAGCCGCCAACTCGGCGTTCCTGACCTGCTCGATCGGGCTGATCGTCGATTGAAACGCCGCGGCCACGACGCCCTCGGCCGCGGGGATCGCGGGGATCGCGAACGTGTCGGACGCAACCTGGGTGGACGCATCGATCGTCAGAGACGGCGGGTTCCCCATCGCGATCGACCGGGGCTTAGGGCCGCCCGAGGCGGCAAAACCGCCCGCCAACCGGTCAACGAGGGTCAACTTGGGAACCTCGGGGAACGAGACCACCTCGGCATTGAGCTTGCCTTGGAGGATTTCAGCAGCCGCCTCCACCGGAACAAAGGCTTCGGCCGGTTTCACCGGCTGGGCTGCCTTGCCGACAGTCACCATGTTGGGTTGATGAAGGAACTGCAGCGCGACGATGCCGAGCGCTGCCGCCGCGGCCACGCCCACGACAATTTTCTCCGCGTGCTGCTCGAACGGGTTAATGCCTTTAAGTTTCATAGTGGGAACCACTTTCTGCGTAAAACCTGAATCATGTTCCGAAATGACGAAGACCCGACCTATCCGCTAACGATGATTCTCAGCCTTGCCCGGGCGGGGGATCCGTCGCTTCTGAACCTTCCGTGCCGGGCTCCGCTTCTGCGGGCTCCGGCTCATCGGGGACGCCCAATGTGCCCCGCACCGCATCGGGCATCAGCGGCGCGACCCACTTGCGGAGCCACACCGTCTCGATGCCGATCGTCGCTTGAACGACGTGCTCTGGCCCGTAGTAGTACCCTTGGGACAATTCCGACCAGGTGTCTATCGAGGTCAGGTCGTAGTCCGTCACGGTCATAAAATTGGTTCGGTTGATCGCGGCAAGAAACTCGTCGATTCGCTTTGAAGACGCCACCACCACCAGTTCCACGCGCCGGATGTCGTAGACGGTGTTTGAGGGGTCCATGAAACGACCGGTGATGGATACCTGCGGATCTAACGGGGCCAAGCCGGGAGTACCCGCACTTGCGGCAGGGGCCGCGGCGTTGTCACCATCCGACCTTTGTACCCGTCCGAAGACGCCTTCCGGATCAGAGACCCACAGCCGCTCGATCCGCTTCACAACCGAGTCCTTGACTTCCGTGGGACGGCCGGAGTCAGTCGTGTTCGCCAATTGGACCGCCGCGAGGACATCGGCGATGACCCATGTGTCCCACTGCCAAACAAAGAGTTGGGCCTGGCGCTCCACGTCGGGGACCTTCGCGAGAGCATCGAATGAACTCTGATTCGGCATCACCGACGACCGCTTGCCATCGACACCGAAAATCTCGCTGGTCGCGTACACCGAGATGTCGGCCGATCGACGTTGGTATTCCGCAAGACGGCGGTCGCGCAGCAATTGCTCGATCCGCTCGGTCTCCTCGTCGGTCAGGCTGCGCTTGATGGCCGCCGTGATCTTGTCAGATTCAGAGCGAGACAGATCGGTGAGAATTTCCGTCAGACGAACGGGGTCCATCGGCCCACCCGCCCGGACGTTATCGAGCATGGCGTTGTACGGATTAACGCGGCCGCGCTTACTCAACAGGGCATCTTCCATCGAGTTGAACTCGTCGGCCAGATCGCCCGTGCCGGGGAAAATGCCCTCGATCAGGACCGTGTGTTCCGAGCGACCGACGGCCGCGGCGTCAGGCCCGACGCCCTTGTTGAAATGAATGGCCCGCATGCCGACCTCGTCGGCCTGCTTGCCGAGCACGTCACGCTGCTCCTTGAACCAGGCGGTGAGCGCGATGTTCGGCTCGGTTTTGAGCGTCACGGGCTGCACCCCGGGCTCGTAAGACGGGATCACGTATTCAACCGCAGTGGAGTTGACCTTGGTGAACTCGGCGTTCGCCTTCTTCTCCTGGGCATCCTTGATCTTGGCGTTCCACCCGCTGCTGAAGAACCACGCCAGCGGGACCGCGACCACCAGCAAGAAACCTGCGACGACCGCCACCCAATTTTTCTTGACCCACGCGAGAACTGGTTTCACTTGGCCTCCTCCTTTTCGCCTTCCGCAGCTTCCGGCGGGATAAAGACCGCCACCCAGGACACTCGGATGGACGACGGCGGGCCCAATGCCGACTCCGGTTCCGAAATCGGAGCCAATTTGTCAACCTCGCCGCTGGCCGCGTTCGCGGCCATCCTCGCATCATTTCGCGGCACAACGGGGCCGCCTACCACCGGTCCCGCACGACGTTCGGCGGCGACCCGCTCGCGGCGTTCCTCGCTGCTTTCCCGGCGCGGCTTGGCGGGATCAAAGAAGCCGCCGTCCTCGCTGTCAGGACCCGAACCCTTGCCCCCGCGAGCGCTGGCCCCGCCCCGCGATGCTGAAGCGGTCGCGGTTGCTGATGCGGCGCGGGTCGCATCGGTCACTTCGATCGGCCGCTCCCGGAACTTGATCTGATACGGAATCCCATCGCGTTTCGTGTTCTTGCGGAGCCAATCGAGAATGACGGCCTCGGCGAACTGACGGGGTTCGGGCTGATTGGTGGTGACGCCTAGTTCACACTCGATACGCGGGTACTTCTCCCATTCAGCCATCGCGTCTTTGGGTTGGCCGGTACCGATCGCATCCGGGTCTTCCGCCAGCGGGTCCGCAACGGTCGGGCCTTTGTAACTCGTCTCGAAGGTGTCCAACGCGAAGGCCGAGCCGACGACATCCGCCATCGGCGTGCCATCGGGGTTCTTCATCTGCTTGAGGGCGGGCCACCCGGGCGCTTTTTCGTTGCTCGAAACGAAGATCGAGCCGATGTCGTCGTTGAGAAGCCGATACACATCGCGGTTCTCAAAGAGCGCGATCGCGTTGGCCGCATCCAGTTTCGGGTTTCCCGCTTCGAGAACGCCCGCCGTGGCCGCATCGGCCTTGAGCGAGGTCGCCCGATCGACCGCGGTACGGATCACCTGACCGGGGATGCGGGCCTCGATCGCCATCTTGTCCATGTACGGCCGGATGAAGAACGCGGCGGAACCCGCCAGCGCCAGCCCCGCAGCAAGGCCGAACCACGGCACCTTGTCGCGCCACAGCGATTCCCGCACGACCGAAACCGGCATCAGATTCCCGCCGACGGTGTTGAGGCCAAGGCCCTGCAGCGCCAAGCCGTAGCAGGTGCACAGGTTAAGGGCAGCGGCATTGAACTCCGGTGTCCGCTCGGTCGGCACCGAGAGCCGCTTGAAGTCTTCGATTCGGTGGACATCGAGCGCGAGTTGCTGTTTCAGATACTTGCGGAGGCCCGGGAGTTCAAAGGTTGAACCGACCCCGATGAGGCGGGTGAGATTCGCATCCTTGTTCAGCGACTGGTAGTAACCGATCGAACGCTGGATGTCCTGTGCAAGGTCGGTGAAAACGGGCCTCATCGCTTGGAAAACTTGGCGGGCGTGCTTCGTGTCCTCCGCCTCGCGCTTCAGTTTCTCAGCCTTGGGATAACTCAGTTGGAACTGGTTGACCAAGGCCTCGGTGAACTGGTGTCCACCGATCGGGAACGTCCGCACCCAAACCCGGCCCGGAGTGGCGATCACGAGGTCGGTCGAAGTTGTGCCCACGTCCACGATGATGGTGCCGGGGGTCGTGTGGTCAAACTGGCGGTCATACGCGAGCGCGTTGTACACCGCGATCGGGCTGAGCACCACATGGTTCGGCGTGATACCCACGTCTTGGAGCATGTTCAGCCGTTCCATCACCTTGTCGCGCGTAATGGCGAAAATACCGACCTCAATGTCCGGTGAATCCGGCGTCACAAAGGTCTGGTAGTCCCATTCCACCTGTTCCAACGGGAACGGGATCTGCTGCATCGCTTCAAACTTCACGATGTCCGGAACCTTCTTGGGCTCCACCGGCGGCAGCTTCGCAAACCGGGCAAACGCTGAATGTCCGGGCACCGACACCGCGATCGCGGCTTTAGAAAGGTCGTATGTGCTCGTCAGTTGCCCCAGCGACACCCGCAAGACGTCGTTCGCATCGACGCCCGGCGTTGAAAGCGGCTTGGGATGCTGAATCACCGTGAAATCGACCACCCGAACCCCGGCCTCACCGGCATTTTCCAGTTTGATCGCCTTGATCGACGCCGCCCCGATTTCGATACCCCAGCAGACATTCGATGTTGCCATCCGAGCTCCATTTCAATTCGCCACAAGGTCCCGGGTGCCGCGAAAGAGGGGCGAGCCGGGGTCCGGAGGTCCGTCTAGAGAATACGGCCGCTCGGGCGGGTTGGTTTTTGGCGAGCCGTCACCGGCGTGTAACAGGGGCGGTGGATCGTTCGGATCGGCGCGACGCTCCCGCGGCTCTCACACCAGCGCAGCCGAGCAACTGCTGACCATGGTCGTGCCCTGCTGGTCCATCGCCGCCGCATAATTAAACACCTCAACCTTGGACGGAGCCGTCAGGGCCGCTGTCGCCAGCATGTTGCCCAGGCTGCACCAGCGCGTCGGGTTCTGCTGCCACGCCATCGAGGCCAGCATTTCGTCGGTCTTCCCCTGCACGTACAGCCCAAGCAGTTCGCGGTCGTGATTGAAGACGCGGCTGCGGGCATCGACCACCTTCTCATCCTCGCCCACGAGCGGACCCGCAAATCCGAAGGTTTCCCCGAAGGCCGGCCCGACGTGCGAAAGGTCGGCCGAGGCGACGATAAGCGTCCTTCCAGGCAGCGACCCGATCGCCTCTTTGAGAGCCTTGACAAACGGATCAAATGCCAGACCTTTGCCGTCGTACGACTCGCCGCCGTTCACGCTCGGGTCGTGGATGAGGGCACCGAATACCTTCGGGTAGGCACCGGCCTCGTTCTTTCCAAAGACGTGCTGTATCCAAGGGATCTGCAGTTCGATCGAGTGCTCGCGCTCGTGGTCGAAGCGGTTGGCGAGCAATTTGACGGCATTCTCCGCACCCAGGTTTTTTTCGACGGCCGCGAGCAACTCCCGATCGAGTTCGCAGGTGCCGAACGGGGTTTCGTACCCCTTATTGCACCCGCACACGCCGCTCGATTCACCGAAGTGATTGGTCCCCAAGATCACGATGCGATCGGGCCGGTCGGTCACCCGCAGTCGGCCGTACACCGAGGCGTAGTTGAGCCATCCGCGCGGATAATCAAGGTGCGGCGCGACGATCGCCTTCGGCAACGTGTCAAAACTCGGGTTCTGAACGTCCTTGAGGGCCGTCGCGATCCATTCGTCCATGACCTCACGCAGCCGCTTGCCGCCCACGTCGTCCTTGGCGCCTTGGCCGGCGGTTGCAAATCCCTCACCCATAACCTGTTGCGCCAACGCATCGGAAAAGGCCGCGGTCGAGGCGGGGGGCAGGGTTTCGCCGGCATCGAATTCAGCCCGCATCTTGGAGACCATCGCATCGAAGGTCGGGCCGAAGAGCAGGCCGGCCTCGTCCAACTGGGCCACCAACTGTTCAAGGTTTTCCTTGGTCAAGCCCCTGGCCACCTGACCGACAATCTGATCGAGCACCCGCGAACCATCTAAAAGCGGCAGGATCATCTGGGCCGCTGGTGCCGCGAACACCACCTTGTCGGAAACCTGCCGGGCATCGGCTAAACCCAAGGCCATCTGATTGCCCACTTGCGCAGGAAAGCCCCGAACGGGACGCAACTTGGGCCGCTCATGGTGGGCCCAATCGGCGTGAAACGCGGCGGGAACGGGCGCGGGTTGCGATTCTTGGGGGTCGGTTGCCATGGAGGGCGACATGGTAGGGCATCGAACGTCGATCACCTGCGCGAACCGTTTGGAAACCCATCCGCTCACGCCTAGTATCCAGACCCACCTTGGGCCGTTTTCCGGGCTTGGGTGTTGATAGTGAGGTATCCGTTCTATGGCCACGACCGCTCCCAAAAAAACCGCCGCACCCTTCGCTTTCGATTCGTTCAAGCCGGGCGCGATCGTCAATTGCACGATCGAGAAGCTGCCCCGCACTGAGGACGCCGAGCACACGCTGCTCCGCCTCATGCGAAACGATCCGATCCACAAGAAGGCTCTCCGCCGGGCCCAGCGGATGCGTCTCCAGCGCATCAACATCTACAACCGCGGCAACCGTGATTGGGTGAGTCGCGAGGAGCCCGCGAAGGTCGTGCGCGCCGTCCCGGGCGAAAAATGGTCGATGTTCTTCGTCCCCGGCATGGCGAAGGATTTGGCTTCGGTCTCCCAGTATTTAACCGTCAAAGCTGGCTGAACCCGTCAAAACAGGCTGAACCGCTCTTGACGTTCGCCCAGTCCGCCCCACGGCCGCGACAAACTTGATGGGGATTTTTCTCGTACTCACACGATGAACCACCGTTGCGCAGCCTTCCTCGGATCGCTTCTGCTCGTGTCTGCATCGCTCGGTTCTTCAGGGTGCGAAAAGGGTCCACCGGCGTCCAAACTCTCGGTTGCCGATCAAACGTACATCGTCCGAGCCCGCATCATTGAACTTCCGGATCGCGCCACGCGCACGGCCCTTCAGGTCCATCACGAGGTCATTCCATCATTTGTCGGAAAAACGGGCGAAGTGACGGGAATGAAGGAAATGATCATGGAGTTCCCAACCGTGGGACTTCAGGCGATGCCGCCTGACCTTGCGGTCAACGACGCCGTTGAAATGACGTTCGAGGTCAGATGGAAGTCCGATCCCCGGACCTTGGTCACGTTGATTCGCCAATTGCCAGCCGAGACCGTGTTGAATCTGAAGGCCGTCAGCGGGCCTTCTTGATTGGCGGAAGCCGATCGAGAATGACCACGACCGCGTGCCGGGAAAGTCAAAAAAGAAAAATACCCGGCACTCAGAAACGTACCCAAGCGCCGGGTCTCGTGGGGGCGAAGTTTTTCTAAATTAGGTAGGTGTTGGAAGATCGAATCATCGTTCCATACGACGATCGAAACGCGCCGGTTCCTGGTTTTGCCGCAATTTGCGGCGAAAATCAATTCTTGGAAGGCGCGGACTTTCCGGGGGTTTGCATCCCCAGCCGTTGCATCGCCAACTGTAAGTCAGACCACACCTTAGCGCGGTTCTCGGGCGAATAGGACCTCAGCAGGAAGGCGGGGTGATACGTGGGCATCACTGGAATTTCTCGACCGTCGTCTGCGGTGAATGCGGCCCAAATGCCCCGCAACTGACCCATCGTGGCAGCGGAGTTCAGGATGCAGCGGGATGCAGGAAGTCCAAGGGTAACGATCACTTCCGGCGCGACCACGGCGATTTGCCCACGCAAATACGGGGCGCACAATTCCACCTCTTTGGGCGTTGGCGTCGCGTTGTCCGGCGGCCGGGTTTTCAGGACGTTGGCGATATACACATCCTCGCGTCGCAGGCCCATGGCGATGATCATTTTGTTCAGCAGTTCGCCGGCCCGTCCCACGAACGGAATGCCGGTCCGGTCTTCGTCCGCACCCGGTGCTTCGCCCACGAACATCAGCCGGGCGCACGGGTCACCGTCGCCCCACACCACCTTGGTGAAGTTCATGTTAAAATGCTGGTGCGGAGCCTCGGCCTCGTACTTTGCGCGAAGTTCGTCGAGCCGCTGTTGCGAACGGGCGTGATCGCGAGTGGTCGGACCAAGCGGGCCTCGCTCGATCACCGTTGGCCTCTCGGGGGGCCTCGTGGCAGGCGAGTGGGCCGCGGCAGGCGCCACCACGGCCGAGGGGGCGGCGTGAATCTCCGGAGCTACGCGGCTCGGGGCCGCCGACGATGTTCGACTGACAGGGACGTCCGACCCGGGCAGTTCAATTGGCGGTGCGTCCGCCTCAATGGTGGAGGCCGGAGCGCGGAATCGCGGCACGAAATCGACACCCAACAGCCGCGACGTCTCCGCGTGCTGACGCACCAATCGAGAAAGATCCGGTGGAGTTCGATCGGGGATGGCCACGGCGCCGCCTCCCGCGTGTTACCGAGGCGAAGAGGGGGGGACCACAGCCGGTGCCGGTGCCGGTATTGGCGGCTGCGTCGAAGGAGCCGTTCCGTCTGCACCGCCCTCGGCCGCTGGCGGTTCAGGCTCGGAAGCGACGCCCTCCGGAAGTTCAGCGGGAACTTGCGGGTCGCGCTCGTCCGGCCGACTCGTCGTTTGTGGTGTCGTGCCGCGTGAACGATCTGGGCCGGTCTCCGAAGTTTTGGCTCCGATGATCGGCGCGAGGAATGCCGCCGCCAGCGCCCCGACGATCAAGCCGAGCACTAGGCCCGGCACGAACGCTTTGGCAAATGACGGCTGCGGAGCAACCACGGTGCGAACTCCAGGCGCGGTTTCGTTCCTCGTATCCATGCGGGATTCTACCCGAGAGTCCGGCAGGGAAGAACCGATTCAAAGAATCGCTTTGGATCAAATCCGAAGAGGTCCGAGCCGCTCTCACCGCCGCCGCATCTTGTGCATCCACATGCCATACTCGACGATCGACCGCACCAACGCGGCCTTGGTCGCGGGGTAGCCCCGACCAAAGGCCGTGTGCATCCGCCACTTCCAATACGGACCCCGCAGGCGAAACTTCGTGACGATCCCGAGCCGCAGCAGTTGCCACAACCCGCAGAGCAGAAGCACGCTTATCGCTTCCCGCCGCCCGAACCCCCGCTGGAATCGCCGACGCCCGATGACGATTCACCGGACGAACCCATCAACTGGGCACGGAACCACTCAACCGTGGCGTGCAATCCGTCTTCCATCCTCGTGACGGGCTCAAAGCCGAACAGGTGTTTCGCGCGCGATACATCCGCCTGGGAATGCAGCACGTCACCGGTCCGCCCCGGTTTATAAATGGGCTGAACCGTCGGCATCCCCACCTGTTTCGCGATCGCCATAGCCAGGTCCAACACGCTGACGCGTCGGCCCGTGCCGAGGTTCGCGGCCTGACCCTTTAACTCCGCAGGGGTCGCACCCGCGAGCAAAATCCCGAGCACCACGTTACTGACAAACGTGAAATCGCGCGTCTGCGTCCCGTCGCCATAAATGACAGGCCGGTCGGCGTTCAGCAGGGACCGACAGAACGCCGCCACCACCGCCGCGTACCCGCCCTCTGCCGCCTGCCTAGGACCGAACACGTTGAAAAACCGGAGCGAAACCGTCGAGAGCCCATAGCAACTCGACCACACGCTTGCCAAGTGTTCGCCGGCCAATTTGCTCGCTGCGTACGGCGACATGGGCATCGGCGGCTGCGTTTCGACTTTCGGCAACTCGGGTTGATCGCCGTACACCGAACTGCTGGACGCTACCACCACCCGATCCGAACCGCCCTTTTGTGCCGCTGCGAGCACCCGCATCGTGCCGGTTGCGTTCACGACCCAGGTTCGCTGGGGGTCTTCGATCGATTTGGGCACGCTCCCCACCGCCGCGAGGTGGAACACCGTCTTGCAACCGCCGACAGCGTCGGCCAGCGCCTCGTCGTCCAAAATCGACCCGTGGACGAACCGAACTCGCTCCGGTTCCATCTCGATGAGCGCAGCAAGATGCTCGAGGCTGGAATTCGACAAGTCGTCGATCACCCGCACCGAAGCCCCGACCGCGTGCAGGACATCCACAAGGTGCCCGCCGATGAATCCCGCTCCGCCCGTCAC
>Ga0163144_10023979_pt1 | contig 12001 bp, 11 predicted proteins | sample OliLak19BULKMAT1_FD_123175 | JGI IMG/M metagenome (GOLD analysis project Ga0163144, IMG submission 123175) | Freshwater microbial mat bacterial communities from Lake Vanda, McMurdo Dry Valleys, Antarctica - Oligotrophic Lake LV.19.BULKMAT1 | ecosystem: Environmental > Aquatic > Freshwater >...
GGGACAGCGCGAATCGCCGATCTCGCGGTCCGTCACGGTGTGAAGAAGCTGATCTACTCATCAACCGGGGGAGCGTTGTATGGCGACCCGGACTTCGTGCCCGTTCCTGAGACTCATCCGATCCGCGCACTCTCCCCTTACGGCACGTCCAAACGCGTCGGGGAGATCTATCTCGACCTCTACCACCGCACCCACGGCCTGAACTACACGATTCTGCGATACGCCAATGCATATGGGCCGCGACAGGACCCACAAGGCGAGGCCGGCGTCTGTGCGATTTTCACCGGCCTGCTGCTGAGCGGAAAAGAGTGCACGATTGACGGTGACGGCGAGCAACAAAAGGACTACGTCTACGTCGGCGATATCGCCCGGGCGAACGTGCTTGCGCTCAATGCAGGGGACTGCCAGGCGCTGAACATCGGCACGGGCCGTGGCATCACGGTCAACGAAATCTTCTCGACGTTGCAGGCAGCCACCGGCAGCAGCGTCCCGGCACGGTACGGCCCCCCGCGGCCCGGCGATGTGCGGAACATCTGGCTCGATAGTTCGCTGGCGAAGGCCGTGCTGGGGTGGGAACCCCAGACGACTTTTGCACAGGGCATTCAAGCGGCGGTCGATTGGCTGCGGGCGAGCAGCTAGCTCACTCGGTTTTCGCCGCGGGCTGTGTCTTTGAAACCAGCTCACCGCCGATCGGCATCTCATCAACGAACCGGCGTGGCTCCATCTTGCGTTCGCACCACCGGTCGAGCGTGTCACGCTCCGCGAGAAACTCCATGCGCGGGACGGCGTATCCGCAGGAGGTCTGAACCTTCTCAACATCGACGAAGAACGCCTGCCGTACGAATGGGTGGAGGTCATCGCCGAACGCCTCACGGTGCTGGCGAACGAGCGGGTCATCAACCTCAACGCGGCGCGCCTGCCCATAAAGCCGGACGATGCTGGCGGTGGGGCCGAAGCTGCAGAACATCAGCGTCACGCGGCCGTTTTCAGCGGTATGTTTGGCCGTTTCATTGCCGCTTCCCGGGTAATCGAGATAGCCGACGAGGTTTGGGCCAAGAACGCGTAGCAGGTTGCAGCCTTTGGGCGAGAGGTTGACGGTGCTCCCCGGTTCGTTGCCAGCGGTGGCGACGAAGAACAGGTGCTGATCCTCGATGAACTTGCGCTGCGCGCTGTCTATGTGGTCGTACCAATCAGCCATGCGAGCCCCCTATTCGTTGTTCAGGTCACTGGTCTGGAGTTGGGATTAACGATCATCACGGAGGGAACCGACACGACCAATTGCGGCGGCCCCGGGCAACTTTTTGCCCAATCTGGGGATGGGCGCCTACATGAACGGGTTGGCGGCGGAATCCAGCCCGAACGTCTCTGCGACCGGTCCGCGAACCAATTTTCCTTCGTAGGTACTCAACGACTCCGCCAGAGCGCGGTCGGCCCGCAGGGCGCCGGCAACGCCGAGCCTTGCCAACGCTTCAACGTACGGCAACGTCGCGCTGGTGAGGGCTTGCGTACTCGTCTGTGGAACCGCGCCGGGCATGTTGCTCACGCAATAGTGCACGACACCCTCTTCGATGTACGTAGGATCGCTGTGCGTCGTCGCACGGCTGGTTTCGGAGGCGCCACCCTGGTCGATCGAAACATCCACGATGACCGCCCCAGGGCCCATTGAACGGACCATTTCGCGCGTCACCACCTTTGGCGCGGCTGCGCCTGGCACCAAAACACTGAGGATGGCGAGGTCCGCTCCGGCCAACTCTTCGGCTACGCCCTGTGGCGAGGAGACACGGGTAGCAATCCGGCCACCGAAGTTCTCCTGCAGATACGAAAGCCGGGCAAGATCACGCGACATCACGGTCACCCGCGCGTCCAGGCCCATGAGGACGCGCGCGGCTGCGGTGGCAACTGTGCCCGAACCGACGATGACTACACGGCCGGGCGGTACACCGGCGACACCCCCGAGCAGCTTCCCGCGGCCTGGGCCGGGGTGCTTGAGCAGGTGCGCGCCGATCTCCGCGGCCATCCGTCCGGCAACCTGAGACATCGGCGCCAAGAGCGGCAAGTAACCGTCTGCCTTACGAACCAATTCGTACGCCATGCTCGCGCAACCAGATTCAAGCAGCCGGTCGGTCAAGGGCCGGTCAGCGGCGAGGTGGAGGTAAGTAAACAGGGCACAGCCGGGACGGAGGTAGGCGTACTCGCTATAGACAGGCTCCTTCACCTTCACTACCAGATCGGCCGTTCCCCAGACCTCGTCCGCCGTCTGCAGGATCGTCGCTCCGGAAGTGCGGTAGGCGGCGTCGGTATGTCCCGAATCCATGCCTGCGCCTTGTTCAACGACGACCTCGTGGCCTTCGGCGCGGAGGGCGAAAGCTCCCTCCGGCGTCAGTCCAACTCGCGCTTCACCGTCTTTTCGTTCGTGCACCGTACCTACGCGCATCGTTCTAGCCTCACATCGTTTCGTGCATCGTACGGCGTCTACACAACCGTCACCGGAAATCAGCGCCCCAACCACCGGCCCTCCCCACGCTTTCGCGCACTCCTGCCGACCCTCAAGACATCTTGACTGTGTGACAGCACGCCGGGTTGTCGTCGCGAAGGACTGTGGTCGTGGCCGAAATTACTCATCCGACAAAAAGCAAAAAGGCCCGTCTTGGACTGGCGTTGGCATCTCTTGCGCTCCTCCTCTGGGGAGCGGCAGCATTCGTTCTCGGTTCGAGCGCCCAGCCAGCTCAGGCCAGCCCACAGCAACAGTTCAGAGATCACGATATTTTCCTGCGTGTGGAGCAAGCCGGTCAGCTCTTCTTCGTGCGAATCGACATGTTCGTTGGCGACAACGGGTCCGGAAGTGTGGATCTGGCCGCCCTAGCAGTGGCGAAAGCAGAGATAGTTGCGCGCTTCCCCGGCGCGGTGGAACTCGAAGAGAGCGCCGTGGCGGCAGAGTACTTGACGAGCGGCTTCAAGTGGATGTCAAACAGTACAAGCTGGGCCTACAACGGCACCGGGGCCCCTGCGGGGGTCGCTGGTTCAGCACTTTCGCTCGTGGGTGCGTCTGCAAGCGCATGGGGGTCCGGCTCGAACTTCCAGTTCACCGGCGGCGGCGCTAGCGGTGCGGGGACAGGCGCTTGCGGTGGCGGAACGGACGGCCAGAACACCGTTGGCTGGGCGAACCAGTCCGGTTCGGTGCTCGCGGTGACCTGCTCGTGGTACAACGGCGGCAGCCCCTTCGGCGCCGCCGCGGAGTTCGATATGCAGATCGACCCCGACTGGACATGGACGACGGGAGGAGCGACGACCATTGACTTCCAGAGCGTGGTCACACACGAATTTGGACACGCGTTGGGACTGAACCACTCGGCCGACGGCTCGGCCGTTATGTATCCGAGCTACAGTGCGGGCTCGATCAAACGATCGCTCGCCGCAGACGACCTCGCCGGGATGGTGGCTATCTATGGCACCGTGGGCGGCGGAGCGACAAACACCCCAACCAATACCCCTGCGGTGACGAATACCCCAACCGCTACGCCGACCAGGACGCCAACGCCCTTGCCTTCAACGGCCACACCAACCACCGCCGCGCCCCCGCCAACAGCGACGCCAACCACCGCTGGGGTAGCGCCAACGGCGGCAGCATCGACCCCAACGCCAACGAGGACGCCCGGCACGACCCCGGAATCAGGCTCGCCGGCGACGGCCACACCTTCGGCACCAGCCGCGAGCGGCGGGGGACCCACGGCTGGACCGCCCGCACTGCCCGTCCTCCCGGGGTCAAACCTGCTGGCCTGGCCGGGATCGGACCAACCTCCGGCCGTCGCACTCGCTAGCCACGGCGCATCACTGAAGATCGTTTACGAATGGGACCCCGCAACCGGCGAGTGGAAGCGCTACGCGCCCGGCCTCCCAAGCTTCGTGAACAACCTCTTAATGATGCGAACCGGTCACGCCTACTGGTTCATCGCGAAAGCGGCGCTGCAGATCCCGTTCTAGCGACACTTCTCTGCTGGAATCGCAATCAACTGGCCCGCCACTTATGGCGGGCCAGTTGATTACCACGGCACGAATTACCGCAGCGCCCCCACTGCTCTATACTCGCGCCAACCACTTTTGGGGGAAGCGCCATCGACGTTTCGTCGTTTGCCGAAATCGAGCCCGAGTTCAACCGCCGCGTGAGCCGCATCGTCTGGTGCACGTTCACGACTTCCGACGGCAAAGGCCGTTTGCGCTCGCGCATGCTCCATCCGATCTGGGATGGCTCCACCGGCTGGATCGCTACCGGGCGCACGTCGCACAAGGCGAAGCATATCGCCTCGAACCCTTATGTCTCGCTGACGTACTGGGACCCCCAACACGAACAGGTTTACGCCGAATGCCGCGCCTCCTGGGATGATTCTCAAGAAACGAAGGTGCGGCTCTACGAGATGTACAAGAATGCGCCACCGCCGCTGGGATACGACCTCAAAATGTTCTGGCCGGCCGGCGTCGACGATGCGAATCTCGGCGCGTTGAGGTTGGAGCCCTGGCGGATCGAGCTTTCGAGCCTCGGAGATATGGCCACGGGCAAGCCTGCGCTGGTGTGGCGCCCGAAGTAACCAGTGCCGCCCCCCCACACATGTGGCCCCATCGGTCAGCGTTGCTTTGGCACTCGGCGAGAACCACTTTGAGCCCTAGCGTTCCCTATGGATGCGAGCCGCGGCTCCGGGAGAGGCGACGAAATGACGCAGATGACCAGTGATGAGGGCGCGGCAATCCAGCCGGTAGCGCTCGAGGGACGTTTCGTACGGCTTGAGCCGCTGGAGCTGACGCACGTCCCCGCCCTCGTGTTGGCAGCATCGGAGGAGCGTGAAACGTATGGCTGGACGTTCGTGCCGGACGGGATCCCGGCCATGAGGGAGTATGTGGAGACGGCGATTGGGCTCCGTGGCAAACGGCAGGCCGCGCCCTTCGCGACGATAGACAGGGCGACGGGCCGGGTACTCGGTACAACCCGGTTCGCGAACTTCGAGCACATCGCATGGCCACTGGCGAACCCCGGCCAGCGCGGAGCCGAGTACCCGGACGGGGTAGAGATCGGTTGGACGTGGCTTGCCGCCTCGGCACAACGGACCTCGATAAACACCGAAGCGAAGTACCTGATGCTCGGCCACGCCTTCGAAACGTGGCGCGTCCATGTGGTACGTCTGAAGACGGACCGAAGGAACGAGCGTTCTCGAGCGGCCATCGAGCGGGTCGGCGCGAGGCTTGATGGCGTCATTCGCGCGCACCAAGCGGCCAGCGATGGGGAACTCCGCGATACGGCGTTCTATTCGTTGATTGAGGCGGAATGGCCGGGCGCGAAAGCGGCGCTCGAAGCGCGGCTGGCGCGCTGACGGAATCCGGGAAGGCGACTGAGCCAACCGGTGGATTGCGTTGATGCGCACCGTGCCCACCTTCTGGCCTCGGCGGCCCGCAGACATTCATCAATTTCGCGCTGACGATCTGCGATGTAGGCCTGGACGAGTAGTTCCAACATTGTGTGTCTCCTCTGTTCGGCTGCACCAACCGTTGCAGGCTGACGTGAACAGGGCGAGACGCGAAGGTGAACGACGTGTGAACTCCGCGCTAGCTGGCGGCCCGGTCCGCCGCATTGACCGTATTGAACAGGAGCATCGCACTCGTCATCGGGCCTACGCCGCCGGGGACGGGCGTGATCCAGCTTGCCTTTTCTTTGACCGCCGCGAAGTCAACGTCGCCTACCAGTCGCCAGCCGCGCTTGCGGGACGGGTCATCGACGCGCGTGGTGCCAACGTCGATGACCACCACGCCTTCCCTCACCATGTCAGCGGTGAGCGTGTTGGGACGGCCCGCAGCCATCACGACGATGTCCGCCAGCTGCGTGAATCTGGCGATATCTGGGGTGCCCGTGTGGCAGATGGTAACGGTGGCGTTCGCGCCTTTCGCCTTGTTGCTTAGAAGCACTGCCAGCGGCCGGCCGACAAGGGTCGAGCGGCCAACGATTACGACGTGCTTGCCCTCTGGGTCGTTGCCCGTGCGCGTGAGCATACGGAGCACGCCATGTGGGGTGCAGGGCCATACCCCGTCGGTCTCGCCGCGAAGTAAGCGGCCCAGGTTCAAGGGGTGAAGCCCGTCCACGTCCTTGCTCGGCGGAAGCGCATCGAGGATTGCGAGCTCGTTAATCTGTCTGGGCAAAGGAATTTGGGGCAGGATGCCGTGGAAACGTTCGTCGGTCCTGAGACCGGCCACAAGCTCCAGCAGCTCGGCCTGAGACGTTTCGGCCGGGAGGTGGAAGGTCTCGGTGAAGATTCCAGCCTCCGCGCAATCTTGCGTCTTGATTGCCACGTAGCTGATGGACGCCGGGTCGTCCCCTACCAGTATCGCCGCCAGGCCGGGGGTCACCCCTCGTTCGCGCAAGGCGGCAACACGGGCTGCCACCTCCGCCTTGATCTCCGCCGCTATTGCTTTGCCATCAATGATCTGTGCCGTCATGACGACAGTTTAGTGGTCCATGGCGAAGGCGCCGCCAATCCCGCCGCACAGCGCGCGAAGCGGCCCCGTCCCGTAGGATCGAAGGCTATGGCGACCAAGTTTGCCGTTGGCATAGACATCATTGAGATCGAACGCGTGGCGGACGTCATCGCTCGTCACGGCGACCGCTTCCTGCAGCGCATTTACACGGCGGATGAGATTGCGCACTGTCGCGGCCGTGTTCCTGAACTCGCGGCGCGGTTCGCAGCCAAAGAGGCGGTGATGAAAGCGCTCGGCACCGGCGTCCGCGGCGTCGGCTGGCGGGACATCGAAGTGCTGCCGAACCGCCGGGGCAAACCGCTCGTCTTCCTCTACGGACGCGGCGCAATTCGCGCCGAACAGATAGAGATGCGCGCCCTCGAAATCTCGCTCACTCACTCAAACGAGTTCGCGATCGCCTCGGTGGTGGGCGAACGCGCGCTCACGGAACTCGAAGACACCCCACGGCGGGGCGAAGCCGCCCTCCGCCTAATCCGCGAAAAGGGCCTCCGATGAAGCTTGTAACAAGCGCAGAGATGCGAGAACTCGAGGTAGCAGCGGTCGCCGCGGGGACTTCCGAAGCCCAGCTCATGCAGGAGGCCGGCCTGGCCGTCGCTCAAGAGGCGTGGATGCTTCTTGGAACGCTCGAAGGCCGGCACATCGTCATCCTCGCCGGCCCGGGGAACAACGGCGGCGACGGGCTTGTTGCCGCCCGGCACCTCAACGACTGGGGATCGGGGGTCGCTGTCTATGCGCCTCTCGGCCGCACTGCGGACGACGACCTGGGCGAGCTCACGGCACGCGAGATCACTGTCACCGACGGCGCATCCGACCGTGACGGGAGCCATCTGACCGAACTCCTCAGCGGCGCTGACCTTGTCGTCGATGCGCTCCTGGGGATCGGCAACAGTCGCCCGCTCGATCCTGGAGGCCCGATCGCGTCCGCGCTGGTGAAGCTTGCTGCGGCACGCGCGGGCTTCAACCCGCCGAAGCTCGTCGCTGTCGACCTGCCCACCGGCGTGAACGCGGATTCGGGCGCGGCCGATGCCCTCACTGTGCCGCCGGACATGACCGTCACCTTTGGCTTGCCGAAGGTAGGGATGTACCAATCCCCGGCGAGCGCCATTGTTGGTCGCGTACAGGTAATCGACATCGGCATCCCGAAGGCGGCGCAGGAGGCGGTTCGGCTTGAACTGCTCACCGCTCGTTGGGCCCGCCAGGCCTTGCCCAGCCGCCCCGGCGATGCGAACAAGGGAACATTTGGCAAAGTGCTCGTGCTGGGTGGTAGCCGGAACTACATTGGTGCGCCACGGCTGGCTGCCACCGCCGCATACCGCGCTGGCGCCGGCCTCGTGACAATCGCCTGCCCACGGAATCTCATCCCCAGCCTCGCTCCGGCCCTCGCCGAGGCGACGTGGCTGCCACAGGACGAATCCGATGAAGGCACGATCCCGGGCGCGGCGGCGCTCGCGTTGCGCTCGCAGCTCAGCGGCTTCTCGACGGTGGTGTTCGGGCCCGGTCTGGGCAATACCGGCGACACTCGGGCGCTCACGTGGGCACTGCTGCCGGACTTCGGAATCGAACTTCCTCGCGGCTGCGTGATCGACGCCGATGCCCTGAACGCGCTCGCATCAATGCCTGACGGAGCGGAACGCACCCCGGCGAACGCTGTGCTTACGCCACATCCCGGCGAACTGGCGCGGCTGCTGGGGACAACGGTTGCCGATATCCAATCGCGCCGCCTTGGCGCCGCCCGTGAGGCGGCGCAACGATTTGGCTGCACGGTGGTGCTCAAGGGCGCCCACACAATCATCGCCGCTGCGGGCGGCCGCGCCGCGCTCAGCCCGTTTTCGAATCCCTTGTTGGCCACCGCGGGCTCAGGGGACGTGCTTGCAGGCGCGATTGGGGGCTATCTCGCGCAAGGTTTGGCTCCGTTCGAAGCGGCCTGCCTCGGCGTGTATCTGCACGGCGCCGCGGGAGAATCGCTCCGCCTTGAACTCGGTGAATCGGGGCTGCTGGCGGGCGAACTAGCCGACCGCATCCCACGTGCAACCAAGGACATCGCCGCACCGTGATGTACACTCACGCCCAAGCTGTGACTATTTTCGAGCAGATCCATTGACCAGGCGCGTCGTTGTAACCGGCATTGGGATGATCACCGCGCTCGGCCACAACGCGCCGGACAATTGGGACGCGATGGCCGTCGGGCGCTCCGGGATTGCTCCCATCACGCTCTTCGATCCCACCGGTTTCGACTCGCGCGTGGCTGGCGAGGTCAAGGAATTCGACCCGTCGAAGTACATGGACCGCAAAGAGGCGCGGCGCGCAGACCGCGTCACTCAGCTCGCCTTTGTGGCCGCCGACGAAGCGCTTGCGCAGAGCGGCTATGACCCCTCCGTGTCCAACGGTGAAGATTTCGCGATCATCATCGGCACCGCGATCGGTGGCATTGCGACGCTGACAGCCGAGTACGACACCCTGCGCGAAAAGGGCCCCTCGCGGGTCAGTCCGTTCTTGATGCCGATGATGCTCTCGGACATGACCAGCGGCCAGTTGAGCATTCGGCTCGGCGCGCGCGGCGTGAACTACTGTCTTGTCAGCGCCTGCGCCAGCGGTGCCGATAGCATCGGAGAAGCGGCGAACATCATTCGCCGCGGGGACGCGGAAGTGGCACTCGCGGGGGGAACAGAGGCGGCCATCACCCCGATCTCGATGGCCGGGTTCTCCGCCGCCAAGGCATTGACCACGAGCAACGACGACCCGGCATCGGCTTCCCGCCCGTTCGACCGAGAGCGCGACGGTTTTGTGATGGGAGAGGGCGCCGGGGTGCTGGTCCTCGAATCCGAAGAGCACGCCCTGGCGCGAGGGGCGAGAATCCTCGCCGAATTCGCTGGCTACGGGGCTACGAGCGACGCCTTTCACATCACTCAGCCGGATGAGAACGGGGGCGGCGCCGCACGGGCGATGCATAAGGCGCTCAAGCAGGCTGGTCTGCTCCCAGACGACATCGGGTACCTGAACGCCCACGGCACCTCCACGTTGATGAACGACAAGCTCGAAACGCTTGCCATCAAGAAGGTCTTTGGCGATTACGCCTACACACTGCCAATCAGCTCAACGAAATCGATGACCGGCCACCTGCTCGGCGCGGCCGGAGCGATCGAGGCGGCGGTCTGCATCCAGGCGATGCAACACAGCGTTATCCCGCCGACGGCTAACTACCGCACACCGGACCCCGATTGTGACCTGGACTACGTCCCGAACGTGGCGCGTTCCGCGGGGATTGAGGCGGCGATGACGAACTCGCTGGGGTTCGGCGGGCACAACGCCAGCCTTATCTTCCGCCGCTACCGGCCGGTATAGGCGGCGTGACCGCGTTGCCGGGCAGCCCTGAGACTCGCTGGCGACTGCGCGACCCCTACGCCGCCCAGAACGGCATCGCCCGCTTCCCCCGGATCGTGGGCACGGTGCTCGCGGCGCGGGGAATCACCGAAAGGCCAGCCGCGGACCTTTTCTACAAGCCACACCTTGCCCCCGACCACGACCCACTCCAGTTGCCAGGCATGCACGAGGCGATTGCACGCGTGCGGGCGGCGATTAGCGCGCGCGAGACGATCGCGCTCTTTGGCGATTTCGATGTGGACGGAGTGACCTCCGTCGCAGTGCTCCATCTCGGCCTGCGCGCGCTCGGCGCCAAGACGGTGAACTACATTCCGGACCGTTTCAGCGAAGGCTACGGACTCAATCTTGGCGCGGTTGCGAAGCTCCGCGCCGGAGGCGCCGCGCTCCTCATCACGGCCGACTGCGGCATCAGTTCGGTCCCGGAAGTGGCGTACGCGAACACCCTCGGACTCGACGTCATCATCCTGGACCACCACACCGTCCCGGATGAGATGCCCGCGGCCGTTGCGGCGGTGAACCCGAAGCGACTGGATTCGCCCTACCCGTTCACCGAACTGGCGGCGGTTGGTGTCTCCTACCGTTTTCTCCAGGTCCTCTACGAAGCGTACGGGCGCACCCTGGACGAGTCCGAATTCATCGACCTCGTGGCTCTCGGCACGGTCGTCGACGTGGCCCCGCTGAACGACGAGAACCGCAAAATCGTCACCCAGGGCATTGCCCAGATGCAGCGCGGCCTGCGACCGGGGCTGGAAGCGTTAGCGAATATCGCAGGCACACCCGCCGAGCGTTTCACAGCCGAGACACTGGGCTTCGCGATCGGGCCGCGGATGAACGCCGCTGGCCGGTTGGCGCATGCCAACATCGCGCTCGACCTGATGCTCGCCGCAGATCCGCACACCGCGAAGCGCCTTGCCACGGAACTGGACCAGCTCAACCGCCAGCGCCAGCAACAGACCGAGACTGCGTACGCACTGGCCGAAGAACTGATCGGCGCCGCGGACGACCCACTGGTGCTGATCGCAACAGACCAGATTCACCCCGGCATTGTCGGCCTTGTGGCCTCGCGGCTCGCGGACCGGCGGCACCGCCCGGCTATTGTCCTTTCCACTGGCGCCGAAGAGAGCCGTGCGAGCGCCCGCAGCATTCCCGCTTTCGACATCGTGGCCGCGATCCGCAAGGAACGCGACCTGCTCGTCCGCCACGGGGGACATCGCGCGGCGGCTGGCTTCACCGTGCGGAACGAACATATCGAAGTCCTGCGGGATCGGCTGGTGAACACGGCCGCCGAGTTGCTCCAGGGCGAAACCCTGCGGCGCGTGATCGACATTGACGCGGAGGCCCGGCTGGCCGACCTTACCGGCCTAGAAATCAAGGGGTTGATGCGGTTCGAACCGTGCGGCCACGGAAACCGTAAGCCGGTCCTCCTCAGCCGGGGCGTGAAGCTGGTTAACTCCCGCCCGGTTGGTTCGGACAAGTCGCACCTCAAGCTCACGGTGAAGGACGGCCTCGGGACGTGGAGCGGCATCGCCTTTCGCCAGGCCGATTCGGAGCTCGCTCCGGAGGTGGACATCGTCTACTCCCTGCAACGCGATTGGCGCGGCGAAGCGGTGGAACTGGAAGTCCTGGACATCGCTCCTTCTGGTTCTCGACGGGGGCTTGAAATGGGTGTCAGGCCGTGAGCGACGTCTCGCTGAGCGCCGACGGCGAACGTGCACTGGAGCTGGCGGAAACCGTCTGCGCCCGGGCGAACGTCGCAATCGTTGGCGCTGAACATCTCCTCGGCGGGGCGCTGTTGATACTGCACGAACTTGGGGCGCTCGCCGCTCTTTCCGCCCCACAGATCGAAGCGTCGATTAACGCCAGTCAGGGTGTGGGCTCGGAGGCGTTGGACGCCAAAGTGATGTTCGGCTCGGCCGCCCGTGCAGCCATTAGCTTCACCGCCGCCGCTGTCCAAAAAGAAGGCGGAGGCGAAATTGACGCGCGGGCACTGGCAGTAGGTGCAATCGCTTCGGACGAAATCAACCCGATGTTTTTCGAGGGCCTGGGGATGAGCCGTTCCACGCTGCTTACCGCCCTGGGCGCTCACGCTTCCGGATAGTTGCGA
>Ga0163144_10023981_pt1 | contig 12000 bp, 14 predicted proteins | sample OliLak19BULKMAT1_FD_123175 | JGI IMG/M metagenome (GOLD analysis project Ga0163144, IMG submission 123175) | Freshwater microbial mat bacterial communities from Lake Vanda, McMurdo Dry Valleys, Antarctica - Oligotrophic Lake LV.19.BULKMAT1 | ecosystem: Environmental > Aquatic > Freshwater >...
CAATGTCTCTATGGGAAGAAAGCATGAAATCTATAGTAGAGCCATATTTATCTACCACTCTATATAAATATTTCCATTTACCTTTTACTTTAATATAAGTCTCATCAACTCGTCATGAGGTAAAATAAGGCTTAGAGTAATAACGAATGCGCTTAGCTAATTCAACGGAATAAGCCTTGCACCCATCTGTATACAAGTGGTGTGATCAACCTCAACTCCTCTCTCAATCATCATTTCTTCTAAATTACGATAGCTGATTGGATATCTTAAGTACCATCTTAAGCATGCAATATTACTTCGGGTAAAAAATGTCGATAATGGAAATCTCTAGGCTTCATAACGGGATACTATATTGTTAGTTTCTAACTAGAATAATAGCCCGCCGTTAAATTTATAACAGAGCCATATAAAGTATATTCAGGGTATGTTTTTATATTGATAAATATAACTTAAGGTGGTAAATTAGGAGTACTCATAAAATTTTGATTATTAATTTTATGAGAATTTTTGTACGCTGAATCAAATTTTTAAAAGAGGTAAATCATGTCTAAAGGTAAACATACTGTAAAACAAAATGAAACTCTATCTCATGTAGCAAAACAACACTATGGCAAGGTGGATTACTGGAAAGGTCTTGTAAAAGCAAATAAAGATATAATTAAAAAATATGATTTTAATAGTGGTTATGTTTTAATTACTCCTGGTCAGCAATTAGATTTACCTAGTGACTTAACTGTAAAAGCATATACAGATAACATAAATGAGCAAATTAACCTTTTAGGAGCTGATCATGTTACCTTCGACTCTTAAAACTCTATAGAAAAATATTAATAATTTATACTCAACGCACAAGCAATACTAATCAAATTTGTTTGTATCTAGAGGGAGAGCCGCAGACTATAATAAAATCACATTGGATTTGCAGCTACTTGAGCAGGGAGCGGGATTTACTAAATTGGCAGCACCTAATTCAATGTGATTTACTAATATTAGTATAAGAAATTGTGAGAGCCGTTATTGTATTGCGTAATGGAGTCATTCACACGCTATCATCCTGTGAACTTTGTTCAGGACCTATCTTTTTGGCATCTGAGATCCTGAATCAAGTTCAGGATGACTATCTTTTTCAGGAATGAGTATGTATAAAAATCACATTGAAGTTAAGTAAATTTGTATGGCCTATATCTTATTCTCTAAGTACTCTATCACCTTATGATTGTCATGAGCTACTTGTATATAGTGCACATAATTCTCTGGCTTAAAATATCCATTTATCTCTCTTTTTTCTATTCTTGCTTGTTCAATTTCAACCTGTGAAATCTCCGTTGATTCTGCAATTGCATAGATTACTTCTAAAACATCAGCAAGCTCTGTGATCAACTCTTCTCTTGATTTCGCTTCAGAAACCTCATTCGCTTCCTCAATAATTTTTTGTTTTAGCTGCACTACATATTTTTCTATCTCAAGCTTTTCGGAATTCACAACTACACCTTCCTTTGCCATACGATCTGGTAGCTTGCTCCGAATTAACTTGTTAAATGTATACTTTCTCATTTTATCACGATATTAATAATTTTAGAAGAAAGGTTATCCTGATCTTGATTTATAATCTTTTTCTGCTGCCCGAGATCCTGAATCAAGTTCATAATGATGACAAGAGATTCAGGATAGCTTTTTTGTATATTTTAATAAATCAAAGCTTACTTTCAATCAGTTTAATAGTCTCTTTGATTCCATAAAGCTTGAAAAATGAACCAAGTCTTGGACCTTGAGTTTGACCAAGCAAAATCTGATAAAGCTCTTTGAAAAAATCACGCAAATTCTCATATTCAGCCTCTGTGCCAATAGCATAGATTTTGTTTTGGATTTCCTCTCCTGATTCTGATCCATTTAAACCTGATAACATCACGATAATCTGCTCCAGTAATAGTCTTTGTTCACTAGTCGGCTTGTTATATTCTTTTGTACTTTTGACAAAGTCGTTGTAATAAGTAACTGCAAAACCTGTCATATGGTCCAGATACGGCGCATTTTCTGGAGTAGCTTTAGGCGCATATTTAGAGATAAACCCCCACAACACGTTTTTATCATCTGGATTGCAAACTGAGGCTAAATTAAGCAACAAACTGAAGCTTATACCATATGTTTCAATATTTGGGACATTACCTTGATGAATATGAAACGCAGGGTTAGCTAGCTTTTGTTTTATATCTTCTTCTTCGTGGTACTTTTTATTAAACGTTAGATACTCATCCACACATTTAGGTATCACATCAAAATACAAACGTTTGGCTCTAGATGGCGATTGATACATAAATAAACTTATGCTTTCAAGCGGAGCATAGTGCATCCACTCATCTACACTTATGCTGTTACCTTTTGATTTGGAAATCTTACTCCCATCGGCATCAAGAAATAGCTCATAAAAAAACTGGATAGGCACATTACCGTCCAAAATACGACAAATTTCACTATACAGCTTGGCATTTGGCATATGATCTTTGCCATACATTTCATAATCCACATCAAGTGCCGCCCAACGCATACCAAAATCTGGTTTCCATTGTAATTTGCAATTCCCGCCGGTAACCAACACTTCAACAAGTTCGCCCGATTCATCTCTATAGGAAACACTTTGTCTTTCCCTGTCTACTTTCTCGATCGGAACTTGCAATATTGCTCCCGTTTTTGGACAAACTGGCATAAATGGGGAATAGGTTTTTTGTCTCTCCTCTCTGAAAGTCGGCAACATTAATCTCATGATCTCGTCATACTTATCTATAGTTCTGAGCATCATATGATCAAACGTTCCAGCCTTATAACAATCGGTTGCACTATAAAAAATATAATCAAATCCAAAGCGATCTAAAAATGATCTAAGCTTTGCGTTCATGTAGTGCCCAAAGCTTTCTTTCTCACCGAATGGGTCTGGAATTCCAGTTAATGGTTTACCTAAATATTGCGCTACCATTTCTCTATTTGGGATATTTCCAGGTACTTTGCGAAGTCCATCCATATCATCAGAAAAACATATAAGCTTAGTTGGGATATCGCATATCTGCTTAAAAGCCTCTCTAACCATCGTAGTTCTACTTACTTCAGCAAATGTTCCAATATGAGGAAGTCCTGATGGGCCATAACCAGTTTCGAAAAGCACATAACCTTTTGCCGGAGTTTTCCCTCCTATATGGTCATAAATTCTTTTTGCCTCTATAAAAGGCCAAGCATTAGAATTTAATAAATTGTCGAAATTTATTGTCATAGTTATATTGTGGGTTTAGGATGTAGATATATTTTATTCGTAGTTACAATATTATTATAATCGATTCATGTCAATAAATCTTAAGAACACTCACGTCATCATGATATCTATCTCGGTTATAAGCCTTCTTGCAGCTTACCTGGCCGAGTATATCTTTTTACTCGCCCCATGCCCGTTATGTGTTTACCAAAGATTCCCTTATTTAATTTTTATTATGCTTGGGATAATTAGCCTATCAAGCCAATATAGCTATCGTAAGTACTATATTACTGTAGCAATTATTGCCATAATAATTGCGTTCTATCATACTGGTATTGAAAGAGGAGTATTTGAACTATCCAGTTTTTGCAAACCTTTGGTCTCTGTTAGTGATAATATTTCCGTAGCAGACTTTAAAAAAATGCTATATCACAAAGAAATTGCCCTATGTAACAAACCAGCTTTAGTAATTTTTGGCTTGTCCATGACCGAATGGAATTTGCTTTTGAATACATTTTTACTTACAATGTTATTTATGTTTAAAAACAAATCAAAAAGCTATTAGTTATACTAAATTAAATGCCTAAACCATATTTTAATGACGATAATAAAATCAAAGAAATCCTAATGGTAAACCACGCAGGAGAATTTGGTGCCCAGCGGATTTATCAAGGTCAACTTGCGTTTACTAAGAATCATAATGATATTAGTACAATACAACATATGCTTGAGCAAGAACTAGAGCATTTAAACTATTTTGAAAATGAAATTAAGAATGGCCAATCAAAACCAACTTTTCTGCTACCATTATGGAGTGTTCTAGGCTATGTACTTGGTGCCTTAAGTGCCATAGCTGGAACAAAAACATCTATGCTTGTTACAGAATCTGTTGAAGAAGTAATAGTGAACCATTATCAAGAACAAATTGAATATTTAGAAAATTCTGGTAATCAGAGTCAGTTACTTATTAAGATTAAGCAATTTAAGCAAGAAGAAGCTGAGCATATCGAAATTGCGATCAAGAACGATAGTAAAAATGCAGAGCTACATAGTGTTCTATCAAAAATGGTAAAAACAATGTGCAATATGGCAATTTATTTATCCAAGAAACTATAGATTATGAAGTTACTATTAATGCGCCATGCACATACCGAGCAATCACCAGAAAAGCAAGACTTCGAACGTATACTGACGGATCAAGGACAAGCAGAAGCTATGGAAGCAGCTAATTTCTTAGATTCGTATCGGATTGATAAAATGATTGTTTCTTATGTAAAAAGAACCCTACAAACAGCAAATATTATTGAAGAACAAATTCCCATATCAGAGAACGAAGTTGTAAAAGAACTTTACAATGGAACTAGGGAAAATATTATTGAGCTCCTCTCTAATCAAGAAGATACAAATAAACACATCTTAGTAATAGGTCATAATCCTTTAATATACACATTAGCGCTTGAGATTTCTGGCAGCGATCTTGAGGAATTTGAATTCTTAAGTAATTCCTCCATGCCGCCTGCGAGAATTATAGTAATTGATTTTCCATCAATAAATAGCTGGAAAGAACTAAAAAATCATAAAGGAAAGATTGCCGAAATATTCACACCATCAACCTCAAGTTAAGATATAATTCTTAGCTTAAGATAATCTTTAATAAGAAATATATTTTTTAGCAATACGTGGTGCTTAGAGACTAGTAAAAGACATTGGATTAGCTAATTAAATCCTAAAATCACCATCTTAACCAAGTATAAATTATGCATCAGTATTATCTTGGTATGAACTACTAGAGTCAGTAGCTCCAAGCAATGTCCTTTTAGCATTGCTAAAATTATGCAAATGTTTATTTACTACTGATTATTGATGAAATGCTTAGTAAACTCATCCAACAAAAAACCCTGTTCCTTAAGTCAAAAAATTTATTAGAAAATTTTAAAGCGTCTGCTGGTATGTTTTCATTTTGAATTTTAATTTTATATGTTCATTATTAAAAAGCTTTTCTCTAATCCGCAGATTTAGAGTTAATAATAACTTCTCTTAATACTAAATACGCTCTTTCATCTCCATTCCTTATCATTTCAATTGCTTCCTTTTGTGAGACGTTATATTTCTTCATTAGGACTTCTTCCATATAAGCTGTATTATTGCTGTTTATGGCCTTTTCCATGATAATTTTCTCATCAGCTCTTAGTTTATGTTGTAGGGCTGATTGCTCACGATGTTCTTTTTCTATTATTAACTTTTCTTCATTATTTCTTTTATGTAATTCATTTTGAAGCATTTCATCGGTAATCTCCGTATTAGAGCTTGCTTGCTTCATTTCCTCTAATACCATTTTAATTAATTCTTTTGTTTTAATATCATTTTCAGATGCTTCTGCAACCTGTGTAACCAAAAGAATTGTTAAAATTCCTAAAATAAAAGTTTTTAAAGCAAGAATACTCCTTACTCTAACTAAGCTAACAATGTTCTTTATCCAATTAATCGTTGTATTCATACTTACCTCTATAGTTATTAACATTTTTCAATTATATCTTGCTTTTCTCCAACTAACAATCACTTGCCTAGCTTTGCCCAGCGTTGCTTTACATCAGGTTTTTTGTGCATGGCCCTCTTTGCAATCAAGTAACATTAACACATAGTATTTTAACATACATATAATATTTTAATTATCTAATTAGGTTGATTTTTAAGTTTGGAATATCAAGTTCCGCCCAAACTTTATCAACGGTATACACGGAAAGATCTAAAAAAATACCTAGTGCAATACAGGCGGTTCTGGTGCAAATAGCAAAGATCAGAATTAAAGTCTTAATCCTACTACTATATATTGTAGAAAATTATGTTATTTATTTATAAATATACTAGACAATTACTATTTGCAACAGAACCATTGAGAGAGGAGATGAGGTTGATCACACCACTTTACACAGATGGGTACAAGTTTACTCTATTGAATTGGCTAGTATATAAGTTACTAACTAGCTTGCATCACTCAATTTTAACTTGACGGTGCCTTTTTCGCCTGTTAACGAAGAAAGAGGTTTATCGCGGGGAATCCATTTTAGGAAATCTTGTACCTCCATAGGCTTTCCATTTATAATCAAGCTCCTTTGCTTCGTCCTCTGAGTAAGGTTTAATGCTAATTATTATTCCCCCTTCTTTAATCGCTTCTTCATATTTAGCTGCTTCGCCTGCTGATAAGCCGACATTAAGTAAAGCTCCAATAACCCCTCCGGCGATTCCTCCTGCACCAGCAGCTGCTAAGGCAGCAGCGATAGGTCCTGCTATTGCAAAACCAATCCACGGAACAAATAAATTTGTTCCTATCGCGGCCGTAGCACCTATAATAGCACCTGCTGTCGTACCAATTACACTGCCTAGACCTGCTCCTTCCGTAGCAAAGTCAGCAGTAACGTCGCTAGATAATGAAGTTGCATTACTCTCTAACCTACTTCCGTAATTCTTTGCCTTAGTTTCTTCAGACATAAGGATATTGACCTCATCTGCTTTATGGCCTTTTTGTATGGCTAGGTTATACGCATTCTCAGCGCTTATAGGATCTTTAAATACCGCAGTTAATATTTCAATTGAATTTTCATTTGAATTAATCATAGCTTCCTCCTTGTAAATTAATGGTTCTAGTCTGCAACTTTAAAAGTAGAACGGGTAAACTCTGTTGTCAAGGTAGAGTAATTTTTAAGTAAAGGTTGAGATACTTACAACCAAGGGTATCAGCTTATATTGAGATTTCGTTGACTAAATATCCGACCCACGCCCTTTTTATTTTAATAGTTCTATGTTATACTTAAAATTAGGCTATTAATAGCTTAAAAAGTTATAGATAAAAACAATATTTATTAACCGGAGGTTTTATTATGAATAATGATGATACTGTAGCTATTTTAAATGATTTAATTGAAATATCTAAAGATGGCGAAGAAGGATTCCGTACATCCGCAGAGCTTGTTAACGATGAGAATTTAAAGAAGATATTCCTAGAAAGGGCCGAGGGGTGTAAAAAAGCTGTTACTATTTTACAAAATAAAGTCAAGGAGTTGGGAGTAAACTATCCTGAACAAAGCGGTAGTATCTTGGGAAGCTTACATCGGGGATGGCTTAATATTAAAACTATGGTGTTAGGCGATAATGATTCTACTGTTCTAGAAGAGTGTGAAAGAGCAGAAGAGGTAGCAAAAGATGTCTATACTAAAGCTTTAGAACAAGAGCTACCGGAAGAAGTACATCGTATTGTGCAACACCAATATGAAGGACTGCTAAAAAATTATGAACTAGTTCGTAATTTAAGAAACACATATGATGCTACGAGGACAAGCTAAAATATACCCAATCCTAAAATTTAAAAAATATATGTTTTTAGGGGGAATACTACGAGGTTTAAATGTTCTGGATGTTGTGCATTAAGATAAATACATACATATAATTAAAACCCTTTACGTTGTTAGTATGAATTCATCTTTCATAAACGCAGAACCTAGGTCACACATAATAAATATGGAGATATATATGAGAATTGCATTATTATTACTTCTTATTACAAGTTTATCTAGCTGTGGAATCCTGAGTACCAAAGGGAAAAAATCCGCGCCTAATACCGAGACCACAAAAACACGAACAATAAAGCAAACCGCACAAGATTTACGTATTTCAGCTGGAATTCACATTGATCTTTATTGCTTAGAATTATATAAGCCTATAGATGTTAAGGTGCAGAATGGAGTAGTTTATTATACAGGGTCAGTACCAAGCTTGAAAGAGAGTTTTGCTGCGTCTGGGGTAGCTTGGAAACAAAATGGTGTAAAGAAAGTTGTAAATAATTTAAAAGTAGAGAAACAAACTCTAATTTTAAATAAGAAATAACGTGAGCGAGCAATTATCAGGCTTTGAGATTCAAATCTAAGGAATCTTCTTCCGTTAAGGAGAAGTGGATGTCAAATTCAAGCATGGAACTAAAGACGGAATGTGTTTTGAAATTGTTCTAGTCTAAATAGTACGTATAAATTCCAGCAATTAGTTGTTTAAAGATTAGTTATAAGAAAAAATAGAGCAACTATAGTTGTATAGTTAAGTAATATTGATGGTCATACGAAACAGCATTATATTATCTTCTATCTTAAATTTAAGAGCCAAAAAAGAAGCAGAGCTAATAAAGTATAAGCCTATTAACCCGCATATTTTATAAAATTTCTTCATATATCTCATCTTGGCACTTTGAATGTATGTGAAAGCTATAGCATATTTCCTCGTTGCCTACCATGTCCATTTTATTGGTATGTTTAACAGCTATTTTCCTAAAAATAGGTTGTAAGGGTTCGAATACTGTCTCAACAGTCAAGAACTAAATAAGTATACTAACTTATCAGATTCTTGCCAAGGCTCATGCTTGGCCATGATGATATCTTGAAAATCAGTATTATCTGTCATCATTTTAAGCCAAGAAATAATATTTTTATAATTACTATTATAAAACCATTCTTGATCAACGATAGCAAATTGCCTAATGAAAGGTAAAATTGCAATATCCGCAATAGATTTGAGACTAAATAAGAATTGATTGTTCTCTAGCATTTTTTCATATTTGTCTAAGAATTTTTCCTGTATCTCGTTTTTACAGACTTTTTGAGAATGATCAGGGTATCTTTCGGGATATTTATAAATTCTGAGTAATTTTGTAAATTCAATATCATTATTAGCAATTAGCTCTTTTATCTTGCCTTGTTCTTCTTTGGTATATTTTTGAACAGTGAATAGGTCATTTTGTTTTAAAGCGTAATATACAATGTCAAGGCTCTCTTCAATGATTTGACCAGCATGAAGAACCAATACAGGCACAGTTCCCTTAGGGGAGATTTTTAACATAGATGATGGCTTATTTTTAAGATCTACCTCTCGCAAAATACAGTTAATTCTAGACTCAAATAAGGCTATTCTTGCCCTCATAGCATAGGGGCATCTAACAAAACTGTATAATATAGGTATGTTGTCTGACATTGTTGCCAATAGGTTGTTGTGTAATAACATAGCGGTCATGAAATATTTTCATTCAGTTTTTCACTTGGCTTAAAGCTAACAATATTATGTTTTGCAGCTTTAGCAATAGCTATATGAGTATAATAATCATTGGCCAGCTACATAAAATATCATCATATGTACAAAGTCAACACTACAAAACTCATGAGCAAGTGACCAAAATATTAAAAGATACGACTGACCTAAGCCAGGCACATAAATCGCTACTGAAAGATTATCAGGATCAATTCATCAAGAACGTTCACAAAAGTCTTACTAGACTTGATAATGGGGATGCTGTTAAGATAGACAATTATACTATGTCATGTCCACTCAAGTTCATGGAGCATCTTGTCAAAACTTGAACAAATGAATTTATCCACACCATGAGATACAGCAGATCCACAACCAAGTTATCCAGCAGTAGAAACATCTTGAGATAGAAAAAGATATAGGTTGGGCTTAACCTATGATAGAGTTGGTTAAACAAACAATATGGAGGTGGTAGCCCTTATGATAAAAACTAGTAGTTTAACTTCCGAAGAAAAAGCAATTATAATAAATAAAAATACAGAACCTGGTTATACCGTAACTAATGATGAATTTTTACCAAAAGGTACCTATCTTTGCAGGAACTGCGGTATAGCATTATTTGACTGTAAAGATAAATTCCGTTCTCATACAGGATGGCCGAGTTTTGAACGTGAGTTAGGAAATACAGTAACGCTTAAGCCTACTCCAGATGATCTCCGCACCGAGGTAATATGTAATAGTTGCAAGGCTCATTTAGGTCATGTTTTTTTCGGCGAAGAATATACAAAGCTAAATACAAGATATTGTATTAATTCATTAGCTTTAGATTTTGTCCCATATACTAATATAAAAGATACGGAAGAAGCAATTGTAGCAGCTGGGTGTTTCTGGGGTGTAGAGCATTTGTTTAATAAGCTAGATGGCGTACTAAAAACTGAAGTGGGTTATACAGGTGGATTTGTCGATTACCCAACCTATGAAAAGATATGTAATGGAGATACAGGACACCTAGAAGCCGTTAGGGTTGTCTATGATCCTAAGATAATTAATTACACTGGGCTAATACAATATTTCTTTGAAATACATGATTTTTCACAAGTAAATGGTCAGGGGCCGGATCTTGGGGAACAATACTTAAGTAAAATATTTTACCATACAGAAACACAGTATAAACTAGCCGATAAAGTAATTCAGTATTTACAAAACATGGGTTATAAAGTATCAACTCAGCTACATCCGGCTACCACATTTTGGAAGGCAGAAGCTTATCATCAGCAATATTATAATAAAAATTCTGGTCAACCATATTGCCATATCAGGAAAAAACTTTTTTAACCAGAGATGTATCAGGCTAATCCAATGACAGATATCACTTCACATAACGTGTCCAAATCAAGGCCTCATCTTATAACCCTAATTCGATGATTTGACAGAACCGTTTAGCAAAGAAACCGGAAAAGTAAGATAACTTACTTGCATTAGTTATTATTTTCTAATAATCTATAGTTATAAGGTAATAGAAATATATAACCTATGATTATTTTAGTATAAGTATAACAAATAAAAATTGGAAGTTATGTGGGGTAGTTAGATAAGGTTGAGTAACATTGAAAAAATACAAAACACTCCTAGTAGATTAATTACAGCTTTATTTGTAGATTTCAAAAAAGCAGGAAAAGCTTACAATGCAGCATTAAAATTAGGTTATAAGAAAGACGAAATAAGTATATTAATGTCTGAGGAAACAAAAGTCCATCAACGGCATAATAGAGTTCATGAAAACGCTTCATTAAGCGATGAAGCAATAAAAGGGGCTGGGGTTGGAGGATCTCTTGGTGTTACAACCGGAGCTATTACCGGTGCCATAATGGCCATGGGAACTGCTTTAGCAATTTCAGGACTTTTGGCTTAATTATTTCCGGGCCAATTGCTGTGGCCTTAGCTGGAGCTACTGCAGGTGGAATAGCCGGGGGTTTAGTTGGAGCTTTAATTAATATTGGTATCTCTGAAAATCATGTAGAAAATTGTGCAGCAGAAATTAAAAAGGGCGGAGTCTTAATCTGTTTAGCTCCTCACTCGTTAGATGATTGTAAAACTTTAGAAAGCACATGGAATAATTACGGTGGAACAATACTAACTTCTATGTGACATATACAATTTAGTCCATGAGTGCTAGTAATTTTGTAGCAGCTTTATTCTCTCGCCCACTTATTATAGTAGTCACCGTGATAATTACTTTACCAACCACTGGTGTAGGGTGGGTACAAGTATAAATTTCTTGCACTGATTTATAAAGGCCAATTTGGCTTCCTCTATGTAGCTTTTCATACCTTTGCAACGATTAACCGGAAGAGCATCAATAGTTAATACATCTTTAGCTACTATTGACAATAAAAGAACTAATTTATACCTAATATTTTGCAGCTAGCAATCAAATATGGACATGATATTTACAGCTTCTAAACCAAAAAATATTTGGGGAAATTTTCTATAGATGCTTCATGGTGGGATATAGTGCGGTTTACACTTCCTCTACTTGAACGCAATGAGGAAAATGTAATAAAATTATATGATAAGGTACAATCAAGAAACAAGTGCAACGGTTTGTAAATTATTGATATTCCAAGCTTCATTTGGAGTCAAGAAGTTTAGGATTTTTCTTGGTAAATTATTGAGTTTATCCTCAGCCATAGCTA
>Ga0163144_10023982_pt1 | contig 12000 bp, 17 predicted proteins | sample OliLak19BULKMAT1_FD_123175 | JGI IMG/M metagenome (GOLD analysis project Ga0163144, IMG submission 123175) | Freshwater microbial mat bacterial communities from Lake Vanda, McMurdo Dry Valleys, Antarctica - Oligotrophic Lake LV.19.BULKMAT1 | ecosystem: Environmental > Aquatic > Freshwater >...
AGTGCGCGGGCATCAAGGACATCCTTTCCAAGTCGCTCGGCAGCGGGAACCCAATCAATATCGTGCAGGCGACTGTGTCTGGGCTCAAGTCCCTGCGACTTCCCGCCGACGTCGCGCGTCTCCGTGGCCGCGAGATTTATCAAGTGGCTCCCAAGCCGATGATCGACGCCGTGGCCGCTGCGCAGGCGCGTACGGAAGCCAAGCAGGCAGCCGATTGGGGTGTCGAGAACGGTGGCTAAGCTCAAAGTGACTCAGATCAAGAGCGTGATCGACCGCCCGAAGGATCAGAAGTCCACGGTGCGCCGTCTCGGCCTGCACCGCATCAACGACTCCATCATCAAGGAAGATCGCCCGGAGATTCGCGGGATGATCTTTAAGGTCAAGCACCTCGTCAGCGTCGAGGAGGTCGCCGAATGAAGCTCCATCACCTGAAGCCGAATAAGGGCGCCACGAAAAACAAGAAGCGTGTCGGACGTGGCCGCGCGGGCGCGGGCGGCAAGACCGCTGGCCGTGGCACCAAGGGTTGGGGCGCTCGCAACCAACCCAAGCAGGGATTCGAAGGCGGTCAAGTCCCGCTCGTACGGCGCTTGCCGAAGCTGCCCGGGTTCAACAACCCGAACCGAGTGCCCTATGCGGTCGTGAACGTCGAGCGACTCGAGAAGATTTTCGGCGCCGGCGACGTTGACCCCGCCGCCATGCTTGCGAAGGGCCTCGTCCGCAAGGGCAAGCCCGTGAAGGTGCTCGCTCGCGGTGACATCGGCGTGGCCATGAACATCAAGGCGCACGCGTTCTCCGAAGCGGCGAAGTCCAAGATCGAAGCGGCCGGGGGCCGTGCTGAACTCCTCTCGTAGCGGCCATCTGGCCGTCACGACGACCCGGGTAGGATAGGTGGCGTTGTGCTGAGAGCTTTCGCGAACGCATTCAGGATTCCGGATCTGCGGAACAAGATTCTGTTCACCCTGCTCATCATCACCATTTACCGATTCGGGAGCCACGTACCGGTACCGGTCGTGGATGTCAGTGCTTTGAAGGCGGCCGCCGAGGACAGTGGAGCCGGCGTGGTTGGCATCCTCGACACCTTCTCTGGTGGGGCCCTCACGCGACTCGCGATCTTTGCGCTGGGGATCATGCCGTACATCACCAGCTCGATCATCATGCAGCTGTTGACGGTGGTGATCCCCAAGCTCGAGCAGTGGCGCAAGCAGGGGGAGGCCGGTCAGAAGAGGATCACTCAGTGGACTCGGTACCTGACCGTCACCTTGGCGGTGCTGCAGTCCACCGGCCTCGCGTTCCTCTTCCACTCGGGTGAGGCCGGGCTGCCGGATGTCTTCCCGCCGGGCACGTTCACGCCCGGCAACGTGGCCATCATCGTCATGACGCTTACCGCGGGTACGGCCTTGATCATGTGGATGGGCGAACTTGTCACCCAGCGCGGCATCGGCAACGGGATGTCGATCTTGATCTTCACCAGCATCATCTCGAGCCTGCCCCAGGAAGGACAGCAGATCCTCGAGTCAGCGGGCGCCGCCCGATTCGGCTTCCTCATGATCATCGCCATCGCGATCATCGTGGCGGTCGTCTTTATCGAGCAGGGCCAGCGCCGGATTCCTGTCCAGTACGCCAAGCGGGTGGTTGGCCGGAAGATGACCGCTGGCCAGGCGACCTACATCCCATTGAAGGTGAACCAGTCGGGAGTCATCCCCATCATCTTCGCGTCCTCGGTTATGTACTTCCCTGCGCTCATCGCGAGCACGACGGGCGCCGGCTGGATCCAGAGTTTCGTTGACAAGTACCTCGCGGGGACCAGCCCGGTCTACATGCTGACGTTCGGCGCCTTGATCGTGTTCTTCGCGTACTTCTACACGGCGGTGGTGTTCAACCCGGTCGATACGGCAGACAACATCCGCAAGTACGGTGGATTCATCCCCGGCATCCGTCCTGGCGCGCCCACGGCGAAGTACCTGAACGACGTCCTCACGCGGATTACGTTGCCGGGTGCTGTCTTCCTGGCGTTCATCGCGCTGCTCCCGACGTTCTTCCTCGCGCTGTGGCAAGTGCCGAACATCCCCTTCGGCGGTACGTCCATCCTGATCACCGTCGGTGTCGCACTCGAGACGATGAAGCAGGTCGAGGCGCAGCTCCTCATGCGTCACTACGAGGGTTTCCTGAGCTAGCCATGCGCCTCGTCCTTCTCGGACCTCCCGGCGCTGGAAAAGGCACGCAGGCTCATCGCCTCGCGGAGCGCCACTTGACGCCGCTCATCTCGACCGGCGACCTGTTCCGAGGGTTGGCCCGCGACAATACCCGTGTGGGCAAATTGGCCCTCGAGTACATGGATCGCGGCGAGCTCGTCCCGGACGACATGGTGCTGGACGTACTCCTTTCCCGCTTGTCCGAACCCGACACCATCCCTGGTTTCATCCTCGATGGTTTTCCTCGGACCATGGCCCAGGCGGTGGCGCTTGACGAAGGACTCGCGCGGGAGGAACGGCAGTTGAGCGGTGTCCTCAAGTTCGTTCTGCCGGACGAGGTCGTCGTGAAGCGCCTCTCGTCTCGCCGGACGTGCACGTGGTGTCAGCGCACCTACAACCTCGAACTGAAGCCGCCCAGGTACGACAGTGTGTGCGACGCCGATGGCGCACCACTCACTCAGCGCGGAGACGATGACGAGACCGTGATCCGCCACCGGATCGAGATCTACCACCGCGACACCGAGCCGCTCGAGGTCTACTACGCGGAGCGCGGACTCCTGCGGAGCGTCGATGCCGACGGATCGGAGTACGAGGTCACCGGGCGGGCCGAGGACGCCATGGACGACCTCGTCGGCACATGATCACACTGAAGTCTCCCGACGAGATCGCGGAGATGCGTATCGCAGGGGAGATCCTGGCGGGCGCCATCGCCGCCGCGACCGAGGCCGTGCGGCCTGGCGTGAGCACCGCCGAGCTCGACGCCGTCGCGGAGTCGTACATCCTCGAGCGGGGGGCGACGTGCTCGTTCCAGGGGTACGGGCACCCGCCGTTCCCCGCTGCGATCTGCGCCAGTATCAACGAAGAGATCGTCCACGGTATCCCTGGCCCGAGGAAGATTCTCGAGCACGACCTCGTGTCCCTTGATTTCGGCGCGATCTGGCATGGGTTCCACGCAGATGCAGCCGTCACCGTGTTCGCAGGCTCGCCGCCATCGGAGGAAGCCAGGTTGCTCGTCGAGACGACCGAGGCCTCCCTTCGGGCGGGGATCGCCAAGATTGTTGAGGGTGCCCATTTGACCGATGTCGGGGCCGCCGTCCAAGAGGTCGCGGAGGGCGCCGGTTTCAGCGTGGTTCGTGAGTACGTGGGTCACGGCATCGGACGGGCGCTCCATGAGGACCCCCAGGTACCCAACTTCGGCCCCGCGGGCCGGGGTCCGAGGATCAAAGAAGGCCTGGTCATCGCCGTCGAACCCATGGTGAATATGGGCGGTTGGGAGACGACGCTGCTGCCGGATGAGTGGACCGTGGTGACCGCAGATGGGTCCCTTTCGGCCCATTTCGAGCACACTATCGCGGTCACGGCTGACGGCCCTGAGGTCCTCACCCGGCCTCGCTGAGCAACCCAGGGCACGGTTCCAGGCATGCCTGCCAGGCACGTCCAGCTGGACGGAAGGAGCCCGATTCCCCTATACTCTGCATTCGCCCTGGACGGGCTCTCTCTGCCTGTCTGTCGGGCGAAACCCGCTGATGAGCAGCTAGGAGCAACGTGGCATGCCGAAGAAAGACGCGATTGAGGTCGAAGGCACGGTAACTGAGCCGCTGCCCAACGCCATGTTTCGCGTCGAGCTCGACAACGGGCACAAGGTGTTGGCACACATCTCGGGCAAGATGCGGATGAACTACATCCGGATCTTGCCGGGGGACCGTGTCCTGGTGGAACTCTCGCCATACGACCTCTCGCGAGGGCGGGTCGTGTACCGCTACAAGTAAGCAACTACGAGCAACGAGGAGTGCAGCATGAAGGTCAAGCCGTCGGTGAAGAAGATGTGCGACAAGTGCAAGCTCATCCGCCGGCGTGGGATCGTTCGTGTCATCTGCACGAATCCGCGCCACAAGCAGCGCCAGGGCTAAACGTCCGCTGCTGACCAACGAACGTCAAGGAAGCCGTTTAGGAAGAAGGGAACGAGATTGGCTCGCATCGCAGGTGTAGACCTCCCGCGTGACAAGCGCATGGATATCGCGCTGACCTACGTGTACGGCATCGGCCGCACGCGCGCGCGCGCGATCGCCGTTGGTACCGGCATCGATGGGGCGACCAAGACACGCGACCTCTCTGACGAGGAAGTCGTTCGTATCCGTGACTTCATCGACCGTACCTTCAAGATCGAAGGTGACCTGCGTCGCGATGTGGCGCAGGACATCAAGCGAAAAATCGAGATCGGGTGCTACCAAGGCATCCGTCACCGCCGCAGCCTCCCGGTCCGCGGCCAGCGCACGCACACCAACGCGCGCACCCGCAAGGGCCCGAAGAAGGCCATCGCGGGCAAGAAGAAGGTCAAGAAGTAGGGACTGGAGAGACTCATGGCAGGCGCGAAGAAACCAAAGGTTCGCAAGAAAGATAAGAAGCACATCGTGCACGGGCAGGCGCACATCAAGTCGACGTTCAACAACACGATCGTCACCATCACGGATCAGCAGGGCAACACGCTCTCCTGGGCCAGCGCCGGCAATGTGGGATTCAAGGGCTCGCGCAAGTCGACCCCGTTCGCGGCGCAGCTCGCGGCCGAGGCAGCGGCTCGTCGCGCCCAAGAGCACGGCCTCCAGAAGGTGGACGTGTTCGTGAAGGGCCCTGGTTCAGGACGCGAGACGGCGATCCGGTCGCTCGCAGCCACAGGACTCGAGATCGTGGGGATCCAAGACGTGACCCCCGTACCGCACAACGGTTGTCGCCCGAAGAAGCGTCGCCGCGTCTAAGCACCGCCGCATCACCGGCCGTCCGGTCCCAATGGGGGAGTGACGGAGTACGCCTGCAGCACCCTGCATGGCGCAAGGCAAGGGCGAAGTAGAAGTGGATGATCCTTCGCCCAGAGGAGGTTGAAGCACGTTGTTCACCGTCACACGACCGCAAATCAGTGAAGAGACCGTCGACGCGCAGCGCTCGCGTTTCACCGTCGAGCCGCTCGAGCCCGGTTTCGGCTACACGCTCGGCAATACTCTTCGCAGGACGCTCCTGTCCTCGATCCCCGGCGCGGCCATCGCGTCCGTGCGGATGGAAGGGGTGCTCCACGAATTCGCCACCATCCCCAAGGTCACTGAAGACGTGACCGACATCATCTTGAATTTAAAGGGCGTCGTGGTTCGCTGCGACCTCGATGAGCCTGTGACGGTGTACCTGAAGGCCAAGGGCCCCGCCGTGGTCACCGCTGGTGACATCGCTCCGCCCGCCGGCGTCGAGATCTTGAACGGCGACCACCACATCGCGACACTCGGCAAGGGCGCCTCGATCGAGATGGAACTGGTCGTCGACCGTGGCGTCGGCTACCGCAACGCCGAGAAGAACAAGAACTCTCGTGACCCGATTGGCGTGATCCCGATCGATTCGATCTTCTCGCCCGTCCGCAAGGTTTCCTACCTGGTGGAGGACACCCGCGTCGAGCAGATGACCGACCGTGACCGGCTGATCTTGGACGTTGAGACCGACGGCTCCGTGACGCCGCGCGAGGCGCTCGCGTCCGCCGGTAGCACGCTATTCGAGCTCGTGGGTCTGTTCTCCGAGATGGCCGAGGCACCTGGTGTGTCCATCGGACCGGCGGAAGAAGAAGAGCAGCCCTCGGACTACGCGATCACGATTGAAGAGCTCAACCTGTCCGTGCGTTCATACAACTGCCTGAAGCGTGAGGGGATCAACAGCGTCGGCGAACTCGTACAGAAGAGCGAGCCCGAACTGGTCGAGATCCGCAACTTCGGTCAAAAGTCCATCGATGAAGTGAAAGCCAAGCTGGAAGAGCTCGGCTTGGGACTCCGGGAGGAGTAATGCCCAAACCGAAGAAGGGTCATCGCCTGGGCTCCGGCCCCGCACATCAAAAGCGCATGCTCGGCACACTCGCCGCGCAGCTCTTCACCCACGAGGCGATCGACACCACACACGCCCGCGCGAAGACCCTTCGCCCGCACGCCGAGAAGCTCATCACGTTCGCCAAGCGCGGCGACGTGCAGGCTCGTCGCGAGGTGCTGAAGGTCATCCAGGACAAGGACGTCGTGCACAAGCTGTTCGCCGAGATCGGGCCGCGTTTCGCGGAGCGTGAGGGTGGCTACACGCGCATCCTCAAGCTCGGGCCGCGTAAGGGTGATGCCGCCCCGATGGCTCGCATCGAGCTGGTGGAGCGCGGCGAAGACTGATCCGCTCGGCTTCGTGACTGGCGCGGGCTCGACTCGTTCTCGCAGCGTCGTGCGGCTTGACCTCGCGTATGACGGCACGGACTTCCGCGGCTTCGCTCGTCAGCCTGGCCAGCGCACAATCGAGGGCGAGCTTCGCGCCGTTCTCGAGGATATGTACGAGGGCCGGATTTCCGTGGGGGGTCGAACCGATGCGGGCGTGCACGCCCAAGGCCAAGTCATCTCCTTGCACACCTCCCTGGAACCTTCGCGCCTCCAGCGAGCGGTGAACCTCGGGCTCGGTCCCGAGATCGCGGTAACGCGTGCGGGGAGGGCGCCTGAGGGGTTCGATGCGCGGACCTCCGCAACGGCCCGTGCCTATCGCTACACGATCGATGTAGGCGAGATCGCTGACCCATTCACGGCGCGATTCGTGTGGCACCGCCCCCTTGCGGCATGTTCGCTGCGCAGGATGCGACACGCCGCTTCGCTGCTCGTCGGGCACCGAGATTTCTCGTCATTCGGCGTGCCTCCGGTGCGCCGTGGTGATCCCTTTCGGCGCCTTGATTCGCTCGCGGTCTCCCGGGTGGGTGACCTGGTGCACGTCGCCGTTCGGGGCAATGCCTTCCTTCGGCAGATGGTGCGGGGATTGGTCGGCACCGTGCTGGAGGTGGGGGCTGGTGGGCTGGATCCGGGGGTGGTAGCAGAAATTTTGACGGCGAGAGACCGCAACGTCGCACCGCAGATGGCTCCCGCGCACGGATTGACGCTCGAACGGGTCGTCTATGGGCGTGGTTTGCACCATCTTTGACGGTTGAAGGTGCCTGCCACTAGACTGCTCCTCCCGGTCCCCTGAGGCCGGTTTCCTGTTGCCATGAAGACTTACAGCCCGAAGCCTGAAGATATCTCGCGCCGCTGGTACGTCGTTGACGCCCAGGGTGCGGTGCTTGGGCGTTTGGCGACCCAAGTGGCGACCATCCTGCGCGGCAAGCACAAGCCGATGTTCGCTCCTCATATGGACACCGGTGACCACGTGATCGTGGTGAACGCGGGCAAGGTCGTGCTCACAGGGGGCAAGGAAGGCAAGAAGATCGCGTATCACCACTCGGGCTACCCGGGCGGGATGACCGCGACGGGGTACGACAAGCTCATGCGCGAGAAGCCGGAGTTCGTGGTTGAGAAGGCCGTGCGCGGCATGCTCCCGAAGAACCGCCTCGGGCGTTCGATGCTCTCCAAGCTTTCCGTGTACGCCGGCGAGGAACACCGCCACGCTGCGCAGCAGCCGGAGCCGCTCGCGCTCGGCACGTTCCCGACGTGGACCGGCCTTCCCGAGAAGGTCGTTGCGGAGCCCGCTCCCGCCGAGAAGCCCAAGACGAGGCCCGCCGCGAAGAAAGCCGACGACGCCGACGACGACGACGCGAAGGCTGCCCCGGCCAAGAAGCCTGCCGCTGAGAAGAAGCCGGCGGCGAAGCCTGCCGCCAAGAAGCCTGCCGCTGAGAAGCCTGCGGCGAAGAAGACCACCACGACGAAGGCCGAGCCGAAGGCCTCGACCGAGAAGGCCGCCAAGGCCGAGGAGGAGTCCTAACGTGCCGAACGCCACAGACGTGACCAGCACCGTCGGCCGCCGGAAAGAGGCCGTCGCCCGCGTCCGTCTCGTACCCGGCACCGGGCAGTTCCTGCTCAACGGCCGCACGCTCGACGAATACTTCCCAAACCGCGCACAGCGCATGATTGCGTCCGAGCCGCTGCGCTTGGTGGAACGCGAGGGCGACTTCGACATCATCGCGCGCATCCATGGTGGCGGCGTCTCCGGTCAGGCTGGTGCGCTTCGTCTCGGCATCGCGCGTGCGCTGATCGAGATCGACCCCGAACTCCGTCCTTCGCTCAAGGCCGAGGGCATGCTCCGACGCGACTCGCGTGAGAAGGAGCGTCGCAAGTACGGGCTCAAGAAGGCCCGCAAGGCGCCCCAGTACTCCAAGCGCTAACCGGCACTTCCTTCACGCTTCGACTTCGTTCGCCCATCGCGGGACTGACCTGCTCCATGTACCGACCCTGGTCTTTCGGTGGGCGGGCGGAGAACCTTGCCTACGACTCGCCTTCGGCGCTCTCTTCGGCTTCTTCGGCTGCGCTTTCGGCTTCTTCGGTCGCGTCATCGCGGAGTTCGCCAGCATTCGCTTCGCGCAGGAGTTCTTTCGCCGCCGCCTCATCTGCCGGATTGACCCACAGGAATGATCCTCCGGTCGGGTAGGCCTGATCGGCCGCGCTTCCTTTGATGAAGACGCCGATTCCGTTGGCTTCCAGCATGGTCTTTGCGAGCATGCCGTCCGAGACATCGTAAGTGGAATAGACCAGGACCAGCGCTTCCTCTTCGTCTGTCATGGGGCTTAGGGTACCCTGCTTTCCATGGCTCGGATGTTCGGCACAGACGGCGTACGGGGGGTAGTCGGGGAGGACCTGACCCTCAATCTCGCGACGCGTATCGGCCGTGCGGCGGCCCTCGTCTTGGGTGCCCACGGGGACGGTCATCCAGTGATGGTGGTCGGCCGCGATACCCGTGCTTCGGGCTCGATGGTGGAGGCAGCACTCGCCGAGGGAGTCGTCTCGGCTGGCGGTGACGTGATCTTGGCAGGGGTGCAGACCACACCCGCGATCGCTTTCCTCGCGACCGATGAACATGCCGCCGCGGGTGTCGTGATCTCGGCCTCTCACAACCCACCGGAATACAACGGCATCAAGTTCTTCGATGGCGCCGGCTACAAGCTGGACGATGCGCTGGAAGATGAGATCGAGCGACGTCTTGACGACCACGGGACACCTTCACGTATCGGGGAAGTGCGCGAGATTGCGGGTGGAGCGGAGCGCTACCTCTCGCACCTGGTCGACGCCGCGGAGGCGCGTCTTGATGGGATGAAGGTCGTTGTGGATTGCGCGAACGGTGCGGCGAGCGCGGTGGCGCCGGAGGCTCTACGACGACTCGGCGCCGAGGTCACAAGCATCTGCGACCAGCCCGATGGCATGAACATCAACGACGGATGTGGAGCGCTGCACCCCGATGTGGTTGCCGCCGAGGTCCTACGTATCGGCGCCGATGTGGGTGTCGCCCACGATGGGGACGCGGATCGCGCATTCTTCGCTGATGCGCAGGGCAACATCATCGACGGCGACCAAGTCTTGGCGGCAGCTGCCCTGTACCTGCACGGTCAAGGGCGTTTGCGCGCTGACACCGTCGTGTCCACGGTGATGGCCAACGTTGGCTTCCGCAAGGCCATGGAGGCGGCCGGGATTACGAACGTGGCGGCCAAGGTAGGTGACCGGTATGTCCTCGAAGAGATGCGTCGAACCGGGGCGATCATCGGCGGTGAGCAGTCGGGCCACGTGATCTTCGGCGAGCGCGCCACGACCGGTGACGGCATCTTGACCGCGATCGAGTTCCTCTCGATGGCCGCCACAACCGGCTCGACCGTGGGGGAGCTTGCCGCGTGCATGCGTCGGTACCCACAGGTGTTGGTGAATATCAAGGTGCGCGATCGTGGCAGTCTGGACGGCGCCGACGAGGTATGGGACGCCGTCCGCGAGGTCGAGCATGATCTCGGCGATCGCGGACGTGTGTTGGTGCGCGCCTCAGGAACGGAGCCATTGGTCCGGGTCATGGTCGAGGCGGAGTCCGAGGTGCTTGCCGCAGATGGGGCGGAGGCGATCGCTTCGCGCGTACGCGCGACATTGAGCGATGTGGACGAGGTGCCAGCGAGTTCGCGCGCCTCGCGTGTGGGCGCCCCCTCTACGTTGGGGTTCGACCGCTCGAAGGGCTACTGATAGGCTCGGAACCTCATGTGCGGCATCGTCGGCTATATCGGGCCTGACGAGGCACTCCCGATCATCCTCGAGGGGTTGCACCGTCTGGAATATCGCGGGTATGACTCCGCTGGCGTTGCGGTGTTGGATGGCGGGCTGGAAGTGCACAAGCGCTCTGGCAAGCTCGCCGCGTTGGAAGAGGTCTTGACCGAGGGTGACGCCCCCGGCACGGTGGGGATGGGGCACACCCGGTGGGCCACGCACGGCCAGCCCAACGACGCGAATGCGCATCCCCATCTGGACTGTGACGGCAAGATCGCCGTCATCCACAACGGCATCATCGAGAACTTCATGGCCCTTCGCACCCGCTTGGAGAAGGCCGGCCACACGCTCCGCTCGGAAACCGACAGCGAGTGCATCGCCCACCTCCTCGAGGAGCACTACGAGGGCGACTTGCACGCCGCCGTGCGGGCAACCTTGGCCGAGCTCGACGGCGCGTACGCGATCGTGGCGCTCGCGGTGGATGAGCCTGATCGATTGATCGCGGCCAAGGTTTCCTCGCCGCTGGTCGTCGGCCTCGGTGACGGTGAGAACATCCTCGCCTCGGACATCCCCGCGGTACTCGGGCGCACGAATCAGGTCATCCCGGTCGAAGAGGGGTGGATCGTGGACGTGACGCGCGACGGTGTGGGGTTCACCGATTTTGACGGCAACGTCCTGCACCCCGAACCGATGACCGTCGAATGGGACGTCGCCCGCGCGCAGAAGGGCGGCTATGACCACTTCATGATCAAGGAGATCCATGAGCAGCCGCAGGCGATCGCGGAGACGCTGGTGGGCCGCACGGACGCCGCGGGCCGCCTGACCCTGGATGAGATCCACATGAACGAGGACCTGTTCCAGGAGGTCGACAAGGTATTCGTCGTCGCATGCGGGACGTCCTTCTACTCGGGGCTCGTCGCCAAGTACGCGATTGAACACTGGACGCGCCTGCCGGTCGAGATCGAGATCGCCTCCGAGTTTCGCTATCGGGACCCGGTCCTCGGGCCCAACACCCTGACGCTCGCGGTTTCGCAGTCGGGCGAGACAATCGACACGCTGGAGGCTGCGCGTCACGCGAAGCATCAGCGTTCCCATGTCATCGCCATCACCAATACCGTCGGGTCCTCGCTCTCGCGTGAGGCCGATGGCGTGTTCTACACCCACGCCGGCCCCGAGATCGGGGTGGCCGCGACGAAGACCTTCGCGACCCAGATGGTGGCGCTTGATCTGGTGGCGCTTTATCTCGCGCAGGTCCGTGGCTCCAAGTTCCCGGAGGAGATCGCCGAAGTCATCGAACGGCTTCACGCGTTGCCCGACTTGGTCGAACGCGCCTTCGGTCTGGACGAGCAGATCCGCGGCCTGGCCGAACGCTATGCGAGCCGCGACACCATCTTGTTCATCGGCAGGCACACGGGCTATCCCGCGGCGCTCGAGGGAGCGCTGAAGTTAAAGGAGATCAGCTACATCCACGCCGAAGGCTTCCCCGCAGGCGAGCTGAAGCACGGCCCGATCGCGCTCGTCGAGCCGGGGCTGCCCGTCGTTGCGGTGGCCACCGAATGTCACGTCTATCCCAAGATGCTGTCCAATATCCAGGAGGTCCGCGCCCGCGGCGCCGAAGTGATCGCGGTTGCCTCGGAGGGCGATACCGAGATCGCCAACTACGCCGAGCACGTGCTGTTCGTTCCTCGGACCTCAGAATTGCTTTCTCCCGTGGTGTCGGTCGTGCCCTTGCAGCTGCTGGCTTATCACATGGCGGTCGCGCGAGGAACCGATGTGGACCAGCCGAGGAATCTGGCGAAGTCAGTCACCGTCGAGTGATG
>Ga0163144_10023983_pt1 | contig 12000 bp, 9 predicted proteins | sample OliLak19BULKMAT1_FD_123175 | JGI IMG/M metagenome (GOLD analysis project Ga0163144, IMG submission 123175) | Freshwater microbial mat bacterial communities from Lake Vanda, McMurdo Dry Valleys, Antarctica - Oligotrophic Lake LV.19.BULKMAT1 | ecosystem: Environmental > Aquatic > Freshwater > Lake...
ATCAGTGGATCTACTTCATAACGAGGATATCCGGTGCTGTCACCAAAATTTCTGTTATCGTAGACAAGCACACACATACCGGCATTTATGAAAATTTGAGCAAATTTATCTAGGCTATGTTCCTTAAGTGCGCTAAAACCGTGAGTCATGATAACGCAGGGTTTTTTATTTAGATTTCTATCCGGCGTATAAAACCAACCTCTAACCAAAAAAGAGCCATTTTCTACTGGAAATTCAATATCTATGCGCTTGCTCATTGCCGCCTCCCTTTACACAAAAAAAGATTGAATGTCAATATCAATAATTGATATTAAATTTTATTTTTTGTTATCACATACTATCAATAAGTTAATGAAATTTAAAAATAAATTAAAAATTATATTAGGCGATGCTCCATCAAGATGCAAGAATTAAGTATATGGTGTTATTTATGAATTTTAATCCAGAGGAGATGTCCGAGTGAACGCCATTTGTAGAGATTCTGAATTTAAAGTTAGTGATACAGAACAATTTTATAATTATCTGGCTATATGGATATTAGAATTTTCTTATGGCTATATTGATCCCCCGCAGGAGGAAATAAATCGAGTAGAAAAAGAATTGCATAAAATAGAGTTATTTGAGAAAGAGAAAACTATCATTCCACAAAACTAAAAATAAACGCAGAAAGTCGTATCGGACAACTATTGATTAGCTGAAAGTGCTCACTAAATCGCGTTTATACTATCTTTTTAAAATTAAAAAATATCCTATTTAACTGGATTGCATAGCTTTTTAGCGCTTAATTTGCCTGCCATCCTGGAAAAGATTGTTTAGTTAGATTTCGATTTTCTACGGGCAAATTTTTCCATGAGTATATAGAATACCGGGGTGACAAAAAGAGTCAGCATTTGGGAAAATAATAAGCCACCGACAACGGCAATACCCATAGGGCGGCGGGATTCACTGCCCGCGCCAAAGCCAATCGCTAATGGCAAAGAAGAGAGTATAGCGGTCATCGTCGTCATCATGATCGGCCTGAACCGGATTAAACAAGCGCGGATAATCGCTTCTTTTGGCGATAATTGTTGTGAACGCCGGGCTTCAATGGCGAAATCGACCATCATAATCCCGTTTTTCTTCACCAAACCTACGAGCAGGATAATGCCAATAAAGCTAAATAAATCCAGCTCTAAGTGAAAAAGCATCAGCATCAATAAAGCGCCAAAAGCGGCAAAAGGCAAGGCAGTTAAAATAGTGATCGGATGCAAAAAATGTTCATAAAGAATGGCCAATACCACATAAATAACAAAAACAGTCACTAATAATAATAAAGGCAAGCTCTTGCCTGAGGCCTGAAAAACTTGAGCTGAACCACCAAAACTACCTGTAACTCCAGTCGGTAATTGAGCGTTAGCAATTAAATCAATGGATTGATTGATTTCTCCTAATGAAGTCCCTAGAGCCAGATTATAAGAAATGGCCACCGCAGGCAATTGACCGTAATGATTAATGGATAAAGGCCCAACTCCCTCTTCAATCGAGGCTACCGAGCTTAAAGGCACTAAACCGCCATCAGCCGCTGGCACATAAATAGATTGTAAAGCGGAAGGATTTTTTTGAAAAGGCAAACCGACATCAATGATTACAGAGTATTCATTAGTTGAAGTATAAATGGTGCTGACTTGAGTCTGGCCATAAGCATTATAAAGCGCCGTTTCTACCGCCGCTGTAGTGATGCCTAAAGCCGCCGCGCGGTCCGGCAAAATTTTCACCCGTAATTCAGGATTGGTGAGGTCTAAATCATTATCAACATCTTTAATCCCCGGAATTTTATTCATGGCGTTTTGCATTTTTTCAGCAGCATCCTGAAGCTCTTGAAAATCACTACCCTGCAAAATATATTGATAACTGCTGGAACCGGATTTACTGCCGAATTGCATAGGCGGCGGATTCATGTAAGTCGTTTGAATTCCTGGCGCCTGCTTAGAACCTTGCCTTAATTGAGCTATGACTTCATCGACAGTTGCACGCCGTTCGCTGGTAGGCTTTAAACGAATAAATAATTGACCGCCATTACTCGAACTATTACCACTTTTCTGACCCACACTCGACATCAAACTGGCGATATTGGGGTTTTTCAGCACTACTTTAGCTAAAGCCTGTTGCCGCTCCGCAAACTCTTCAAATGGCAAACCTACTGGAACTTTAGTAAATCCATAAATAAATCCAGAATCCTCGGAAGCCATAAACCCTTTGGGAATATAAATAAATAAACCGACAGTTAAAACTAAAATACCGGCGGTCAGCAACAAAATAAAACGGCTATGGTCAATAGACCAGCCTAAACTTTTTTCATAAGCATTTCTACTTTTCGTATAAATTTCTTCAAACCAGGGAAAAAAAGAATGTTCGGTTTTTTTCGGCCTGAGTAATTGCGCACATAACATGGGCGTTAACGTTAAGGCGATGACACCGGAGACCAAAATAGAAAGACTGACGACAATGGAGAATTCACGAAATAAACGGCCAATAATGCCACCCATAAAAATCAACGGAATAAATACGGCGACTAAAGATAGTGTCATGGAAATAACCGTAAATAAGATTTCCTGACTGCCCTTAAGCGCGGCTTCAACTCGATTATAACCTTGTTCTAAATACCGAACTATATTCTCTAAAACCACAATGGCGTCATCGACAATAAAACCGACAGCCAAGACTAAACCAATTAAAGACAAAGTATCTAAACTAAATCCTAAAAAAAACATCAACAAAAAAGTAACCAGTAAGGCCACAGGCAAAGAAATAATGGCAATGAAAGTTGAAGAGATATTGCCCAAAAATAATAGAATGACCCCAGTCACCAAAACGATGGCGATCACCAAAGTCAGCTTCATTTCATTCAAAGTGGAGCGAATAAATTCAGAACGATCATAAACAACTTCTATTTTAGCGCCCCCGGGCAAATTCTGAATTAAACCGGGCAGCAATTTTTTGACCGCATCAGCCACCGCCACGGTATTGGAACCGGGTTGGCGTTGGATAGCCAGCATGATTGTCCGGTCATTATTATACCAGGAAGCCGCTTGATCATTGGCGACGCTGTCCACAGCGACGCCAATATCCTCTAAACGGACTGGCGCTCCCTGAGAAAAGCCCACGATAGCCTGATTAAAATCAGCCGCATTATTATATTGACTGACGGTTTTTAAATTATAAGTGCGCTCCGGCGTTTGCAGACTACCTGCGGGTTGCGTGGCGCTCAAATCCTGGATTGATTTAATGACGCCGGCATTGCTTAAACCTCTGGAAGTGATCGCCTGGGGATTTAAATGAATGCGCACCGCATATTGCTGGCTACCATAAACCTGCACCTGCGCCACCCCAAGCACCATGGATAAGCGCTGAGCAATATAAGTTTCCGCATAATCATCCAGTTTAGTCAATGGTATATTTTCACCCGTCAACGCCACATACAAAATGGGAGAAGCGGAAGGGTTCAATTTACGAACAGTAGGCGGAGTTGTCATTTGACTCGGCAAAGAACGGGTCGCTTGGGAAACTGCAGACTGAACATCAGCAGCGGCGGAATCAATATTTCGATCTAAAGAGAACTGCAAAATAATCATGACCTTGCCAGAAGAACTGGTAGAACTCATGGAATCAATGCCTTCTATAGCGCTAAATTGCTTTTCCAAAGGAGTTGCCACTGTGTTGGCCATGGTTTCCGGGTCAGCGCCCGGCAATGAGGCTGAAACCATGATTGTGGGGAAATCAACTTCAGGTAATTCACTGATAGGCAAAGCCTGATAAGCAACCCAGCCGAAAATAACCAAGGCTATGGTTAAAACAATAGTAGCGACAGGCCGCTGGATAAAGATTTTGGAAATACTCATGGGCTGGTCTTTTGAGTTTCGAGTTTTACGGCAGAGCCTTCCTGTAAACCCGGCGGTATTTCACTAATCACGATATCATCAGGGGTCAGGCCTTCCGCGACTACAGTATCACCATTGACTTGACGATCAACCTTGATCGCTTGAATTGTTGCTTTATTATTTTTAACGACATAAACATAGTTGCCTTTCTGACCTAATTGAACGCTGACACTGGGGATCACTAAAGCATTTTTTTGATCGCCAAAAATAAGCTGAACCGTCACTAATTGGCCGGGCCAAAGAATTAATTGCTGATTCGCAGCCTTGCCTTTCATTTGCACTGTTCCAGTTTGACCACTGACCACGTTGCCAACAAAAGCTAATTCTCCTTTGGCTAATTGCCGATCGCCATTTTCATCCAAAACTATTATTTTCAAAATCCCAGCCCGTTTATAGGTCAGCACTTCATTTAAACGATACTGGGGAATATTAAAATCAATCAACACATTTTCTAAGCGATTAATCACCACTAAAGGGGTAGCGCTATTGGCTGAAATCAAGTCACCGGTATGGACATTAATGGCTCCGGTTTTACCGGTGATAGGTGAATGAATCTGAGTATAACTTAATTGAATTTTCTTTTGATCTAGTAAGGCCTGATCGGCGGCGACTACAGCTTCTTGTTCCTTAACGGACGCCAAAGATTCTTCATATTGCTGGCGAGTGATATATTCTAGTTTTGCTAAAGACTCATAACGGCTAGCGGTTGCTTTTAAAAAATCCAGTTGAGCCTGATCGCGTTTTAAATTGGCGTCCGCTTGAGTGACATCTGATTGGTAAATTGAGGGATCAATTTCAAATAATAATTGCCCGGCTTTGACCTTTTGACCTTGAGTAAAATTAATTTTTTTCAAGACACCTGAAACCTGAGAAACAATATTGACCGATTCTTCCGCCTCAATACTGCCTAATTCCTGCAACATGATTGGAATATTTTTATGTTGAGGATGAATGGTTTTTACACTATAAGTTTGTCCCGCCCCTCTTGGACCTTTAGTTTCAACATGGGCCGGTTTGGTATACCACCAGATAAAACCCCCTAAGGCTATCAAACATAATAAGAATATACTGAGTTTTTTTATATTGGGTTGCATAATACTAATGTTCCTGCTGAGGCCGCTAATTGAGCTAAAGCCAAATACCAATTTAGATTCGCTTGAATACTTTGTTGTCTGGCCTTTGCTAAAGTAGTTTGGGTGGTTAAGACCGATAAAATATCGCCTACGCCGCTTTTATATTGGCCCAAAGCTTGCGCGCTGGCTTGGAGACTGCTCTTTAATAAAACCTGAGTAGTCGAGATATTTAGTTTTGCTGTTTGCAATGCAAAATAATTCTGCCAAACCTGTGATTGCACTTGTTGATTCAGTTGATCACGGGTGGCCTGCGCAGCTTTTGCTTGAGCCTCTGCTTGTTTTACCTGATAAGTATAAGAAAATCCAGTAAATAAAGGCATGGATAAAACCAGCTCTGTGGTTACATTAGTGCCTGAAGTATCGCTAAAAACCCCGCCGGGCTCTGCCGTAGCGTTCAAAGTGAGAGTGGGCAAAATGGATGCACGGGTTGCCGCCAACTCTGCTCCACTTTGACGGACTTGAGCCTCCGCCGACAATAAATCTGGACGATTATGTTTGGCGGTCACCAACAATTGGTTAATAGATTGTTTCATCTCTGCGGTTTCCCGCACAGTGCGCAAAGGCATTAATTTAAGCGGCGTATTGACCGGCAAACCCATTGCAGTCGCCAAAGTTCCTAAACTCGTTTGATAATTACCTTGTGCGGTCTGTAAATCTAAAATGGCTTGGGCATAGGCCCCCTGTGCCTGATATACATCGCCGATAGTTTCTAAGCCACTTTGGCGCAAAGCGTTGGCCACCTCTAAACTGGTTTTGGCTTGTTTGACACTGAGTTGATTGGCGCTCACCAGCGCTTGCTGGCCTAACGCCTGGTAATAAGATTGCTGCACTTTTAAAATAACTTGCTGAATAGCATTATTTTGATTGAGATTAGCAGCCATTTGAGCATATCGTGTCGCTAATAAAGTATTGCTCCGGTTACCTAAATCCAATAAAAGATAACTCAAACTAAAATTAGGTCCATAAGTAGTTTCTGAAGAATGAGGGGAAGTAAAAACATTAGCTGTAAATTGCACTTCAGCGCCCGCATCTATTTGCGGCAGATAAGCGCTTTCGGCAATACCGACGTTAGCGGCAGCCGCCTTGGCTTGATACCAGGCTAGCCGGGTATCGGGACTATTTAACAAGGCAAAATCGGTAATTTCAGCTAAGGAAAGCCGTTTATTGGGCAGACAACTGGCCGCCTGAGTATTCGCAGCTTCATCAACCAGGAGATCAGGCGGTTTAAGCCAATAAGTTTGCGGATTAGGCGTGGCTAAATCATCTATTTTGAAAGGATCACTCATCGTCATTGCCTGAGTTTGGCTGATGAAGATGGCAGCGGCTAGAGTAACCATTAACTTAGAAAAATTCATCTTAAAACGCTCACATTGCATTCTACGTTACCGTCATTGAATCGAATTGGCCATGTCGATTAGTATTTGTTTTTGTTGGCTAGAATCGGCCTCGATCCGCCAGGACAAAGTATAAAGTATTCGACCCCTGCGCCATTCTATAATGGGATTAATACCACTGGCCATACTGTGAAATGGAGTATAATAGGCAATGGTGTTATTTTTTAAAATCACTCTCGCTTTATAGTACTCTTTATTTCCGGGCATAGCACGATATTTGAGATCAAATTTACCCTCAATCTCACCCCTCAAAAATCCGATATTACACACTCGGGTTCCATGACAATCAGGCGTTGCATCGGCATTAATTTGCCAAAAATGATACAGATTGGGATTGATTCCATAACTGGAATAAGAAGCATAAGTTTTTTCTTTATTGGCCGGAATTTTGGTGGGAAAAATGACAGGTATTGTCGTTTTGGATTTTAGTTCTTGAATATTTTTCTGTAAATTAACAATGGTTAGGGCATTAACTAAAAATGTCCGGGAATTAATCTCTTGTGCATTAACCGGCAATGCAAAACCCAATAAATAAAATAATAAATTAAATATAAGGATTTTTATCATTCACAAATTGGACCCGAACGGGAACTCCTACTAAATTAAAAGATTTACGAAAAAAACCGGACAAATAACGCCGATATGCATCCGGTAAAGATTCAACCTGTTTACCATGGATCACAATCACTAAAGGATGGTGTCCTCCAAGATGGGCGTACCGCAAACGAATCCGGCGACCACTCACTAAAGGGGGTTGATGATCAAAAACAGCTCTTTCTAAAACCTGAGTTAATAACGAGGTTGATAAGTCCTGAGTCGAGGCCGCATAAGCTTCATCAATGGCATAATATAAATCACCGACGCCAGTTCCGTGTAAAGCCGAAATCTGGTAGCGGCGGGCGTAGTTAACAAAGGCTAAACGCCGATCAACAACTTGTTTAACCCGCTCGCGATCATATTCACTCATCCCATCCCATTTATTAAAGGCTAAAATTAAACCCCGTCCTGAGTCTAAAATCCAGCCGAGCAGCCGCATATCCTGGTCGGTAACGCCTTCCCGGGCGTCGAAAACCATGACGACGACATGAGATTTCTCTAGTGCTTGAAGCGATTTAATGACTGAAAATTTTTCAATGGCGTCTTCAATTTTTGCGCGCCTGCGTACACCGGCAGTATCAATTAAAGTATATCGTTTACCACGACGGTCAAAAGGAATATAAATACTATCTCGAGTGGTTCCCGGCTGATCAAATACAATGACTCGGTCTTCGCCTAATATTCGATTAATCAAAGTCGATTTACCGACATTAGGTCTACCCATCACAGCAATGCAAACCCCCGCTTCTTCGGGAGCCATATCTTCAACTACAGGAAATTTGGTCAATAAACTTTGAATAAAAACTTCAACCCCTCGCCCGCTTCTAGCGGCGATAGCATGGGGAGCGCCAAAACCTAATTGATAAAATTCGCTGGTCGCTACATCCTCATCCTGACGATCAATTTTATTGACGACTAATACGACTTTTTTTTGATGAGAGCGTAATTGTTCAGCAATCATGGCGTCAGCGGCTGTTAAGCCGGATTGAGCGTCCACTAAAAACAAAATCTGGTCCGCTTCATCAATGGCTTGCTGAACTTGTTTTTCGACTTGCTTGGCCATTTCCGGATCAGCAGATCCCACAATTCCGCCGGTATCGACGATTAAATAGGGACGACCGCCTAGCACGCCTCGGCCATATTGCCGGTCCCGGGTGACACCGGGAAAATCGGCCACTAAAGCATCACGAGTCTGCGTTAAGCAATTAAACAGAGTAGATTTGCCAACATTAGGCCGACCAATAATAGTGAAAACGGGTAACATTGTATTATCTTAACTCAAATAGCCTAGACAAACTAGTCCTGATTTTTTCAGGACTTAGCCTGTTAGACTGAAGCCCACTCCACAATGGGCTGGGCAGGAGGATTTTTTAAAATTGATAATAATGAAACGTTTTCAATGAGCTGCTTAGCGTCTTTATTGATTTGGTCCGATTCCCGAGGCTCGATAGGCTTTACTATCAAAAAAATCTGGATCCTCGTATAGCTCTTCAGCATCTGCAGCATAAATAGACTTATTAGAAATTATTTTTTTCTGTACTGAGTGTTCCAGATATACTTCTAGTTCTTTTGGATCTTTTAATATAAATTCCATTCCTTTGAAAATATGCTGCATTAAATAATAACCTGATTCAAGATTATGATCTTCCGGAATCTCTATATCCATATCCTCTATCAAATCTTGAATTTCATCTTCAGAATATTTTTTTTTAATTCTTTCCAGTATTTCTTTAGATTGCCTGAGCTTAACCAGAGAAGCTTTGGATTCATGAGGTTTTATATTGGATTTTTTGACTATTACCTGGGAATCGTCGCTATCTTCCGTAAAAAACTTATCCATTAAACTTAAATCACTCCGGATAAATAAATCAATTATTTTATCTTTTCTTAAATAATGACCGTTTAAATTTATATTCAACCATTCAGCCAATAAAGCGATATCAGCTTTTTCTGTTATTAAATTGTTGGCGATTTTTTTAATGTATCGATTGAGATCTTTTGGATCTAAACTGAGCTGTTTGGTGATAATATATATTTTAGCCGCCGAAGGGCTCAGTTTTTCGCGCCGTTCAGTTAAAATACATTCTTTAATTAATTCAACCATTTTGACAGGAATAGCATAAGTCCTTTTTTTGATAGTTTGCAAATCCTTTAATTTCTGAATTACCTTATGAGCCAGCTCCGATGTATTGATCTGATGATAATCTATGCCCAACTCCAGTATACCGGCCATCTGAATTAAGGTCTTTAAATTTTGACAAAGTTTAATATGCAATAAAGTCATTTCCAAATTCATCAAATGATCAAAAGGATCCTCATCTGCTTTAAAAGATTCTTGAAAAATCCCGTGATTTTCTAACTCTTCTTTGGCTTTTATAATCAAATCACCGGCTTTGTCAAAATCGGAATTTTTTCGTAAATTTTTCAAAAATCTAAATTTTTTAATTATATCCTGTAACCCATTTAGAGTGGGATCCTGGTCTGATTTAGAATCAAAGGAATTTAATTTCTGAATCAGTTGCCAAGAACCCATCTGCCGAAAGGAATTAACTTCGGCCAGAATGGCTGGATAATTATTATGAATATTATAAACAATTTCCTCCGCTATTTTTTGCTTTTCATGGCTTGCTATTTTTGAATCGATCAATTGACTTAATTTTTGATCTTTATGGAGCGACAGCCATTGTTGAGAATTTATTAACTGTAGAATTATCGCTATTCTAATAACGAAATTTTTCCAATCGTAATCATTGACTCTAAAAAGTTCATCTTTTGATAACCGGACTATCTGAGAATTTATTTTTAGTTGCTTAGCTTTTTCATAGAGTAATATTCGCGGTTGTTTAATTAATAGTGAAACCCATTCTTCCAAATTACTATCTAAAGTCCAGTCCGTTTTTTGACCTTGATGAATCTTTTCCTCGTTTAGCTCATCTTCATCAGTTTCATCTTCGCTCTCTTCACTCTCTTCTTCATCTTCCTCCTCCTCTTCAATTCCATCTTCCAGCAATAGCACTGAGTCATCATTAACGATTTGTTTAGACATTAAGTTATCCTTTTATAATTAAGCTTTACTTATATTCAAGCGATTGAGTATATTTAAATTTTATTACCGGAATATTAAACTGACAGCCTGTTGGGATTTCATGAATAAAATGTGGTCATTGCGTGCTGTGAGATGTCAATATAAAATAAATGAATTGACCAATTTTTTTACACAGCAATGATCTGAAAAAACTGGCCTGGGGAAAAATCACATGTTATACTCGAAACGATTAGGTTTTCCGTGTTCTTGCATCCCATCGACTGACGATCTTGACAATGAGTATTCCTGCGGCTTTTCTCGCTGGGCGCTATAACACCGAAAACCTAATCGTTTTGAGTATTGACTGCAAAATTTCAGCCCAGGTAATCATTATGTTGTTTAGACAATTACAAATTTTCCAATTAAAACCCTCTTCAAATTATTTCTATGACCAATTGGTCGAAAACCTGCAGTTGATTAAATTTCAACCTTGCTTGCCCTCAATCCCTCTCAGTTCAGGCTGGATTTCACCTATTGAAGAAGCGGATGCCGCCTTAGCTGAACAAATGAACAATCGACTTATGATTTGTATGCAAACTGAAGAAAGAATTTTGCCGGCAGCGGTGGTTCGACAGGAATTGAAAGAAAAAATCAAACAATTAGAAGCCGCACACGGACGAAAACTGGGCAAGAAAGAAAAAGCTTCTCTCAAGGATGAAGTGATTATGACCCTATTGCCCAGAACTTTTAGCAAATTGTCTCGTATTTATGCTTATATAGACATAAAAAATAATTGGCTGGTTTTAGGCACAACTCATAAAAAAAGAACCGAGCAATTCTTATCCCTTTTCAAAAAATCAATTGGTGAAACCATTATCAATTTTGAAATTAAAAAAATCCCACCCATCATCACCCAATGGATTGATCAAAAAGACTATCCGTCTGATTTTTCAATAGAAAAAAAAGCAGTATTGCAAGACAGCAATCAGAAAAACCGAGTTATTCGATGCCAGCAACAAGATTTATTCGTCAATAGCATCAGTGAATTCATCAAAGATGGCTGTGAGTTAAAACAAATCGCCCTTCTATGGCGAGATAGCATTCGCTTTGTTTTAGCGGAAGACTTTACTTTAAGAAGTATTCGTTTTGAAGATGAACTAATCGATCAAGTTAAAGAAATGGAAGCTGAAACTAAACAGCAAAAATTCATGGCCGATTTTTTTATGATGGGCGAATCTTTTTCCACTCTGCTCCAAGATTTACTCACCATTTTTGCCAAAGCAGAAATATCCACCCTCACAATGCAAGGGAACGAGGAAAGCTCGTCATCCCGGGGCTTGTATGCCGAGCAAACGAAACTTAATCAACCATTTTAGCATGGATATAGCTTTTGCATGTCGAGTGATTTTTTCAAGCGGCCAATCCCACCACTTTAGTCGCCACGATAACTATAAGGATGACTAATAATATTCTTTAAAAAACATAACCTTTTTATACCTGGAATGGGATATTTTTCATTTGCTTCAATCACTGTCAATCTCTACATATAGAATCCAGCACAAACTTAACTCTCTCTTTCACGCTTATTTTAGGCAACTCTAGAGTATGATACCCATATTCAGGATAAGATTTCATGAGCCGCTCATATTCCGCTACCCCATCCTCAAAAGAATTTTTTCGTTCAGCATCCTGACAAAAGATCTCTCTCCAAGGCGGCGTCATGAAAATAGTCGGATAATATCTAAGTTCATCAATAAAATGATTGTATTTATCACAACCTTTTACTTTTAAGCTTTGATAGTAACTAATCCCTATAGTGGACCCCATTGGCTGGACACAAAACCAGTGGGTTTAAGATATAATCTGGCTAGTTAAATTAACCACCCTTACGGATGGCATTCGATTAAAACAAGCGCCATTGTATGAATTTCTCC
>Ga0163144_10023985_pt1 | contig 11998 bp, 13 predicted proteins | sample OliLak19BULKMAT1_FD_123175 | JGI IMG/M metagenome (GOLD analysis project Ga0163144, IMG submission 123175) | Freshwater microbial mat bacterial communities from Lake Vanda, McMurdo Dry Valleys, Antarctica - Oligotrophic Lake LV.19.BULKMAT1 | ecosystem: Environmental > Aquatic > Freshwater >...
TGCCCCAAAGACCGTGCATGATCTTGTAAGCCTGCATAGGGTAGGTTTTTTTTATGCTGACGAAAACCAAATTGTGGAAAACCCCCTCTGCAGGCAGCGCGATCCCCACAATCTCCGGAAAGTTCATTTTAAAAACGGGAAGGAAAAGCTGCACGCTCGCTGTCCCCATGTAAAAATCCTCCATCGGCGGAATCCCCACGATGGTTGCCGGATAGATCGCGTTTTTGCGCCACGTGATCGCGGTCAGGTGAAAAACCGGGTAAAGCTCCTGAAGCGTGTAAAATCCGGTGTGATCTCCAAATGGCCCCTCCATGCGCAGCGGTTCTTTGGGATCAATATATCCCTCGAGCACAATGTCGGCGTCGGCCGGAACCTCAAGGTCATTGGTTTTGCACCGAACCAGTTCCACAGATTTTTTCCGCAAATACCCGGCGAGCAGCAGCTCGTCCAGTCCGTCCGGCAACGGTGCGGTGGCGCAAAAGGTATAAACCGGATCGCCTCCAAGAAAAACCGAAACCGGCATTCTCTGGCCGGTCTCGTAGTATCTGCGTCCGTGACGGGCCGCCACCTTGTGCAGCTGCCAGTGCATACCTGTGGAGCGCTCATCATACACCTGCATCCGGTACATCCCCAGGTTTCGATCCCCGGTGTCGGGATCCTTGGTGACGACACCCGGAAAAGTGATGAACCGTCCGCCATCCAGGGGCCAGCATTTGAGAATCGGAAGATCGAGAAGTGAAGGTGTCGCGGAGTTTTCTTTCAAGCCGTCACCTGACTTGTGGTTTTCAAACAGATGAACCATCTCCTGGCAGGGGGCCTTTGAAACCATGGAGGGTTTCGCATGGCGCAGATCCATTGCAGTATTCAGCAGTTTGCACGCCTCCTTGAAGCTGGTGGGCGGCTTGGCTTTCATCAGGCTTCCAAGCTCGTTCGCTACAGCTTCAATAGACTCCGCATGGAGGCTCATCGCCATCCTCCGGGTCGATCCCAGCGTGTTGATCGCGAGGGAAAAGGATGAGACAACTCCGTTCACCGTCGGTTTCTCAAACAGCAACGCCTTGCCGCCTCCCGGACTTTTCATCTGCCGGTTGGCGAACTCCGTGATCTCCAGTTCGGTCGCCACCGGCTGGGAAATGCGGATCAACTCACCCTGCGATTCCAGGTGGTTGCAATATTCTCTAAATGAAGGGAACGCCATGGCTGCGGTATCGGAGGGCCGTTAAAATCATTTCCTCTTGTTCCGCAACGCGTCCTTTTTCTCCTCCAACTCAGCCATGAGCGCTTTCCTATTGTTGGCCAGCTGTCGCTCCAGTTCCGGCAGCTCTTCAAAATCACCTTTCGACACAAATTTGGCGATCTCACCTTTGAGAAAAAGTTCGCGCTCGGCGATCTTCGCCTGATATTTGGAATCGAGTTCAGCCAGGTCTGCTTTTTCCCGGGCCGTAAGTTTTTTTGGTGGAGCGGTTTTGTTAAGCCGTTCCATCGCCAGTTCGTAAGCAGATTTCATAATAAAAATTCTCCGACCGATTTAATCTAAGATTTCCGGCTCATCAACAGTTCCAGCTCCACCTCGATAATGTCGTTCACAATCCGGGTGGGAAAGACGGCCACCGGTTTCGCCTTGTTGCTCAGACATTTTCCTGATGCAAGAGCATAAGCCCATCCATGAAGCGGGCAATGGATCTTTCCATCCTCAACCCATCCGCCGTTCAGCGCGCTTCCCTTGTGCGAACAGGCGTTGCGCAGCGCGAACACTTTATCCGGCGTGCGGATCAGCACGATGGCCTGCCCCTCCGCCACCACAGCACGAGTGCCGTTCATGGGCAGTTCATCCAGCCTTCCAACCGCCACAAATTTCGGATCAGGCTTTCGGGGCATCTTCGGAACCAGGTTGTGGGGCGGAACCACTGGGAGACGCACCCTCGACCGGAAGTTTCTTTTTCCACGGTTGTTCCGGAAATTTCGAGGGGATTTTCATAGCGGGTGCCTTGGGCGCGGCCATCCGAAGCTCGGGATCTTCTTCAGTCGCGCCGGTTGCCGCCGGAGCGCCCATATTGCCCCGCCATGAAGCCACCCGTGCCTGTAATCCATGGTGTTCGGCGGTTTTTTTATCACCCGATTTCATGTAAAAGAGCGAAAGGTTTGTGTGCACCAGCTGCTCGTGGGGTTTCATCTTTTCGGCCTTGTGCCCTTCGATGATGGATCGCGGAAAATCCCCCTTTCGATAATAAGCCATGCCCAGGGCAAGCTGGGCCTCAAAATGATTCGGATCAATCGCCAGGATCGATTCCATCTTGTTTATCGCCGAATCATAATCGGTCATGCTGAAATCACCCATCGCGTCGTCGTACATTTCCTGCAGCTCAGCCATGCTGGAAGCTAGTCCATAAATCGTGACCCTCGCAAGGGCGATTAGCGTGCGGTCCGGCATCGTGGTGTGATTAAAACTGGGTGAGGCCTCCCCGGAGCGCGGGTCTGTGACGTCTGTGGCCCGCGTGGCCCGCAGCGCTCTGCCATGAAGAATGCTTTGAAACAAGCGGCACCGAAAGGACTGACTCCTGTTCGAAACAACGCTGCTGCTCAAGGATATCACGAGCTGCGGTCCGCTCCTGACTCAGGACCGGTTAGTGGGAATTCTCCAGCGCACGCGGCGGGCCCAGGATGATCGAGGCCACCAGCGCCTGCTGAAATCCCTTCGGATCGCGCAACATGCCAATGGCATTCCTGGAAACCTGGCTTTGGGCCGTGGACGAAGCGGAAAACCGATGCACACCGACTCCATCGGAAACTTTCTTCAACTGGCTCGCCACCCGGTCGCTCAGATGCGAGGCATACCTGAAAGATGTTTCAGCTTGTTGCAGCAGATTTCGGCCCTTACGCCGTTCACCACCCTCCTCCTCCATGAGAGTCTCCTCAGCAACCAAGACAGGTAGCGGCGGAGCGGTTCGCACCGGCCTTGGCTGTGGAATCGGGGGATGTGTGACCGGCTCCATGCCCAGCGCTTTTCTCAGTTCTTCCTCCCAGTTCAAAGCCGGCGGAGTGGCCGGTTGCGGCAACGGGGGTGGCGGTGTGCGAAAGACCGGCGGTTGAGAAGTTGGAACATGCCGGGGACGGCCTCGGTAAGGCATCGGCGGGTCGGTCTTCTGTTTTTCGTCGTTGAGGTTTTTAAATTCTGACGATCTTTTTTTCAGCCAGTTGAATCCTGCCGACATCAGCAGGATGAACAAAAATACGAGGAATGATTCCATGACTCGATCAACGGGTTTGGATCTGTCCCGGTTGCTGGGGAGCGCCGCTTCCGGCGATAGTTTCTCTCATGCCAGTGTCGGCCTGGAGATTTTTCATCCGGTAATAGTCCATGACACCAAGGTTTCCGTTTCGAAAGGCCTCGGCCATGGCCAGAGGAACCTGGGCTTCGGCTTCCACCACGCGGGCACGCATCTCCTGAACCTTGGCCAGCATCTCCTGCTCGAGCGCTACCGCAGCGGTGCGGCGCACCTCGGCATGAGCCTGGGCGATCAACTTGTTGGCTTCGGCCTGTTCCGCCTGGAGTTTGGCCCCGACGTTTTCACCGACATCGACATCCGCGATATCGATTGAAAGGATTTCAAAAGCTGTGTTGCTGTCGAGGGCTTTGTCGAGAACAGTCTTGGAAATACGGTCCGGGTTTTCCAAAACGTCCTTGTAACTTTGCGAGGAGCCGATGGTGGAGACAATGCCTTCGCCCACACGGGCGATGATCGTTTCCTCGGTGGCACCACCGACAAACCGTTCGAGGTTGGTGCGGACGGTGACCCGGGCCTTGGCTTTGATCACGATGCCGTCCTTTGCAACTGCGTCGATGGTAAGTTTGCCCGAGTTTTGCGCCGGGCAATCGATGACCTTCGGGTTCACCGATGTTTTGACGGCTTCAAGCACGGTTTTTCCCGTGCCTTTGGTCGCGAGATCGATGGCACAGGCACGGTCGAATTCCAGATGGATGCCGGCCTTTTTCGCGGCGATCAGGGCCAGGACCACCATGTCCACACTGCCACCGGCGAGGTGATGGGTCGAGAGGTCGTCGATGGTGACATCAAGGCCGGACTTCACTGCGGTGATCCGGTTGTCCACGATGGAACCTACCGGCACACCGCGGAGCCGGAGTGCGATCAGTTCCACGGGGCCGACCGGCGCGCCGGAGACGGCAGCCCTGATCCAGATGCTGAGAAAGGAAAAAATCCAGATGAGAAAAGCAAGTCCAAAAACCGCCACGGCGATCCAGAGGATGATGGCAAATTTCCCGCTGAGCGGACCGGATTGGGCGAGCAAGGGCAACAATTGTGTATGGATGGTATTCATGTGTTTTGGATGTTGAGAGGACGGACGACGACGCGCATTCCCTCGATGGCGACGACCTGGATTTCGGTGCCACGCTCGATGAGGGAACCTTCGGTGATGACATCGACCCGTTTGCCGTTGATGGTGGCAGTTCCACTGGGGCGGAGCAGGGTCAGGGCAAAGCCGGTCTGGTGCAACAGATCTGGTTTCACCGCGTTGATATTGCCGATCTGCCGGTGGGAAACAAACGGGCGGGCCATGCGGCTGTTTGGAAAATATTTAAGCCAGAAAACGCCTCCCACCAGGAGGAAAGTCCCCACAATGAGAAGCAGCGTGTTGCCGACCGCCGCGCCCTGGGTGAAGTAAGCGAGGGTGACACCGGCGATCAGCGACAAAATGCCGACGATGCCCGCGACCAGACCGGGAAGGAAAAGTTCCAGGAAGAGCAGAATCACACCCGCGACCAGCAACGCGATGATGGTTTCCATGCCGGGAGCTTAGAACCCGCAAATTTTCGAGCAAGTTGAATTATCGGTCGGATTTGTAAATCAAACTCACATCTCGCCCAGCGGATGGAGCGGAGCGGCCTTGGCCTTGCGGGTCTCGACCTGTCGGCGGATCAGCGCAATTTTTGCCTCATCGTCCAGGTCCGGTGAAAGCAACTGCAGACTGATCCGTTTCAGCTCCTGGTCGTAGAAATCGCTGCGGAGTTTTTGAATCACCCCGCCTCCCTGGCGCGAGGAATCGCCTTTCAGATTTTTTTCCACCTCCTTCATCTTGGTTTCGGTGGCCGCCTCGGTGATCAGTTGCTGGTGGATCAGAGATTCAAAAAGGCTTAAAAATGCGCCGATTCCCCGCCAGCAGGCCTCCTGGTGTGTTTCAATCCTTTTCAGAATGATCTCCCTCACCAGCGGATGTGTGATCCAGGACGGATCCAGATGGGCGATGGTCCAGTCCATCAGCTCCTCTTCAAAAAGCAGTATCCTGAGCAGCGAAAGTTCGCGCGCGGGTATTCGTTGCGAAACCGAAGCCGCTTCGTTTTCAGGTATCTCCTCCGATTCCATTCGTGATTCGCGCGGAGGATTTTTTCCGGTTTTTTTGAACTCGGCCCGGGTTGACTCGGCCAGAACACCGAGTTTGATCGCCGTTTTCTGGGCGTATTCGTCCATCAAAACCAGGTTGTTGGTTTTTCGGACGGCCTCGGCCATGGATCGAACCACCGCCACCCTGCCGGCATCGCTCGACAAATCGTTGCGCTGACAAAGTTGATGGAGGTAAAAATCAAAAAAACCGGGGGCGGTTTCGAGTTTCTGACGCAGGGCTTCGGCCCCGAACTTTTTCACAAAACTGTCAGGATCCTGCTTTTCGGGAAGGGTGCAGACCCGGACGTTCAATCCGGCCTGGATCAGGCTGTCGAGTGAACGGACCGTGGCGTTTTCCCCGGCGTTGTCGGCGTCAAAACAGAGGACTACCTCCTCGACGTAACGTTTCAAAATGCGTGAATGTTCGATCGTCAGGGCCGTCCCCTGTGGAGCCACCACATTGGTGATGCCGCTGGTGTAGCAGGAGATCAGATCGAGCTGCCCCTCGCAGATGACAGCGCTTTTGGCCTCCAACAGGCTGCGTTTTGATTTGTCCAATCCGAAGAAAATCTTCCCCTTGGTGAAAATTGGCGTTTCGGGTGAATTGACATATTTCGCTGTTTTTTCGTCGCCTTGAATGATCCGCCCGCTGAAAGCCACCACACGCCCCTGTTCATCACAGATGGGGAACATCAGCCGTCCGCGAAACCGGTCGTAAAAACGGTTGGACTCCTCCTTGTGGATCACCAGTCCGGCGGCTACCGCGATGTCGGTGTCAAAGTTTTTTGACTTGGCCCAGTTGACGGAGTCATCCCATACATCTGGCGCGTAGCCGAGCCGGAAAATCTGGATCGCTTCAAGGTTCACCTGGCGCTTGGCCAGGTATTCGCGGGCCGGTTCGGCTGCGGCGTCGCTGAGCAAGAAATGGTGCCATTTCTGGGTGATCTGTTCGTGGATGGAGTAAAGCTTTTCCTTGAGGTGCCGCCCTTTTTCGGCTTCTGGATCATTGGTTTCTTCCAACGGAATCTTCGCCCGTTCAGCCAGCCTCCGTACCACCTCGGAGAAGCTCAGGTTTTCGTAGCTTTTGACAAATTCAAAAACATCGCCTCCTTTGTGGCAGCCGAAACAGTGGAAAAACTGGCCCTGGGGATTGACATGGAAACTGGGGCTCTTTTCCTTGTGAAACGGGCAGAGCGCGGTGAAACTTGTTCCGTTCCTTTTGAGCGGAATATAACTGCCGATGAGTTCAACGATGTCGTTGGCTGACCGGACATGGTTCAAGAGATCTGCAGAATAAAAGCCTGCCATTGCAACGATTATTTCTTCGGTCCGCCTAGCAGCTCTTCCATCTCCCGTTCCTTCTGATTCCGGTAGGTCTCCGATTTGTCGGAAGGATTAGTTTTCTTTCCAATGCCGGGGTCGATGAAAAAGGGGCGGGCCAAGTCCTTGAGCCATTTGCCAGCCATGGATTGTTGGAATACCGAGCGCTGAATCTTGGCGATGCTGGGAAAAAAGCTCTGACCAAAATTATCGATCTGCTTCTTCTCCCGCTCGAGATATTGTTTCTCGCCGATGGTCTGCCCATGCAGCAGCGCCATGAAAATAAAGATGAGACTGGCGGCGGCGATCATTCCGGCGACCATGCCAAAATAATATTCCATGGTGCCAAAAGTCCCCTTTTCCAGAAGCTTTTCGGCGATGATGGTTTTCGGCTTGCCAAAAATGGCGCAGATCACCAGGGCAATGATGAAATAAGAAACATAGGAGTTCACCAAGGGAGACCATTTTGTGTAACGCGCTGCAAGCTGCGCCACGTCGCGATGATACCAGCCGGCCAGCCCGGCGATGGTCAGGAATTGCAGCATCGGCATGAACTCCATGCTCATACCCTTTTTGCGGCCATGGAAAAACCCGCCGATCAAACCCAGAATACACAGGATATCAAACCAGTTGAGACCGTATTTGCTCATAAACTCAGTATTATCTGCCCTGCCCTGCATGCGAAACCCGCCCGTCACTCCCGCCGATTCAACGGGAACCAGTTCAAATCTCAATCTAATTCATACGGGCGTGATTAAAAGCGGGTGATTACTCTGTGACGGACCGCGGTTCTGTGAACCGCAGCAGTGCGCAAAACCTGAACACAAGGAACCTCCCACAACCCCGACAGTTGTCATCGGCTGCCGACTGAGGGAGGACGATACAGCAGCAGTCCGCGGCCTCACCCGTTTTTTAATCGCACCCAATTCACACCCTCATCGCACGGGAACAGATGATGGCGCGATCATCGCAAGCTTTTAAATCGTAAGAAAGTGAAGGTTACTTGAGGAATTTTTGCATTCTTTGGATGGCGGGGAGACGAATGAAATTCGTCTCCCCCCACCTCCTTGGCGTCGGCAGGGCTTGCGACCCACCATCACCATCATACTTTCATATGGGGCCTGCTCAACGGGGTATTGTGAGTTTTCAGGATGATTTTCAGATGGGGCGCTCTACCGTATCCATCATCAGGGAGCGAGTTGAGCGCGCTCATGTTGTAGCATGTCGCGTTTCCATTGCCTGGCCGGGCTGTATCAATGGGCATGAGGCGTTCTGCGATAAAACCCTCGAAGGGCTGCATCAGGCTTGCCTCTTCGCCCCGTGAAGAACGAACGGGGAGAGGATTGGGGAGATGGGCCATCCACAAAAAAATGACTCCTCGCTGCAACCCTCTCCTTGATGCCATGATGACGAAGAAGAAATATCGGGCTTGATGCAGCCCTGCCCTCAATGCCCTCGAAGGCCCGCTATTCTTTTTCTGTCGCTATTCTTTTTCGTGACAACAGCTTCTCTTCATGGAAGATGTTCGGCATGAATGATTGTTTATCCTGGATATCCAGAATTGCATTGGCCATGGCTTTCACGACTTGTTTGAGCGTGGCTCAAGAAACCAAAAAAGAGGAAAAAAAAGAGGCCGCAACCACCAATGAGGTGGCGGTGATCAAAACTTCAGAAGGTGAGATGGTGCTGGAATTCTGGCCCGAGGTCGCCCCCGGGCATGTCGCAAATTTTAAAAAGCTGGCCAAGTCCGGTTTTTACGACGGCCAGGCCTTTCACCGGATCATCAAGGGATTTATGATCCAGGCAGGCGATCCAAACACCAAGGATCCGAATAAGGCTTCCCAATATGGCGCCGGCGGACCCGGTTACCAGATCAAAGCCGAATTTAATGATCGCAAACATATCCGGGGAGTCCTGTCCATGGCCCGCTCTTCAGATCCCAATTCTGGCGGATCTCAGTTCTTCATCTGCCTGGCCCCCGCGCCCAGCCTCGACACCCAATACACCGCTTTTGGAAAACTAATCAAAGGGGACGACGTCCTCGGAAAACTCGGGGATACGCCGGTTGCGGGGCCGCAACGCAGTTCCCCCGTCAAGAGAGCGTCCATTGAATCAGTGAAAATCGTCCCTGCCGAAAGCATCAAATAAATCTTTTTCATTTATATGTCCAACGAAGTAGCGGTGATTCAAACGAGTGAAGGTTCCATGGTTGTGGAGTTCTGGTCTGATTTGGCTCCCAAGACAGTGGAAAACTTCAAAAAACTGGCCCGGGAAGGTTTTTACGATGGGACTGCGTTTCACCGGATCGTCAAGGGGTTCATGATCCAGGGCGGCGATCCATTGAGCAAGAAGGATGATCCAAGCGTCGGCACCGGCGGACCCGGTTACCAGATCAAAGCTGAGTTCAACAAAAAACCGCACGTCCGAGGCGTCCTCTCCATGGCACGATCGCAAAATCCCGATTCGGCCGGCTCGCAGTTTTTCATCTGCCTCGGCGACGCCCGGTTTCTGGACGGCCAGTACACCGCTTTCGGCGCGCTGGTCAAAGGAGACGATGTGCTGGGAATAATCGGCAACACCCCGACCACAGAGGGCGGAGGAGGCGAAAAAAGCAAACCCCTCAACCGCATGGGCGTTCAAAGCATCAAGATCGTTCCAGCCGACGAGGCTGTCTGACGATGGACCAGGCCCAATTGTCGCAAGCCCTCGTGGCGTTGGGCTGCCCTGCCGGGCGGTCATTTGAAATGGCCGCCCAACTCGACAAACGCGCATGCCAGTTGATGGTGGAACGTCAACAAACTTATGAAGAAGCCATGCTGCATCTGTTAAAGCTGATGCAGCAGGGGTGGGCGGCCAAAGAGAAGGGTTTTTCCAGTTGAGTTCCGATCCAATCAAACCGTGGAAACTGGTGACGTCACGTCAGATCGCTGACTACAGGATTTTTCAAATCCGGGCCGATCTCAAAATTTCTCCGCGCACCCAGGAGGAATACGAATTTTACATCCTTGAATCGGTCAACTGGGTCAATGTCATTCCCGTAACCCCCGAGGGGCATTTGGTGATGATTGAGCAATACCGGCATGGATCAAACACTGTGGAACTGGAAATCCCCGGCGGCATGATGGACGCGGAAGATCCCAGCCCTGAAGCCTGCGGTTTGCGCGAACTTCTGGAGGAAACCGGTTTTGAAGGCGAAAATCCCAGGCTGATCGGACAAATCTTTTCCAACCCGGCGATTCTGAACAACCGCACCTACACCGTGCTGGTGGAAAACTGCGTCTTTAAAAGCGCGATTTCACTGGATTCCGGGGAGGACCTCTCCACCACCATCGTCCCGCTGGCCGACATCCCCGATCTGATCCGCACCGGCCGGATCGGTCATTCACTTGTGGTTGTCGCGCTTTACCATTACGATCTTTGGTGCCGCAAACAGCGCTCCTGATAGAAGAAGCTGAGATTCAACGGCGCTAAGCGTGTCCATGCAGTTGGTGCCTTCGGGGCTCCTCACCCCAGCACTCTCCCAAAGGGCCCAAAGGGCGAGGGAGGCGTTTCCGCCCGCTGGATTATGCTCACTGTCCAGTTGCAAATCCAACGCGGAGTAGAATCGCTCCCTCTCCCCGGGGGCCCCGGGGGAGAGGGTTAGGGTTAGGGTTAGGGTTAGGGTGAGGGCGATGGTTTTTTCGACTGCATCGTTACGGCTAAGGGATCACGCACATCCTCTGTCGCACACCCGAAATATTCGGTTTTAAATACCTTTAAGCTCAAAAGCTTTACATATTTCAGAGTTGGACCGCCGGTTTTCCATCACATCCCGGACATCAAAGCCGCTCAACTTCCTTTCGAGCGATGGAAGCAATTTCCATCCACCCTTTGCGATCATTGGCCGTCGAGGCAAAACTGATCGGGCACCCGACGCTGATACGAATCCGTCCGGGACGCGGCAGGCGGTGAGCCGGTGGAAATGCTTGAAACGAGCCCTCGATGCGGCACGGAACCACAGGCACATTGGTTCCTGCGACCAGCATTCCAAGCCCAGGCTTGAAGGCGGCCATGGTCCCGGTCCTCGACCGCGTACCCTCCGGGAAAAGGATGTATATGCTGGCTTCGTTCATGAGCTTTTCCCGCAGAAGCTGGATGGAATGTGAACCGCAATTGCGACGCCACAGAGGAAGCGCATTCATCACAAACGCGGAAAAAGTTGCGGTGGTCCTTTTACTAAAAAAGGTGTCGCCCGCCGCGATAGGAAAAACTCGATCACACCATCTGCCGGGCAGTGCGCAGGCCACCGCAGGGGCATCCAGATGGCTGGCATGGTTCGAGACGCACACGAAGGGGGGATGAACGGGGAAATTTTGTGCGCCAGAAACCGCCAGACGGTGCCAGACGGCGAAATACCCGCGCATGCCCGACCTCCAGATGCGATGCAGCACGCTTTCAATCAGCCCGCTTTCCCGGCTCAGGCTGCGCGTTCTTTGCTGGTGCGGAAGCCCCAGGTCACGCGCTGGTTCGAGTTTCCAGTCTTCCATAATGTCATCCACCGCCACTGATGATGCGGACGGGCTGTTCAAGCCCCACTCCGACAAAATATCCCACGTAATGAAATGTGGCCGGAGCCACCAGGAGCATGCTGTCAAAACGGTCCAACCATCCGCCGTGTCCTGGCAGGATCACTCCCATGTCCTTTACGCCGATATCGCGCTTGATGGAGGAGAGCATCAAATCCCCCAACTGGCCCATGATGCTGATTATCAGACCGAGCGCCATCAACCTCAGAGGCTGATCCAGCGCGGTGCCCTTGAAAATCAAGTGCCCTAAAAATGCCGCCAGCGGCGTGGTAAAAACCAGGGCGCCGAGACCGCCAGCCACCGTCTTGTTAGGGCTGGTGTTCGGAGCCAGCTTTCTGCGGCCAATAGTTCGGCCCACGATGTAAGCAAACACATCGTTCAACTCCACACAAAGCCACAACATGAGAATGATGGGACGGTAATTCGGATCGTTTGTGAAATAGGAGAGATGGCCAAGAGCGGATCCAAAGAGTGCGAAGCCGAGAATTCCCAGCGCCACCCTCTGGATGTAACCCTTGGGCCGGTCGGCAAGAATCGCAAGGGCCGCAATTGCGGCTGCTGTCAACGGAAAGAGCGCAACAAAAAAACCATACCAATGGTCCACAACGGCGAAGCTCACCAATGCAATACCCAGAACGACGACCACGCTTGTCAACCGTTCCCGAAAGAGGCCGGTGGCCCGGGCATATTCACGGTAACAAAGCAGGCTCAGCA
>Ga0163144_10023987_pt1 | contig 11997 bp, 11 predicted proteins | sample OliLak19BULKMAT1_FD_123175 | JGI IMG/M metagenome (GOLD analysis project Ga0163144, IMG submission 123175) | Freshwater microbial mat bacterial communities from Lake Vanda, McMurdo Dry Valleys, Antarctica - Oligotrophic Lake LV.19.BULKMAT1 | ecosystem: Environmental > Aquatic > Freshwater >...
CGGCGACCTCGACAACGACGGCTTCCACGACTTCTACCTCGGCACTGGCGATCCGGATCTTTCCACACTTGTCCCGAACCGGATGTTTAGGAACGACGGCGGGAAACGATTCCAGGACGTGACCACTTCGGGAGGTTTTGGCCACTTGCAGAAGGGCCACGCCGTCGTGTTCGCCGACATCAACAACGACGGGACCGAGGACGTCTTCGAGAATATGGGCGGTGCCGTCAGCGGCGATGTCTACCGCAACGTCCTCTACAAAAATCCCGGAGGCACCAACCACTGGGTCACCCTCAAGCTCGAAGGCGTGAAGAGCAATCGCTCCGCCATCGGCGCCCGCGTCCAAGTCGTCGTGAACACGTCTGAAGGTCTCCGCAGCATCCATCGGACGGTCAACTCCGGCGGAAGTTTCGGAGCGAACCCGCTCCGCCGTGAAATCGGACTGGGCCAGGCCAAGTCGATTGATCACGTGGAGATCCGTTGGCCCGCTTCTGGAGCGACTCAGATCCTCACCAACGTCTCGATGGATCGGTTCTACAAGGTGACGGAGGGCTCAACCTCCGCGGAAGCCACGCCGCTCAAGAGCTTCGACTACAAGTCAGCCTCGGCCGAACCCCACCAACACCACTAGATCGTCGAGCCCACACGGAGCTCGTCGCGAAATGATCAGTTCCCGGATTTTGGACTGACCGCTTGGCAGCTGTGAGCCGGCGCCGAGACCGTCGGATCGCATTGGCCAACTGGGACTATTCATCGCGAACGAGGGTCAGATGCTCTTCGGAGCTGGAGTCGAAGCGGCGGCCTTCTTGGCGATGTCGCGATCACGGCCGAAGGAATCCAGGCGGCCGATACGACAAACAGCGTCCCCCTCAAAGGACCGCTTATCCCTTCTTCTTGCCGCCGGGGCCGCCGGGTCCTCCACGCTCGCCGTCTCCCGCGCTGCTGCCGGACCTCGTGTAGGTGACCTTCAAGTCCGCGCTGTCGAGGACCAGATCCTTGATCGCGACTAGGAGCACATCGCGGGTCACTTCGCGTTGAGGCCGGTCGAGCTTGGGCGCGGCGGACAGCGCATAAACATGGAGCGTGTAGGTCTTCAGGCCAGGGCCTTGCGAGTGGGGCGGCTCGTAGCCGAGTTGGCCCCTGAAACCGGGCCCGAGTTTGCCCACGCCCTTCACGTTCTTTGCCAAGCTCGTCGTATCTCCCGGAATGTCCCACATGGTCCAATAGCACTTCATGTCGTTGCCTAGCGCGAGGTGGTCCATGACGAGCGCAAAACTCTTCGTGCCGACGGGTGCGCCCCTCCATTCGAGCGGCGGGGTCGCACCGGCTCCGTCGCCGGTGAACTCGGCGGGCAAGGCGCCGCCATTGGTCACGGCGGAGCTTTGCAGAACGAAGTTTCCGGAATGCTTCGCGGAGAGGATGAACGGCGCAGCGCCGATGCTAGACTCACGAGCCGGACGGGCATCGGCACGGTCTCCCGGCGGACGATTTTCATCGGCGCCTTCGGGTCCAGGACGACGCCCCTTCTTCTGGCCGCCGGAACCTTTCTGATCTCCTGGCGGCCGATTGCCACCGCCGCCGCCTTGCCGCGGTGAATAGGTCTCGGTCTTCACTTGGCCACGCCCGTCCACGAAGTCGAAGCGGACTGACTTGTCGGCATTGACGACGTAGTTGATCGAGCGGGTTTCACCGCTGACTTCATACTTCAGGCTGAAAGTTTTGGTCTCCTTCGCGGTGAACCCCGTGATCTTGGCACCACGCAACGGCGCGCCCGCCTCACGCACGGTCTGGGCCCGCGGCTGTGGATCGACTTGGCCTTCCTTCTCGACCACCACGCCATGGAATCCGCCCATGACGTAGGGATACTTCGTGCTGCCGTAGTAGGCGTATTGGCCATCGGCCCCGATCTTGCCGCGCAATGCGTCCAGCAACTTCTCGTCGACCGGCTTTCCGTCCGGCCCGATCGATCCGTAGATCGGGTAGCCGTCGAGCGCGTAGGCGATGGGCTTTCCCTTGCCGACGATTGTTTCGAGGTGAAAGGGCGCCGCGTGGTAATGGTAGTCGTCCGCCCGGCCGCAGTGGCCGCCCCATTGGTCGAGCTCGCCGATCTCCTGTGCGATTTCGCCCCGGTTGTTCTGCGGGTTGAAAATAGGAATTCCGTTTGCCGCCAGCGCGATGGCGCCGCGCAGGAACCGGCCCTTGATGGAGACGGGCGTTGCCGCCGGCACGGGACGAAGCGGGATCCGCCACGAGTTGTCTCCCGTGTAAGCTTGCGGCAACGGCACCTGCTGCTGCCACGCCGTGATGCCGATCATCATGCTGTGATCGGGCAAGCCATCGGACTCGACGAACAGGAACTGTCCATCCGTCCGCGTCCTGACTTTGCCCGGGAAAGCGGCGAAGACGCCCTGGATCAAACCCGAAGCTGAAGGCGGACCAGACGCCGCTGGGACAGATGCCGCAGCCATCAAACGAACCCGGGCCGACTCCAAAGGATCAAGGCCCCCGTCGCGGAGGAATCCCGCATCATGGGATTCATCACCGATCATGTGGGCCTGGCAGAACGCGGCCAGAGCGAGGATCAACGCTCCCGTAGAAACAAGTAGTCTCATGGATGTCTCCTGTTTGGTTATGGACGATCGGGACCCACTGCTCCGGGACCACCAGGGCGTCCGCCGCCCGGTCCGCCAGGAGGACCACCGCGCTTCCCGCCATTCTTTCCCCGTGGAGGACCGCCCTTGCGCAGAAATGTCGGATCCGGCACACCGCGCCATTGCCGGGCGATGAAGGGGAACTCCGCGGTCAACGCGTAGTAGTAGGTGCCCTGCGGAAACTCCGGCGTGACGCCGGTGCGCCCGTTGAATTCGTCGAGGTCGCCGCTGCCTTTGACGAACTCGTAGTCCGCCGTGAACGCCCCGTCGAAACTGCCGCCGGGGCCGTCGGGTTTTTCCGGACGTTTCCCGGTCTTCAGGCGATAACTCGATTTGAGTTTCTTCACGCCGCTCGCCGCGCTGGAAGCATCAGAGTAGCCGTAGGAGGAATAGATCGGGTAGCCATCACCGGCCCAACCCACAAGAACCATCTTCTTGCCATCGTCGCCCAAACGGTCCAGCAAGCCTTTCGGCAAGCCGTGGTAGTGATACGCGCCTGTCGGTTGGACATGGGCCAGGTGCTGGTCGAGGCCGAGATTCATCGAGCCGCCGATCGCTTCGTATCGCCAGTCGGGACCCCACGATTCGGCGGTGCCGGCCTCGAAAGGAACTCCGTTCACCGCGATACCGAACCAAGCAGGACCGGTTCGCGTCGGGGCACCCGCGACGACCGGTTTTAGCGGAACCGCAAGCGAGTAGTCCTGCGCCGAGATGCGGTTGGGATTGCCGCGATTGGGGAATTGCCCGGGCGTGTGATCAGGGATGCCGTTGGCACGGATCACGCGTTTGTCGCCCTCGATGGTGACGCTGATCCGGTTCGACTGGGCGGCCGGTGCCGCCGCCATCGGCCCCGCCTGGGCCAGAAGTCCGATGACGGGGAAATCCGGTTCCAGGGAATCACCATGGCCTTCATGGGCGAATGCGATACCAGCGTCCAGAATGGTCGCTGTTGCCAACACCAGGGCAAACTTCGTCGGCAAAGTCCGTTTCAGTTTCATGGCCAGAATCTGCCGCAGACATGTTAAGGAATTGTTTCGTCCTCCAAGATTTTCTCAACCGAACAGCCGCTCCCATTCGTCCGCCTTGAAACCCACCACACCGCCGTCCTTCGTCAGCACGAACGGGCGTTTCACCAGGTTGCCATTTCCCGACATCAGGGTGAGCGCTTCGGCCAAACTCATTCCGCCCAGCTTCTCGCCGAGCCCGAGCGACCGGTAATCCTGCCCCGAGGTGTTGAACAGCTTCCTCACGTTGCCGTCGTAGACGGCCAGCATCCTTTTCAACTCGGCCTTCGTCGGAGGCGTTTCGCGGATGGCGAGAACTTCATGCATGACCTTGTGTTCCTTCAGAAACTTGAGGGCGCTCTTGCAGGTGGAGCAACCGGAGTAGGCGTAGACCTTGATCATGGAATTCATTCGGCGGCTTGGCGGCGCTTCATGTTCTCGAAGGGATTCTTCGATCGCATGAATGGTAAGTGCCCTGCCGGATCACCACATGGCAAACCCGAATCAGCCTCAGAGGAGAATGCTACCGATGAACCTGGCCGGCGCCGGGGCCAGGTTTCAGGCTTCGGAGTTCTTCGTGCGGCCGAAGATCCGTCGCAGTGTGCCGAGCGGAAGGCGGGCCCAGGCGCGTTCGTGGACGTAGTAGAGGAATATCTTCGTGAAGACTTCGAGGCCCGCAATGCTGCCGGCGGTCCTCGCGGCATGGGCGGAGTTCGTCGCGCCGCCGCCGACGAGATGGAGTGCCACGAAGCTGACGACGAACGTGTCGATCGTGCCGATGACGCGCCAACTGACCGCTTTCAGGATGCTGCGGATGTGGGAGTCGCGGAGCTGCTGTTTCTCGGCCTGCGTGGCCGTTACGGCGGTGGTCCCGGGATCGGAGGGGTTGTTCATCGGAGTGGTTGCCGGTTCGGCCGGTGGTTCACTGGAAGGTGCGGTAGAGCGTGCGGATGCTGAGGCCCATCACCAGCAAGCCGACCAGCACCATGGCCGGCCTGTGGGGAATTTTCCTGGTCGCCCACGCCCCGATCGGCGCCGCGATCAATCCTCCCAGGGCGAGACCGACGATGATCTGCCAATTGGTCAGACCGAGCGTCAGGAAGAAGACGATGGACGACGAGAGGGTCACGAAGAACTCGACGGCGTTCACGCTGCCAATGGTTTCGCGGATCGAATTGCCCCGGGCGATCAGGTTGGAAGCCACGATCGGGCCCCAGCCTCCGCCGCCGATGGCGTCGACCATCGCGCCGAAAAAGGCCAGCGGCCCAAGGTGCGAGCTGACTTCCTTCGAGGGGATCTGCCGGAACGCCTTGAGCACGATGACGAGTCCCATGAAGAGAAGGTATCCAGCGATGTAGGGCTTCAGTTTGTCGCCGGGAAGCGAGCTAAGGATGTAGGCGCCGATGGCGGCCCCGATCACTCCGGGAAGCAGCAGCCGCTTGAAGAGTGTCCTGCTGATGTTGCCGAAGGCGTGGTGCGACAGCGCGGACGCGCCGGTGGTGACGCATTCGGCCGCGTGCACAGTCGCGCTGGCGGCGGCCGGAGGAACCCCCGCACCGATGAGGATGCTGGTGGCGGTCACGCCATAGGCCATGCCGAGGGCGCCGTCGATCATCTGCGCGGCGAATCCCGCCAGGACGTAGTAGCCAAACTCGGCGGTGAAGAACTCCGCCGTCATATCGCGAAGTCGTTATACTCGGGCTTCACCGCTTCGAGCGGCGGCTGGAGCATTCCGGCGGCGACGGTGGCGTTGGTCCCCTGCTCGATGAGGATGAAGGAGCCGGTCAGCCGGTTGGTCGCATAGCCGTCGTAGATCAACGGCTTGGCGGTCTTGATGCGGATCTCGCCGATGTCATTCAAAGCCAGCTCGGCCGGCTCGGGCTGCACATCGTAGTTGTTAATGTTGATCCGACTGTCGATCGACGTGACCAAAGCCTGGACCGTCTGGGTGGCGTGCCTGAGGAAATACTTTTTCCCGCGCTGCAAAGGACGCTGGTTCATCCAGCAGACCTTGGCGTGGAGTTCGGTGCCCATGCCCGGCAGCACGTCGAGGCCGACGACCATGTCGCCCCGGCTGATGTCGAGATCGTGCTCCAACTGAATCGTGATGCTCTGGGGGCAGAAGGCTTCCTGGAGTTTGCCATCGTAGGTCCAGATCTCCTTCACGGTGCTCTTCATGCCGCTGGGCAGGACCATGACCTTCTGTCCGACCTTCACGATGCCGCTGGCAACCTGGCCGCTGAGGCCGCGGAAATCGTGGAGTTCTTTGTTCGTCGGATTGTTTGGGCGGTTGACCCACTGCACGGGCAGGCGGAAGCCGTTCAGGTTCCAGTCGCTCGCGATGTGGACGGTTTCGAGGTGGCCGAGGAGCGTGGGCCCGACATACCACGGCGTGTGCTTCGACGGCTCGACGACGTTGTCACCGTTGAGCGCGCTGAGCGGGATGAATTTCACGTCCTTGATGTCGAGGAGGGGGAGGAACTTCTCGAACTCCGCGCGGATCTCGAGGTAGCGCTCCTCGCTCCAGTCGACGAGGTCCATCTTGTTGATGGCGATCACGAGGTGCGGGATGCGCAGGAGGGACGCGATGTAGGTATGGCGACGGCTCTGCTCGATCACGCCAAGCCGCGCGTCCACGAGAACGATGGAGAGGTTCGCCGTGGATGCGCCCGTGACCATGTTGCGGGTGTATTGGACGTGCCCCGGGGTGTCGGCGACGATGAACTTCCGGCGCGGCGTGGCGAAGTAGCGGTAGGCAACGTCGATGGTGATGCCCTGCTCGCGTTCCGCGCGGAGCCCGTCGGTCAGGTTCGCGAGGTTGATCTGGCCGCCGCCCGTGATGTCGGCGGAACGTTCGAGCGCCTCGATCTGGTCCTCCATGAGCGACTTTGAATCGTAGAGGAGCCGGCCGATGAGCGTGGACTTGCCGTCGTCCACGGAGCCGCAGGTGTTGAAGCGGAGAAGTTCGATGGGGTGGGAAGTCGTCATGGAATGTAATCCTCAGGATGGCGATGCATGTCCTCGAGGACGGGCATGAAGATGTCATAGTTTTGGCGGGCCTCTTCAAAACGAGCATCGAATACGTCGACGGGCCGGGCCGCCGCTTCCAACTCCGGCTCCGTGGCATTTCCGGCTTCGAGCTCGGAAACCTTGGCGGAGACCGACACTGACAGCGGAAGGAGTTGGTCGATCAGCGCCGCGGTTTTTGAGTCACCGAAACAGCGGAGCGCGTCGCCGGTGAGTCTGAGAATCTCGGCGTTCTCCTCCGGCGAATACTCCACGGCGACGGCCCGGATACCGCCTTCGCCGCAAAGCGCCTCGAACCGGAAAACCAGGTAGTAGAAGCCCAGCTTGCGGGGGACATTCTTCAGCATCGCCAGTTCCTGACTCAGATATCCGACGTCCGAATCCTCACCCCAGGCTTCGATGCAATAGTTGTAGAGGACCATCTCGCCGTCATAGAGATCGTCCAACTCGAGGCTCTCGACGAGCTCTCGGGTAATTGGGGGAGATGGTGAGGAATTCATGAGCGACTATTCGGGGTGACGGTCGTAGATGAACCTTGGAGAACCCGGGGCAATCGGCCCCAGGAAAAGAGGCTCAGAAATACCCGGCCTTCTTGCGGTCTTCCATGGCGGCTTCGCTGGCCTTGTCGTCGGCGCGGGTGCCGCGTTCGGTCACGCGGGCGGCGGCGACTTCGCCGATGATGTCGTCCACGGTGATGGCCGGGCTATCGATCATACCGGTGCTGATCATGTCGGCGATGGTGCGGACGCGGCAGACCATGGACTGGACCGGCTCGTTCGACTTCGGACGGCCGCCGGCAAAGGGATCGGGCTCGGTCGGATCGGTGTGCGGCGGGGGCACGGGCAGCCATTGCCCGCCTCGGCGGAAGACCTCGCGGGTGTGGCTGAAGTAGATCTTCGGAACTTCCAGCTTCTCCTGCTTGATGTATTCCCAGACGTCCATCTCGGTCCAGTTGGAGAGCGGGAAGACGCGCATGTTTTCGCCGGCGTTAAGACGGGCGTTGTAGAGGTTCCAGATCTCGGGACGCTGGTTCTTCGGATCCCATTGGCCGAACGCGTCGCGGAAGCTGAAGAAGCGTTCCTTGGCGCGGGCCTTCTCCTCATCGCGCCGCGCGCCGCCGATGGCGCAATCGAACCGGAACTCCTCGATGGCTCCGAGGAGCACGGGGATCTGAAGTTTGTTGCGGCTGACTTCGCCGGGCGCCGCGGTGGCGGTGCCGTTGGCGATGGCCTGGTCCACGGTGCGGACGATGAGCTTTGCGCCGAGCTGCTTTGCGCGGCGGTCGCGAAACTCGAGCAACTCGGGGAACTCGTGGCCGGTCTCGACGTTGAGGAACGGCATCGGAATATCGGACGGGCGGAAGGCCTTCTCCGCGAGACGGAGAAGGCAGATGGAATCCTTGCCGCCGGAGAACAGCAACGCGGGCCGTTCAAACTCGGCCGCCACTTCACGCATGATGTGGATGGCCTCGGTCTCGAGATACTGGAGGTGGTCTAGCTGGTAGGAACTCATGGACAAATCTCCTTAACCACGGGTCACGCTTGGGCCACCGCTTGACCACCCCAGGCCGCGTGCAGACCGCACTCGCGTTTTTCATCGGCCTTGGCCGGATCGAAGTAGTCCCATTCGTTGGGGAGGCTGTGCTGCTTCAGGTAGGACTCCATATCGGCGTCGCTCCAATGGAAGACAGGGCTGAGCTTGAGCGAATGGAAGTTTCCGTCGAGGCTGACGATGTCGAGTCCGGCGCGGTTCGGGTTCTGCACCTTGCGAAGGGCGGTGATCCAGACGGTGGGCGCAAGCTCCTTCATGCCGCGCTGGAAGGGCTCCAGCTTCATGGCAGTGCTGAAGGCCTTGATCCGTTCCTCGTTCTCCGGCGTGGGTTCGGGCATTCCGCCATAGACGGCGTCGTAATGGGCGGCAGTGACCTTGGGAATGTAGGCCTTGATGTTCAGCTTGAGCTGGGCCTTGAGTTGCTCGGCATGCTTGTAGGTGGCGGGACGGTTGTAGCCGTGGTCCACCCAGAGCACCTGGATTTCGGGCTGCACCTGGGTGACGAGGTGCAACACGACGGCCTCATAGGGCCGGAAATTGGTCGAGACGAGGGCGCGGCCACCGGATTGGGCGAGGCCCCACTTCACGATGTCGAGGGCGGACTTGTTCCGGAGATCGGCGTTGGCCTGGGCGATTTGGTCGGGGGTCATGGAATTAGGCTTCGGGCAGATTTTCGAGATCGGCGAGGTCCTTGTAGCGACCGCTGGCTTTCTTGTTCGCGCGCAGGTCAGCCAGGGAAATTACTTTCACCGGGGCACCTTCGATCTCGGTTTCGATCCTGTTCGGATAAGCGGCGGAAAACGTCACGCCGGAGGCGTTCTGTATCACCTCGATCTTGGTCGGGACCCGGCCGAGATAAAGCGTTTCGTTGTTCTTCAAAAAATTCATGTCCAAGCCGGCGAGATCCTCGCCAAAAAAGAGCCTTACGGCCTGAAGGAGTCGTCCGAAATTGGCGTCGGAAACCGCGATCCAGAAGTCGATGTCCTCCGTGAAGCGATGGTAGCCGTAGTGGTTCACGGCAAAGCCACCGACGAGGAGGTATTCAACTCCGGCTCGGTTTAGACACTCCAAAAATCCTCTGAACTCGGGCGTTAATTGCCTCTTCGCCATAGATTCGGATTCGCAGTTCCTCCAATGCCTCCCAGCGTTGTTGGGGAGTCTTGGAGCGCCAGTAGTGTCGAAGCTCCACATCGGCGTCGGACAAGGTGCGATACGAACCGAAGGTTCGATACGCGTCGTTCAGCTTGGCCGGCTCCGAGGAGTTCATCGTGGTCTTGAGCGGCGTTTCAATTCGCAGCCGCCGCCGCTTCTGGCTGTTCCTTCCAGTAAACGCGCTCGACCCAGTCGCCGAACCGTTCGCCGAGCGTGCGCTCGGCCTTGTAGCGGACGAGCAGCGGGCGCAACTCGGCTTCAGTGTCGGTTTCCTTGAGCAGATCCTTCCAGACCTTGTTCAGCCGCGTGCCGTTCTGGTTGCCGCCAAGCCAAACCTGGTAACGGCCGGGGCCTTTGCCCACGAAACCGATCTCGGCCATGTAGGGACGCGCGCAGCCGTTCGGGCAGCCGGTCATGCGGATGATGATCTCCTGGTCGCTCAAGCCCACGTCCGCGCAAACGGCTTCGATGCGGTCGATCAAGGTCGGCAAGAAACGCTCGGACTCGGCCAAACCCAATCCGCAGGTCGGCATGGACGGGCAGGACATGGCGGCGGCGTGCAGCAGGCTGGCCTGCTTTTCCGTCTTCACACCATGTTCGTGGAGCAAGGCGGTGATCGCATCCTTCTCGGCGTCGGTCACGTTCGCGATGAGGACATTCTGGTTGGCGGAGAGGCGGAACTCGACGTTGCCGAAACGCTCGGCCACGCGGCGCAGTGCGGTTTTCTGCTTCGCTTTCTCGATGTCCTTGATCCGGCCGGATTCGACGAAAAGCGTCAGGAACCAACGGCCATCGAGGCCCTTCTGCCAGCCGTAGGTGTCGGAGGTGGTGGTGAACTTGACCGTCTTCGGATCTTCCAGCTTGGCACCAATGCGTTTCTCGACTTCGCCGCGGAACCAGGCTGCGCCCTTCTCTTCCAGCACATACTTGAGGCGCGCGTGCTTGCGGTCGGTGCGGTCACCGAAGTCGCGGTGGATGGTCAGGACAGCCTTGGAAACGGCGATGAGCCGGTCGCGGGTGAAGAACCCGACGATATCCGCCAAGCGCGGGTAGGTCATGGTGTTGCCATGGCTGCGACCCATGCCGCCGCCCGCGGTGAGGTTGTAGCCGACCAACTTGTCGTTCTCGATGATGGCGGTGAAGCCCATGCAGTTGGTGAAGACGTCCATGTCGTTCACCGGCGGAATGACGAAGGCGATCTTGAACTTCCGGGGCAAGTATTGCGCGCCGTAAAGGGGATCGACGAAACCTTTGTTCTCCTCGGCGTCCAAGTTGAGCTGCACGCCGTCGATCCAAATGGCGTGGTAGGCCTTCGTCTGCGGCAGGAGCGCCTCGGAGACGGCCTTGGAATCTTCGAAAACCTGCTTGCGCGCCGTGGTGATGGCGGGCGCGGGCGACGCCATGACGTTGCGGTTCACGTCACCGCAGGCCGCCAGGGTGTCGACCATCGCCTGGTTGATTTCCTTCATCAGGGGGCCGAGGCGATTCTTGACGACGCCGTGGAACTGGATGCTTTGGCGCGTCGTGACGCGCAGGGTGTTGTTCGCGCGGTTGGTAGCAAGGTCATCCATGGCGATCCACTGTTTGGCGCTGAGGACGCCACCCGGGATGCGGCCGCGGATCATCCAGATGTAGAGTTTGCCGGCCTTGCGGAGATCGCGATCGTCCTGCTGGTAAATGCCATGGAACTTCAAGAACTGCTCGTCATCGCCCGAGAAGCACGCCATCGAATTATCGGCCAATGTGGCCGCGATGTTTCCGGCGAGGGTCGGGATCGCGATCTTCAAGTGCTCGTTCTTGACGAGCGGCTTCTCGGAAACAGGTGCTTTGACAGCGACTTCAGACATATACTTAAGTTAGTTGCAGATGTTAAGTAGGTAAAAGAAAACCTACCCAGTAGGAAAAGGCAAGCCAGTTTGCGGGACTCGCGGACTGGAAGCAATTGGGGATTCATTCCGATGAGTTCCCTTAGCACATGGCAATAGGGGCCAGAGGACAACCGTGGACTTGCGCCGAACGTCTCCCCACCTAAGGTTGTTGGCCCGGCAGCCGTCGCTGCGGACCCACAGCCAGATATGAGCGCACAGCAGAAGTTCTACTATTTCGATAACAACGCCACGACCCGCGTCGCCCCCGAGGTGGTCGACGCCATGATCCCCTTCCTGCGTGAGATGTGGGGCAACCCTTCCAGCGCCTACGCCTTCGGCGCTCAAGTCCACGGACACGTCGAAAAAGCCCGTGAACAGGTCGCGGCTCTCATCCATGCCGATCCGAAGGAGATCGTCTTCACCAGCTGCGGCACCGAGTCGAACAACTCCGCCATCCACAGCGCCTTGATGACCAATCCGACGAAGAAGCACGTCATCACCACTGCCGTTGAGCACTCGGCCAACATGAACTTCGGAGCCTACCTCGAAAAGCGCGGCTACGACGTGACGTATCTTCCAGTGGACTCGGATGGACAGCTCGACCTCGGACTCCTCGAAAAATCCATTCGACCCGATACGGCGATCGTCTCGATCATGTGGGCAAACAACGAGACCGGCGTGATCTTCCCGATCGAAGAAATCGCGGCGATCTGCCGCAGCAAAGGGGTCCTCTGCCACACCGAC
>Ga0163144_10023988_pt1 | contig 11996 bp, 9 predicted proteins | sample OliLak19BULKMAT1_FD_123175 | JGI IMG/M metagenome (GOLD analysis project Ga0163144, IMG submission 123175) | Freshwater microbial mat bacterial communities from Lake Vanda, McMurdo Dry Valleys, Antarctica - Oligotrophic Lake LV.19.BULKMAT1 | ecosystem: Environmental > Aquatic > Freshwater > Lake...
AACCCGAACTTCTCCGGCTGACCGCGTGAACACCGATCCACGGAACAATTCACGGCAATCAAAGAGTAGGTTGTCCGCTCAGGACGAGCAGCGACAGCGAATGCTTCGTTTAAAAAAGTTTACTGTCGTTGCAGTTCATCGGTTAGACCGCGACACAAGCGGCTTGATGGTGTTCGCACGGACACCCTCCATTGCTCAGATGCTAGGTGTGGTTTTTCGAAAACACGATGTGGTTCGGAAGTATCATGCAGTTGTCCACGGACATCCTCAAGCCCAGACATTCGATTCAGTTTTGGTGAGGGATCGTGGGGATGGGAGACGTGGGACGAAACCGCCAGACCGGGAGGAAGACCCGACAGCCCAACGTGCTATCACCCACATTCGGCCCATCGAGTCCATCGGGGAATACGCGCTGGTTGAATGCGAATTAGAAACGGGTCGAACTCATCAAATTCGAATCCACCTATCCGAATCGGGGCACATGCTTTGCGGCGAATCTATTTACAACCGCTCGCTAAGTGGCGATTCAACCGAAGATCGAAGCAATGCTCCACGTCAGGCATTGCACTCGGCGACATTGGAGCTTAAACATCCGATGACCGACGAACAGCTTGCCTTTCGGATGCCTTGGCCAGCCGATCTCTTTAAATGGTTGAAAGAGTTGCGAAGTCGAACGACTTAGTTGCACGACGCTCCGCGTCGTGATTAGGCGAGAGTCCTCATCACAACCACAAAGGCCATGGGGGTCTTAAACTATTTTCCCAGAAATTGGATGATTCTTGCACGGAACCGCAATTGCAACGTCACTAATAATGTTGACTCAATTAGTGGGACAGGCTTCCAGCCCGTCGAATTCAAAATGACAGGCTGGAAGCCTATCCCACTTCAAAAGTCGGACATTTATGGATCGACCGGGGTCTAAATAACCTTTTTGGATGGTATTACAATGCGACTGACATTGCGAACGTTGTTAGCCTATCGCGATGGAGTCTTGGACTCCAACGATGCGGCTGTTCTGGAAGCGAAAATAAAAGACAGCTCTACCGCGCAGCAAATTTCGAAGCGAATCGCCGACGAAATGCAAAACCGGCGGCTGGCTCCGATACCAGTTGACGCTAGGGAATTTGGTTTCGAGGCGAATACGGTCGCCGAGTTTTTAGATGATACTATTTCGATGGAAACGCTACCGGACATGGAGCGGAAGTGTCTTGAGAACAACACGTTGCTCAGCGAAATTGGTAGCTGCCATCAAATCTTGACACGTGCATTGTCTATTCCGGCAACCGTCCCAGCGTCCTTGCGTCAGCGGATACACGAATTACCAAGCAGTACAGCCGCGATGCGTTTGGCGGATTCTGCGGGACGAATTCGACGCGTTGACAGACCTGAATTGTTTGATGGAACCGATGCCGAAAACCAAAACGCCGCGCTGGCCTTGCAATCTGCCAAGCCAATGCGAAAGCCGAATGTGGAATTGAGACATACGGGCATAGAGTTAAATGACGGGTTGGGGCGCCAGGTTCCTGAGTATTTGATCGGCAGCGATCGAGGCTGGATCAAGACTGCGGCTCTGGGGTTGTTTCTTTTGGTTGCACTGGTGCTCGTGGGCTCGATGGCGATTGGGCCTGTCGATCGTGTTCGCGACTTGCTTCGGAAATCAGCACTAGTCGCTGTACCGGGAGATGGCGAGAAACCAAGCGAGCCAGCAGCTACACCAAACAAGAGTGACACAGTATCCGCCCAACCGAGCGATATTGCATCCCCCACATCGAAGTCGAGTGATGCCTCGGCGGATACTTCGAAAGGGGCCAAAGCGATTTCACTCGATCTGGCCAAGCCAAAGGATAAATCAAAAACCGATGTGATTGCGTTACCACCCAAGCCAAGCCTCCAGAATCGAATCCAATGGCTACCTGACACGAAACCTTCCGCTCAGGCGATCGTTTTGAAATCAAGTCGGTTGGGGAACGGTTCGGAGTTGTCTTGGAGTCGGATGGTTTCGGGAGAGTTTATCCATCCTGGAGAACGTGTGATTGTGCCGCCTAGTCAGCGTACCGAGATGCGGGTCGAGCCCGGAATTCGATTGTTGTGTGCTGGCGAAAATGACATGGAGCTAGTTGGCGATGGTGCGATGCCTCACATTGCAATGCGTACTGGTCGGGCACTTGTGTTCGCTACGCCAGATGCCAGGGCGATTGAGTTGGATTGCAATGGTTTGTCGGTATCGATTCGCTTTCAATCTTCGGAAGGAAGCTGTGCATTGGAAATTCAAAACAGTTGGGCCGTGAGCGCTAATGAAACGCCGCAAACTGTCGGTCTAGCGACTCGATCCAGCGTCAGGCTTTTCGGCGTACAGGGAGAGCTGGACTTTTCGTCGATGCGAGCCGGCGTTTCGGCTGGCAAAGGTTCGTTGAGGGTGGCGCAGTTCGTCGATTGGAGCGAGGGCGCGCTATCAGAGATCCAAGATCTCGTGGAAGCGCCTTGGTGGTTTAGCTCAAGCACCGACAGGCCTATCGACCAAGCTGCATCCGAAGAATTGCAAAAAGCGATTACGGCAAAAACACCGGAGGAGTTGGAATCACAACTGTTGGCCCGAGCCAAACAAAAGCCCGTTTCAACTGCGGCCTTAGCAGCCCGAATTCGAATGATGTTGTCCCGTTTTGATGGACTCTTTGAGCCTGATGGGATCTTCAACCGAAAAGAACTGCAAAGTTTTTGGCCCTCGCTGGTATCTCAAATTCCGCAATCTTTGGCACGCGAGGAGAATCGAGCCGAGTTGGTCAAGGCTATTCGTACCGCATGTCCAGATCGAGCGGATTTGATTTTGTCATTGCTAGTCCCCCCGACTCCAGAGCAATTGAGTAACGGAGTGGATAAACTATTGGTCGACGCTCTTTCCAGCCAATATATGGATGAACGTATCCTGGCCATTAGCCAATTGACTAGGATTACCGGCAAGAGCCTAGCTTACCACCCCGAGCGACCTCAAGCAGAGGTGATACAAAAGTGGCGCAAGCTGCTGACAAAAAGTGAAATTAGATTCTCCGAACAGCCTAAACCTTAATTTGGATTTAAATCATGAGAACGCCCCTCTCTTTTCATTTCGCTTTACCGTTTCTCGCCCTATGGCTAATTTCTAGTGGGTTTACGTCGCTCTCAATTGGTCAAGAGACTCCGGAGCAGATGTCGCGCAAGATGGGCAAGGGCCAGCCGCCAGGCGGTGCGATACCAGGAGTGCCACCCAATGGAATGCCAGTTGCGCCTGGCGGGCCGGCAAGTGATAGCAAGCCGGGTGAAGCGAAGCCGGGTGAAACAAAACCCGCAGAAGGCGCAGCTCCCGAAGCGATCAAACGCAAAAGTGAGCCGCCCGAACCACCCAACAAACGGGAGTTTGATGTCAAGCCGGACGATCAGGGTATGGTTCAATTTCAGTTCCGAAATCAATCTTGGCCGGAACTGATGCGATGGTTGTCTGAGGTGTCGGGTATGTCGTTGGATTGGCAAGAATTGCCCGGAGACTACTTGAACATCGCGACGCAAAAAAAGCATAGCCTCGAAGAGACACGAGATTTATTTAATCGACACCTTTTGGCTCGTGGCTTCACGATCCTAGAGTTTGACGGAATCATCCAAGTCACCAAGACGAAAGGCATCAATACATCGCAGGTTCCAAAAGTCGACGTTTCGCAATTGGATAAACTACCTCCTCATCGTTTTGTCCGCGTCTCTTTTTCACTCGATACGCTCATGGCAGCGGATGTTGTGGCAGAGCTCAAGCCACTTATTAGTAGCAATGGTGAACTAAATGCTCTGGTCGCTACGAATCGTCTTGAAGCTATGGATACCGCATCCAATTTATTCGAGCTTCATCGAATACTCAAAGAGGAGCAATCGCAAGCGGCTTTAGAGGGGTTAGCAAGGGAGTTTGTTTTGCAGTTCGTTCGCGCGAACGATGCAAAAGACCAACTGCGACAGTTCCTCGGATTGGAAACTGCAAAAAAAACTGGACCAATGTCTCCAGAGGAACAAATGGCTGCACAGCAGCAGGCCATGATGATGGCCCAACAACAACAGCAACGACAGCAGCAGGGTGGTGCGCCTGCACCAGCGAAAGCCAAAGATAAAGGAGACATTTATCTCGTTGCAAACGCGCGACGCAACAGCGTCATTGCGTCGGCTCCACCGGATAAGATGGCAATCATTGCGGCCTTCGTTAGACGAATCGATGTCCCAAACGAAAATGGAGATTCGATGAGCATGCTCGAATCGCGAATGAAGGTCTACCGCTTGAGCTCGCTGGACCCAAAGCAGCTCGTTGCCTCGTTGCTTTCGATGGATGTGCTGGAACCAACGACTCGTTTGGAAGTCGATGAAAAGAACAAGGCCGTCATCGTGCATGCTTCGATCGCAGACCAATATGCAATCCAGCAAACAATTAAACGTTTGGATGGGTCGGCTCGCGATGTGGAAGTCATTCAGCTAAGGCGGCTTCGCGCAGAAGATGTGGTGGGAACGATAAAATTCCTGATGGGCAATGAAGAGAAAAAGGAAGATAATTCTCGAAGAAACTACGGTTACGATCCATGGGGCTTCAGCGGCAATAGCAAGAAGGAAACAAACACGGACGCATTTCGAGTGGCTGCCAACTCTCAAGATAACCAAGTGCTTATTTGGGCAAACGAGATTGAACGGACTGAGGTGAACAAACTTTTGGTCAAATTAGGAGAACTGCCTCCGACGGGCGGCAACGCCAGCCGGACCCGTGTTATCGACGCGAATCGTTCAAGCGATACGAAAGAGTACTTAGAGCGTCTACAAAAGGCCTGGAGCAAAATTTCACCGACACCTTTGGTCTTGCCCAGCGATGAACAGTTTGAGCCAGCGGATGCAAAGAAGGCACCCGCAGATAAAAGCACTTCATCGGATACGGACAAATCGCAATCGCCGCCCGAGCCGAAGCCAAAAACACAGGATGTAACCCAGAAAGCCAATAGCAATAATGACGAGAAGTGGTCACGTTTCGATGTGCCATCTGGTTATCTCTCTGCCACCCATCAAACACCGGTGAACGAACAAAGCGATGACGAATCGAACGCTACACCTCGCGGGGCGAACCCGTCAAAGCAGCAAGCGGGTGCGAATTCTGATTTAAACGACAAATCAGTTGGCAAAGCTCCGGCACGACCCGGCACACCGATCCAAATCGTTTTTGATGAACGCGGCAATCTGGTCCTGTCAAGCGACGATACCGAGGCTCTGAGTCGTCTCGAACAGCTGATGATCGATAATGCTCCACCGCAACGCAATTATGAGGTCTTCTACATCAAGAACACACGACCTAGCTGGATCGAGTTGAACTTGAAGGACTATTACAAGGAAGACAAAAAGGACAACTCAAACGATGCGTTTCGATGGATCTTCGGCATTGATGCCCCATCGGATAAAAAGAATGAAGACCCGCAGTTAGGGAAAAAGCGACAGCTCAAATTCCTGTCAGACAACGACACCAACTCGCTGATCGTCATCGGTGCCGATGATGTACAGCTCCGGACAATCGAAGAACTGATACGACTTTGGGATGTTCCCGAAAAAACCAACAGGCAAAAGCTCCGATATACAAAACTTATGAAAGTCGAGTACTCGAGCCCAGATGGAATTGTCGAAGCACTGAAAGAAGCGTATCGCGATTTGCTCAGTACCAATGACAAAACTTTCGAGAAAGAGAAATCTGGCGGTGGCGGCGGGGGTGGCGCTACGGAGGTAAAGCGTGGGGCTTCCGAGTCCATTTCGGACGGTGGAATGAACTACAGTTTCTCTGGTAGACTCTCGATGGGTGTCGACAAGATCACCAAAACGATTATCGTTTCTGCTGAAGGGGAAAATTTGCTCAAGCTGGTCTGTGAAATGATCACTCAACTGGACGAAGCGGCCAAGCCGACTGGTTCGATTGAAGTCATTAAGCTCGATGGTGCCAACGGTGCAGCGATGGAAAAGGCGCTCATGGCTCTCGCCAAAGCAAATGGCAAAGAGGTTCAAAACGCGGACCAGAATCAGCAACAACAACAGCTGAATCAGCAACAAAACCAGCAGCAAAACCCTAACGGACAATCATCAAATTCATCACGTTCAAGCCGAAAGAAATAATGAACCACACGCCATCCGAAGCAAATCCTATGTTACCGCTACTCGGCCAGAACGCACTAGTAACAGGGGCCGCTCGAGGCATTGGGGCTGGAATTGCAAAGGCGCTGGCGGATGCGGGTGCCAACGTCGTCGTGAACGACATTCGAGAGCCCAGCGAAACAGTGGCCGCTTGCCTCTCAACAGGTCGCAAAGCGGTTTCTGCCGTCGCGGATGTTTCGGATCAAGGAGCCGTTGAAAAGATGGTCGACCTAGCGGAGTCGGAGGTTGGTCCAATTAGTATTCTCGTATCGAACGCCGCTTATAGCGATCGAGATCTTTTCTATTTGGCCAGTATGGAAGGATTTGAAAGAACGATCGCGGTCAGTATGTGGGGCCCTTACTATTTGGCCCGAACGATTGCCAATCGCATGATCGCCCGCAGCAAACCGGTTGTCCCCGGCCAGTATTCGACACAAGGGAACATGGTGTTCATCAGCTCGCCACACGCTTACAAACCGATTCCCGGTGCGATGGCATACAACATGGCCAAAGCAGCAGTCGATCAAATGGCGAAAACAGCTGCCGTGGAACTGGCCGAGTATCGTATCCGCGTCAATCTGATCCATCCCGGTTGGACAGACACTCCAGGGGAACGCAAGTTCTTTTTCGAGGATGAGTTAATGGATCATGGCTCAAAATTGCCGTGGGGCAGACTTGCGTCAGCCGATGACATCGCCCACGGAGTTGTGTTTCTAGTGAACCCGAAAAGCGATTACATCACGGGCACGACTCTCTCGATCGACGGCGGAATCGTGCTGCCCTATCAAGAAATGTTCCGAATCCGCGATCGACCCAAAGTTTAATTGTCGCTTCTTTACCAGACGATCTTTTCCGCATCGAAGACTGGGCCCTCGATGCATGTTCGCTGATAGTCCCATTCGTCGTTTGGTTGCTTGATCTTTGCGACGCAAGTAAAACAGATACCGATTCCGCAGGCCATCGGTGTCTCGAGCGAGACCTCGCAAGGTACCCCGTTTTGCATTGCGATTTCGCTCACAGCTTGCATCATGAGTTCCGGTCCACAGCATGCGATGCGGGCGCTGCTTGCGTTCACTTCGCTCAGTGTGGTTCGCAATACCTCGGTGACGCGTCCGTGGTGCCCCAGCGAACCATCGTCGGTTGCAATGCGAATCTCCATTCCCGTTTTTTCGAAATCAGAAAGGCCAGCGAGGTAGTCTATGCTTCGTGCCCCATAACAAAGAGTGACTTTCTGTGCGTAGCCGCTCAATTCGCCGGCAATGCCGTACTGCGATATGCCCAACGCTGCAGAAGCGAGGGTCAGCATGGGCGTCTGCCCAACACCACCTGCCACCAGAATAAGATGTTCGACAGGGGTAGTCGAGAATCCATTTCCAAGCGGACCCCAGAGTTCAACCAAATCACCCTGAACACAGCGAGAAAGTGCTTGAGTGAATTTCCCCTTGACCGTGTAGACGACGCTGACTGCCGCCGGGTTGCCCTGACTGTCTAAATGCCGATCGTACATGGCCAAAGCTCGACCGATTAACGGATCGGTTCTGCTGGCAATGCGCACCATAAAAAATTGGCCAGGCACGGTGCGACGAGCAAGCTCAGGGGCATTCACTGTCAGCTGCCAAGTGTCCTTGGCAATACATCGGTGAGCAGTGATTTTGCTGGATAAGAAATCAAACCAAGTCGCAGTGCTCATGTCAATTCACGTTCAATCTTTGGATTACTCCCAACGCAATGAGTCAACGAATCCTAAAAACGTTGCCTTTTCTTGCTCCATGGTTCGCAATTCGCAATTCAGTTTGATGAACATGCTCCTGCCTGTCGTGTCGAGCGGCAGGGCGACCACCATCAGCGAGCGGGCCTCTGGTTGATCGGAAGCCCGAATCGTATAGAGCTTTCCAGTTCTAGAGCCAAATTGCAACGTTTCGGCTTCATCCACCGCTTTGGTGGCCAGCGGTTCTATAACGACGGGATCGTTGCTCTGCATCAATTGGCCAATCCACATGCCGGCGTTTTGCATGGGTGAATCAATTGCAGTCGCGATGGTCACTTCCGCTTCTTTGGCGTCTTTCGTAAATTTGAAAGTGGCTTCGCGGTAGAGTCGAGGTGGCTGAAGGTCCCAGTGTTCCGGTTTTTCATAAACCAATTTCAACGCGGCCGGGCTCACGGTTGGAGGTGGCGTCGAAGCCGCTGGTTCGCTAGTTGGTTTTGAGGGTGGTACAGTCGAAGCAGCTGGCGATGCGACGGGCGATGACGAGTTCGGCGAAGTTGAGTTGGCTCCTGAACCCCTCGCATCAAAAAGGATTGCCGGAATGGCCGATCCCTCGCGAGGAATCGTTGGCAACTCTTTTTTCAGTTCTGGCGTGGTGATGGGCGGCATTTCCAACTGTCCTCGCCATCGATTGATCTGGCTCAGCAGATATTCCTCCCAAGCTGACGGATCGCTTGGTCGACTGTATTTCGAGACAGTAAATCGGATCGAACCGGCGGACGCTTGGAAATTGAACTCGGCAATCATCTCCGCCAATCCGATTCCGGCGTTAGCGTTATCTAGAATTTTAAGTGTCCATTGTGGAGGCAGTTCTAGTTTCGGAGCCCCTGAAGTTGCGTCGATTGCAAATTGCTCCACGAGAGAGCGAAACGAAACTTCGGATTCGGACAATTGACTGGCCCGGTCCGTAGCCTTTACGAAATAGACATCACCGCCGTCCGGAATAATTGCGCCGAGGATTCGACGTTCCTGAAGCGGAATTCGGCTCGCTCCCATCATGGGTGCGGCAGGTCGAGCCGGGCGAGGTTCTCGCCCCTTGACGAACTCACTCTCGATTTTGGGTGCGTCATAAGACCGCTCTTTCAGTTCGCTCCAACACCCGGAAAATGTCAGGCAAGCAACCGTTGAGCAAAGGAGCAGAAGTCGAGTGGATTGGGGGAGATGCAACAAAATCGGCGTGAACTCACAGGATTTACGAAGGCAAAGGCAGGTTGTAATAAGCGTTTGCCGCTTATGCGGAGGCTAAAAGGTGAGAGCAGCGACGCTCGAGTGTCAAGCGAATCAACCACCCTGTAGTACTCATGCACGGCTAGTATAGAGACCGAGGCTGCAATAGTCATGGGGGAGCATCGTGGAAAAGATGTTTTCAATGGCCCCCGACGAGCTTGTCTCGAATGGCGTGGACTTAAGCTCTCCACCTAGCTCGCCTAGGTGGAAGCGAGACTGAATGGCTAGATGGCGATCCGGATCGCCCGTCCCCACCCAGCTTTCGTCCGCCAAAGGCGAACGAAAGCTGGGTGGGAACGGGCTCAAGGTCGCGACGTCAACTACTAGCCTAAAAGTCTTTGGTCCACTGGCCAAGGCCAGTGGAGCCAGGCTCATCATTACCCACATTTCGAGACCACAGGATAATCGAAATAGCATTGAATTTGACGAAACCATTGCGATTTCTCCCCCTCGCCCCTTTTTAGCTAAAAAGGGGCGAGGGGGGCAAGCACAAAGATGTGGGTAAAGATGAGGAGCCAGGGAATGGCCTTAGGTCCATGCCATTCGAGGCTATCCCATCGGGGCGTTTTAAAGTGAGACGGTCTACTTGAGTGCGAAGCTGGCTAGACTAACCCAAAAACGAAAATAAAATTTTACTCCAAGCCCTTGACTCGCACCTGCCAACCGCAGTACTATGTAACCAGTACACTGGTACTGCATCGCGGGACTAGAGGGTTGAATTATGTTTTTTACGATCAATGAGAGTAATGGGATCGCGATCTACGAGCAGATTGTTCGGCAGGTCACGTTCGCAATCGCTGAAGAGACGTTCAAGGTTGGGCAGATGCTGCCCAGCGTCCGAGCTTTGAGCGTCCAGTTGGCGATCAATCCAAACACGGTAGCTCGTGCTTATCAAGAGCTGCAGGTTGATGGCGTCTTGGAGACGCTCCGAGGTCGCGGGCTTGTCGTCTGTGCAGGAGCGATAAAACGCTGCAAAGAGTTTCGGCGGTCGATGATCGCCGAGAGTCTGAAAATGGCGCTCACCGAAGCGCTTCATGGTGGTCTCGAGGCGGACGAGATTCGCGAGATTGTTCAAAAGCAATTGAGCAAACTGGACGGTAAGGTCGCCACCGTTAGTTCTTCGGGAAATCCGCCATCGTCAAGTTAATTTAGGGCGGCACCCGTGCCGTTTTATGTGTGGTAACGGCACGCAGTTCCGTTCTGCACTTAGGCCAGTAAGTGTTAGGAATCCATCGAGTCGATCTGAGGTGAGATGATGTCCGATTGTATTACAGCAAGTGGTTTGGAAATGCGTTACCCTGGATGCGAGGCGCTTCGGGGGATTGATCTCAAGGTGCCGAGCGGCTCTGTATTTGCCTTGCTCGGCGAGAATGGAGCGGGAAAGACGACGCTGATTCGTATCCTCACCGGATTTCAGAATCCCACAGCGGGGAAGTGTACCGTCTGTGGCCTCGATCCAAGCCGCGATGCTCTCGCTATTCGAAGACGGGTCGGGTATGTCTCGGATCAACCAGCGCTCTACGATTGGATGCGAGTCGATGAGATCGGCTGGTTTACCGCTTCGTTTTATGCCGATGGCTTTTTGGAGCGATACGGTGAATCGATCGCGCACTTTGAGGTCCCGCGCAACCGCAAGATACGTCACTTGAGCAAAGGGCAGCGAGCGAAAGTTGCCTTGGCATTGGCCTTGGCGCATGACCCTGAACTGCTCATCCTCGATGAACCCACTTCGGGACTCGATCCGCATGTTCGCCGCGAATTCATGGAAAGCATGGTCGATCGAGCTGTGACCGGTAGAACGGTCCTGATCTCCAGTCACCAGATTTCCGAAGTGGAGCGTGTTGCCGACATGGTAGCCATCATCCATAAAGGCAAAGTGCGATTGATGGATTCGATGACCAATCTCAAGGATACGGTCTCCGAAGTTACCATCGGTCTCGATGATCCGTTGATTGCGCTCCCTCGCTTGTCCAGCAACGTCGAGGTCTTTGACGAGCAGTCCTCAGGTCGCCAGCGTCGTATGATCGTTCGCGGCTTCGATCAAGCAGCACAAAACGTCCTTGAGGCGAGGCCAGGCGTCGTCGGTATTCGAAGTCGTCCTGCCTCCCTAGAAGAAATTTTCATCGCTTGCACACGCGGCGTCGTTACACCACCGTTGGAAGAGGAACGTTTTTCGTTGCCTGCAAAAGAGCGTAAAGGCAGTCAATCAACGGTCGTCGGAGGTAGCCATGAATCGTAGTTTAGTACTGCAAAGGCTTTGTTTTAAAGAACTCAGGATGTTGCTACCCCTGGTGCTCATGTTGGCCGTGATCGGTTTGATCCTGCAGATACTGATGCAGCTCGCGAACCCTCCCGATCAAAACAATTTGCTCTAACCCCTGTTCGTTCTCGCGTTGCCAGGCTTGTTCGCCGCCGGTGTTGGGGCACTGCTTGTTGGGCAAGAGAGAGATTCTCGTACACTCTACTGGATGGCATCTCTGCCGATTTTGAAACAGGACATCATTCGCGTCAAGTTCTTTGCAGGCATCGCAGGCCTAGCGGCAGTATGGCTGATCAGCTTAGCGCTCTTACTCGTTAGGAATGGAATGTCCAGCGACTGGAACAGGCTGGTTTCCGATTCTGACCCAGATATTGCTTACGGCATACTTTACTCCGTTTTCGTACTGCTCGTCAGCTTCGCAACGGCTTGGTCGTTTCGCTCAACATTTGTTGGTTTGCTCGTCTTAGTCGGCATCGCAACCCTGTATACCGTCGCAATGAATGTCCTATCGGGATCGAAGCCGTCGGATGCATTGGTTATGCTCTCTTTGGTTATGGGTAGCGGAATCGCGTTGACGTTGGG
>Ga0163144_10023989_pt1 | contig 11995 bp, 14 predicted proteins | sample OliLak19BULKMAT1_FD_123175 | JGI IMG/M metagenome (GOLD analysis project Ga0163144, IMG submission 123175) | Freshwater microbial mat bacterial communities from Lake Vanda, McMurdo Dry Valleys, Antarctica - Oligotrophic Lake LV.19.BULKMAT1 | ecosystem: Environmental > Aquatic > Freshwater >...
GGCCGGTGCATATTTCCCCGTTTTTCGTCGCCAATAGAACAACTATTGGCTAGAAAACCGTGAAAATCTGCCCTCGGCCAGCTCATTTCTCGCTGCGATTCTTCAAGTCCGACAGGCTGCTAGCGCCGTGAGATGCTGGAGAAGATCACGGCGTTTCATACCGCGATCGGAAATTCCTCATAGCTCTTGCCGGCGGCATTGCGGGCTTCCATTCGATTGAATTCGATGGCTTCCGCAAGAGTCGCTCGCAACGATTCCAAGAGTTCCTCCCGCGTGGGCTCTTGGCAGTTGACGCCAGGCACTTCTTCAATCCAACCAATCCACCAGTTGGCGTCTTGCTTCACCACGGCCGTAAACGTCTGCTTCATCTTCTTACCCCCGATACTCGGCAGTATACCGAATCGAGTCATGAGCAGCTCTGCTCTGCTATCGGGGGTCAATCACCGCGGCAACGCCATCCCGTAGGGCCGCATCGCATCCCTCACCCGATTCGGGTAGTCACTGATGATGCCATCCACCTTCCAGTCGAGCGTCCGTTCAATATCCTGCGGCTGATTCACGGTCCACACGACGACCTTGAAGCCGAGCTCTTGCGCAATCTTTACTTTCGCCTGATCGACATCGGCGAAATGAGGCGACCAGATGGTGCCGCCAGCCGCCTTCACCATGCGCGCGACCGAGCCACCATGTTCGCGCACGCCCAGCCCGGCCGTCCACGCTGAACCTTCCCGGCCATCGGCATTGATGGTATCGAGAAACCTCTGCTGCGCGGCGAGGTAGACCGTGGGAATATCCGGCGCACTGCATACGTCGTGCCGGGTTTGATACGGCCTGCGTCGTAGCGCTGCAGCTATTCAAAAGTAAGTGAAAAACTTTAAGGCCCTTTATTGACGGGCACTTCCAGCCATTTTCCGTCCGGAAGGCCCGTCAGATCTGGATTTAGCACCGAATCATGCGATAACACGACGATGCCATCCTTGGTGATATTGGTATCGAGTTCCAGCGTCGTGACGCCGATTTCCAGTGCCTTTGCAAATGCCGGGAGCGTGTTTTCCGGCATCAGCCCGCGTGCACCGCGATGGCCTTGCAGATCAAACGTCGAGACGCATCCGCCGAGCAAACTTGTAGCCAGCAAGACTGAAACCAGCGTGTAAACAGAACGCATTGGCACTCCGCCTATGAGAAAATTGACGATTCGGCAATCTTATCAAAGCAGTCCATGTCCAACGGCAACGAATCCAGCAAAACATCAGCCTCTGCAGCCCCGGCGACCAATTTCATCCGCAATATCGTCGACGCCGATCTGGCCGCCAACAAATTTGCCACGCGCATGTGGGCAGGTAAGCCCGGCCTGGCGAGCGATCACGCCAAGGGCCAGCACGACGCAGCCAGCATCCGCACGCGCTTTCCACCCGAACCAAATGGTTACCTGCACATCGGCCACGCCAAATCAATCTGCCTCAACTTTGGGCTGGCTCGCGATTACGGCGGCCGCTGCCATCTGCGCTTTGATGACACCAACCCCGCCAAAGAAGAGCAGGAATTCGTCGACGCTATTCTCGACAGCGTGCACTGGCTTGGGTTTGATTATGTAAAGGAAGGCGAGAGCAATCTGTATTTCGCATCAGACTATTTCGACTGGATGTACGACTTCGCTGAAAGCCTGATCGAGAAGGGCCAGGCCTACGTGGACAGCCTCACTGCTGAGGAAATGCGCGAGTACCGTGGCACGCTCACCGAGAAAGGCAGGGATTCGCCGTTCCGCAATCGAACGGTCGCCGAAAATATCGCCCTGTTTCGCGAAATGCGCGACGGCAAACACGCCGATGGCGCCCACGTATTGCGCGCGAAAATCGACATGCAGTCGCCCAATATCAATCTGCGCGATCCTGCCATGTACCGCATCAAGCGCGCCCATCACCATCGCACCGGCGACAAATGGTGCATCTACCCGCTCTACAGCTACGCCCATCCGCTGGAAGATGCGCTGGAGCAAATTACGCACTCGATCTGCACGCTCGAATTCGAGGATCAGCGGCCGTATTACGACTGGCTGCTGGAGCATGTTCGTGACGCCGGCTTTCTTGTAGATCCCCTGCCCCGGCAGGTTGAGTTCTCACGACTGAATCTTACCTATATCGTTCTGAGCAAGCGTTACCTGAATCAGCTCGTCACGGAGAAATACGTGGACGGCTGGGACGATCCGCGCCTGCCCACCATCGCCGGTGCGCGCCGTCGCGGCTACACGCCCGAAGGCATCCGCCTGATGATGGAACGCGGCGGTGTATCCAAGGCCGATAGCTGGCTCGATTACAGCCTGCTTGAGGACTGCATGCGCGAACACCTTAATGACGTTGCGCCGCGCCGAACCGCCGTACTGGACCCGCTTAAGCTCGTCATTACCAATTACCCAGTTGGAGATTCGGAGATATGCCTGGCGCCGAATCATCCGCAAAAGCCAGAGCTGGGTAAGCGGGAAATCCCGTTCTCGGGCGAATTGTGGATCGAGCGCGAAGACTTTCAGGAAACGCCGCAGAAGGGCTTCTTTCGGCTATTCCCGCCGGTCGGCGATGCGCCGGGCAACAAGGTCCGGCTGCGTTATGGCTTCGTGATCCAGTGCACCGGGTTTGAAAAAGATGCGGGCGGCAATATCACCCAAGTGAACGCTGAATATTTCGCCGACAGCAAATCGGGCACGCCAGGCAGCGACACCTACAAGGTCAAAGGTAACATTCACTGGGTCTGTGCCAAAGGTGCTTACGCGGCTGAAGTGCGGCTGTATGACCGCTTGTTCAAAACGGCCTACCCGGGACGCGAGAGCGGCAATTATCTGGACGACCTGAACCCGGAATCCAAGCGAACCATCACCGCTTACCTCGAGAAATCACTCAAGGACGCCAAGCCCGAAGACCGTTTCCAGTTCGAGCGCCATGGCTACTTCGTGGCTGATCGTGTCGACTCCATTCCCGGCGTGCCGAAATTCAATCGTGCAGTCACCCTGAAGGATTCGTGGACGGCAAAGTGATGGTGTGACCCGGACACGCACAGAATATTCTTCCAACCCACTGAAGCATGGATAAAGTGCGGCGGTGCTTCTCCAAAGAAAGCCGCGACATCCATGAGCTACGAAATCTGTATTTGGGACCCGGCCAGACACGCGCCTGTGCCCGGAACTGAGAAGAAAGCGGCTGCGATGATGGAGCGTTTGAGTGAACTAAGTGACATCGGGAACTCGACCATCGCGGAATTCGGCAGTTTGCTGGAGCAGCGCTACGAAGCTGCCCCCTCCGACAAGCGGCCCGTGGGCGGCGTAAAAGCTTTCTTTGGCAGCGACCCGCGAAAAACTGCAACTGATTGCAAATCTGCCGTTTACCGTATGTCACTGCCGGATGACGGCAGTACCCGGCAGATTTCTTACTCTGTCACAACTGCGGCATCCTTGGGCCTAATCGTGTTTGACGACGAGATCGGCGTTTGCTTTTTGCCGGACGGAAGAATCCTGCCCGAGGATGCGCGTGAAATGTGGGAATCGTCTCTTGCGGAGATGGATGCGGTGCCCGACCCCAACAAAAAGAAGGGCGACGGCAGGCCCTTCTGGGCACGCATTAAGACCGACTTGTTGTGACAACACTTGCCACGGGCCTGATGGGACCCCTTGCAGACTCCAGCAAACCGATTCCAATTCGCGGTCGATCACGGCCAACTACGGGAGACCTTTCTTGAGGGCCTTTTTCTCACCGTCTACATATCGCTGGACAAGCAGGAATGCGGTTTCGGCTGCGTAACCTTTTGGCATCACCCCTCCTGCAGCACTGGCCAGTTGAAACGCTCCCTCCATCATCGCCAATATGCTGGCCGCCAGATTCTGAATATTTCTGGCCTGCCTTTTTTTTGCTTTCAAATATTCAGACAGAAGGCCTCGCAACAATACCAACTCGGCTTTAACGGCCTCCTGGTAGACGTCCCGAACGTCCGACTGGCGCACCGCCTCCGTGCCGATTACAACCCAGGCGGCAACTGCCGCAGCATTCGCGCCACGGCCCATGCCAAGTCGCGCGTTGAAGTACGCATGAAGCTTTTCCTCGGGTGTTGTCGCGGACTGGACAAATTCATCGTACCGTCGGCGCGAAAGCTCGACCAGTGCCTTTACCAACTCCAGAAGCATTTCCCTTTTGGAGGCAAAGTGGTAATGCAGCAATCCGGGAGCCATACCCGCTTTTTGCGCGATCAACTGAATGGTCGCCTTTTCATACCCGTGCTCCGCCATGGCCGCTAACAGGGCCTTAACAATTTCCGCACGACGCTTGTCCGTATTCGGACGTCTGGACACAGTGGACTCGTTTAATTTGGTTGATTGACCAAATTATACTTGCATCGCGGGACATGGTTGCCTTAGCCTTACAATATTGGTCGTATAACCAAACAACAAACTGACTAAGCAAATATGGAAATCGCGCGCTCCCTCACCAATGCACATGTCACCCGGCAAGTTGCCCCCCGCGTTTTGGGGCTGACAGGCGGCATTGGCAGCGGGAAATCGACCGCTCGCAGTATCTTCGAAGAGTTGGGAATTCCGACCATCGATAGTGACGAAGTTGCGAGGAGCATTCATCAGAATCCAAGTCACCCGGCGATGGCGGCACTCGCAGACTTGATTCCTCAGGCTGTTACTGCGGACGGCCGGTTACGCCGTGGAAGTCTACGAAACCAGTTTGCAACAGACGGCGAAGCAAACCGGACCTTGAAACAAATTTTGAAACCCTTCGTAATCGCTGAGACAGCGAACTGGACGCGCCGAATGGGCGGCCCCTATGTCGTTTGGGAATCTGCGTTGATCGTTGAGCAGCGTATCCCCTGTGACAGACTTCTGGTGATTGACGCACCGGCAAATATCCGAATAGCTCGGATTCTGAACAGAAATCCAGATTGGACGGTGGGCCAAATCGAGAACATCCTGTCTGTCCAGTTAAGCGGCGCTGCCTATGTTGCCGCTACCGATGACGTCATTTGCAATGACGGTTCGTTAGCTGATCTGCGCAACCAAATCGAAGAGCTACACCGTAGCTGTCTGAAGAATTGGAGTTAACGTGAAGAAGATTGCATTTTCTGGAACATTGGACCCGATCACCAACGGACATATGTGGGTGATTCAGGAGGCGCGTGCCATTTCGGACGAGGTGGTTGTATTCATTTCCGAAAACCCCTTCAAGAAACCACAATTCGCTGCCGAAAAGCGCAGAGCGATCGTGGAACAATGCGTCGCTGCTCGAGACTGGTCCAACGTCAGCGTAATCTTGGTCAAGGGCGACTACACGGCCCGCGCTGCTAAGAAGAGTGGTATTGACTACCTCATTCGCGGCATTCGCAACACTACGGATTTCGACTACGAAAACCTGATCCAGCAAGCCAATGTCGACATCGTGAATGGCGCAAAAACTATTTTTGTCATGCCGCCACGTGACCTCGGCTCCGTCAGTTCCACATTTGTCAGGGCGCTGCAAGGACCGGTGGGGTGGCACTGGGCTGTCAAGAATTTCCTGCCTGCACCAGCCTATGTGGCGTGGCTCCTGGACTGGCTGCGCAAAGACTGGGAAGCGCTTTGGCAATATGCAAATGCCAGCGCAGATCGGATCGCCGATACAAACTATTGGTTTGAGAAGTTGGTCGGTGACACGGCCTACGGTTCGCCGTTGCGACCGTATCACAATCACGATCATCTGGTCCATGGATTGAGTGAAATTGCAGTCTGGGCCGCCAATACCAACGCGAGCTCCAGCGAAGTCGAAACCCTGAAGAAGGCATTCTGGTTTCACGACGCGGTCTATCAGGTACCGCAAGGACCGATTTCAAATGAAGAACAAAGCGCCATGCTCTGGATCAGTACGCAGCTTGACAAACAGGACGCAGACGGCCCGGCAAATCTGATCCGGGCAACCAATCATTTGCAGGCGAGAAACGTCAACAATCCACTTCGCGACGTCATGCTCGGTGTAGATCTTGCTATTTTGGGCCAATCGGGCGATTCCTACGACGATTACGCCCGCTCGGTTCGCTTGGAATACGCCATGATCAACGACGACGTGTATCGCGCCAATCGAATTCGCGTATTGACCCACTTTCTGGAAAAGGCGCAACAGGGGAAACTCTTTCCTGTTCCATATTTCTCAGCCTTGTACAACCAGCAGTCAATCGCCAATATCTCCCGCGAAATTGCCCACTTGGAAAGCGAGCGATAAAACGACAACGTGCTGCCGCCACATAAGATAAAGTTTCATATAGAAATTCGCAGGGCGGGACAGGATCTGTCGAGGGTTGTAAGGTGCCTGCCCTACCCCGCAGTGCCCGACTACGCAGCTGCCCGACTTGAAATATATGGCGCAACGCGCTCTCGCTAATTTACATGTTCACCCAATGGCACCATAAAATCCGCCACCGACTCAAGCACTATCTCCGGCAACGTCTCGGCAATTGCCGCGTGCATTTGGCGAGATGCCTCTAAATCTACTGGCCCGCCGGAAAACGCCGCAGACCTGGCTTCAGCGCTTGGCCACTGCGCGTAGCTAACCCAAATACCATCGTCGCCCCGGTGCAGCCGTGAGCCCAGCGAACCTCGCTGCGTCAGTAGCAAGGCAGACACGCGCGACCATGCTTCCACGAACGAGGTTTCCATGCCGGGATGCAATTTCCAACGATACAGCACGGAAAAGCCAGGGCCTTTGTGCGTCATGACACGAGCTGATACGTCGTGGACACGGCGCAGACCGTACGATCAAGCCTTGGAGTCAAAACCATTTTTTTGCCTCATTTGCTCAAACAGACGTTCGCCTACACCCATACGGGCATACGCCTCACAGTCGCCAAAAGCATATTGTGCGGTAATACCGACGTGCAACTGCTGGCATCTGATAAAGCGATGCTTTAACTACATTCAATTTTCCAGAGAGGTATGAACATGAAGCACTATTGCCTAATCAATACCCGTCGTTGCCGCGCAATGTTGCTGGCTGTACTGCTAGGTGCCAGCGCCGGTGCCGTATTAGCTTCACCCAGCAGTGATAAGCAGGCGCTGGCGAAGGGCGCGATCGAAGACGTGACACCGCAGCAGAAGTACAGCACAGCCATTCGGGAAGCCGGCGGTGGATACAAGGAGTGGTTGCGCGAATGCAACAACGGCTCAGCGGAACTTCGGCGCGCCTGTACTGCGGAGGCGAAGGCAACTTATGACAGCGATATGGCGCGGGCAAGAATGATTCTCTCGTCGCGCTGAACCATTCAGCTTTTCCTTGCTGCAGCTGCATGCAGCTTGGAAGCTGCGGCGCGCAATAGCGCCACCGAATACAGCTTATGGAAACCCAGTAACGCTCTAAAGGCGAATCCCATCTCAGCGTTGCCTGACCTTCGGTTTCTGGTGGGGACGACGGCTGACCCAAAGTAAAGGCGCGTCGCGGGGCTGTCACTTGATGGAGCGGGAGCAGTCATGAGCCAGGATCTGGTTCGATTGTTCATATCCGACAAGAGTAGCTGGTTCGGTGCTCTTTCTTCAACATACCAGGCGGCGAATTCGACGATGCTGCCAGCAGCGAGTTGCTTGGCCTCGTCGTCGGTAGATGGCTTGGAGACGGCCCATTTCAGAATCCTCCGCTCGAGCTTGAACAGACTCGTCGTGTAAAAAGCGGCGACGAACTGCTCCAGCGAAACCGGCAGTGCGATGTCTGCCGCAAAGCAATCCACATAGGCGTGTGACTGGTATGCCCGCAGAAAAGCCGACTCAGGTAACTCGCAATGCTGAATTACAGTCATGCTCCACACTCCCTATAGACAAACGTCAAACCGAGATCAAACCACTTGTAATTTACGCGCCAGCCACTGGTCAGTTTCGCGTCAGAATCGCGCGCTATCCTCTATGCTCTTGACCCCTCTCCGAGGTCAAGGTTGGTTTGAAGTGTGCGTTTAGAAGGCGGCTCCCAACCGAGCCGCCTTTTTTTGTCGGCAATTTGTCAATCGCCCAATGCAATTACGATCCAGACCTGCCTCGCAGTCAACCCGGCTCCGCAAGTAACTGTTATTCCCCCGGTGGACAGGCGGCGCTGCCGCGAAACATCATGCGCTCAAAAGAATGCGCAGCGGAGACACGAAATTGGTGCGCGCAGCCGGTATTGAGACGTCCCGGAAGACAAACTCCAATGCTGGCGAGGCTTACGGAGGCAAAATGCCTGAAACGGCAAGCTGGACGCGGGGGTTGGCCTGAGGCCCTAACCCGCAATCGCTAAAGTTGAGCTGCAGCGTGCTGCTATCACTGGTGACGGGTAGCATGCGCGCCATTACCGGCCTGATCGGCAAGGCATCGCCTGAGCGCGTCGCGTACAAGGCCGGCAACGCGACTATGGGCATTCGCGGGACTGACATAAAGTTTGCTACCGATGCCGGCAACGTGGTGATGACAGTTACTACCGGCAAAGTCAGCTTTACTTTCAATGGGAACACCACCGTGGTTGTTTCGGGACAAGCGCTATTGACAAAAGACGGCAAATTAACCGAGGGAACGATAGCTCGGATTAACAGGATGGTTAAGGGTAATGAAAAACTGGCAAACGCTCTGAATTCCGTGTCACGTCCGGCCGTGTCGGCCGCCTTGGATGCCGCAGGGGATAAGTGGCAGGAGGCAGAATTTGCTCGTAAGAAAGCGGCTGACCTTGCCGACGCGGCTAAATATAGATCAGAAATTGACAAACAGGCCGCAGCAGCTGCGCTTTTAGCTGCAGAAAAAGCGGCAGCGGATGCGAAAGCGGCACTTGAATTAGCAAAAGCAGCTAGGGCGGCTTTAGATGACAGAGATGCAGCCGCTGCCAACGCCAATGCTGCTACTGCCAACGCCTATTATGCTGCTTATGACAAATGGGTTCGCGACTCCAAATCTAATCTCCCCCCGCCCGCGCCTCCACCAAGCCCCGGTGCAGGCACCTCTGGGGGCGGCGGCCCATTTAAAGTTCCTGCGAGTGGTAGTTAATATTTTTTGGCTGCGGCGACTAGTGGGTTGCCGCATTGACCAAGGAGTCACGCGCAACCTGTCATTGTCCTTGAGCACGGCACACCGTAGCTCACCGTCTCATTCCTTGCTCCCATCCGGAGTTTGCATGCGTGCACGCAATTCAGTTTTGAGCACCTTGCCATAGTTATTCTTGGGCAGGTTTTCAAGAAAATGGTATTCCTTTGGTCGCTTGAAACGGGCGATATGTTCGAGGCACAAGGCGTCTAGCTGTTTGGAATCAACGGTGGCACTTGCGACCACAAACGCAACCACCACTTCGCCCCATTCAGGATCGGCGCGACCGACGACGGACACCTCGCGCACGGCCGGATGTTTCAGCAGCACTTCTTCGACTTCGCGAGGATAGATATTGGAGCCGCCCGAAATGATCACGTCCTTGGAGCGATCTTTGAGGGTGAGAAAACCATCTTCGTCGAGACTGCCGAGATCGCCAGTCCACAGCCAGCCATCGCGATTCGTGTTGGCGGTTGCGCCGGGATTATTCCAATAGCCGGCCATGACCGGGTCGCCACGCGTGATGATTTCGCCAGTGTCGCCCGTTGGAAGCGACTTGCCTGACTCGTCCGTCACCCGCACCTCTACCATCGATTGCGCAACGCCGACCGAGGCAATCCGCTCTAGCCAGCGCGGATGTGTGCGATCCGCCAACTGTTCGCGAGCCAATGCCGTAATACACATCGGGCATTCACCCTGCCCGAATATCTGCACGAAGCGATTGCCCATTACGTCGAGCGCTTTGCGAATGTCCTCAACGTACATCGGGCCACCGCCATAGACGATGGTTTTGAAGCCGCTCACATCGCAACCGGTGGCGGCGACATACTCCACCAGACGATTGACCATGGTCGGTGCGGCAAACAGCGATAGCCGCCCCAGTTGCGCGGCCAGCGTGCACAGCTCGGCTGCATCGAAGCCGCCGGATTCCGGAACCACGTGACGTGCCGCTTTGAGTACATGGGTGAAGTTGTACAGTCCTGCCCCGTGCGACATCGGTGCCGCATAGACTATTGCATCGTCCGGGTCGACGGGATCGACATCGGTGAAATAGCAGGTGGTCATCGCCATCAGATTGCGATGAGTCTGCATCACGCCTTTGGGATGGCCGGTGGTGCCAGAGGTGTAAAACAACCAGGCGAGATCGTCGGGGCAACGAGGCTGCAACGCAATTGGTGTGGCCGACAACATCGCCTGATAATCGGCGGTGTTCGGCGAAATAACGCGTTTAACGGATCCGGCGCCAACTGTAGCAGCGATTGACTGCGCGGCAAGATCCGCGCTTACAACCAGCAAAGTGGCACCGGAATTGTCGAGGATGAAGGCCATCTCGCGCGGATGCAGCTTGGCGTTTACGGGTACCGCCACCAGCCCAGCCCACCAGACTCCGTATAGAACTTCCAGATATTCGGGGCAATTGGCCATAAAAATAGCCACGCGGTCGCCTGGCACCAGGCTGGCCGCGTTACGCAAATAACCTGCAATACTCGCTGCCCGCGCGGCGAGTGTCCGGTAGTCGAACAGACAGCGTGCGCCGACGAATAGCGCCGGTCGCAAGGGATGCACGGTAGCGCTGCGCGCCAACAACTGCGCGACGTTCATCGCACCTCCGTCCAGCGCCTCGCCATCACGTCAATTACGCATGCGCAGTTTGCCTACGATCCCGGTGGGAAAGTAATAAACCGACAATACGAACAGCACGCCCAGCCAAAGCAACCAGCGATCCGGCGACAGTATTGCGGACAACCACGGCAAGCTGCTGGTCGCTTCATTACCCAGGCGTAATAAATCCTGCAGGTAACTTTGTGCGACCACGAACAACGCCGCGCCGATGGCCGCGCCATAGATAGTTCCCATCCCGCCGATGACCACAATGAGCAATACATCCATCATGATTTCGAACGAGAGAGAGGTATCCGGGCCGGTGTAGCGAAGCCATATCGCCAGCATCACGCCGGCGAGCGTGGCAAACAAGGCTGAGAGCACGCTCGCAGCGGTACGATAAACGACGACGCGATAGCCGATCGCCTCGGCGCGAAACTCGTTTTCACGAATCGCCTGAAGCACGCGGCCGAACGGCGAATTGACAATCCGCAACATGATGAGCAACAGTGCCAGCGCTATGATGAAAAGCAGGTAGTAACAGATCAGTCGGCCGTCAATCGTGGCACCCAGGAATTTCTCATCCAGCAGGACAAATCCGCCAGATAACACATTTGGCAAGGTGAAATTCAGGCCATCGTCGCCGCCCGTGATATCGGAGAGTTGCGATGCCAGTGTCTGAAATGCGGAAGCAACCGCCAGCGTAATCATGGCGAAGAAGATCGCCCTTACCCGCAACGAAAACAAGCCGACCGCCAGCGCCAGAAAGAACGACAGCCCGAGCGCACCGGCAACACCGATGGCCATGGCTTCCCAGGTTGCGCCGAACCGGGAACTGGCGATGGCAACGCCATAAGCGCCGATGCCGAAAAACATGGTGTGCGCAAAACTGACAATGCCGGTGTAGCCCAGCAACAAGTCAAAGCTTGCGACCAGCACCAGAAAAACCAGAATCTTGGCGGCAACGTTAAGCGCTTTCACACCCGGAAACAGAAAGGGTGCAAACGCCAGTGCCAACAGCAGCAATACCAGCACGATTGCGAGTACGCGGCTTCGTGGCAGATCATGGGAAAGTAGTCGACTTATCATCCTAGAATCCTCAGTTGGACGGGTGTGAGTGTATGTTTTTGCGGCTTTCTGGCAAGGGTGTAGCGGGGAATTCGGTCAGCATGCTGACCGCCTGCGAAACGGTCTGCACATGCCTGTGCAGACGCGCCCTGCAAGGGAGACGACGACGCAGGCTTCACCCTGCTAGGAGAAGCAACGCGGCCAGGGAGCCGCAAAAACGTGCAATCACACCCGTAGCGCTCTCACCGAAAAGGTGATCAGCCAGACTGCGAAAATTTTCAA
>Ga0163144_10023990_pt1 | contig 11995 bp, 9 predicted proteins | sample OliLak19BULKMAT1_FD_123175 | JGI IMG/M metagenome (GOLD analysis project Ga0163144, IMG submission 123175) | Freshwater microbial mat bacterial communities from Lake Vanda, McMurdo Dry Valleys, Antarctica - Oligotrophic Lake LV.19.BULKMAT1 | ecosystem: Environmental > Aquatic > Freshwater > Lake...
AAGCCCGGCTTCGCCCGCCAGCCGAGCCCGTCGTCGAACACCGTCTCGTCGGCGTGCAGCCGCTCCATCGGCGTCGCCTCGCGCAGGCGCAGGATCCAATACGAGCACGGACCGGCGGGATCGATCTGCGCGGCAGGCTGCGGGTCGGCCGGTGAGTTGGGTGCGCGAATCTCGTCGATGAGCCGTGGAGCGGTACCAGACCGCCGCGCCCGGGCGGATGCGCACACCTGTGGCGACCGCGTCCGCGCCAGCGATCGCGAAGTCTCGCAAGCCCGCGATCGAGCGAGAGGCACGGGCGCTGCAACCGTTGCCCACCATGCGACGTTTCACCGCCCTCCTCTTCCCCGCCGTTTGCCTCGCGCTTGCCGCGTGCAACGGCAAGTCCGGCGCCCAGAACGTCGATGACGCGACCGATCGCGCCGAGAAGGCGGTCGACGATGCGGCCAAGAAAGCCGAGCAGAGTCTCGACCGATCGACGGCCGAGGCGAAGACACGCGCCGACGCGGCGCAGCGCAAGCTGGAGCCGAAGATCGACGCGGCCGGCGAGAAGATCGACGCGGCCGGCGAGAAGATCGGAAACGCTGCGGAGCGCGGCGCGAACAAGACTGCCGATGGTCTCGACCGCGCCGGCGAGAAGATCGATGCCGCGGCGCAGAAGGCCGCGGACGAGCTGCGCGGGCGCGAGCCGGAGCCGAAGCAGGGTCCCGTCGCGGTGGACGGCGAACGTTGACGGGCGTCGATGGCTCGCCGCGATGCTCGCGGGGCTGCGGCGCAAGGCGCCCGAGGTCGAGATCGTCGAGCACGACATCGGCCTGTGGGCGGACGATCGCGGCTGGCCCGTGCACGTGTGCGATTGACTCAATACCTCGACTGCGCCGACGTCGCGACGCAAGCATGACGCGGTCGCGCGGACCGGCGTCGTCCGCCGCGAAGTGCTAGTCTCCGACGGCCCGACATGGTCAACGCTAGCGGCAACGACGATTCCTCCGATGTGGACGAAGAGATCACGCCGCGATCGATGCACGAGCGCTCGTACATGCAGGCGCTCGGCATTCGCGTGCGTGCGCTGCGTGAGGAGCGAGGCCTGACGCAGCAAGCGCTCGCACAGTCGGCCGGCATCGCGACCGACATGGTGTCGCGACTCGAGAACGGTCACTACAGCAGCCCGGGGCTGCGCACGCTGCTGCGGATCGCGGCCGGCATGGGCACGCAGGTCGGGTCGCTGTTGCCCGACATGCCGACGGTGCCGCGCTCGGGGGATCTGTCGGCGCGCGCGCGGCTGCACACGCTGGTTGCGAAGGCATCGACGCGAGAGGTCGAGCTGGTCGCGGATCTCGCGACCGCGGTGGTCGGGCGGCCGACCCCCGAGCGATCCGAGCGATAGGCGACGGGCGTCTGCTACCGTCGATCGCGTGTCGACGCCGAAGTACACGCGATGAGCACCGGCGACTACGTGTGCTTTCCGGCGGGCACTCGGGTCGCGCACGGCTTCGAGAATCCCTACGACGAGCCGTGTCGCGTGATGGCGATCGGATCTCGGCTCGCCGACGAGATCGCGGTGTACCCGGACAGTCGCAAGTTGAAGATCCGCGCGATGGGTCTGATCGTGCCGCTGCCCGAGCAAACGCTCGACTACTGGCATGGTGAGGCGGAACAGATGCCGCTGCCGGGTAGTGCGGCGGCGCGCGAGCGCGAGTCCGCGGAGCAGGCGAAGCGCCAGCAGTAGCATCACCACGAGAACGACCGAGCAGCGCGAGATCGCGCTCGCAAGGTCGATCCAACGGCCAGTCGCTGGACGGCACCCGTGATGTCGTGTTGTCGGTAGGACACCAAACTGCGTCTGAACGGCGTTCTGCTGGAGAATTGGCCACTTGGTCACCCGACGACCCGAAATCGAGGAGGCAGCACGACGGCACTGCTAGGCTGAGCGCCGCGTGCAAGTGCACTCGCTCGAGGACCGCCTACGTCTGGAGCGCGACGTATACCGCAAGTGCCTCGACCTCGTTCAAGCGGAGGATCCGACGCCGCTGCTGACCGACACTCTCGAGGTGTTGCGGGGGCGAGTCGGCGCGGAGCGGGGATACATCGAGATCACCGACCTCGAGACGCCGGGCAGCCCGCAGTGGGCCGCCTCCGTCGGCGCCGACGCGGCGGAGAAGAACACTATCGTCGCGCGCATCTCCAAGGGAGTGATCGCGGCCGCGATCGAGTCGGGCGAAGCCATACAAACCCCGTCCGCTGCCCTCGACGAGCGCTTCCAACACCGGGAGAGCGTGCAGCAAGGCGCGATCGAGGCCGTGCTCTGCGCACCACTGCGTTCGCATGGCTGCGTGGGGGTCGTCTATCTGCAGAACCGAGAAGCCGGCGGCGAGTTCTCGGCTGACGATGTCGACTGCGTAAAGCGGGTGGCTCAGTTCGTCGGCGGGCTCGCGGGTCGGCTGTTCGAGGTGCGTCGCCGTCGAAGCCTCGAAGACCGGACCGCATCGGTGCGCGCTCGAATGCGGGCCGAAGGCGTCATCGGAATCAGTCGGGCACTTGCCGAGACCATGCAGCGGCTCGAGGCGATCGCAGGCCTCGATGCCAATGTGCTGCTCCTTGGAGACTCGGGAGTAGGCAAGTCGCTATTCGCCCGCGTGCTGCACGACAACAGCCCTCGCCGTTCTGGACCATTCGTCGAGGTCAACTGTGCCGCTCTGCCCGCGAGTCTGATCGAAAGCGAGTTGTTCGGGGCTGAGCGTGGTGCCCACTCCGCGGTTGCTGTCCACGGTCTCATCGGCAAGATCGCAGCAGCCGAGGGAGGCACGCTCTTCCTCGACGAGATCGCCGACTTGCCCATCGACGCGCAGGCGAAGCTCCTGCAGCTCATCCAAAGCAAGGAGTACTACCGCCTCGGCGGTTCGCGTGCGGTTCGCGCGGACATTCGGATCGTGACGGCGACGAACCACGATATCGAGCAGGCGATTCGCGGGCGGACCTTCCGTGAGGACCTCTACTATCGGATCCGCGGTGTCGAGCTGAAGGTTCCAAGGCTTGCCCAACGGCGCGAGGACATTACCCTGCTCGCGCGCCATTTCTGCGCGGAGAGCTGTGCCCGCAACAAGTTGCCTCCGCTCGCAATCTCCCCGCGCGCCCTCGCTGCGCTCGAATTCGCGGATTGGCCCGGAAACGTCCGGCAACTCGCCAACACGTGCGAGCGCGCAATTGTGGAGGCGAAGATCGCCGGCGCCGACGAGGTCGATGTCCATCACGTATTCCCCGAGCAACCAGCCCCAGACGCCGCCCAGACGTTCCATGGGGCCCGCCACCAGTGGGAGCGTACATTTCTCGCACAATCACTCTCGAGCTCACAGTGGAATGTCAGCGCGGTCGCGAGGCAACTCGATCTCAGCCGTTCCCATCTCAATGCTCTGATGAGTCGCCATCAACTCCGCCGCGAATCAACCTACCAGCGAACCGAGGTAGACGATGTCGATAACAGCTGAGCTCTCCAAGATTTCCCCCGTCGCCACCACGGCCACCACGGAACCCGCGGCGGCGACTCCCTCCTCCGTCGGCCCTTACATCGTCCAGCATCGTCTCGCGTCCGGCGGCATGGGAGAGGTATTCGCGGGGTTCGATCCCCGTATCGCGCGCGGCGTGGCGATCAAACGGGTGCGCGCGGACGGGGCCGCAGAGGCGAGAATCCAAGCGCGGCTGCACCACCCGTCGATCGCACGCGTGTACGAGTCGTTGACGGTCGATGGAGTCGCGTACGTCGTCACCGAGCTGGTGGACGGCGTGTCGCTTGCGGCGCTCGCTCGTGCGCCGAGTCCACGCGATGGGCTGGTGCTCGAACGCGCGTGCGAGGTCTTCCTCGCGCTCACTAGCGCCATCGCGGCGGCGCATGCCGCCGGCGTCGTTCACTGCGACATCAAGGCCGAGAACGTCCTCGTCGACGCGCACGGCGAGGTGAAGCTGATCGATTTTGGGCTCGCCATCGCCCCGGGCGAAGCCGAGCGCAGCGCATCGCTTGCCGGCACGCCTCGTTGCATGTCGCCCGAGCAGACCAGGGCTCGCGGCGTCGACGAGCGCACCGACATCTTCTCCCTCGGTGTCTGCATCTACGAAGTGCTCTCCGGCGTGAGTCCGTTCGCATCCCGCGATGCGGTCACGACCCTCGAGAACGTGCGCACTTTGGTTCCTCCGCCGCTTCATCGGTTGCGCCCCGAGATCCCGATCGAGCTGTCGGCACTCGTCGAGCGCCTGCTCGAGAAACGTCCTTCGGATCGCCCGACGGCCGAAGCCGTCGAGCGCGCGCTGGCGACGATCTTGGCCTCCTGGCGACCTGCGTCAGTGGCCGCCGAGGCCGCCGAGGCCGAGCCGGTGACGAGACAGGTCGCGGTCGGCGTAATCCGGCTCGAGCCGCAGGACGCGAAGGAAGCCGCGACGCCACCGCACGTGCTCGCGAGTGCACATGACGAGGCGGGGCAGCTGATCGAGCGCAGCGGTGGGCTCGTACTCTTCTCGGCCGGGTCGCAGTTCGCGTTCGCGATCGGCTATCCCGAGTCGCACGATCACAACGCGGAGCGAGCAGCGCACATCATGCTCGAGTTGCGGCGACGCCTCGAAGAGGCGTGCGCTGGGCGGCCGCGAATCCGAATCGCCGGTGCGCTCGGGCTAGGTTCCGTCGCGATCCGGCGCAAGGGGGCGTTCACTGGGGTCGTCGGTACGGTCGTCGACGAGGTGATCACGCTCGCATCGATGGCGCTTCACGACGAGATCCTGCTCACCGCGAGCACGGCCGGCACCCTCGCACGAGGTTTCGCGGTCGACGCGAATGATCAACGGCGGTCGGTGATCCGAGGCGCCGAGGTGATCGGTACCCGGTTGGGAGTTGTGCGAAGCGCTGACGCTCCGTCCGCGGGGACGAGGCTCGTCGGGCGCGATCGCCAGCTCACGCGTCTCGATGCGGTTTGGGCCGAGGCCGCTCGGGGTGGCGGGAGGGCTTTGCTCGTCGTCGGGGAGCCCGGCGTGGGCAAATCGCGGCTCGTATCCGAGTGGTTCGCTCGTCTCGACCCCATGCCACGCCGTCTCGCGATGCATGGCTCCGAACATGCTCGGCAGGTCCCCCTCATGCCCATGCCGGGCTTCGTGGCACACCTTCTCGGACTAGAGCACCCGAACGTCGCGTGGACGAGCGTGGCGGAGGCGGCGGCGCGAGCAGGCATCACCCACCCAGCGTGGGTCGATGCGTTGCATGCATTGTTCGAGCCCGAAGGCGCCTCGTCGCGCGGCGCCTCGTCGCGCGAAACGTTGCACGATCGTCTCGGCGCCGTGCTCGTGGAACTGCTTGCAGACACGCCGACAGTGCTCGTGATCGAAGATCTGCACTGGCTCGATGCGTCCACGCTCGCCGTGCTCCACCGCGTCACGGCGCTCGCGCGTCGCAAGGCGCTGCTCGTCGTCCTCACCGCGCGCGGCGAGATCGACGATCGGTGGCGCGTCGCCGTGGATCTGGAGCGAGTTGAGCTTTCGCGGCTCGACGAGAGCGAAGCGGCGGCGATGCTGCGTGGGATGCCGGCGTGCGGCTCCCTGCCCAGCCGTGCGTTGCATGCGATTGCCCAGCACGCGGGCGGCGTGCCCCTCGTGCTCGAGCAGATCGCCCTGGCGACCGCGATGTCTGGCCCAGCGCACGATCAAGACAGTGAAGAGCTGCGCCGCGTGCCGACGTCGCTGAACGACTCCGTTCAGCGGCGACTCGATGGTCTCGGACGCGCGCGTCGAACCCTCGAGGCCCTCGCGGTCGTCGGCGACGGAGTCCCCGAGGAGCTGTTGTTCGCGGTTCTCGACACCAACCGCGACGCTGTGAGCGAGACGTTGCACGATACGACGTACACGGAGCTGCTCGCCCCCGCCCCGCGGATCGGTCTTCGTCACGCGCTGGTACGCGATGCTGTGTATGCCTGCATCGAGCCGGCGGTACGGCAAGAGCTCCACGCACGCGCCGTGGATGCATTGAGTGGACCCTTCGCAGGCTTGGTCGCGGACACGCCCGAGCTCTATGCGAGACACTTTGCCGTCGCAGGTCATGTGGATCGGGCGATCGAGCTGTACGAGATCGCGGGAGTCCGCGCGCGGCAGCGCTGGGCCTACGAGGAAGCCGGGCGGGATCTTCACGCGGCGCGCACGCTGCTGCTCGAGCACGTCTCACCGTCCGAGGCACGGGATCGTCGTGAACGGGATGTCCTCCGCAGCCTCTATCCGGCCCAAACGGCGACCCACGGCTGGGGCGACCGCTCGGTGCAAGAGCTCCTCGTCCGCGGCAAGGAGATCGACGCTCGGCTCGGCGATACCCCAGCGCTTGGAGCGTTGTGGGGCCAATGGATCATGAGCCTCATCACCCACGGGCTCGACGGATTGCAGGGCGCTTTGCAGGCGATCGGTGCAGCTAGGGATTCGACGGAAGCCCGCTTCATGAGTGACCTCGCACAGGGCGTGACGGCGTACCACCGAGGGGATCTCGCCGCATCGCGGGCGTTTCTCACGCTTGCGCGCGCGATCGTAATCGGTAGCTTCGAGGGGCGTCTCGGCCCCGAAGAGACCCTTGACCTCTCTGCCGCGAGTAGCTGGTCGGAAGAGGTACTCGCTTCGGCCTCGTTGTATCTCGCGGTCGTCGAGACCTGCTGCGGACGCTTCGCGGCGTCGGACCGACTGCAGCAAGAGGCGGAAGAAATCGCCCGCCGAATCGGCTCACCGTATGCAACGTCGTTCGCGCTCGGCGTTCGCACCGTCAATGGGTTGATCCGGCACGAATCGAGCTGCTTCCGCGCGACGCTGCCGCGTTTCGAGGAACTGTGTGCCGGAGACGCGCCGTGGCTCGTGTTCTCCCGCGCCCAGCTCGCGATGGCCCACGGTCGCGTCGCGGTCGAGGAGGGTCGCGCGACCGAGGGGGCGCAGGAGTTCGCGAGGGGTGCGGCGATTCTCGCGTCGATGGGGTTCAAGGTCAGCTCGGAGCTCCATGCGGCCGCAAGCGCCGACGCGTTCCGCGAGGCCGGGATGCTCGACGCCGCCGAGGCAGCGCTCGTCCCCGCGCTGGAGATCGTCGACCACGAGCTCGCAGGGATCTACGCCCACGAGGTTTGGCTCGCAGCTGCTCGCCTGAGCCGTGCCCGCGGGGACATCGCAGCGGAGGCGGAGCGCGTGGAGAAGGCGCGAGCGGCCGTCGCGGCGCTGAAGACCGGCGACGACCCGGTGCACCTGCTGATGCACCATGTGGCTGCGCACGGGCAGCCAGACCTCGCTCGGTTCGTCTCGCGAGACTGATCGCGCTTGCCGTAGTACTGAGCTACTGAGCTACGTCGTCCTGGCGCTCGGATTGGGCGCCGTTCGCATCCGTGATCTCGCGGTGTCCGCAACAGCGGCCGATCGAACGTTCCGCGTGTCCGCTCTAGCGGACACTCGGACGACTCGGCCGCGATGACGCGCAGTGTTTTCGCGGCCGATCAGACATGGCGCTCCCCTTGCTGGTGGACCTCGACGTTCATGCGCCAGCCTCCCGATTCCGATCACGTTTCCCGCGACGCCGCGGCCCGCGGAGCGACCGAAAACGCGCGCCTGTATCGCCGGTGGCTATCGGGCGACGGGGAAGCCCGCGATTCATTGGTCGAGCGCCACTCTGCGTACCTCACGCGCTTTTTCGGTCGTCAGTTCGTGGGTGACGTGCGAGACCTGGTCCAGCGCGCCTGGCTCGCGCTCCTGGAGTCGCACACACGGCTCGAGGACACGGACCGGTTCGATGGGTTCTGTTTCGGCATCGCGCGGAACGTCGCTCGTTCCGAGATCGGGCGACGCACCCGTAGGGCACCGACGGCTGCGGACGTCGACGTCGCGGATGCGGGCCCGAGCCCGGCGGATGTAATCGAAGAACGGGAATGGACCGCCCAGCTCGCGTGCGCGCTCGGACGTCTCCCCGACGACCTCGCCGAAGTCGTGTGGATGTTCTACTTCGAGCGTCGCCACGCGCCCGCGATCGGGGTCAGCCTAGGGATCCCGGAGAACACGATCCGAAGCCGACTCCGGCGCGCGAGGCTGCAGCTGCGCAGCGAACTCGAGGATTGACGCGCTCGCGGGTCGCGGATCGACCTCACGGCGCGCCGAGATCGTCGAGCTCGTCCGTCCACCGCGAGGCCTCCGCGTCGAACAGTGTCACCAGCGGCCGACATCCCGCAGTCGTGCCCGACGCCGACGCGGTCACGAGCGCGTCGAACTCGCGACCGCCGCTCGCGCGATCAGGGGGGTTGGCAGCGCCTGTTGCCACCGCGCTACGATACCGCGCGAGCGGCCATGAGCCTCGATTGCCAGCGCTGCGGTGCGTGCTGCCACAACTCCGCCCAGAACCTGCGCGAGGGCAGCCGCGACTGGATCGAGGTCGCCGACGACGAAACCCTCGCCCGTCGTCGACGTGGCGCCGCGTTGCTCGTGCGCGGAGCGGACGATCGCCATCACATGAAGCTCGTCGACGGCGGCCGCTGCATCGCGCTGCGCGGATCGATCGGCACGCACGTGACGTGCTCGATCTACGGCGTGCGTCCGCGCCCGTGTCGACGCGTGCAACCGGGCGATCCCGATTGCACGCGCGCGCGAGCCGAGCGCGGACTGGTGTGACTCACTCGCAGGGCCGATGCGATGAGCTGGATTTCTTGTGGGATGTCGCCGACACCCGGGTGACCGAAGCGGCCAGGCTTGCGTGCGGCGGCCCGTCGCCCCACGCTCGGGCGCGTGGAGCTGCGGCCCTATCAGCGCGAGGCGATCGATGCGGTGATCGCCGCGCGTCGCCGCGGCATCCGACGCATGGTGCTGTGTCTGCCGACCGGCGCCGGCAAGACGGTGATCTTCGCGGAGCTGATCCGGCGCGCGAAGCATCCGGTGCTGGTGCTCGCGCATCGCGACGAGCTCGTCGCGCAGGCGTGCCAGAAGATCGAAGCGGCGCTGCGCGGCACCGATCGGATCGTCGCGGTCGAGCAGGGTGATGCGAGCGCACCGGCGCAGGCGTCGGTGCTCGTCGCGTCGATCCGTTCGCTGCACGAGGGCCGCATCGGTCGCGCGCTCGCGGGGCGCGACATCCGGCTCGTGATCTACGACGAGTGTCACCACGCGGTCGCGAACGACAATCGTCGCGTGCTCGAGCAGATCGGAGTGTTCGCCGACGACTGGCCGGGCACGCTCGTCGGGTTCACGGCGACGACGCGGCGTGCGGATGGTCGGGGGCTCGACGAGGTGTTCGAGGAGATCGCGTTCTCGCGATCGCTTCGCGAGATGATCGATGCGGGATTCCTGCGCCCGCTCGAGGGGCTGCGGATCGCGACCGGCATCGACATCGGCACGGTGCCGAGCCGCGGTGAAGACTTCGACGAGGACGCGCTCGCGGAGGCGATCGACATCGAGCAGCGCAATCTCCTGGTCGCGCGCAGCATCCAGGATCTCGCGCGGGATCGGCGGACGATCGCGTTCTGCGTCGGCATCGCCCACGCGGAGCACCTGTGCGCCGCCCTGCGCGGCATCGGCGTGCCAGCGGGCATGGTGTGCGGCGAGATGCCGAAGCCGGCACGACAGCAGACGCTCGATCGCTTTCGTCGCGGTGTGCTGCGGGTGATCACGAACGTCGGTGTGCTGACCGAGGGCTTCGACGATCCGGGCGTGTCGGCGATCGCGATGGTGCGGCCGACTCGATCGGAGTCGGTGTATCTGCAGTGCGTCGGTCGGGGGATGCGGCTGCATCCGGACGCGAAGGACTGTCTGGTGCTCGACTTCGTCGATCTGTCGGGCCTGAGGCTCATCACGACCCCGACGCTCGACGCGGGGCCGTCGCACGTGATCGAGCGCGAAGAGGCCGAGACCGCCGGGGATCCGCCGCCGCGCTTCCTCGACCCCGGCGACATGGACGAGGCACCGGCGACGCTCGACGAGATCGAGGCGAGGCTCGCGGCGTTCGATCCACTCGCGCTCGAGCAGCGCGAAGAGGCGGCGGCGATGTCGATCAACGCATGGCTGTCACTGGGCGCGCAGGGGATGCTGCTGTGCTTCATGGATCGCGGCGGCGAGCTGCGGCAGTTCGAGCTGCGGCCCGAGAAGCGCGCGGGCGCGACGGTGTGGCTCGGCGAGCGCAAGCTCGCGCGGTTCTCGACGATGCAGGCGGCGATCGAGGCGGTGGATATGGAGCTGGGCAAGCACGGTGATCCGAGCACGGCGCGCGCGGATGCGGGGTGGCGGCGTGCGGAGGTCCCGGATGTGTTGCGCGAGGAGCTGGCCGCGATGTCGCCACCACGGATCGCGAGGGACATCGGTGCTGCGATCGCACATCTCGCCCTCGGTCGGGCGCTGATGGTCGCGCGCGGGGCACGGCGAGGCTGAGGGGCTAGCCCCCGACGCCGATCCGCGACAGCACCGCGCTCACTTCCTTCTCCAACGCCTTGCGCATCAGCGCCCCGACCGCGACGAGCGGCAGCGGCTTGGTCCGTCGCACGCGATCGAGCAGATCCGGCACTGCCTCGACCGGATGTCCCGCCGCGGCCCACGGTGCGATCACGTGCTCCGCAAACATCGTGACCAGCGCCTTCGCCATCGCGCTCGTGCCCTCGCGCAGCACCACGAGCTGATCCAGCGCAACGCGCAGCGGCACACCGATCTCCATCAGCACGACGCCGACCTCCAACAATCGGGGAATCGGCACGCGGAATCGCGGCGGCTCGCCGCCGAGTGGCACCACCAGCTCGAGCTCGATCGCACGCTGTACCATCGCGTCGTCCAGGCCAGGGAATCGCGTCGCGATCTCGTCCAAGCCCAGCTCGATCTCCGTCTCGATCACGCCGTCGGCGAGATCGATCTCCCGCTCGAACCCGAGCAGATCACCGACACTGCGGCGCTCGTGCCACGCAGCGAGGACGTCTGCGATTGCCGCCAGCGAGTAGCCACGCTCCTGCAATCGCGCGACGAGTCGCAGCCGCTCGACGTGCTCGTCGCCGTAGTAGCCGACGCGGCCGATCACGAGGGGTGGCGGCAACAGCCCGCGGGTCTGCAGCGCGCGGATGTTCCGCGTCGTCGTGCCGATCCGCCGCGCGAGCTCGTCGATCGTCACGCCCTCGGCCTGCGGTAACTCCTCGCGCTTCGCGGCCGTCGACACGCTTGAAACTCTACACCAAACGGTGTAACGTTCAATCGTGAAGAGGTGATGATCATGCTCGACCTACCGCGGCTTCTCGATAAATGCCAACGATTACAGTGGTCTACCGACGATGTCGACTGGGAGGCGCCGGGTGCCGACAGAGTCAGCGAGGACCAGGCGAAGGGCCTGAAGGCGTTCATGGCGGACCTGTACTGGATCGAGTCGATCGCCGCGATCGTGTTCGATGCGATGGCCTCGCGCGACGACGATCCCACGCGCAAGGCGATCTTCGAGTCGTTCTCGATCGACGAGGCGCGACACGCCGAAGCGGAGCGATTGCTGATGGTGCGGTGGGGGATCCTCGGCAAGCACGAGCGGCCGGTGCCGAACAGCAACGTGCGGCGCTTGATGAAGACGCTCGAACGCTCCGCGCACAAGGTCCACCCGTCGGTGTTCAGCGCGATCGTGCCGATGACCGAGCTCGTGCTCGACGGTGCACTCGTGAAGTACCTGATGCGAGCGGTCGACGATCCGATCTGTCATCGCGCGTTCGAGGGCATCAACGCCGACGAGGCGCGCCATCTCGCGATGGATTTCCACATGCTCGAGTTCTACGGCCGCGAGCAGAGCCGCGCTGCGAACGCGCTGGACCTCATCCGCAGCTTCGTCCGTCCGACCGGCCTGTACGCGATGTTCTTCGGCTACCTGCCGATGCTCGCGCGCAGCCGCGACAACCTCGAGAAGATGGGCATGGATCTCGAGGAGGCCGCGAAGGCGATGCGGCGGTATGTCGAGCTCGGCGAGAAGAACCCGGACATCGCGCGCCATCCGACCTACGCGCTCATGCGTGGCTAC